>Ga0055540_1000906_pt1 | contig 19516 bp, 20 predicted proteins | sample AraplaCvi_mMS_r2_2_FD_55040 | JGI IMG/M metagenome (GOLD analysis project Ga0055540, IMG submission 55040) | Arabidopsis root microbial communities from North Carolina, USA - plate scrape MF_Cvi_mMS_r2 | ecosystem: Host-associated > Plants > Roots > Endosphere | place: USA: North Carolina
CCTTGGCCGTCACCATCGCCGACACTGACGACGGCATCACCAAGTTCTCGATCAGTGAACGCGTTCACGGGTCGCTATCTGTCGGGGGCAACACCCTGCCCGACGATTTCACCGGTGGGGACGCGGGTGGCGATCCAATCACCGAGCCGGTGACGATCCCCTTCACGTACACGCCCGACCCCAACCGGCCCGGTGTCGAAACCCTCGTGTTCACCGCCACCGACCCAAGCGGCCAAAAGACCACTTACTCAACGCAAGTCGTCGTCGGTGCGCCAATCCTGTTGCTCGGCAACGCCTTCACCCCGGTGCCCAACATCTCCTACCTCGGTCTCGCGATCATCGGGGATCGCATCTACGTGCCCACCTACGACAACACGGTGGCCGTCGTCGACCGCATGACCGGCCAACTGATCGGTGCACCGGTGCCATTTACCGACTCGCCCCGCTCGGGTGTGGCCGTCACCCCTGACGGGAAACTGGCTTTGGTCACCACCGATTACGAGGACGGGGAGAACGCGGAGAACAACGGGCCGCAGGGTGTGCAGATCGTCAACCTGCAGACCGGAGCCATGACGTTCGTCGCGACCGACGACGGCCCACAGTGGGTGGCGCTGAACGAGACCGGGACCAAGGCTTACGTCTCCAACAGCTTCGGCGACACGGTGACGGTCGTCGACCTCACTGGCACGCCGACCAAGCTCTTCGACATCACGGGCGTATCCGGACCGGAGGCCGCCGTCGTCGTCGGGAACGAGGTCTACGTGACCAGCTACTTCGGTGAGAGCGTGCTCGTGTACGACGCGAACAGTGCTGGCGCCGCACTGGCCGAGTATCAGGTTGGCGGCCCGGCGTGGGCAGTCGATGCCACACCTGACGGCCGCCTGGTCGTGACCACCGACAACAACATTGCCGTCATCGATCCCAGCGATGACTCGGTGGAAATGCTGACGCTGCCGGACGGCTGGGTGGGCGGCTTCGGCATCGCGGTCAGCCCGGACGGAAAACGGGCCTACGCCACGGTCAATCAGACTGACGACGATGGCTCCTTCGTCAAGTCGGCCGTGCTCGTCGTCGATCTCGTGACCAACAGCATCGCCGGCGGCCCAGTGCTCATCGGTACGAGCGGCACGTGGGGTGTTCGGGTCAGCTCAGACGGTGTCGTCTACGCCCTCATGGGCGACGGTTCCATCGTTCCGCTGACGGAGTTCGATCCGACCATCGTCTGAGTCGACGGTCTCGCGCGATCATCAGGAGTGTGGCGCGGCCAAACTGCGCGCCACACTCCTGGCCACGTCGGCGGAGAACTCCGCGACCGGGACGTCACGCGCGGTGGAGAACAGCATCATCGCCGTACCCCGCAGCTGGCCGATCAGGCTGACGGCGGCAAACTGTGGGTCGACGTAGCTGCCGATCGAGCCGTCGTCGAGCCCTTGGCGCAGCTGCTCGACGAGGAAGTCCCGGAACCAGGCGTCGCGCTCGGCGAAGAGCGGGGCGAGTGACGGTTCGGCGCCGGCGGATTCGGCCCACAGCTTGAGGAACGCCTGGGAGCGGGACGGCCGATCGTGCATGCCGTTGAGGTAGGCCTCGACGAATTGGCTCAGGCGCCCCAGTCCCGTCGGGGCGTCGGTCGGCACCTCGAACGTCTGGGTGTGCTCGATGAGCTCGGCGAGCAACCGTGCCTTGCTGCCGAAGTGGTGGTTGACGATGCCCCGGCTGTACCCCGCGGCCTCGCCGACGGCTGCCAGCGATGCCGCGCGCGATCCGTGCGCGGCGACCAGGGTAGTCGCGGCGTCGAGCACGCGACGTCTGGTCTCGGAGCGACGCTCGGCCTGGGTGCGGCGCTCCGATCGCGCGTCGGTCATCGGGCCATCATCGCGCATGAAAGTAGCCTGTCGGACCCATGTTCTATGTTGTGTGTCGTACAGCAAGTAACTGCGAAGGGAACCTCATGCCTACGTTGAATGCCTCTGACCTGGATCGATTCCTCGCCGCCGACCCGGACGGAGCGGTGGTGATGCTCAACCTCATCAGGTTCGCCCCTGGCGGGGAGGCCAAGTACACCCAGTACATCGAGCGCCTGACCGAGTCCGGGGTGAAGGAGCGGTACGGCGTCTCGATCGTCTACGCCGGCGTTGGACAGCCGTCCCTGGTGGCGGCCGAGGGCGGCGATTGGGATTTGGTCGCGATGTTTGGCTACCCGAGTCGCAGGCACTTCGTCGACATGGTCAACGATCCGGCGTACCAGGAAATCGAGCACCTCCGCGCCGAGGCCGTCGCCACCGCCATCCTGCAACCCACCACTCCTACGCTGTGACCCTAGGTATTGACAGTCGCGAAGACAGCGGCCCTTCCTCGTGCTTGGCTGTGAACATGGGTGACTTCAGCACGCGGTACCACACGGTGACCATCGACGGGGTCGAGGTGTTCTACCGGGAGGCGGGCGATCAGTCGAACCCGACACTGCTTCTTCTGCACGGGTTTCCGTCGAGTTCGCACATGTTCCGCAACCTGATGGCCTCGCTGGCCGACGACTATCACTTGGTCGCGCCGGACCACGTCGGCTTCGGTCGCTCGGCCATGCCAACCACGACGCAGTTCACCTACAGCTTCGACCGCCTCACCGAGATCACCGAGGGCCTGATCGACCATCTCGGCCTGGACAGGTTTGCGCTCTACATCCACGACTATGGCGCTCCGATCGGACTGCGGATCGCCAGCCGGCGCCCGGAGCGGATTACCGCGCTCATCTCGCAGAGCGGCAACGCCTACCTGGAGGGGTTTACGCCGTTCTGGGACATCCTGTTCGCCCACGCCAAGGATCGTGCTGGCAACGAGGAGGGGGTGCGGGAGAAGTTCACCTTGGAGACGACCATCTGGCAATACACGAACGGGGTGCCTGCGGACCGGCTGGACCGGATCGCCCCGGAGACCTGGCTGCTGGATCAGTTCGGGTTGGATCGAAAGGACAACGACGCCATCCAGTTGCAGCTGTTCTGGGACTACCAGTTCAACCTGGACGGCTATCCCGCGTTCCAGGAATACTTCCGCACCCACCAGCCTCCGTTGTTGGTCACCTGGGGCAAGAACGACGAGATCTTCGGGGTCGCAGGGGCAGAGGCGTTTCGCCGGGACTTCCCCAACGGCGAATTCCACCTTCTCGACACCGGCCACTTCGCGCTGGAGACCCACGGCGAGGAGATCAGCGGCTACATCCGCGACTTCATGCCCCGCGCGCTGGGCACGGCGTAACGGTCAGCGGCCAAGGCGAATCGTCATGCGCCGCAACAATCCGTCCCGAAGACCGAGGGTGTGGAACACCACGGCACAGATGTGGGCGGTGAACGTCGCGAACAACAGATACGCCAGCACGGTGTGCGCCGTCCGCAGCGCGGCGTAGACGGTGACACCGTGCGGCGCGATGCCGGGCAGATGCACCGGTCCCACCAGGGTCACGGGCACGTCGGACGCCGAGACCAGCGCCCACCCCACCAGCGGCTGGAGTATGAGCAAGGCGTACATCAGGCGTTCGGACCACGTCGCGATCTTGCGTTCCAGTGGACCCATCGTGGTGAGGAACGCCGGTGGGTGGTGGCGCAACCGGTTGACCAGCCGCACCACCGCGAAGACCAGGATGAGGATGCCGACTGCCCGGTGAATGGCCAGCAGCAACGGGTAATAGACCAGCGCCGCGACCAATGTCACGCCGATGAAGAACTGACTGATCACCATCGCGGCCATCGACCAGTGCAGCAGTCGGGAGACCAGGGTGAACTTCGCCGGCGCGGCGACGGATGCCTCAGTGGTCACGGTTCACCTTCTCGACGTCGACTTCGCTGGGGGACTTGGGTTCTCGGGTGCGTCGCTCAAATGAGCGGGCGTAGACCGCGGAGCGCGCCCGAGGTAGGGGATCGTCCGACGGGCCCAATCCCTCGGGCAGCACCATCGGGTCGAAGTTGACGTCGCGAGCGTTGCCGGGGGCTTCGGTGTGCACCGCGTCGAGGGTCAGGGTGCCCACCTCGACGGTGCGCCGGTCGGCTGGCCACGGCAGGGTCGCGTCGTGCGTCGGGTCACCNGGCTGGGCCANCGTNAGCATCATNCGCCAGCTCACCGGCCCGCGGTCCATCCGCTCGATGAGGTCGTCGAACAGGAAGTCGTGGCCAGTGCCNGGCGCCGACGGGCCGGGTGGGTCCATCGGCACGACGGTCCATCGCACGGGCACCGACGACCCCGCTCCGTTGGTGGCGATGAAGGCGTTGAGACCGTGGAAGGTGCTGTTGGCGAAGCCCGAACTCGGCGGCGTCGCCTTGATGACCTTCATCGCCGCGGCCGTCTCGGGATGCCGAGCCAGGAAGTCGTTCATCACGCTCGGCACCGGCTTGCCGGTGGCGGGGTCGGGCTTGCCGGCCAGCAGGCGGTCGAAGAAGCCCTGCGGCGTGCTGTCGGTGAACACCGGGAGGTTGACCATGGCCGTGCGCCACTGCCCGCCGCCGGGCAGATCGAATCGCACGCCGAGTCCGCGCACCGTCGCCGGTTGGTCGGCCACGTCGGGCAGGGTGCCGCCCAGGGAGAAGCGGGCGGTCACCGGCACGGTGGCGGCCGCGAAGACCGCGGCCTTCGACAGCTCGGTGCCCGCGCCGTTGCCGGTGAACGTGCCCGTCGCGGCCAGCCCCTTGGCGTGATTGCGCCGAAACCCGTTGTGGCGCCCGTAGACCTGTTCGAAGCGGTCGGTGAACCGCGACGAGGTCAGGCGTTGCGGGTTCAACCAGCCGGAGGCCTCGGCCACGCCACCGGCGCCGACCGCGAGGACGGTGCCGGCCGCGGCGAGCCCGACCAGGGCGTCGCGTCGGTTGATTCGGGGGTTCGGCATCAGTGGGGACTCCTTCAGAACGGCAGGTCGAGCGAACCGCTGGTCGTGTCGAGTTCGTCGTGGTTGGAAGTCTGCAGGTTCAGCGTGCTCTTCACCTGCGGAGAGGGCCCAAAGGGCAGCAGCGGGCTGGTGTCGGCACTCGCCGCCGGGCTAAAGGCCAGCGCGGCGGCGACGGCGCCGACGACCAATCCCGGGACGATGCGCTTGGCGGTGNTCAACATGGCCTGTCTCCTTCTAGNCGGTGCCCGGTCCGTGCCGGGATGAGTACACCCTCGGGCATCGAGACGACGGTTCCTTGGNCGGTTTCTGAAGATTCGTTAACGATCGCGGTCTTGGCATTTCGCCGGTGCATCATGGANACGTGAACGACCCGAACTCNACGCCGAGTCGTCGCGCCCTGATCGTCGACGACGAAGTAGCTCTCACCGAGGTAGTCGGAAGCTATCTCAGGCGCGAGGGCTTCGAGGTGCACGCCGCGCATGACGGAGCCGAGGCGCTGTCCCTCGCCGGCAGCGTCGACCCCGACGTCGTGGTGCTCGACGTGGGCCTCCCCGGCATGGACGGTTTCGAGGTCTGCCGCCGGTTGCGCATCTTCTCCGACGCCTACGTCCTGATGCTGACCGCTCGCGANACCGAGGTCGACACGGTCGTCGGGCTGTCGGTCGGTGCCGACGACTACATCACCAAGCCGTTCAGCCCCCGAGAGTTGGTGGCCAGGATTCAGGCCATGTTGCGTCGGCCCCGACGCACCTCACGGGAGCCCGGGATCGGCGAGGGGGAGCGGCCGCCGCGTCGGATCGGTGACCTGTGCATCGACGTCGAAGGTCGCGAAGTCCGCGTCGACGACTCCGAGATCGTNCTCACCCGAACGGAATTCGACCTTCTCGANGCGTTGTCGTCACGGCCCGGCAAGGTTCTCGGCAGGCGGCAGCTCATCGAATTGGTCTGGGGGGACACCTGGGTGGGCAGCGACAACATCGTCGACGTGCACGTCGGACACCTGCGTCGCAAGCTCGGTGACGATCCGACCAAGTACGTCACCACTGTTCGGGGCGTGGGCTACCGGATGGGCAAGGGGTCGGCGTGACATCACCGGAGCCGGTACCCGGCGAGTCGCGCCACGGCATCAGGACGCGGCTGTTGGCGGTCAACACCGTGGTGATCGTGACCAGCTTCCTGTCGGCCACGGTGGTCGCGGCCCTCGTCGGACCGCCGATGTTCACCCGACTGATGAACGACGCCGTGAAACCCGGTGCCGCAGGCGATCACCGTATCAGCGCGCCTTCGAGAAGGCCACCGCCGCGTCTCTCGGGGCGGCGTTGCTGGTGTCGATGCTCGCCGCCTTGGCGCTGAGCTGGTACCTGAGCCGCCGGGTCTACCGGTCGGCGACCGAACTGGCTCACGCGGCCACCGTGATTGCGCAGGGCCACTACGACTTTCGGGTCAGCCCGCCACGTCTGGGTAGGGAATTCGACGAGATCGCGGTGGCCTTCAACACCATGGCGGCCAGTCTGGGACGGGTGGAGCACGGCCGGCGCCAGATGCTGGCCGACCTCGCCCACGAGATGAGGACCCCCGTCTCGATCGTCGACGCCTACCTCGAGGCCCTCGAGGACGGGGTGAAGACACTCGACGACGACGCCATCGCGGTGCTGCGCGACCAGTCACGCCGACTGACGCGGCTCAGCAAGGACGTCGCCGCGCTGTCCGACGCCGAACACCAGGCCCGCACGATCGACGCACGCTGCATCTCCATCGCGCAGCTGATCTCCACGGCGACGACGGTCTGGGAGCCCCGATACCGTGTCAAGGGCGTCACGTTGGAGTCGACGACGGCCGACGACCTGCCCGACGTGTGGGCCGATCCCGAACGACTCGGACAGGTGCTCGCCAACCTGTTGGACAACGGGTTGCGCCACACGCCAAGCGGCGGCACGGTCCGCGTCCGAGCCACGGCGACCAGGGACGGCGTGACGATCGTGGTGTCGGACACCGGGCAGGGCATTCCGCCCGAACACCTGCCGCACGTCTTCGACCGCTTCTACCGGGTCGACGAGGCCCGCGACCGGGTGCACGGTGGCGCGGGCATCGGTTTGGCCATCGCCAAGGCACTCGTCGACGGGCACGGTGGCACCGTCAAGGCGGACAGTCCGGGTTTGGGCGAGGGCAGCACGTTCACCGTGTCGCTCCCGCGGGGTGTGGAGCAGGGGCCGTCTCCCGCTCCGTCACACCACGATTCGACGTACCTCGTCGGCTAGGGCGACACCCAGGTCGCGGTTGTTGGCCTCGGTGAAGTGCACGCCGTCGCTGCCGTCGGTGGTGATCACCGATCCCGCGTCGAAGAACGGAATCTTCATGTACGACGTCATCGCCCGGTAGGCCTCGGCGAGTTGCCGGGACTTCTCCCGCCCGCCGTCGAAGGTCATCTGAAACCACGGGTCGGGGATCGACCCCAGCGGCGGTGGCGCCACCACCAAGACCTTGGGTGCCGGGTAGACGGTGCCGACGCCGCCCGCCGAGCCGAGGACCTGCGCGGCCAGGACCGACATTCCGGTGGCGATGTCGAAGGGCGTGCGGCCAAAGTAGGACTTGGTGTCGTTGGTGCCCAGCATCAGGATCACCACGTCCAGCGGAAGGTGGCTTGCCAAGGCCATCGGGAGGTGCGCCGCGCCGTTGAGCCGCGGATCGGTGGGGTCGTCGATGTTCGTGGTGCGGGCACTGAGGCCCTCCTCGATCACGGCCCAGCCCTCACCGAGAGTCGCGGCAAGCACCCCCGTCCAGCGGACGTCCGGGTCGAACCGCGTCGTGGGCGCGGTGCCGTCGGCGGGCACCCAGCCCCACGTCAGCGAGTCGCCGAAGCACATCACCGTCTTGACCGTCATGACACCAATGTAGTTGCCTCGCGGCCGATTTCCTCCCGGATCGCGGTGACGAACCCGTCGACGTCGGCCTCGGTGGTGTCCCACGCGCACATCCAGCGAACCAGTCCGGCGGCGCGATCCCAGTCGTAGAACCGCACGCGTTCGCGGATCCGGTCGGCCGCAGCGTTGGGCAGGCGGGCGAACACGGCGTTTGCCTCGGTGGCCTGGCTGAAGGACAGCCCGTCGACGGGATCGGCGTCGAACGCGGCCCGCAGGCGAGCCGCCATGGCGTTGGCGTGCGCTGCCGAGCGCAGCCCCAAACCGTCGTCGAACAACGCGAGCAGTTGCGCGCTGGTGAAGCGCATCTTGCTGGCCAGCTGCATGCTGAGCTTGCGCAGGTACGGCAAGCCGTCGACGCGCGCGGGATCGAAGACGACGACGGCCTCGGCGCCCAGCAACCCGTTCTTGGTGCCGCCGAAGCTGAGCACGTCCACCCCGGCGTCGGAGGTGAACTCCCGCAGCGGTACACCAAGGGCGGCGGCCGCGTTCCAGATTCGGGCGCCGTCCATGTGCACGGCCATGCCGCGCTCGTGGGCGAAGTCGGCGATCGCGCGCACCTGCGCGGGGGTGTATAGCGTGCCCAGTTCGGTGGTTTGGGTGATGCTGACGGTCAGTGGCTGCGCGCGGTGTTCGTCACCCCACCCCCAGGCCTGGGTGGCGACGGAGTCGGGGGTCAGCTTGCCGTCCGGGGTCGCCACGGTGAGCAGCTTGAGGCCGCTGACGCGTTCGGGTGCGCCGCCCTCGTCGGTGTTGACGTGCGCGGTGTCGCAGCAGATCACCGCGCCCCAGCGCGGCATCATCGCCGTCAGGGCGACGACGTTGGCGCCGGTGCCGTTGAACACCGGGAACGCCTCGGTGGCGTCGCCGAATTCCGCTCGCAGGACGTCTTGCAACCGCGCGGTGTAGGCGTCCGCCCCGTAGGCCACCTGGTGGCCCCCGTTGGCGGCGGCCAGTGCGTCGATCACCTCCGGGTGCACTCCGGCGTAGTTGTCGCTCGCGAAGCCCCGGTATTCGGTGTCGTGGAGGGTGTCGACCATGGGTTCAGGCTAGATCCCGAGCCTGGGTGGTGGCCGTCGACGCCTAACGAGAGGACGATGGACCGGTGCCCAAGACTGAGATGGAGCCGACCTCGACCGCGCTGTCGGTCAACGGCAAGTCCGAGCAGGTCGGGGTGGGGCCCGACACCGCTCTTCTCTACGTTCTCCGAAACCATCTGGGACTGAAGGGAACTCGATTCGGCTGTGGCCTCGCGCTGTGTGGGTCGTGCATGGTCTTGGTCGACGGCCAGCCTCGCTACTCGTGTGACGTCCCGGTCGGAAGTCTCGAGGGCCACGAGATCACGACCGTCGAGGGGCTTGGCACGGTCGAGGACCCGCACCCCGTGGTCTCGGCGATCGTGGCGGGCCAGGCCGCGCAGTGCGGCTACTGCATCTCCGGAATCGTGATCTCCGCGGCGGCACTGCTCGAGCGCACCGCCGACCCGTCGGACGAAGAGGTGCGCCGGGCGCTCGACGGCAACCTGTGCCGGTGCGGTGCGCACAACCGGATCGTGCGAGCGGTGCTGTCGGCCGCCGCCGAACTACGCAGCCGGGACGGGCGGCGGTGACGACCGTCGCGGCGAGCCTGCCGCCGTCGATCGTGGCCAACCCGATGGTCGACGACTGGGTGCAATTCACCGACGGAATCGTCGAGGTGCGTTCCGGCAAGGTCGAACTCGGGCAGGGCGTGGCGACCGCGCTCGCCCAGATCGTGGCCGAGGAGTTGGACGTCGACGTCGCCGCCATCCGGATGACGGCCGCGGCGACGGGTGTCAGCCCCAACGAGGGGTACACCGCAGGCAGCCTGTCGATCCAGCATTCCGGTGCGGCTCTTCGGCTGGCCGCCGCCGAGGCCAGGGGACTCCTGCTCGACGCTGCGGCGCGGCGGTGGGACGTGGCGCCCGACGTGCTGACGGTGGTCGACGGCGTCGTCGTCGCACCCGACGGTAGGTCGGCGACGTACTGGGACGTCGTGGACTCGGACCTGCTGCATCGTCGGGTGACCGGTACGGCGCCGACCAAGGCGGCGTCCGACCGCCGCGTCGTGGGCACCCGCGTGCCCCGGATCGACCTGCCCGACAAGGTGGCTGGGCGACCTCGGTTCGCTCACGATCTGCAATTGCCGGGAATGGCGTACGGCCGGGTCGTCAGGCCGCCGTCGCGTGCCGCGGCCCTGCAGTCGGTGGACACCGCGGCGACGCTGTCGACCACGGGCGTGCTGACGGTCGTCCGCGACGGCGACTTCCTGGCCGTCGTGGCCGATCGGGAGGAGGTGGCACTCACCGCCGCCGAACGGCTGCGGGCCGACGCCGTGTGGGACGAGCGGGCGACGCTGCCCGACGAGTCCGATCTCCCCACCTTCCTGACGTCGGCTCCCGCGGTCGAGACGTGATCGCCGACGCGGACGGCGATGACCCGGTTCCCCACGCCGGCAACGGCTTTCATGAGGCTCGCTACGACCGGCCGTACCTGGCGCACGCGTCGATGGGCCCGTCGACGGCGACGGCACTGGTCACCGGCGGGGGCGAGGGCGCGCGGTTGACGGTGTGGACCCACAGCCAAGGGGTGTACGTGCTGCGCCGGGAACTGGCGCGGGCCGTGGACGTCACCGAGGACCGCATCGTCGTGCTGCACGTGCCGGGGGCGGGGTGCTACGGGCACAACGGCGCCGACGACGTCGCGCTGGACGCGGCACTGCTGGCCATGGCCGTTCCCGGCCGTCCGGTTCAGGTGGTGTGGTCGCGTCCCGACGAGCTCGGGTGGGCGCCCTTCGGTCCGGCTGCGGTGGTGCGGATCGCCGCCGAGGTCGACCNGGACGGCGCCGTCCTGAACTGGCGCCACGACGTGTGGGGCAACGGTCATGTCACCCGGCCCGGCTTCGTCGACGCGGTGGGACTGCTCGCCGCGAGCCATCGCCGCGGCGGGGAGCCGATCGCGGCAGCGGCCGAGCCCCCGCTGGGCAACGGCGGCGGGGCCAGCCGCAACGCCGTACCGGGGTACGCCTTTCCCCGGGCCCGGGTGGTGAACCACCTGCTGTCGGTGATGCCGTTGCGCACGTCGGCACTTCGCTCGCTCGGCGCGTTCGTCAACGTGTTCGCCATCGAGTCGTTCATGGACGAGTTGGCGGTCGCCGCCGGCCGNGATCCCGTCGCNTACCGACTCGATCACCTGGAGGATCCGCGCGGGCGTGCGGTGNTGGAGGCAGCCGCGCGGCGCTCGGGGTGGGCGCAGCGGAAGACCGTGGAGTCCCGGGGCCACGGGATCGCCTACGCCCGGTACAAGAACACCAGCGCGTACTGCGCGGTGGTGGCCGAGGTGGAGGCCACCAGCGAGGTGCGGGTTCGCCGGCTGACGGTCGTGGTCGACGCGGGACTGGTGGTCAACCCCGACGGCGCGGAGAACCAGATCGAGGGCGGTGCCATCCAGGCCACCAGTTGGGCGGTGAAGGAGAGGGTTCGCTTCGACGACCGATCGGTCACGAGCGACACCTGGGAGACCTACCCGATCCTGACGTTCTCGGAGGTGCCGTCGGTCGAGGTCGAGCTGATGCCTGACGACGGGAACCCGTCGCTGGGGGTGGGTGAGACCGCGCAGGGTCCGACCGTGGCGGCCATCGCCAACGCGATCTACGACGCCATCGGTGTGCGGGTGCGGAGCCTGCCGTTCACGCCGGATCGGATCGTCGCGGCCATGCCGGACTGAGGGGTCAGTCGACGGCTACCGGCGTGCTCCGGAGCCGGTCGAGCAGCTCGCGGGCGTCCTTGACCCGGGAGGGCTCGTCGCCCAGCGCGGCGGCGAGCAGCGCGGCCCGGCGTGTCCTGATGACGTCGATGTTGCGTTTGGCCAGGGCGGTGACGACGAGATTGGCGGTGCGGCCGTCCGAGGGGTCACTGCGCCTCTCGACGAACCCCTGCTTGTCCAGTACCCGCAGAGCGGCGCTGAAGTTGCTACTGCGCATCCGCAGGTCGTGCGCCACGTCGCTGGGCCGGCAGCCGGGGTGCCGGTCGACGTACTCGAGGACCGCCGCCTCGATCGTCGACAGCGGGACGACGGTGTCGGCGGCTTGGTCCCAGGCGCGGATGAGACGCGCGGCGTGCATGATCGCGTCGGCCAGGTCGGCAAGGGCCGTTCCGTGTTCGGTGGGTGTCTCGGCGCGAGTCATGGATNCGACGGTACGCCAATGAAGCTATGGATGTATAGTTATNNAAAAATAGCTAATGAAGGATGTGGGATGACNACCAAGGCCGAGAACACCGAGTCGACGCGACGACCGCTCGCATCCGNGGGGCCCGGCCGGGCGATCACCGGGCCGCTGCTGCTCGTCCTGGCGCTGCTGTCGGCGGTGGCCCCCTTCGCCACCGACCTCTATCTGTCGGCCTTCCCGACCATGACCGGCGACCTGCGCACCACCGCCACGTCGGTTCAGTTGACCCTGACCGCCTTCCTCGTCGGAATCGCGTTGGGCCAGTTGGTCTTCGGANCTCTGTCAGACCGATTCGGCAGGCTGAGACCCCTCGTGGTGGGCTCCGCGCTGTGTCTGATCGCCAGCGCCGTCACCGCCCTGGCGCCGACGGTGGANGTGTTGATCGCCGCGCGATTCGCTCAAGGCGTCACCGGCGCCGCCGGCATGGTGATCGGCCGGGCGATCATCTCCGACCTCGCCGTCGGGGCCGCCGCCGCCCGGGCGTTCAGCCTGATGATGCTCGTCGGCGGCATCGCCCCCGTCGTGGCGCCGGTGCTCGGCAGCGTCCTGGTCGACCCCCTGGGCTGGCGCGGTGTGCTCTGGGTGGTCTTCGGCATCGTCGCGGCCATGTTCGTCGGAGTCGTCGCCGTCGTCCGCGAGACGCATACCGCCACGCGTCGCGCGGCGATGCGCGCCGACCGGAACGACTCGTCCTCGGTGCTACGCGCCCTCGGCTCACGGGTCTACCTCGGAAACGCACTGGCNTTCGCGTTCGCCTTCGCGACCATGATGGCCTACATCTCCGCCTCGCCGTTCGTCTACCAGGTGATGATGGGCTTCAGTGAGGTGCAGTACGGAATCTCCTTCGGTGTCAACGCACTTGGCCTCGCCGGCTTCAGTGCGATATCGGCGAGGCTCGCCGGATCCCGGTCCGTCCGCGGGCTGGCGGGCACCGGGCTCGCGATGTGCCTTGCCGCGGTCGTCGCGATCGTCGTCGTCGTGGCGATCGGGGCTCCGGCGTGGCTGTTGGCTCCGCCGCTGTGGCTGGCCGTGTCGAGCCTGGGGCTGGTCTTCGGCAACGCCACGGCACTGGCCCTCGCGGGCGTCGCAGGCGTCGCCGGTTCGGCCTCGGCGGTGCTGGGAGCGCTGCAGTTCGGCCTCGGCGCGGTGGTGTCCCCCGTGGTCGGCCTCGGCGGCGAGCACACCGCCGTGCCGTTGGCCGTGGTCATGCTGGTGACGATCTCCGTCGCCTGCGGNTCGTTCCTGCTGGGGCGGGAACGGCCGACCGTCGCGCGGAGTTAGCTGGCTCCTGAGCGGGCACTCGGGTGTGCCGGATAGGGCGGCGCGGCCTCGGCTCGGTGACTAGATTGGTGGAGTTACTCACTACCGAGGGAGTTCCCATCATGACCGCGACCGTGTCGACGCAACCCACCTACCGGGTGGTCAATCCAGCCACCGGCGACGTTGGTGAGTCGTTCGACTTCGCCTCCGAGGCCGAGATCGAGAGTGCCCTCGCGGCGTCCGACGCGGCGTTCCGTTCGTGGCGCGATCTGCCGATCGCCGAGCGGGCCCGCATCGTGACCCGTGTGGCCGAACTGTTCCGCGAGAACTCCGCCCGTCTCGGTGCGATCGCCACCGAGGAGATGGGCAAGCCCTTGCAGGAAGCCGTCGACGAGGCGGACTTCTGCGGCGACATCTTCGAGTACTTCGCCACCGAGGGCCCGGNACTGGCCGCCGATCAGGAGATCAAGACCTTCGCCAAGGGCAAGGCATACGTGCAACGGCTGCCCATCGGCCCCCTGCTCGGCATCATGCCGTGGAATTACCCCTTCTATCAGATCGCCCGATTCGCTGCGCCAAACCTGGTGCTGGGCAACACGATCATCCTCAAGCACGCCGAGTCGGTGCCCAAGTCGGCGCTGGCCGTGCAGGAGCTCATGGATGAGGCGGGGATTCCGAAGGGTGTGTACACCAACATCTTTGCCTCCTATGACCAGATCGAGAAGATCATCGGAGACCGCCGCGTCGTCGGAGTCTCGCTGACGGGTTCGGAGCGCGCCGGTTCGGTGGTCGCCTCGATCGCGGGACGCAATCTCAAGAAGTGCGTCCTCGAGCTCGGCGGGTCCGACGCCTACGTGGTGCTCGACACCGACGACGTCAAGGCAGCGGCGGATCTCGCGTGGGACACCAGGATTGGCAACACCGGTCAGGCCTGTAACTCGAACAAGCGGATGATCGTCAGCCAGGACATCTTCGACGACTTCGTCGGTCAGCTCGTCGAACGGGCCAAGGACCTCAAGCCCGGTGATCCGGCCAAGCTGGAGGACGGCGCCTTCTCGCCGCTGTCCTCGCGCAAGGCCGCCGAGATCCTCGACGAGCAGGTTCAGGACGCCGTGTCCAAGGGCGCGAAGCTGCACGCCGGCGGTGTGCTCGGCGAGGGCCCCGCCGCCTACTACTCGCCGGCGGTGCTGACCGGCATCACGCCCGAGATGCGCGCGTACCGCGAGGAGCTGTTCGGGCCGGTGGCGGTCGTGTACTCCGTCACGAGCGACGAGGAGGCACTCGAGCTCGCCAACGACTCGGATTACGGTCTGGGCGGAGCGGTGTTCAGCACCGACACCCAGCGCGCCGAGAAGATCGCCCAGCGTCTCGAGTCGGGTATGTCGAACGTCAACACCCCGGCCAACGAGGGCCAGGAGGTCCCGTTCGGCGGTGTGAAGCGCAGCGGTTTCGGGCGCGAGCTGGGACCGCTGGGCATGGACGAATTCGTCAACAAGCGGATGTACTTCGTCGCAGAGTGACTTGAGACGGACCGTCCCCTAGTCGTCCGCGGCGCGGCGGGCACGGGCTCGGCGTTTGCCTTCGTGCATCGCCGCCACCCGGGCGACGGGGGTGGTCCGGCCGTGGGCGATCAGGTCGGCGGGCAACGTCTGCGGCATGGGCATCGTGTCCCGCCAGGGATCGCGGCCGTCGAGCGCGGCGAGTGCCGTGTGCACGGTGAAGTCCGCCGGGGACACCCGGTCGAGGTCGGACCAGTCGAGCGGGAACGAGACCGGCGTCCCCGGCCGCAGTCGCGGGCTGTACGCCGCCGCGACGGTGGCCCCGCCGGCGCGTGTCGAGTCGACGAACACCTTGCCCGCGCGATCCTCCACGATGAACGCCGTCGTCGCGATGTCGGGGTTCAGGGCCTCGGCACGGGCGGCCAGGGCCCGGGTCGCCGCCGCGACGTCCTCGACGGGTGCGGCCGTGTCGCCCGAGTCGACGGGGACGAAGACGTGAATGCCCTTGGCGCCACTGGTCTTCACCGCACCGGCGAGCCCGCTGTCGGCGAGTGCCTGGCGCACCAGGTGCGCGACGGCGACCACCGCGGCGAAGTCGTCGTCCCCGGGCGGGTCGAGGTCGAGGATCAGGTGCGTTGGGCGGTAGACGTTCTCGGCCAATCCGAGGGTCGGGTGGTATTCCACGGCGCGTTGATTGGCCAGCCACAGCAGTGTGCGGCGGTCGTCGCACAGCGCGTAGTGCACCTCCCGGTGGGATGCCTCGGCCCAGATCGAGGTGGTGCGAACCCAGTCGGGGGTGTACTTGGGCACGTTCTTCTGCATGAAGGGCGCGCGGCCGCGGAGCACCCGCAACACGGTCAGCGGGCGTCCCGCCAGTCCAGGCAACATCCGATCGGCGATCGCGTCAAGGTAGTCGACGAGGTCACGCTTGGTGGCGTCGGCCTCGGGGGTCAGCGGCTCGTCGAGGTTGGTCAGGTCCACGCCGCCGCGCTGCTCGTTGGTTGCCACCCCTGTCATGCTGCCCGAGGATTAGCCTCCCAAACGTGGAGTTCATCGAGGTCGTCGAACTGGTCGGCAAGGTGGTCGACGGTGTCGGGGTGGCGATCATCGCCGTCGGCGCGGTCGTGGCGGGCGGCGTCGCCGTCGGCCGGTTGATCCGCAGATCGGCGGACACGTATCGCTTCTTCCGGGAGACCCTGGGCCGCACGATCCTGCTGGGGCTGGAGTTCCTGGTCGCCGCCGACATCATCCGGACGGTCGCCGTCACTCCGAATGCGCAGAGCGTCGCCGTCCTGGCCGGCATCGTGGCGATCCGGACGTTCCTGAGCTTCTCCCTCGAACTGGAGATCACCGGCCGGTGGCCGTGGCAGAAGAAGCCCCGCGAGTCGCCGAGCGCACGCATGTCGAACGCGAATCCCGAGTAAGCGCGCGACCATGCGTGCAGTCGGCGCGGAGGCGGCTATGCGGTGGTGGCGATCCCGCCGTCGACGGGTATGACCGCCCCGGTCAGATAGGCCCCGGCCCGGCTGGTCAGGAACACCGCGACCCCGGCCATGTCGTCGGGGCGACCGATGCGGCGAAGTGGGGCCGACTCGGCGATCGAATCGCCGAACGCCTCGAGGGTGGCCGCCATCATCTTCGACTCGAACGGTCCCGGCGCCACCGCGTTCACGGTGACGTGACGCGGGCCGAGTTCGCGTGCGAGCACGCGCGTCAGCTGATGCAGCGCGGCCTTGCTGCTGGCGTAGGAGTAGGTGGCCAGTGGGCTGACGCGGATGCCGTCGATGCTGCCGACGTTGACGATGCGGGCGGGGTCGTCGGCGGTACCGGCCGCCTCCAGCGCGGGCAGCAGCGCCTGGACGAGCCAGAACGGCGACTTGAGGTTGAGGTCGAGGACCTTGTCCCATGCGGCGTCGGGGAACGTCTCCAGCGGTTCGCCCCACGTCGCCCCGGCGTTGTTGACCAGGATGTCGAGGCGACCGGACTCGGCGGTGACGAGCTCGGCGAGGCGCAGGCATTCGTCGTGGGTCGACAGGTCGGCGGGAATCGCCGTCACGTCGCCAAAGGGGGTGAGCTCCTCACACGCCCTGACGCAGGCGTCGGCCTTGCGTGAGCTGACGACGACGCTGGCGCCTGCCTGTAGCAGACCGCGGGCGATCATCAGGCCGATCCCCCTGGTGCCGCCGGTGACGAGGGCGCGCTTGCCGCTGAGATCGAAGAGCTCCGCGTGCGAGGTGATTCGACGGTCGGTCACGGGGCGGTCAGTACTTGCCGAAGGCCAGCGCGACGTTGTGCCCGCCGAACCCGAACGAGTTGCTGACGGCGTATTCGTAGTTGCCGGAACGGGGTTCACCCGCCACGACGTCCAGGTCGACCTCCGGATCGAGGTTGTGCAGATTCAGCGTCGGGGGGACGACGCCGTCGCGCAGCGCCAGGACGGTGAGCACCGACTCGACGGCGCCCGCCGCGCCCACCGAGTGGCCCAGTGCCGACTTGGGTGCGTAGACCGCCGCGGCGCTGCCGATGGCGCGGTTGATNGCGGCCGCCTCGGCGACGTCACCCACCTTGGTGCCGGTGGCGTGGGCGTTGACGTGGTGGATGTCCGACGGCACGAGTCCAGCCAGCTCGATCGCCCGCGTCATGGCGTGCGCGGCGCGTTCGCCGTTCGGGTCCGGCGCCACGATGTGGAAGCCGTCGGAGGTGATGCTCGCACCCATCAGCCGAGCGAGGATGGTCGCCCCGCGGGCCTTCGCGTGCTCCTCGGTCTCGATGACCATCAGCGCGCCGCCCTCGCCGAAGACGAAGCCGTTGCGGTCGACGTCGAAGGGGCGGCAGGCGCCGGCCGGGTCGTCGTTGGTGTTGGACAGCACGATGCGCATCTGCGCGAACGCGGCGATCGGCACCGCCTCGATGCGGTTCTCGACGCCGCCGCACACCGCGATGTCGGCCTCGCCGAGGACGATCTGCCGCCACGCCTGGGCGATGCCCTCGGAACCGGACGCGCACGCCGACACCGGCGTGATGACCCCGGCCTTGGCGTGCCGGTCGAGACCGACCGCGGCCGCAGGCCCGTTCGGCATGTACATCTGGACCGCCAGCGGCGAGACCGCCGCCATTCCTCGCTCGCGCATGTCGTCCCAGGCGAAGACCAGCGCCTCGGTGGCGCCCATGCCGGTGCCGATGGACACGGCCAGGCGGTTGGTGTCGACCTCGGGGTTGCCGGCGTTCTCCCACACCCGTCGGCCGAGCACCGTCGACATCCTCTGGACGTAGCCGAGGCGCCGCTTCTCGATGCGGGTCAGATCGTCCTCGAAGTCCTCGTGCAGGTGGCCGCCGATGCGGACGGGGAGGTTGAACTCCTCGACGTACGGGTCGTCGAGCAGCCGGATGCCGCTCTGGCCGTCGAGCAGCGCCTTCCAGGTGTCGTCGGCGCTGGTGGCAATCGACGTCGTCATGGCGATGCCGGTGACGACGACGTTCGGAAGACCGTTTCCGGTGCTCAGACCGGCGACTTGGGACGAGTTGACTGGTGACGACACGGAGGGACTCCCACGATCAGGTGCACGAGTGGCTGGCCCTCTGCTGGACCTGCGGATTGCTCCGCGGCGTACCGAGCTGCGACGGAAATGGCAGCGCCCGGCGGCTCTTAAGAACCTTATACAACTCGGTCGACCAACGCACGTGAGCTGCGGGTATCGCCCAGCCCGGCGTAGGGTCGAGGGATGTCAGGAGCGTCGCGGCCCGCCGTGTGGCTGGTGTTTGCTGGGGCCGTCGTCNTCGCCGCCGCCCCCGNCGCNCGCGCCGACCCCTCCTCACTCGTGGGCCAGCCCGCCGACGCCGCCGTCGCCGACTTGCAGGGNCAAGGCTTCGACGTCCGGATCAACTGGGTCAACGGGTTCGACACCAAGCCNCTCTCGGAGTGCCGGGTGGCGGGCGTCGACGATCCGAACAGCGCTCCGCCGCCCCCGGGCACCTTCACGACCGTCTACGTCGACGTCACGTGCCCGAACCACGACGGCGGCGGTTTCGGCTTTGGTGCCGGAATCGGCTAGCCCTGGCCGGAGGTCCGACCCGGCAGCTTCGCGGTGATCGCGTCGGCCACGGCCGAGGCCGTGGTCACCGGGCCGGCGTCCCGGCTGCACGCCTGCACGTCGACGATCACGTTGTCGTCGACGGCCAGGACCCGCTGGCACGACGCGACGCCGGTGGCCTCGCCCCGGGTGAACGGAATGGCCAGCGTGGTGTCGGTCCTGGTGAGTTCGCCGCTGCGCCACTTCGGCAGGGGNTGGTCGTTGAGGGTGATGTTGACGTTGTGGTTGGTGCACTTCGACCACCGGTCCGCCGACTGGGTGAAGAATTCGCGGGCGGCGTCGGTCGACGGGTAGTTGACGATCGACTGCACCACGAGGGTGCGCCAGGCGTCGGTGTCCGGTGAGCGCAGCAGCTCTTGGCGCAGGGCGATCCAGCCGTCCTTGCCGTAGACGCCGGCCTCGTTGACCTGCCAGATGCCAAGGCAATTCAGGTTCGGCAGCAGGTTGCGATGGTCGCTCATCACGTCGACGCGCGGGTGTGCGGTCATCCCGGTGGTGCCGGTGGCGGCGTCGACCTGCTCGGCGCTGAGCAGAACGCCGTCAAGGGCGTTGGCGGGGACCAGTTCCGGCGGCGCAGGCGGCGCGGTGGCCGGACTGGAGCACCCGGACGCCGTCAGGACTGCCGCCGACGCGAGG
>Ga0055540_1000913_pt1 | contig 19334 bp, 15 predicted proteins | sample AraplaCvi_mMS_r2_2_FD_55040 | JGI IMG/M metagenome (GOLD analysis project Ga0055540, IMG submission 55040) | Arabidopsis root microbial communities from North Carolina, USA - plate scrape MF_Cvi_mMS_r2 | ecosystem: Host-associated > Plants > Roots > Endosphere | place: USA: North Carolina
CTGTTCGGCGTCCTCTACGTGCTCGACGAACCGTCGGCCGGGCTTCATCCCGCCGACGCCGAACCGTTGCTCGAGGTGTTGGATCGGCTTCGGCGCGCGGGCAATTCGCTGTTCGTGGTCGAACACGACATGGACGTAGTCCGGCGCGCCGACTGGATCGTCGACGTGGGACCGGGCGCCGGCGAGCTTGGCGGCGAGGTGCTCTACAGCGGGCCCGTGCCGGGCCTGGCCGACGTGCCGACCTCGGTGACCCGTCGCTACCTGTTCGGCGACACCGCCACCGCGCCACGCACCACGCGCACCGCGTCACGCCATCTCGACCTGCGCGGCGTGAACTTCCACAACCTGCGCGATCTGGACGTTCGCCTCCCGCTCGAGGTGTTCACCGCCGTCACCGGAGTGTCCGGATCGGGCAAGTCGACCCTGGTCTGCAAGGTCGTCGGCGACGTCGTGGCCCGTCATCTCGGCAGCGGCGCCACCGCCGACGCGGAGGGGGCGGACCCGGTCGATCTCGACGGCGGTGTCGCCGACGTCGACCTGGACGCCAGCATCGGGGTGACGGCCGAGGGCGTCGAGTTCGTCGACCGACTGGTCACCGTGGACCAAAAGCCCATCGGGCGTACGCCGCGGTCCAACCTCGCGACCTACACCGGCATGTTCGACGCGGTTCGCAAGGCGTTCGCCGCCACCGACGAGGCTCGCCGGCGGGGCTGGAGTGCGGGCCGGTTCTCCTTCAACGTGGCCGAGGGNCGCTGTCCGACCTGTCAGGGCGAGGGTTTCGTCGCNGTCGAATTGCTGTTCCTGCCAGGCACNTACGCACCATGCCCCACCTGCCACGGGGCCCGNTACTCCGCGGAGACCCTCGAGGTGCGCTACCGCGACCGCACCATCGCCGACGTCCTCGCCATGACCGTCGAGGAGGCCGCGGACTTCCTGGCCGACGTGCCGGGGGCGGTGCGCAGTCTGACCACCCTGCTCGACGTCGGGCTGGGCTATCTACGGCTGGGGCAGCCCGCGACCGAGCTCTCCGGCGGCGAGGCGCAGCGCATCAAGCTGGCGACCGAGCTGCAGCGCACCCGCAGGGGTCACACGTTCTACGTCCTCGACGAGCCGACGACCGGTCTGCATCCCGCCGACGTGGATCTACTGGAGCGCCAGCTGCACCTCTTGGTCGACGCCGGTAACACCGTGGTCGTCGCCGAACACGACATGGGAGTGGTCGCGGGCGCCGACTGGGTGGTCGACCTCGGTCCCGGGGCCGGTGACGACGGCGGCCGAGTCGTTGCCGCGGGCACCCCGGAGCACGTCGCGCAGGCGGCCGAGAGCCGCACGGCGCCCTATCTCGCGGCGCGTCTGCGCTGATCAGTTCTCGGCGCGGTGCCTGCCCCGGTAGCCGGCGTCACCGACCGAGCCTTGCGTCGGTGACCAGCCGAAACCGAACAATTCCAGGCATGGGTCCATGACCTGCGGTACCACACCTTGTGTCCCCCCGCGCTCGCCGGCCACGAGGTCGTCGCGTTCCATCACGCCGCGTATTTACCCATACGTCAGTCGTTGCCAAACATTCGGCTCAGGATCGGGACGCGAACTCCGACGGCGTGAACTCGCCTGCGCTGAGCTTGGATTCGATCTCCTCCAGGCTCCGGCCCGTGAGGTCCGGCATCTTGAGGTAGACGAACAGCCAGGCCGCCACGTTGAACAGCCCGTAGAGCCACATGGCCGGGCCGACGCCAATGCCGCTGATCAGGGTCAGCAGGGTCAGCGTGATCAGCAGGTTGGTACCCCAGAGGGCCGCGGACTGGGCCGCCGTGCCCGCCGGTCGCACCGCGAGCGGATAGGTCTCCGACCCGGTGAGCCAGCCCATCAGCTGCAGCCCGCCGGCGTTGAACAACATGAACACCACCAGGCAGGCGATGATGAACGGAGTCGACTCCCGTCCGCTGTTGCCGGAGACAAACAGCCAACCGAGGACGAACAGGCTCAGCGCCGCACCGGGAATCATGATCAGGGTCAGGCGCCGCCGGCCCACCCGGTCGATGATGCTCAGCCCGACCAGTTGAGCCACCAGGTAGCTCACCCCGAGGGCGACCGACACCTCGAGCGCCACCGATTCCGAGAACCCGTTGTCGGTCAGGATGGTCGGGGAGTAGTAGATGATCATCTCGATGCCACTGAGCTGGGTGAAGATCGCGATCCCGCAGCCCAGGATCAACGCGGGCCGCACCCACGCCGCGCGAAGCCCAGACCAGCCGCGGGTCGAGGCCGTCTTCTCCTCGTGCGCCAGTTCGGCCATCTCGTCGAGCTCGCCCTCGACGTCGTACTCCGAGGGACGCACCCGGTCGAGAACTTCGTGGGCGTCGTCCCGCCGGTCCTGCTTGACCAGCCATCGCGGGCTCTCGGGTAGGCGCAGCAGTAACACCAACATCAGTGCCGCGGGCACCGCGGCCGCACCGATCGACCACCGCCACGGGATCGACTCCGACGCGCCGACGATCGTGGCGATCACGATGCCGACGCCGATCGCGATCTGGAAGCAGAGCACCAGGCGTCCCCGGTACTTCGGCGGTGCCAGTTCGGCGACGTACATCGGGGCGGTTTGGGTGGCGCCGCCGACGGCGAAGCCGAGGACGAGCCGCCCGATCGACAGCAGTACCGGGTTGGGAGCCAGCGCGCACCACAGCGACCCGACGGCGAAGACGACGGCGAGCATCACCAATGTGCCCTTGCGGCCCCGTCTTTCGGACAGCTGACTGCACGTCAGCGCACCGACGACCGCGCCGAGCAGGATGCTCGCGGCGATGACCTGCTTCCAGGACTCCTCGATGCCGAAGTCCTTGGTGATCTGCAGCAGGGCNCCGGAGATGATGCCGGTGTCGTAGCCGTAGAGCATCCCGGACACCGCCGAGACCAGCGCGACGACCACCACCGCCCCGGTGAGTTGGCCGGGCGCGTTCTGGCGAGCCTCCGCCGAGTCGGCGGGTGCATTGTCGGTCGAACCCATGCGGAGGCCCTCCAGCCGTGGTGACGTCGTCGTCCTGATCTGGCTGAGGCGGTTTTACCCGTTCGTCGAAAGCTAAACGTCACGCCAACGACGACGCCCACCTGCGAGCAATGCTCGGAGGTGGGCGTCGTCGGTTCGTCGGGGCGACCCCGTGGGTCAGCGCGCGGGCTGAGCCAGGGTCGTCTTGTGGTGGCGCTGCAACAGGAAGCGGATCCAGCGGACGTCGATGATCACGTGGTGTTTCCTTCGCTCAGGCGGACTTGGTCAGGATGGGGAGGATGCGCCGGCGTTCGCCCGCGACGTCCGAGAAGTGGTGCAGCGCTTCGGGAACCGAGGGGGTGGCCGGGAAGACGTCGTCGACGCCGCAGAGGCGAAGCGTGCGCGACACTGCCTGGCTGATCACCAGCGACCACTCGTCACCGGCGGCGAAGCAGGCCTCGTCGATGGCGTCGAGGAGCTCGATGCCCTGGGCAGCGAAAGAGGTCACGCCGCTGAGATCGAGGATGAAGGGCTTCTCGGCGATGATGCAACCCTTGGCGTGGGCGACCACTGCTCCGACGTTCACCTCGTCGACGGATCCGGTGATGGTCAGCACGGTGGCCAGCTGGCGGCACTGCTTGTGGAGCTCGGCGCCGTTGCATTCGACCGACGGATTTCCATAGCGGAAGCGGGAATTCGTCGCTGAGCTGGTGCTCGTTGCGATCATGGCACTGCCTCCCTTCGGTAGTTGCCGAATGAGTTGGCGGCGTCGCCGTCACTTCGACCTGAAACCCAAGGTATGGGGCCAAAATAAGGTACCGGGGAGTAGTTCCTAAAACATCGCTAAGACTTCCTGGGAGCCCGGCAGCAAACCGCCCCGAGGAACGGTCAGCTCCGGCGACCCTGGCCGCCGGTGTATCCCTTCCACGGGGAGTAGTCGGCGATGAGCGATTCCTGCGGCGGCCGTTGGTCTTCGGGCACGTGCTGCAGGTTGATCCGCACGCGGTACCAAATCGAACTCGGGCCGCGCATGCCGTCGACGAGCACGTCGACCGGGGTCAGTCGGTCGGCGGCGGCGGCGTACTTCGCCTTCCACGACTCGAGGGCGGCGACGGCCTCGTCCTTGGTCTTGGTCCTGGCGATCTCGATGAGGGGTTTGGCGGAGACCCTGTGACCCGCTCCGTCACCTCCCCGCCGTGCGCCGCTGGGCGCCTTCTCCGCCGGTCCGAGCTCCTTGGCCAGGGCGAGCAAACCCTCCAGGCCGCCGGCGGCGGTGTCCATCCCCTCCCACGGGTCGCCCATGTCNGCGAAGCGCTGCGGCACCGTCCGCACGGTGAACGCCTCGGGGCGGCAGCCGGGGACCTCGTCCCACCGCAGGGGCGTCGACACCCGCGCGTCCGGGCGCGACCGCACCGAGTAGGCCGACGCGACGGTGCGGTCCTTGGCGTTCTGGTTGAAGTCGACGAAGACGCCCTCGCGCTCTTCCTTCCACCACCGACTGGTCGCCAAATCCGGTGCGCGCCTTTCGACTTCGCGCGCGATCGTCTCGGCGGCCAGTCGAACCTGCCGGTACGGCCAGGACGGCTCGATGCGGGCGTAGACGTGGAATCCCTTCGAGCCCGACGTCTTGGGCCACGCCGTCAGGCCGTAGTCGGTCAGCACGTCGCGGGCCACCAACGCGACGTCGACGATCTGGGCCCACTCGACCCCGGGCATGGGGTCGAGGTCGACGCGCAATTCGTCGGGGTGCTCGAGGTCGTCGGCGCGCACCGGGTGTGGGTTGAGGTCGACGCACCCGAGGTTGACCGCCCATGCCAGGCCGGCGGCGTTGGTCAGCACGGCCTCCTTGGCCGACGTGCCCGAGGCGTACTTGAGTTCGGCGACGTCGATCCACTCGGGCCGCTTCTCGGGTGCCCGCTTCTGGAAGACGGCTTCCTCGCCGATGCCCTTGACGAAGCGTTTGAGGATCATGGGGCGTCCGGCCACTCCGCGCAGGGCGCCGTCGGCCACCGAGAGGTAGTACTCGATGAGGTCGCGTTTGGTGACCTCGGCCTGGCCGTCGGCACCGGGGAACACGACCTTGTCCGGGTTGGTCACGCGCAGGACTCGGCCGCCGATGTCCATCGACAGCGCGGAGGCCATGACCACGATGGTAGTCAGGCGCTCCCGCGTGCGACGGCGGTCACATATTGTGGGCGCATGCCCAACCTCACAGAGCTGCCGCTGCAGGCAGCGGCCAAGGTTCAGCAGTACCTCGAACGCGGCTCGGCCGAGTTGCACTACGCCAGGAAGATGTTCGAGGCGGGCGCTCTGAAGGTCGAGCCGCCGCAGAACGTCGCCGCCATGCTCGCCGACATCCGGCGCTGGGGCGAGATCGGAATGATTCCGGCGCTGAACGCGCGGCGCAATCCCCAGGGCACGGCGATCGTCGACGACGACGGTGAGGTGACGTTCGCCGAACTCGACGAGGCGGCCAACGCCGTCGCCCACGGCTTGATCGGCATGGGCGTCCGGGGCGGCGACGGGGTGGCGCTGCTGATCCGTAACCACCGCTGGTTCCTCATTGCGCTGTACGGGGCCGCCAAGGTCGGCGTGCGGTTGATCATGCTCAACAGTGAGTTCTCGGGGCCGCAGATCAAGGAGGTGTCCGAGCGTGAGGGCGCCAAGCTGATCATCCACGACGACGAGTACACGAAGGCGTGCGCGGGAGCCGAGCCCGAGCTCGGCAGGCTCCGCGCGCTGCCGACCAATCCGGACAAGCCCGACCAGCCGTCGGAGAGCACCGACGAGACCCTGGCCGATCTGATCGAGCGCAGCAAGTCCGGNCCGCCGCCGAANGCCTCGGCGCACTCGAAGATCATCATCTTGACCAGCGGCACCACGGGAACTCCCAAGGGCGCCAACCGAAGCAGNCCNCCCTCGCTGGCACCGATCGGCGGCGTCCTGTCGCACGTACCGTTCCGGTCGGGTGAGGTGACGTCGCTGCCCGCGCCGATGTTCCACGCCCTGGGGTTCCTGCACGCGACCATCGCGATGATGCTCGGCAGCACGCTGGTGNTGCGGCGCAGGTTCAAGCCGGACACCGTGCTCGCCGACATCGAGGCCCATCGGGTGACGGCCGTGGTGGTCGTGCCGGTGATGTTGTCGCGCATCCTCGACGAGCTNGAGAAGACCAGCCCCAAGCCGAACCTGTCGAGCCTGCGGATCGTCTTCGTCTCCGGGTCACAGCTCGGCGGCGAGCTGGCCACCCGCGCGCTGAAGGATCTGGGTCCGGTCGTCTACAACCTCTACGGGTCGACGGAGATCGCGTTCGCGACCATCGCCCGGCCNAAGGATCTGTCCATCAACCCCTCGACGGTGGGACCGGTCGTCAAGGGCGTGAAGGTCAAGNTGTTCGACGACAACGGTCGGGAAGTGCCCCAGGGAGAGGTCGGCCGCATCTTCGTCGGCAACACNTTCCCNTTCGAGGGCTACACCGGCGGCGGCCACAAGGCGATCATCGACGGACTGATGTCCTCCGGTGACGTCGGCTACTTCGACGAGCACGGGCTGCTCTACGTCAGTGGCCGCGACGACGAGATGATCGTCTGCGGCGGCGAGAACGTGTTCCCCGCCGAGGTGGAGGACCTCATCAGCGGTCACCCGGAGGTCGTGGAGGCCACGGCCCTCGGGGTCGAGGACTCCGAGTGGGGTCACCGGCTGCGTGCCTTCGTCGTCAAGACCGAGGGCGCCTCGGTCGACGAGGACGCCATCAAGGCCTACGTGAAGGACAACCTGGCTCGCTACAAGGTGCCTCGCGAGGTGATCTTCCTCGACGAGCTGCCGCGCAACCCCACGGGCAAGATCCTCAAGCGCGAGCTCAAGGACATGGAGGCGAAGGCCGACCAGAAGACCCCGGAGGCGAAGACCGACCAGACGACCCCGGAGGCGAAGGCCGACCAGAAGACCCCCGAGGCGAAGGCCGACCAGAAGGGCGAGGCGACGGCCGACCAGAAGACCGACTAGGTCGCGACGAAGGGCTCGAGGTCGACCCAGCTGCCATGCGGGGTCTGGTCCAGCAGGTCGGCGATGCCGGCGTCGTAAAAAGCCGTCGCCACGTCGTCCAGGCCCTCGGTGAAGTGTGCCCAGGAGTCGAGGTGCGCGGCGATCACCACCCGTGGTGCCAGCACCTCGGCGGCCGCGGCGGCCCTGGCACTGGTGAGGGTCAGCGGACGGCCGCCCTGCTTGGGCGGCACGCGAGCGGCGCCGACGAAGAGCACCGCGACGTCGATCGCGCCGACGCCCTTCGCGATCTCCGCCACCGCGGCCAGTGACGCGTTGTCGCCGCTGACGTAGACGGTCGGCACGCCGTCGCCGGACAGCACGAACCCGGTCACCTCGCAGTTGACGTGACCCGAGTCGTCCCTCTCGCCGTCGGCAGGCCCGTGCACCGCGGGCACGGCTTGGACCCGGAGCCCGTCCAGCTCGACGGTCTCCCAGGGGGCCAACCCCCGCGCGGGTGCCCCCAACCGTTGGGCCGCACCGGGATTGGTGAGCACCAGCGGCGCCGAGAGAGCCATGGCCCGGCCGGCGTCGTCGAAGTTGTCGAGATGCTGATCGTGGCTCACGAGCACCACGTCCACCGGGCCGAGCGCGGCCGCGTCGACCGCGGGGGCGGCCGTCTTGGTCAGGTAGGCGTGCGGGCCGGGCGGGTCGAAGGTGGGGTCGACGACGATCCGCTGCCCGCCGAGGTCGAGCACGGTCGTCGGGCCGCCGAGCACGCTGACCGCNCATGGGCGCCTGACGTCAGTGACCAGATCTCCCATGTGCGGTCCTCTCCGGCTAGCTCGTGGTGGGCGTGGCGCCCAGCACCCGCTGAAGGTCGGGCTTCATCGCCTGCAGCTGCTGACCCCAGTATGGCCAGTCGTGCGTGCCGTCGTCCGGGAAGTTGAACACGCCGTTCTTGCCACCGGCGGCGATGTAGTTGTCCTGGAACGTGCGGTTGGTGCGGATGGTGAGGCCCTCGAGGAACTTCGCGGGCAGGTTGTCCCCGCCCAGTTCGCTCGGGGTGCCGTTGCCGCAGTAGATCCAGATGCGGGTGCCGTTGTTGACCAGCTGCTGGATGTTGACCATGGGGTCGTTGCGCTTCCAGGCGCTGTTGGGATCCTCGGTGGCGCCCCACATGTCGTTGGCCTTGTAACCGCCGGCGTCACCCATCGAGACGTTGATCAGGAACGGCCACGACCCCTCCGAGGGGTTCAGGAAGCCCGACAGCGAGCCGGCGTAGATGAACTGCTGCGGGTGGTAGATCGCCAGCGTCAGTGCCGCCGAGCCGGCCATGGACAGCCCGACCGCGGCGTCGCCGGTGGACTTCACCTGACGCTGGTCGGCCAGGTAGGCGGGCAGCTCCTGGGTCAGGAACGTCTCCCACTTGTAGGTCTGGCACCCGGTCTTGCCGCACGCGGGCTTGTACCAGTCGCTGTAGAAGCTTGACTGGCCGCCGACGGGCATGACGACCGAGAGACCCGAGTTCAGGTACCACTCGAAGGCCTGGGTGTTGATGTCCCAGCCGTTGAAGTCGTCCTGGGCGCGCAGACCGTCGAGCAGGTAGACCGCCGGGGAGTTGGGCCCGCCGCTTTGGAACTCGACCTTGATGTCGCGCCCCATGCCGGCCGAGGGCACCATCAGGTACTCGACGGGCAGACCGGGCCTGGAGAAGGCGTTGGCCGTGGCGGCGCCACCGGCGATGCCGACGAGCACGGGTAATAGCACCGCCATGACGGCCGTGATGACGAACCGGCGCACAATGATCTCCTCTGGTGTCGAACGTCGTGACGTCAACGGTCGCATGCGCTCCTGTCAACATCTCGTGGCTTCGATCGGGGGAATAGCTCCAGCGTCGTGGTGGTACTACACCGGAGTGAACATCGACCTGACAGGAAAGACCGCGCTCGTCACCGGTTCCACGCAAGGCATCGGTCTGGCGATCGCCACGGGGCTCGCCGCCGCCGGAGCCCGTGTGGTGGTCAACGGGCGCACCGCCGCGCGCGTCGACGAGGCCGTCGCCGGACTGAGCGGTGACGTGGTGGGCGTGGCGGCCGACGTGACCACCGTCGAGGGCGTCGCGAGCCTGGTGGAGCAGGTGCCTGCGGTGGACGTGCTGGTCAACAATCTCGGCATCTTCGGTGCGGCTCCGGCCCGCGAGATCTCCGACGACGAGTGGCGCCGGTACTTCGACGTCAACGTGCTCTCCGCGATTCGGCTGATACGCACCTACCTGCCGGGAATGACCGAGCGTGGCTGGGGCCGGGTATTACAGATCGCCAGTGACTCCGCGATCGTCATCCCGGAGGAGATGATCCACTACGGCACCTCCAAGACGGCGCTGCTGGCAGTGTCGCGGGGCTTCGCCAAGGACGCCGCGGGTACCGGGGTCACGGTCAACTCCGTCATCGCCGGGCCCACCCACACCGCAGGCGTGGAGGACTTCGTCTACCAGTTGGTCGACGAGAATCTCCCGTGGGACGAGGCCCAGCGGGAGTTCATGCGAAAGCACCGCCCGCAGTCCCTGCTGCAGCGCCTGATCGAACCCGNGGAAATCGCGAACATGGTCACCTATCTGAGCTCGCCGTTGGCGTCGGCGACCACCGGCGCAGCCGTCCGCGTCGACGGGGGGTACGTGGACTCGATCGTCCCCTAGACTCGTCGCCATCACGTCGACGTGATCTTCGCAGGTGAACGGTTTCGGGGGCCGCTCGTCCGGGTACGGATGGGCCGAGACGATGCGCTTGCCGCGTTTCCCATAACCCCTGATCGGAAAGACGTGGTGAGCCCATGAGACGCGAAGTTGGCGCGCAATTGCAGGTCGAGGTGTTCGACACCACGACACTGGAATTCCAGATCGCCGTGGCACCCCAGCCCGGTGCCGAGGTGACCGAGGAANTGTCCTTCACCCTGAACGGCAACGCCGTCGAGCCGATCGAGCTGATCGGTCCGCACGGNACCCGCATCCACAAGTTCGAGGCGGGCAAGGGCACGGTGCTGGCGAACTACTCGGCCACGGTCATCGGCCAGGCCGAGCCGGCCCCGGTCACCGAGATCGACCTGTCGACGTATCTGCGGCCCAGCCGCTACGCCGAGGCTGACAAGTTCTATGGTTTCGCCGCAACGGAATTCGGCAGCGACGCGAAGTCGGCGACGCTGCTGGAGAAGGTCTCGTCATGGGTGGGCACCCGGCTGCAGTANGTGCCGGGTTCCAGTGATCCCATCGACGGGGCCGCCGACACCGTGCTGGCGGGCACGGGCGTCTGCCGGGACTACGCGCATCTGGTGATCGCCCTGCTGCGGGCTGTCAACGTGCCGGCCCGGCTGGTCGCGGTGTACGCGCCTGGCTGCTATCCGATGGACTTCCACGCGGTCGCCGAGGCCTACGTCGACGGAATGTGGCGCGTGGTGGACGCGACGTGCCTGGCACCGCGGCAGACCATGGTGCGCATCGCCACCGGCCGCGACGCCGCCGACACCGCCTTCCTGGACAACCACGGCGGCGGCATCAACCTCACCAGCATCAACGTCAACGCGTGGGTCGAGGGCATGTTGCCGCTGGACTCGGTCGAAGAACTCGTCTCGCTGGGCTGACGCCCGCCGACCGCACGCTCGTCGACGCCGCCTCTCGGGCGATGCGTTCACCAAGCGTGCGGTCGCGNGTGTGCTCAGTACTGAATGGCCTCGATCAGCGGTCCGGGCTCGTCCATCAGCGCCCAGAAGCGGTCGCGGATGGCGGTGGTGACGGGGCCGGGCGTGCCGTCGCCGATCTTCTCGCCGTCGAGGGTGTTGATCGGCGTGACGCCACCGGCGGTGGTGACGGCCATGATCTCGTCGGCGTCGTACAGCTCGTGGCTGGTGACGTCGCGCAGGCTGGCCTCGATGCCCATCTGGTCGGCGAGCTCGTAGACCGTCTTGCGGGTGATGCCCGGCAACGCATTTCGCGACGGGGAGGCGAGTTTGCCGTCCTTGACGATGACGACGTTGAACCCGGGACCCTCGGCGACGCAGTTGTCGGAATCCATCAGGATCGCGGTGCGGGCGCCGCGGTCCTTGGCCTCGAAGCTCGCCGCAGTCAGGTCACCCCACTGGTAGTTCTTGATCGTCGGGTCGACGGTGTTGCGGCCGGCCCGGCGGACGTGGCGCGGCACGATCGCGGTGGTGCCGAAGATCTGCTCGGCAGGCGGGAAGGCCCACAGGTAGGGGATGGCGTAGACGTAGACCTGATGGGTGAGCTTGGAGAGGTCCTTCTCGCCCTTCTTCTTGCCGTAGCCCCGAGTGATCGTCAGGTTGACGAAGGACTCGCGCAGCTGCGACAGCGAGACGCACTTCTTGGTGATCTCGGAGATCTCGTCCTTGCTCATCCCGGCGTCCAGACGCAACTTGCGGGCGCCGTCGTACAACCGGTCGACGTGGTCGTCGAGCCGAAAGATGTTGCCGTGCCACACGTGTGCGACGGTGTAGGTCACGTCCGAGTGGCCGAATCCGGTGTCGAAGATGGAGATCCTGGCTTCCTCGGCGGGGATGAATTCGCCTTCGATCCAGGCCACCCCGCCCGCGTACGGGCTCGAGGTGTCGAGTTCGTAGTCGCTGTACTGGATGGCCGAGCCGGGGGGAGTGTCCTCGCGGATGGCGGCGCCGGGTTCGACGGCGACGAGGTTGCTGCTGAGGCTTTCAGTGGTGACGCTCATGTCGATTCCTTTTTCAGGTAGGGGTTTTCAGGACGAGTGGGTCTTGGCGTAATCGGGCCCGGCCTCGCCGGTGGCCAGTCGCTTGCGCAGTCCGGTCAGGGCCCAGAGCGCGGTCAACGCGAGCAGCCCGGCGAANACGTAGCCGTTGCCGGCGAATTGGGGCAGGAAGATCAGTGCCGCGCACACCAGCGTGAAGGCGACGGCCGCGANCACGGCCACGGGCACGCGCGCCTTGCCGAGGTCGAACGTGCCCGGCTCCGGCGCCGGGATGGTGCGCCGACGGGTGGCGATCATGACCGCGACGGTCTGCAGCAGGTACATCGAGCAGACGGCCAGCGAGGACAGCCCGAGGATCAGGAAGAAGGCCTTCTCGCTGACCAACGCCGACAGCAGCAGGATGGTCGAGAGCCCGAAGATGCCGAGCACCGCGTAGGTGGGCGTGCGGTTGGTCGACGACACGTGCCGCCAGACGTGGGAGAACGGCAGCATGTTGTCCCGGGCCATCGAGTAGGTCAGCCGGGTGGCGACGAGGATGTTGGCCAGGATGCACGCCAGCACGTTGGTCAGGGCGACGGCGACGACGATGCGGCTGACGATCGGTCCCGCCTGCTGGGTGATGATCTCCTCGATGGGCGCCGCGGAGGCGGCCTCGACGGCGGCGGCGTCCTTGATCGCGAGGACGTAGACGACGTACATGCCGAACTCGATGACGATCGACGCGGTCAGCGCGTAGAACATGGTGCGCGGAATGACCTTGCGAGCGTTGACCGTTTCCTCGGCGATGTCGGCGCTGGCCTCCACTCCGATGAGGCCGAAGAACGGGCCGAGGGAGGCGGCCAACCAGGCCAGCACGTACGGGGTGGAGTCCTCGGACGTGCCGCCGGTGAACAGCACCGACACCGACTGGTGGTTCTCGGGGGAGGAGAAGGCGATGACCGCGACGAGGATCGTGGCGCCGACGGTGATGACGAATTCCAGGCTGACCCCGATGTTGTTGACCATCGTCGCGAAGCGCACGCCGTAGAGGTTGATCAGCATGCAGACGGCCATCACGCCGATCGCGACGAGGATCTGCGCGGTCTGGCTCATGTTCCACCCGAACAGGCTGCCGAGGTAGCCGGAGAGGATGAAGCCGACGCCGGTCATGCCGCAGATCCAGCCGGCCAGCGCCAGCACGCCGGTGAACANCGCCATGGTGGAGCCGACGAGCCGGCTGGTCCACTGGTAGGAGTAGCCGGCCAGCGGGATCTTGGCGGTCAGATCGGCGGCGATCAGGGTCCAGATCACGAACACCGCGGCGGCGAGCAGCAGCGTCCAGACGAAGGGGCCGCCCGCGGTGAAGTANCCCGCGCCGAAGCCGGTGAACACGGCCGTCGTCGCGCTGATGGTCGCGAAGCCGATCGCGAAGGACGCCAGTCTGCCGACCGAGCGGTCGAGCTTCTGGGTGTAGCCGAACTCGGCGAGCTTGGCGTCCTCGTCGCGTAACGGCTGCTCTGAATGAGTGGGTGAAGCCAGGGCATCGGTCATGATCGCTCCAGGTCAGGTCTGTCGAATTGCGCCTAGAGATAGGAAAGCCGTCATGGCGGGCCGACGGAAGTTCCGTGTTTTGATCTGCTCATAAGGTGGGGTTATCACTGATCTCGTCGACCGGCGCCTCGCCGAGGTTCCAGTGCGCGCGAACGTGCCTGACCAGGGCATCTGCCTGCGGCGAGAGCACCCCCGGCTGCCATGCCAACGCCGTGTAACTTGGCGGCCGATCGGTGATCGGCACGTAGACGATGCCCGGCCGGTCGTAGAACCGCGACACCGACGACGACGTGAAGCTGATACCGAGACCGCGGGCGATCGACGTCGTCTCCGCCTCATACGTCGCGGCGACCGCGGCGATGGTTGGCGGTCGGTTGCCACGGACGTCCATGGCCAGCCAGTAGTCGCGCCACGTGCCTGCGGTCAGNGGGGCACACACGATNGGNTCGTCGAGCAGTTCGGTGATCGACACCTCGGCACGATCGGCGAGTCGNTGGTCGCGCGGCATGCAGACCACCCAGGACTCGGAGTCGAGCATCAACATGCGGTGCTCCGGCAGGTCGACCGGCGGACGGATGATCGCCACCTCGGTGCTGCCGTCGCCCAGCCCGGCGGTGGGATCGGCGAAGTCGTACTCGATGGGTTCCACCGTCACCTCGGGATAGGCGGCCTCGAAGTGGCGCACCACCCGGAANAGAAGGTCGGCNCCGGTGCCGATCAGATACCCCAGGCGCAGCACGCCCTTTCGCGTCCCCGAGAGGGTGACGAGGTTCTCGACGACCGCGTCGACGCCGCTGATCGCCTGCTGCACCTGCGGCAGCCACGCCGCCCCCAGATCGGTCAGCGCGACCTCGCGGGTGTTGCGGGTGAACAGCACGACGCCGAAGTGCTGCTCGATCTGCTTGATCGCCGTGGACAGCGCGGGCTGGGTGATGAACAGCCGCGCCGCCGCGCGCCGGTAGTTGAGTTCCTCGCCGAGAACGGCGAAGTACCGCAGCTGACGCAGCGTGATGTCGGCGCTCATGCGCCGAAACTACGGGCTCGAGGGGTTACGGATCGCGCGGCAGGCCGAGCAGGCGTTCGGCGATGATGTTGAGCTGGACCTCCGAGGTGCCGCCGTAGATCGTGGTGGCGCGGCCGGCGAGCAGGTACTCCGCCCACTTGCCGGAGGCCTCGCCCTGATCGCCGATCGCCGCGTCGGTGCCGAAGGACGACACCCCGAACTCGGCGTACCCCTGACCGGTCTTCATCGACAGCAGCTTCGAGATGGCCGCGGCGGGCATCGGATCGCCACCGGCCAGCGTCAGGAGCGTGGAGCGCATGTTGAGCAGCTTGGCCGCGTGGCCCTCGGCGATCAGCTTGCCCGCCTCGTTCTGCTCGATCTGGTCGAACTGACCGTCGCGCACGAACTCNACGAACTGNTCNAGGCTGGCCAGGAACGGCGGCTCGCTGCTACCGATCGACACCCGCTCGTTGGTCAGCGTGTTGCGGCTGACCTCCCAGCCGCGGTCGACCTCGCCGAGCACCATCTCGTCGGGCACGAACACGTCGTCGATGAAGACGGTGTTGAACATCGCGTTGCCCGTGAGCTCGCGAAGCGGCTTGACCTCGACGCCCTCGGACTTCATGTCGAGCAGGAAGTAGGTGATGCCCTGATGCTTCGGCGCCGACGGGTTGGTCCGCGCCAGCAACGCACCCCACTGGGAGTACTGCGCACCGGTGGTCCAGATCTTCTGGCCGGTGATGCGCCAGCCGCCGTCGACCTTGGTGGCCTTGGTGGTCAGGCTGGCCAGGTCCGAACCCGCGCCGGGCTCGGAGAACAGCTGGCACCAGATCATCTCGCCGCGGAACGTCGGNGGCAGGAAGCGCTGCTGCTGGGNGTCGGTGCCGTAGGCGACGATGGACGGGATGATCCANGCGGCGATGCCCATCTGCGGCCGCTTCACGCGGCCGGTGGAGAACTCCTGGGCGATGATGATCTGCTCGATGGGCGTGGCGGCCCGGCCCCANGGCGTGGGCAGGTGCGGGGACACCCAGCCGCCCTCGGCGATCGCGGTGACGCGCTCCTCGCTCGGAAGTGCCTTCAGCGCGGCGACTTCNGCACGAATCTCCTCGCGCAGCTTCTCGGTGTCGGGGTCGAGGTCGATGTCGATCGGGCGCATCCCGCTGTCGGTGGCGACGTCGACGACCTGCTGCGGGTAGTCCGCGGCCCGTCCGAAGCAGGCGGCGAGCACGATGGCGCGCCGGTAGTAGACGTTGGTGTCGTGCTCCCAGGTGAAGCCGATGCCGCCGTGCACCTGAATGCAGTCCTGGGTGGTGTGCTGCGCGGCGACGGGTGCCAGCGTGCCGGCGACNGCGGTGGCGAACTCGTAGTTGCTGTCCTGCGGGTNCTCGTCGAGTGCGCGGGCCGCATCCCAGACGGCNGCCGTCGCGCGCTCGGTCTCGGCNATCATGTTGGCGCACTTGTGCTTGATGGCCTGGAACTGGCCGATCGGGCGGCCGAACTGTTCGCGGATCTTGGCGTACTCCGACGCGGTGTCGGTGGCCCAGCGCGCGACGCCGATGCACTCGGCGGACAGCAGCGTCGAGATCAACGCGCGGGCGCGGGTGCGGCCGAGGTTGGCGAGCACCCGGTCATCGGAGACCTCGACGGCGTTGGCCCGGACGTGGGCCAGCGGCCGTAGCGGGTCGACGCTGGTGACCGGCTCGATCTCGAGTTGGTCGGCGTCGAGGACCACCCATCGCTCGTCGCCGTCGATGGAGACCGGTAGCACCAGCAGCGCGGCTTGGGCCGCGGCGGGGACGGCCCGCACTTCACCGCGGACGACGAGGCCGCCGCCCTGACGCGTCGCGGTCAGCCCCGAGTCGATGGCGTAGGCGNCGATGACCTCACCGGAGGCCAGGCCCTCGAGCAGCTTGTCGCCGGGGTCGTTGGCGGCGATCAGCGCACTCGCGATCGCCGAGGGCACGAACGGGCCGGGTACGGCTCCGTAGCCGAATTCGGCCAGCACGATGGCGAGTTCGAGCAGGCCGAAGCCCTGCCCGCCGACGTCCTCGGACAGGTGCAAACCCTGCAGACCCTGTTCGGCTGCGGCCTTCCAGTAGGTCGGCGGGTTGGCGATGGGAGTCTCCAGCGCGTCGTGCAGCACGTCCGACGGTGCCACCCGCTTCACCAGATCTCGGACTGAATCGGCGAGGTCGTTGTGCTCGGACAGGATCGCGATCGGCATGCGGTGCTCCTAGATCAACCGGTGGGTTGGGTTCGAGGGTACCCGTGGCTCACCCCCGAGCGACAGTCACCTCGTTCACCAGGTTCATCAAGTGCTCCCCGTCACGCAACCGCCGGCATGCCTCCACGCCCTCGGCCAGGTAGCGCCGCATGGTGTCGGCGGTGTACCAGGTGACGTGCGGGCTGACGACGACGTTGTCGAGCGCCAGCAGCGGATCGTCGACGGACACGGGTTCGTTGGCGAACACGTCGAGGCCCGCGGCGGCGAGGCGGCCCGCCCTCAGCGCCTCGACCAGCGCCCCCTCGTCGACGATCGCCCCGCGCGAGGTGTTGACCAGCACCGCGCCGGGTTTCATCAGCGCCAGGCCCTCGGCGTCGATCAAGGCCTTGGTCCGGTCGGTGAGCGGCAGGTGCAATGACACGACGTCGCTCTCGGCGAGCAACGCGGGCAACGGCCGCCAGCCCGACGTGCCGGCGTCGCGGGTGCTGGTGTGCACCACGTCGGCTCCCATGGCGGTCACGATCGTCTCGACCCGCTTCGCGACGTTGCCGTACCCGACCAGTCCCACCGTGCAACTGCCGACGTCGCGGACGGTCTCGCCCAGGGTCGGATCCGACGGCCAGCCCTCGCCGCGTCGGGTGGCCGCGTCCAGCGCGGGCAGGCGGCGCAACGCGGCGAGCATCAGCAGCACGGCGCCCTCGGCCACCGACGGCGCGTTGGCGCCGGGCATGTTGGCCACCCCGATGCCCAGCCGCGTCGCGGCCTCGACGTCGACGGTGTTCACCCCGGCCCCNAGCTTGTGCACCAGCCGGCAGCGCGTCGCCTTCTCGAGATCGTCGGCCGACAGCGGGCGCAGGACGTGCCAGACGACTTCGGCATCGGGCAGNTCGCGGTAGAAGGTCTCGTCGTCCTCGGCGTCGCAGTAGCGNATGTCGAGCCAATCCGCCTGTGGNGCAAGATATTCGAGAACNTTGGGGCCGGGGNTGAAGTGGGCGAGCACTCTCACCGCCATCGTTTGGCAATCCACCTCGTGATGGTATCGGCCTGCTCGCTGCGTGCACCGGGAGTGGTGAAGTAGTGGTCGGTGTCCATCGAGCAGAGGGTCTTGTCGGCACTGGCCAGCGCGTCGTGGATGCGCCGGGCGTCGGACGGGTAGACCCCGGTGTCCTGCTCGGCGTTGATGACGAGGGCGGGGCAGTCGATGCGCGCCAGGTGCGGCTCGGCGCTGGTTTGGGCGGTGCGCAGGCTCCACATGCCGAGCCAGTTGCGCAGTGTGCACGCCGCGGCGATGCCGCGCGCCGACCGGTTGGCCCTGGCCGGCACACCCGCGTAGCAGGTGTTGGGCGGGCGCCTGGTCGGCTCGAGTGTCGGATCCACCATGCGAGGGTCGGCCCAGGTGCGGTGGACCGTNAAGGGGCGGTCNGAAAANCCCGCTGCGCGAACGCGTTCGAGCTCGTCGTGCACCCAGTCGGTGATGGCGTGGTTGCGGGCNGTCTGGGCGGCGCGGTAGCGCTGGACGAAGTCGGGTGTGAACGGTGGCCCGTTGCGCTGGTCGAAGACGTCCAGGCTGGGATCGGTGGCGACGGGATCGTTCTCGTCGACGACGGCGCCGTCCATCCATGCCGTCAGCACCTCGGGCCGGCCCGGGTGGGCCGCGCTGGCGACGTATCCGTCCGCCGGAGGGAGCTCGCCGAGGCCCGCGGCGGGCCGCATGCCCTCCAGCGGAGTCACGTGCGGGTCGACGGCCTGGGACTGATACGCCGCCATCAAGGATCCGCCGCCCGAATTGCCGAGCAGCACNACGGTTTCCACGTGCTGCACCTCGCGAAGCCATCGCACGCCGACCCCCACGTCGACCAGCGCGTGGTCGAGCAGGAAGCTGCTCTCGTTACCGCGGAAGCGGGTGTTCCACCCGAGGAAGCCGATCCCCCGGGTGGCCATGTAATCGGCGAGGTAGTGCTCGGAGAAGTCGATCTGATAGTGCGTGGCGATCATCCCGATCTTGGGCTTGCGGCCGACGCCTCGGTGGTACACGCCCTGGCAGGGATGTCCGCCCGAGCCCGCCCGGCGCGCGGTGGGGGAGTCCAGGGCCACGAACTCGCGTAGCACTCCAGGTGTCATGGTGACGACCTCTCTGGCTCAACCGCCCAATCGGCGATTTGGCTGATGTTAGATTCAGATTCGCGCGTTGACCAGACGGAGTAGAGCCATGATCAAGCCCCGGAATCCGAACTCCGAATTCGAACTCGGCGGCATCAACCACGTCGCGCTGGTATGTGCCGACATGGCCAAGACCGTCGACTTCTACTCGGGCGTGCTGGGCATGCCGCTGGTGAAGTCACTGGATCTGCCCGGCGGCCTGGGTCAGCACTTCTTCTTCGACGCGGGCAACGGTGACTGCGTGGCGTTCTTCTGGTTCGCNGGCGCCCCCGACGGCGTGCCGGGCATCTCGGCGCCGGCGTCGATTCCGGGCATCGGTGAGATCGTCAGCGCCGTCGGNTCGCTGAATCACCTGGCCTTTCACGTGCCCGCCGANAAGTTCGACGAGTACCGGCGCCGNCTCAAGGACAAGGGCGTGCGGGTGGGGCCGGTNCTCAACCACGACGAGAGCCCGGCTCAGGTGTCCGCGACCGTGCACCCCGGTGTCTACGTCCGGTCGTTCTACTTCCAGGATCCCGACGGCATCACGCTCGAGTTCGCTTGCTGGACCAAGGAATTCACCTCCGACGACACCGTCACCACGCCCAGGACCAGCGCCGACCGGCTGCCGGTCGGCGGCTAACGCCGGTCCCATTCGCGGGCGGTGAGCCCGTCGAGCAGGCGGGTGAGGTGTTTCACCAGCTGCGGCTGGCTCAGCGCGACCTCGCCCGACACCCACGCGCT
>Ga0055540_1000941_pt1 | contig 18922 bp, 15 predicted proteins | sample AraplaCvi_mMS_r2_2_FD_55040 | JGI IMG/M metagenome (GOLD analysis project Ga0055540, IMG submission 55040) | Arabidopsis root microbial communities from North Carolina, USA - plate scrape MF_Cvi_mMS_r2 | ecosystem: Host-associated > Plants > Roots > Endosphere | place: USA: North Carolina
CCACATGGCCGCGCTGTGTGGCTTCGGTGCCGCCGCGATCAACCCGTACATGGCGTTCGAGTCCATCGAAGACATGGTGGACCGCGGCATCATCACCGACATCACCAGTGACCAAGCCAAGGCCAACTACACCAAGGCTGCCGGCAAGGGCGTGCTGAAGGTGATGTCCAAGATGGGCATCTCCACCCTCGCGTCCTACACCGGTGCCCAGCTGTTCCAGGCCATCGGCATCAGCCAGCAGGTGCTCGACGACTACTTCACCGGACTGCACTGCCCGGTCGGCGGAATCGACCTCGAAGACATCGCCGCCGACGTCGCGTCGCGGCATGCCCTGGCCTACCTGGACCGCCCCGACGAGCGCGCCCACCGCGAGCTCGAAGTCGGTGGCGAATACCAGTGGCGCCGCGAGGGGGAGTACCACCTCTTCAACCCCGACACCGTGTTCAAGCTGCAGCACGCCACCCGCACGGGTCAGTACGCCATCTTCAAGGAGTACACGAAGCTGGTCGACGACCAGAGCGAGCGCTTCGCCTCGCTGCGCGGGCTGCTCAAGTTCCGCACCGGCGACGACGCCGTTCGGCCCCCCGTCTCGATCGACGAGGTCGAGCCCGTTTCGGAGATCGTCAAGCGATTCTCCACCGGCGCAATGAGTTACGGCTCGATATCCGCCGAGGCGCATGAGACGCTGGCCATTGCGATGAACCGACTCGGCGGCCGTTCCAACTCCGGTGAGGGCGGCGAATCCGTCGACCGCTTCGACCACGACGCGAACGGCGACTGGCGCCGCAGCGCCATCAAGCAGGTGGCGTCCGGCCGGTTCGGCGTGACGAGCCACTACCTGACCAACTGCACCGACATCCAGATCAAGATGGCCCAAGGTGCGAAACCCGGTGAGGGCGGCCAACTTCCGGGTCACAAGGTGTATCCGTGGGTCGCCGAGGTCCGGCACTCCACGCCGGGCGTCGGGCTGATCTCGCCGCCGCCGCACCACGACATCTACTCCATCGAGGATCTCGCGCAGCTGATCCACGATCTGAAGAACGCCAATCCCAGTGCCAGGGTGCACGTGAAGCTGGTGTCCGAGAACGGTGTCGGCACCGTCGCGGCGGGCGTCTCCAAGGCGCACGCCGACGTGGTGCTGATCTCCGGCCACGACGGCGGCACCGGCGCCACCCCGCTCACCTCGCAGAAGCACGCGGGTGCCCCGTGGGAGCTGGGCTTGGCGGAGACGCAGCAGACGTTGCTGCTCAACGGGCTTCGCGACCGCATCGTCGTGCAGGTCGACGGTCAACTCAAGACGGGCCGCGACGTCGTCATCGCCGCCCTGCTCGGCGGCGAGGAATTCGGCTTCGCGACCGCCCCGCTGGTGGTGGCCGGTTGCATCATGATGCGGGTGTGCCACCTCGACACGTGCCCCGTCGGCGTCGCCACCCAGAACCCGTTGCTGCGCGAGCGGTTCAACGGCAAGCCCGAGTTCGTCGAGAACTTCTTCCGATTCATCGCAGAAGAAGTACGTGAACTCATGGCGCAGTTGGGCTTCCGCACCGTCAACGAGATGGTCGGACAGGTCGGCGCACTGGACACCAGGCAGGCCGCCGCACACTGGAAGGCCCACAAGCTGGACCTGTCTCCCGTGCTGGTCGAACCGGATTCGGCGTTCATGAATCAGGACCTGTACTGCAGCTCGCGCCAGGACCACGGGCTGGACAAGGCGCTCGACCAGCAGCTGATCGCGCAGAGCCGGGAGGCCTTGGACTCCGGTTCCCCGGTCAAGTTCAGGACCAGCATCGCCAACGTCAACCGCACGGTCGGCACCATGCTCGGCCACGAGCTGACGAAGGTTCATGGCGGACAAGGACTTCCCGACGACACCATCGACATCACCTTCGACGGGTCGGCCGGAAACAGCTTCGGCGCGTTCCTGCCCAAGGGCATCACGCTGCGCGTCTACGGCGACGCCAACGACTACGTCGGCAAGGGTCTGTCCGGCGGACGCATCGCGGTGCGGCCGTCGGAGTCCGCGCCGGCCGACTTCGCAGCCGAGGACAACATCATCGCGGGCAACGTGGTGCTGTTCGGTGCCACCAGCGGCCAGGCCTTCCTGCGGGGTCAGGTCGGCGAGCGCTTCGCGGTGCGGAACTCGGGGGCCCACGCGGTGGTCGAGGGCGTCGGCGACCACGGCTGCGAGTACATGACCGGTGGCAAGGTGGCGATCCTCGGACCCACCGGTCGCAACTTCGCGGCGGGAATGTCCGGCGGCATCGCCTACGTGTACGACCTGCACGGCACGCTGTCCGACAACCTCAACGGCGAGATGGTGGAGCTCGAGCGGTTGGACGACGACGACGTCTCCTGGCTGCGCGAGATCCTCGTCGCGCACGTCGACGCCACCGATTCGGCCGTCGGCCAACGGGTTCTGTCCGATTGGGAGTCTCAACTGAAGCACTTCGTGAAGGTCATGCCGCGCGACTACCGGTCGGTTCTGACCGCCATCGCCGAAGCCGAACGCAACGGCGAGGACGTCGACGACGCGATCATGGCGGCGGCTCGTGGCTGATCCGCGCGGCTTCCTCAAGCACACCCACCGCGAGACGCCGCAGCGTCGTCCCGTCCCGCTGCGCCTGCGCGACTGGAACGAGGTCTACGAGGACTTCCCCCACGACGTGCTGCAGAACCAGGCAGCCCGGTGCATGGACTGCGGTATTCCGTTCTGCCACAACGGGTGTCCCCTCGGCAATCTCATTCCCGAGTGGAACGACCTGGTGTTCAAGGACCGGTGGCACGACGCCATCGAGCGGCTGCACGCCACCAACAACTTTCCGGAGTTCACCGGGCGGCTGTGCCCGGCGCCGTGCGAGGCGTCGTGCGTCCTGGGCATCAACCAGGACCCGGTCACCATCAAGCAGGTCGAGGTCGAGATCATCGACAACGCCTTCGACGAGGGCTGGGTGCAACCCCTGCCGCCGCACCGCCTGACCAACAAGAAGGTCGCGGTCGTCGGGTCCGGTCCCGCTGGGCTGGCTGCGGCACAGCAGCTGACGAGGGCCGGGCACCAGGTGACGGTGTTCGAGCGCGCCGACCGGGTGGGCGGGCTCCTGCGCTACGGCATCCCCGAGTTCAAGATGGAGAAGCGCCACATCGACCGTCGTCTGGAGCAGATGACGGCCGAGGGCACGACGTTCCGCACCGGCGTCGATGTCGGCGTCGACCTCACCGCGCAGCAGCTGCGGCTGAACTACGACGCCGTGGTCCTCAGCGGCGGCGCCACGGCGTGGCGCGACCTGCCGATCCCCGGCCGTGACCTCGACGGCATCCACCAGGCCATGGAGTACCTGCCGTGGGCCAACCGCGTGCAGAACGGCGACCCGGTGGTCGGGGACGACGGCGAGCCGCCGATCACCGCCAAGGGCAAGAAGGTCGTCATCATCGGTGGCGGTGACACCGGGGCGGACTGCCTGGGCACCTCGCACCGGCAAGGCGCCGCCAGCGTGCACCAGTTCGAGATCATGCCGCGTCCTCCGGAGGAGCGCGCCGACTCGACGCCGTGGCCGACCTACCCGCTGATGTACCGGGTGGCCTCCGCGCACGAAGAGGGCGGCGAGCGGATCTTCTCGGTCAACACCGAGGAGTTCATCGGCGTCGACGGTCACGTCACGGCGCTCAAGGTGCACGAAGTCGAGATGCGCGACGGCAAGTTCGCCAAGGTCGAGGGCAGCGACTTCGAACTCGAAGCCGACCTGGTGCTGCTGGCCATGGGCTTCGTCGGCCCCGAGAAGTCGGGCCTGCTGGCCGACCTGCGCGTCGAGCTGACCGATCGCGGAAACGTCAAGCGCGATGACGACTTCCAGACCTCGGTGCCCGGCGTGTTCGTCGCCGGGGACATGGGGCGTGGGCAGTCGCTCATCGTCTGGGCGATCGCCGAGGGCCGGGCCGCCGCCGCGGGCGTCGACGCGTATCTCATGGGTCAGACGGCGTTGCCGGCGCCGATCAAGCCGACGGCCGCACCGCAGCGCTGATCTCCGCTCGCCGAGACTACGGTTCTTGCCCGATTGGGCTCTGAAATGCGTCAAGAACCGTAGTCTCGCGGCCCGGCGCGAGTCCCAGTAACCACATCAGTCACACAAGAAACATCCGACTTTTGTTCGGCGCGTCCCCTGGTGTTAGCCAGATCACAGGTGTCTAATGATTCCCGGGGGTCATGCGCCAGTGTTACCCCGCGGTGAGCCAGACGACGGCAGGAGTGAGCACCGTGTACAGCAATCCAATCGTCCGTTCTCGTATGGGCCGTATGGCCTGGTCGCTGCTTCGGCACCCGGTGCGAAGCCGCGACTTTCCGGCCAAGCACGAACGCTTGATGACGGCCGCGGAACTCGTCCGCTACGGCATCTGACCCATCTGCGTCATCCCCACGACGCCCTGGGGAAAGTTTGCTTAGGTCATTTATCGACCCGGGCGTCAGTAACCCTTAGAGAGTGATCGATTCCCGGCTGCGGTGTGCCTCGCCGGTGACCGCGTCGAAGAAGTACGTGCGCTCCGGGGGCAGCGACACCCCGATCGGCGTTCCAGGGTCCAGCATCATGCCCGCCGGCGCGTGCACGATCATCCGGGTGTCCTCACCCACCAGCGCCGTGACCAGCGTGTGGCTGCCCAGCGGCTCGACGAAGTCCACGCGGGCCGGCACCATGCCGTCGGCGCGGGTCGTGTGCACCGAGAGGTGCTCGGGTCGGGCGCCGACCGTGACGGGCCCGTCCGGGGTCGCCGCCGGGGCGATCGCCACATCCGCGACGTGGAGCATCCCGCCACGGACGACGCCCGGCAGCAGGTTCATCGGGGGACTGCCCATGAACGCCGCCACGAAGGTGTTGGCCGGCCGGTTGTAGATGTCGTCGGTGGTGCCGACCTGCTGCACCTCGCCCCCGGACATGACGCACAGCCGGTCCCCGAGCGTCATCGCCTCCACTTGATCGTGGGTGACGTAGATCGAGGTGACGGGCACCTCCCGGTGCAGGCGCTTCAGATCGCCGCGGACCTGGTTGCGCAACTTCGCGTCGAGGTTGGACAGGGGTTCGTCGAGCAGGAACGCCTGCGGTTGACGGACCAGCGCCCGCCCCATGGCCACCCGCTGCCGCTGCCCACCCGAGAGCTGGCCGGGCTTGCGGTCCAGCAGACCGCCGATCTCGAGCAGGTCGGCGGTCTCGCGCACGCGCCGCTCGATCTCCGCTCGAGGCGTCCGGCGCTGGCGCAACCCGTAGGCCAGGTTCCGGTACACCGTCATGTGCGGGTACAGCGCGTAGTTCTGGAAGACCATCGCGATGTCGCGGTCGCCGGGGGCCAGGCCGTTGACCACCGCCCCGCCGATCCGGATCTCCCCGGAGGTCGGCTTGTCGAGGCCGGCCAGTAGCCGCAACGCGGTGCTCTTGCCGCACCCCGACGGACCGACCAAGATCAGGAATTCGCCGTCGCCCACGGTCAGGTCGAGACCCTTGAGGGCGATGACCCCGCCGGCGTACTGCCGGGTGACGCCGCGAAACTCTACCTCTGCCAACGTAAAACCCCTCAACCCTTGATTCCGGTACTGGCGACCGACTGGACGAAGTAGCGCTGGGCGCCGATGAACACCAGCAGCATCGGCAGCAGGCTCATCACGTTCGCCGCCATCAGCAGCGGCCACTTGACGCGGTGTGCACCCTGAAAGTAGCTCAGCCCCAACGGGATCGTCATCTGGTCCTGGGAGGTGATGACGATCAACGGCCACAGGAAGTCGTTCCAGGACGTCAGCACGGTCAAGGCCGCCAGCGTGGACATGGCCGGCAGCGACAGCGGCAGCACGATCTTGAACAACACGCCAAGGCGTGACGTGCCGTCCACCCGGGCGGCCTCCTCGAGTTCGACCGGCACGGTCGTGAAGAACTGACGCAGGAAGAAGATTCCGAACGCCGTCGCCAGGTTGGGCAGCATCAGGGCTCCGATGTGGTCGATGCCCAGACCCGCCCAGACGTTGTCGCCGAACCACTTCACGATGAGGAACACCGGAATCATGGTGACCTGGAACGGCACCATGAGGGTCGCCATCAGCGTCACGAACAACGCGCCGCGGCCTAGGAANCGGATGCGGGCGAAGGCNTACCCGGCGAGACTGCAGACCACCAGGTTGCTGATCAGCACCACCACGGTGACCATCGCGCTGTTGAGGAAGAAGTGGCCGAACGGCGCCGATGCCCATGCCTCGGAGTAGTTCTCGAACCGCGGCGTCTCGGGCAACAGCTTCGGCGGAAAGTGATTGGTCTCGCTCTCGGTCTGCAGCGAGGTGACGAGCATCCACAGCAGTGGCAGGATCAGCACGAAGGTCATCGGGATCAGCACCAGATGCCACGGGCTGAACGGCAGCCTCCGTCGGCGCGGGGGCACCGACTCGCGCTGTGGCGCAGTCGTTTCGGTGACGGGACGTTCGGTGGTCGTCATCAGTTCTGCACGTGCTTCCGCGCGAGCCGGAACTGGACGGCGGTGATGATCAGGATGACGACGAACAGGGCGTAGGCCATCGCGGCGGCGTACCCGGCGTCGAAGTGCACGAAGGCGCGGTCCCACAGGTAGTAGACGATCACGGTGGTCGCCCGCAGCGGGCCACCCCGGGTGGTGGCGTACACCTCGTCGAAGAGTTGCAGCGCGTTGATGGTCAACCACACCAGCAGGAACAGGTTGGCCGGCCCGAGCAGCGGCACCGTGATGGTGCGGAAGCGGGTGGGGGCGCTGGCGCCGTCGATCATCGCCGCCTCGTGCAGTTCGGGCGGAACACCCTGCAGCGCTGCCAAATACACGATCACCGAGAACCCCGTCCACCCCCAGATCGTCATCGCCACGATGACGAACAGCGCCTGCGACGGCGAGGCCAGGAAGGGCTGAGACGAGATCCCGACGGCGTTGAGCCCCGCGTTGACCAGACCGTAGTCGCGGTCGGTCAGCCACAGGAAGATGATGCCCTGGGAGATCGTCGAGACCGCCATCGTGATGTAGGCGGCGGTGCGGTACACCGAGATGAAGCGCACCGACCGATTCATCGCCGCGGCGACGAACAGACCCACGAGCATCGTGCCGGGAACGAAGAGCGCGGTGTAGACGATGGTGTGCTTGATCGCCTCGACGAAGACCGGGTCCTCGGCCAGCTTGCGGTAGTTGGCCAACCCGACCCACGGCGTCTGCGGCCGCAGCAGGTCGGACTGCTGGAACGACAACTGCAACGACATCAGCACGGGCAGCAGGCCGAAGATACCGATCAGCACTGCGGCGGGGCTCACCAACGCCCACCCCGCCACCGTGTCGGTGCGACCCAGTCGTCGCAGCAGTGACGGCATACCGCCTCCCGTCCTACTTCTCGGCCAGGGCCGTGTCGGCGGCCTGCGCGGCGGAGTCGAGGGCTGCCGCAGGCTGCTCCTTGCCGAGCATGACCGACACGATGGCCTGTCCCAGCGCCTCGGAGACGTCGGGGTACTGGCTCACCGTAGGCCGCACCTTCTTCACGTTGTCGAGGTTCTCGACGAACGTCGAGGTGCCCGGCACGTTCTCGTTGAGCTTGCTCAGCACCGACTGGTCCTGACCGACCGACGTCCGGATGGGCAGATCGCCGGTGCCCAGGGAGAACGCCTTGACCTGCTCGGGCGCCGAGAGCCACTTCACGAAGTCGATCGCTGCCCGCTTCTTGGCGTCACCGTTGTCGAACACCACCCAGTTGTCCGGGCCGGCGATGGTCTGATGGCCGCCACTGGAGCCGGCGAAGGTGGGCATCACCTGCACGCCGTAGGAGATGTCGGACAGCTGGCTCAAATCCCATGGGCCCGTGACCAACATCGCCACCTTGCCGCTGTTCATCAGCTTCGGGCCGTTCTCGTTGGTGGTGTCGAGGTAGACCGACTTGTCGTTCACGGCCATCTGCTGCAGCACCGTCAGCGCCTTGACGCCCTCGGGNGAGTTGAANGCCGCCTTGGTGCTGTCGGAGTTCAGGATCTCTCCGCCGGCCTCCCAGAGCATCGGGAGGTAGTGCCACGTGGTGTCCTCGCTGCCGTCGGCCGGAATCAGCCAGCCGTACTGCCCCTTGCTCGGATCGGTGAGCTTGGCGGCGGCGGCCCGGAAGTCGTCCCACGTCCAATCCTTGGTCGGCGGTGCGACACCCGCCTCGGCGAAGAGCTTCTCGTTGTAGACGATGGCGAGATTGTCCACCAGGGCCGGCACGCCGACGACCTTCTCGCCGACCGTCGCGGCTTCACGCTCGGCCGGGTAGAAGTCGTCCCACTTCCAGTCGGGCTGCTTGACCTCCTCGGCCATGTCGACGACCTGAGGGATCTGGGCGATGTTCGGTGACCAGGAGCCGAACATGTAGGCAACGTCCGGCGCGCTGCCGCCGCGCACTGCCGTCAGGACCTTCTGCAGCACCAGGTCGTTGCTGGAGTACAGCTCGCTGACCTTCACGTCGGGATGATCCTTGTTGTACTGGGCGACCAGACCCTTGAACACCTCACCCTCGGTGTCCTGGTAGCCGTGCCACACCGCGATCTCCGTCGGACCCGACGGTGACGAGCCGCCCCCGCCACAGGCGGTGAGGACGAACGCCAGGACGGCGACCAACGCGATGCAGAGCCGAGATCGGATCATGCGTGACACTCCTTGGTGGGTTCTCATGGTGCGAGCGTGGTGCGGAGCGGTTCGGGCAGCAGATCACCGTGCGCGACGGTCAGGTCGTCGCACAGCTTCCAGATCTCGTCGACGGTCAGCGTGGCGGCGGTGTTGGGGTCGACCATCGCGGCGGCCCGGACCAGTCGCGGGTCGCCGTCGACNGCGGCCCGGACCGCGAGTTCGACCGGGCCGAGGAAGTTGCGGTTGAGCGCGGCGCACTGCGGGGGCAGGTCACCCACCNTCGTCGGGTGGGCNCCCAGGGCGTCGAGCAGGGTGGGCACCTCGACGGCCAACCCNTCGGGCAGGTTGGTGATCAAACCGTCGTTGGCGACGTTGGCCGAGATCACCCGTGGTGTCCCGGTCTCGAAGGAGTGGATCACCTGGGGTGCGTACTCGGTGGACTCGGTGTCGATGCCCAACGTCGCGTTCCCAGCCAATTCCGAACGCACCCGGTCGTATTCGGCGAGGTTGGCCTCACTGATGCGGACGTAGGCGCCGACGTCGAGTCGCAGCCGGTCGACCTCCTCGGGGTGACGCAGATACCAGGGCACGTACTCACTGGAGTGCTCACTTGTCTCGGTGGGGTAGTAGCCCAGGCGGCGGTACATGTCGACCCGTACCCGTCGGCGCAGCTCCGGATCCTCGGAGATGCGTTGGTCCAGAATCGGATACAGATTCTGACCGCCACGCTCCCAGCGCAGCACCCACGCCTGATGGTTGACGCCGGCCGACCAGTAGGACACCTCGTCGAACGGCACGTCGACGATCTCGCAGAGTCCCCGCATCGTCCAATACACCGAGTGACACAGCCCCAGCACCTTCAACTGCGGTGCCACGTGCCGCAGGTAGGTCACGTTCATCGCCATGGGGTTGGTGTAGTTCAGCAGCCACGCGTCGGGACACACCTCGAGCATGTCCGCGGCGATGCCGGCGAGCACCGGGAAGGTACGCAACCCCCGAAAGATGCCGCCGATGCCGATGGTGTCTCCGATGGTCTGGTGCAGGGCGTACTTCTCGGGAATGTCGAAGTCCCGCACGGTCGCGGCGTGCATGCCGACCTGAATCACGTTGATGACGTAGTCGGCNCCGGCCAGCGCGCGGCGCCGGTCGGCGATCGCCACCACCTCCGGCTGCGCGCCCGCCGCCGACGCGGTNGCGTGGGCGATGGCCTCGGCGGTCTCGAGGCGTTCGGCGTCGATGTCGTGCAGGACCACCCGNACCGACCCCAGTTCGGGGAAGGAGAAGACGTCGCCGAGGAGCTCGCGGGTGAACTCGACGCTGCCTGCGCCGATGATCACGATGGTGGGCTTCATGCGCGTTCCTTATGGGCCGTCGGCTCGAGGACGGCTGCCGTCGGTGCCTCACCGCGCCGCTCGTCGGCGTAGACCATCAGCGTCGAACCGACCAGCGCCAGCACGATTCCNATCGCGCCGTACGGGGTCGGCAAGGTCTGGTAGGCCACCAGCGAGATGATNACCGTNAGCGCGGGTGCCAGCGCGTTGGTGGTCGGCGCGACGATCGAGGCCTTGCCNCGGGCCAGTGCCATCACCAGGAACAGCGCGCCGATCGCGTTGAGCACCTGGGTGCCCGCCGCCAGTGCCGGTGCCTGCCAGGGGAAGTCGGTGGGAATGCCGCCGAGGGACACCAGCGCGACCGGGATCAGGAGCAGCCCGCTGATGGTCATCCAGCCGAATGTCGTGGCCTCGTTGACGCCGATGGTCGCGGTCTTGCGCATGAAGTAGGCCTGCACGCCCCACGCCACGCAGATCACGATCGCCAGCAGCAGCCACGGACCCGACGAGCCCTCGGAGTCGCCGCCGGTGATGGTGAACAGCACGATGGCCGCGAGTGCCATCACCAGGCCCACGCTGGCCAACACNGGGATCCGTTCCCGCAGCAGCACCATCGCCATCACCACGGTGATCGCCGGGGAGATCGAGATGATCGGGAAGATCAGGTAGGCCGGACCCATCGTCAGGGCCTGGAAGAGCGCGAGCTGGCCGCCCGCACCGGTGAGCCCGATCAGCAGGCCGTAGATCGTGGCGGCCGGCCGTCGGTCCCACCGTTGGCCACGGAGGATGACGACGGCGGGAATGATCATCGTCAGCGCCCAGATGGAGTAGATCATCTCGTCGGGGTAGCCGTACTTCGTCGCGGGGAGCGCGGAGAAGGCGCCCCACACGCCCCAGAACACGATCANCAGCGTGGCGTAGAAGATCCAGCCTCGGGTGCGCGTGGTGGTNTCGGTCATGATGTCTTCACCTCGTCGAAAGTGGTTGCGGCGTGCGCCAGTCGACCAACCGCGTCGCTGCTCAGCGGTTGACCCCGGTGCTTGGCGGCGTACAGGGCGGCGCCCAGTGCCGGATCGAGTAGCGGGCGCCGCAGGTCGTAGTCGGCCCGCTGGCCCTTCAGNGCGTCGACGAACAGGGCACGGAAGTCCTCGTCGGAGAACATCCCGCCCGAGTACGACACCGGTACGGTCTCCCCGTCGGTGAANCCGACCAGGGTTCGGGTGGTGTCGACCAGCGCGANCAGTTCGGCGACGGCGTCGACGAGGATGCGGGCGGCCACCGCGTCCTTNTCACGGGCGGCCTGACAGACCGTCGTCGCGAGTGCCGCGATCGACGTGCGGTTGCCACCCCAGGTGTCGATCACCAGGCTCACCACGTCGAGNTCACCGGCCAGTTCGAGCCGCTCGGTCAGCAGGGTGTAGAGCGGACCGCGGCTCAGCCGGCCGTCGCTCATCCGACTGAAGGCGTTGAGCCCCTGTGTGGCAATCCAATACGCAGATCCCTCGTCGCCGAACAGCTCACCCCAGCCGCCGACGCGATGACCCGTGCCCTGGCGTTCCCCGTAGGTCATCGACCCCGTACCGCTGATGACGTTGATGCCGTCGTCACCGGCCAACGAGCCTGCCCATCCGCACACCATGTCGTTGTCACAGCTGTAGCGGTCGTGCCCCAGGACGACACCGGGCACGGCGTCGAGCTTCTCGACGTCGGCGCTGGCCTCGCCGTAGCCCGGCAACCCGAAGAAGGCCGCCGTGATGTCGGACGTCACGATGCCCGCCTGCCCGCACACATCCGTGACGCCCTGGGCCAGAGCGCTTTCCACCACGTCGAAGTTGGAGTTGAAGTAGTAGGACGGCGGAGCCGTGGCACGGGCCAGTATCCGGCCGTCGGAGTCCACCAGCGCGAACGCNGTCTTGGACCCTCCGCCGTCNACGCCGAGGTAGTTAGGCATGGGCGTCTCCGTCGGTCATCGGGTGGATGGTGACGCCCTTGACGACGCGGCTGACCTCACCGGAGGGGAAGGGATTGTCCGGCGTCTTGCCGTACTCCAGCGACGTGAACAGCGCGACGTACTGCGCGAACACCAGATAGGGGAGCGCGACCATGGCGTCGTCGAGACCGGCGAGTCCCGGAAGCACCAGCGCCGGGCCGAGTTCTGCCGCAATGGGTTCGGTGGTCAGCACCGTCACGGCGTCCCGNCCCAGCTGATCGCGGATCTCGGCNATGATGTCNAGGTCGTAGAGGCGCGTGTGCGGATCGGTCGAGACGTANACCACCACCAGGGTGTCGGCGTCCAGGACCGACTTGGGNCCGTGCCGAAAACCCAGCGGTGAGTCGAAGTAGGTCACCACCTGACCGGCGGTGAGCTCCAGCAGCTTGAGGGCGGACTCCCTGGCGAGGCCCTGAAGCGGGCCGCTGCCGAGGTAGACGAACCGTTGCTTCTTGCTCTGCGCCAGTGCGCGGATGTCGCGCTGGGAGTCGATCACCTGCTGAGCCGCCGCAGCCAAGGCCGCCACGTCAGCCGGTGAGGCCGGGCCGAGCAGCAGCAAGCAGGACAACAACATCGAGGTCAGACTCGACGTCATCGCGAACCCGACGTCGTTGGTTTGCTCGGGCATGTACACCACCAACGAGTTCTTCCGGCCGGCGTGCTCGCGCCCGAGCGTGCCCTCGCGGTCGCACGTCAGCACCAGATGCCACACCTCGTCGACCAGTTCGTCGGCCAACGCGGTGGTCGCGAGGCTCTCCGGGCTGTTGCCGGAGCGGCCGAAGGAGACCATCAGAGTAGGGGTTTCGCGTTCGAGGAAGTCCAGCGGCGCGGCGACGATGTCGGTGGTCGCAATGGCCTCCACCCGGCGCTTCAGGTGGCGACGCAGGGCGGGGGCGGCGATATCCCCGGCGAAGGCCGAGCTGCCGGCGCCGGTCAGAACGATTCGCAGATCGGGCCGGGCGAGGAGTCCGCCGAGGAACGCGTNGGCCTGCTCGTCGGTACGTCCAGCGACCTCGTGCCAGGCGTCGGGCTGCTGAGCGATCTCGAGAATGGTGGCGCCGCCGTCCTGTTGGGCGGGGATGGTGGTCATTGGGCTGCTCCAGTGGTCAGGCACGCGTGTGCGTACGGTCGGATGGCGTCGCGGATCCGGTCGACGACCAGAGCCTGCGGGNTGGGTTCGAGCTCGCCGGCCCGAATGCGTTCGTATTGGCCGGGCAGGAATTGGCTGATCAGCGGCAGNGGGATGCCCGTGCGGTCNAGATTCTCCAGGAGGGTGNGCCGGGCCGCGTCGACGTCCGGGTCGGCCCAGTAGTAGCGCAGGCGATCGCTGTAGCTGTANCGACGGGCCGTCTGATCCCCGGCCTCGTAATAGCCCTCCCAGTAATGAGGTTCGGCCANCATGCGTCGCTCGAGGACCTCGACGAGATTCGANCGGGTGGCCTGCGGCACCAGCTCCGNCTCGATCATGGCCAGCGCGAACAGCGCCTCGCGCATTGCGAAGGTCAGGCCCGGGCCCACCTTCAGGATCGCCCAGTGGTCCTCGACCAGTTCCCGAAGTCGTTCGGGGCGTTGGTAATCGGTGGAGTGTGCCTCGAAGACCAGGTTGGGTTCCGCGTCGAGCACGGAGCGCAGTTCGACCGTGGCCTCGCGGTGGTAGTCGAACACGTTGACGTGGTCGAACTCGACGCCGGGTTGCACCACCAGGGCGGCGACGCGGGGCCACACGTCGTCCAGTCCGGCCGCGGCGAAGGCATCTCGATGGGCGTCGATCGTGGCCCGCGCGCGGTCGGCCGGGGTGGGGGTGACGTGCTCGAGCGTCTCGTGCGCCCCACCCGGGACGGGCACCTCGGTGCCGATGACGTACACCGGTCCCGGCGAGCCGGCTTGGCGTGCAACGTCTTCGGCGACGCGCATGAGCCGCGCCGATCGGGCGGCGACGACCTCGTCGGACAGGACGTCCGGATCGTCTGCGCACGACATGCTGCAGTCCAGGTGGATCTTGGTGTACCCCGCCTCGACGTAGGTCGCGATCAGCACGTCGGCCTTGGCCATCGCCGACGCGGCGTCTTCGTCCTGCCAGCGGTTGGGCCCCAGGTGGTCCCCACCCAGGACGACGCGGTCGCGGGGGAAGTCGTGCTGGTCGGCGATGCGCAGCACCAGATCGCGGAACTCGGCAGGCCGCAGCCCCGTGTAACCGCCGAATTGGTCGACCTGGTTGGAGGTCGCCTCGATCAGCACGAAGCCGCCGTCCTCGGCGGCCTGCGTCATCGCGGCCTCCACCACGGTGGGATGAGCCGAACACACCGAGTAGGCGCCGACCGGGCGGCCGGCCTTGTGGGCGGCGACCGTCTCGGCGAGCCAGTCGACGCGTCGCAGCGTGCCGGTCATCGGGCACCTCCGTTCGAGACGGGGCGCGGCGCGACCACGTCGCAGAGGTCGGTCACCGTGTCCGCGATCGCGGTGCGGGCGGCGGTCAGTGCCCGCCGGGGGTCACTCTTGGTGGGGGCGGCGGCGAGGTGTTCGCGCAGCGCGGCGGTGTAGGCGACGTTGAGTGCGGTGCCGACGTTGACCTTGCGAATGCCTGCGGCCACGGCGAGCCGAAGCTGGTCGTCGGGAACCCCGGAGGAGCCGTGCAGCACCAGGGGTGCGGGGACCGCGGCGGCGAGCCGACCGATGAGGTCGACGTCGAGGGCGGCGTCGCGCGTGGTCATCGCGTGGGAGCTGCCGACGGCGACGGCGAGACCGTCCACGCCGGTGGCGGCGGTGAAGGCCGCGGCCTCGGNGGGATCGGTGCGTACCCCGAAGTCGTGCGCCCCTCCCTTGCCGCCCACCTCGCCGAGTTCGGCCTCGACCCACAGACCCGCGCGGCGACCNCGGTCGGCGAACGTGCGGGTCAGGTCGACGTTGTCGTCATACGGCAGATGGGCGGCGTCGACCATGATCGAGGTGACGCCGAGATCGGCCGCGGCGTCNAGGGCCTCGCCGATCAGGGTGGCGTCGGTGAAGTGGTCGAGGTGGATGGCCAATGGAGCCGAGGACCGCGCGGCGATCGCCGCACAGGCCGAGACCAACGGGGCCAGCCGGCCGCCGTGGAAGTGGACGGTGTTCTCACTGATCTGAAACATCGCGGGCACACCGGCGCGCTCGGCACCTTCGGCGATGCCCTCCGCGTGTTCGAGGGTGACGACGTTGAACGCCAAGACGGCGGTCCCGTCGGCCACGGCCGACGCGATCAGATCGCCGGTGGCGGCCAGGCTCACGAGCTCACCCGGAGGCCGGGGTGTGACGTGCGGAACATTCATCGATCATGAGAAGCTCGCTCAAAGCGCGCAATACCAGCGGCTGAAACGATCAGTAAAAGTGATTGCCCCGACCGTCCCCGAGGAGAGTTCAGCGATGTCGATCAAGCGCACGGACCGGATGCGCGAGGTGCTGTCCCTACTGCGAGATCGCGGGGAAGTGGCGTCGCAGGTGTTGTGCAGCGAGCTCGGGGTGTCGGTGGCGACGTTGCGGCGCGACCTCGGCGAACTCGAGGAACAGGGGTTGCTGGTCAGGACCCATGGTGGCGCGCGGGCGCTCGACCCCAGCGGCAGTGAGATCCCGGTGCGCCTACGAGACCATCGCATGGTCGCGATCAAGCGCCGGATCGCCCATCGCGCAGCCGCTTTGGTGCCGGCGGGTCCGCAGGCCGTCGCCCTCACCGGTGGCGTCACGACCGGCGAGGTGGCCCGGTCGCTCAAGGGGCGCCCCAACATGACCGTCGTCACCAACTCGCTGACGATCGCCGCCGACTGTGCCGTCGACGCGCACATGAAGGTGATCGCGACCGGAGGCCTGGTTCGGGGGAACACCCTGGAGGCCGTGGGCCCGATGTCAGAGCACGCGTTCCAGGTGATCACGGTCGGCACGGCAGTCCTCGGCGCCGACGGGATGTCCGCCGAGATCGGCGCCACCACCTACGACGAGGCCGAGGCGCGTACCGCGATCGCGATGGCGGNGAACGCGCAACGCGTCGTCGTCGCCGTCGACGGATCCAAGATCGGGAAGGTGACGTTGGCGAAGATGGTGCCGCTNAGCGAGATTCACCATCTGGTCACCGACTCGACGGCNAATCCGCACCAACTCGAACGCATCGCCGCGGCGGGCGTGCACGTCCACGTCGTGGCGGTCGACGGCGACGCGTGAGGCTCAGGGCGAGGTCAGCAGGCCCGAATCGCGGATGGCTTCGGCCAGCGGTTCCAAGACGGCCGGGTCGTAGGGCGGCGGCAGGTAGATGATCGCGAGGTCGAGGCCCTCGGCGCCCAACGCGACGCAATCCTCCACCAGGGCTTGGTAATTGCGGTCCTCGCCGAGGCGGACGTGCGCCGAGAGGGTGATCTCCTTGGGGTTGCGGCCGATGTCGTTGCAGCGGGCCCGCAGGACGTCGCGCTTCTGGGCGAACTCCGCGGGTGTCCCGCCGACGAAGTTCCAATGGTCGGCGTACTTGGCGGTGAGCGGAAGGGTGCGCTTCTCGCCGCTGCCGCCGATGCAGATCGGGGGATGCGGCTGCTGCGGCCCCTTGGGCTCGTTGCGGGCGTCCTTGAGCTGGTAGTACTTGCCGTCGAAGGTGGTGGACTCCTTGGTCAGCAGGCTGGTCAGCACCTCGCAGGCTTCCTCGAAGCGGTCGAAGCGCTCCTTGATGGTGCCCAGTTCGATGCCGTAGGCGCCGGATTCCTCTTCGTTCCAGCCGGCGCCGATGCCCAGTTCGAGGCGGCCGCCGGAGATGACGTCGAGCGCCGAGGCCATGTTGGCCAGCACGGCGGGGTGGCGGTAGTGGATGCCGGTGACCAGCACGCCCACCCGCAGTCGCTTGGTGGCCTGAGCCAAGGCGGTCAGGGTGATCCAGCCCTCCAGGCAGGGGCCGCTGGAGTCGGAAAAGATCGGATAGAAGTGGTCGAAGGTCCAGCCGGACTCGAACACGTCGATGTCGTCGGCGGCCTGCCAGATCGGCAGCATCTCCGACCACGTGGTGTTTTGGGGGGATGTCTTGAAGGCGAATCGCACTCGGTCAAGCCTAGACCCGCAACCTGGCAGGCGTCGACGAGTTTCTGCGCCGACGCGAGTCGGTATGGGCATGAACGAGATGACGCCCCTGGTGGCGAAGGCCTGCGAACGGACCGCCGACGTCCTGGCGGGCGTGACCGACGACCAGCTCGACGGAGCCACTCCGTGCGAGAAACTGACCCTGCGCGAGGTGGTGGCCCACCTCGGTGGGCTCGGCGTGGCGTTCGCCGCGGCGGCGCGCAAGGACCTCGGCGAACTGACCGACGGTCCGCCGGGCGCGGAGGCCTTCGAGCTCGACGCCGACTGGCGGTCGCGCTACCCCGACAACCTGGCGTTGCTGGCCGACGCGTGGCGAGAGCCCGGTGCCTGGGACGGCATGACCCGCGTCGGCGGAGTCGACCTGCCCGGTCAGGTGTGCGGCATGGTCGGGTTGACCGAGGTCGTGGTGCACGGGTGGGACGTGGCCATGGCGTCGGGTCAGGACTACGCGGTCGACGACGACGTGGCCGAGGCGGTACGTGCGCACCTGGCGAGCTTCACCGCCGACGGCCCGGTGGAGGGTCTGTTCGACTCCGCCGTCGAGATCGACTCGTCGGCAACGACATTGGAGCGTGCGATCGCGTTGAGCGGTCGGGATCCCCGGGTGTGGGCCTAGACCTTGGTGTTCGACGCCGGAGCGCCGGCATGATGGACGTGCGACCGTGATGGCGCCGGCGATAGGGAACCGCAGGGTGGATGGCTAGCTCGGCGCGACGAGCGACGTCAATTCGGTTCCGTCGTCCGACAATTGGATGAGGGTGTCGTTGACCCTCCATACGTGCGCAAGCGAGTCGATCGCCGCCGGCAGCGTCCACAGCGTGTCGCAGGTGTTGCGGTCGCGGGCCTTGGCTACGAGACCGGCCTTTGGATTGGTCACCGCGAACACGAAGACCTTGCCGTCGCTTCCCAGGAAGTTGCCCATGTTGAAATCGCAGGCACCACCCTTCGCGCCGGTGTTCAGGTCGTACTGCCGCCACATTGGAAAGGCATCACTGTTGTTCTCGTTCAGCAGGATCGATTCGCCGACCACGATTGTGTTTCCCGGGGGGAGGTCCAGCAGCTTCCCTCCGGAGGGCGAGAACACAGCCGACCTGTTGTCTTCGTAGCGTGACACGATCGGAAGCGTTCCCGACTGGTCGGTGGAGGGTCTTCCTTGGATCCCGCCGCCAAGGTGCCTCCCAGTCTCGTCGAAGAATTGCACGCCGGTGAGCTCGCCGTCGATCTCGGCTACAGCGGCGAAACCGCCCGGGTAGACAACTGAGTTCTGCAGTTTGACTTGGTCTCGCCCATCGGGTTTCACCACGCGTCCGTCACGAACGTCGAAGATCGTCGTATCCCAATCCGACTTGTTCGTCGAGTCTTGGGTGGCCAAGCTCTTGTCGGTGTTCCCGGTTCCTCCGACGGATCCGTCACCGGGTACGAACCAGGTGGTCTCGGCGCGGTGACCAACGCCGTAAACACCTTGACGGGCCGCACTGGCGACGGCCTGATCTCCGATCTGCTCTACGACCAACGGGCCGGGTAATGCCCGCAAGTCGGTCGGGCCGTTGTAGACAATCGCTCCCGACTGGGCACCCACGACCCACGCCGTCGCAGCGAGTTCGTAGCTCAGGCACAACACATCTGTTGGCGCGTTGACGAAGCACCTGGGGTACCTGGTGCCGGTGAGCAGTGGCACGGCCGGGAAGGCGGGCCGACCGCTCGTGACGTCGACTGCGGTCAACCACCACTGCGGGTTGGGTTCACTGCCACTACGGGCGAGGAAGAATGCTCGGTCACCGAGGCGGCCGATGAATGGCCGTGGGCCGAATGCGTCGTTGCTCTCCGCAATCCGACTCGGTTCGGATCCGTTGATGCTGGGGGGCAGTCCGAGTTCTACAGCGGAGATGCG
>Ga0055540_1000942_pt1 | contig 18919 bp, 20 predicted proteins | sample AraplaCvi_mMS_r2_2_FD_55040 | JGI IMG/M metagenome (GOLD analysis project Ga0055540, IMG submission 55040) | Arabidopsis root microbial communities from North Carolina, USA - plate scrape MF_Cvi_mMS_r2 | ecosystem: Host-associated > Plants > Roots > Endosphere | place: USA: North Carolina
CTATGAGGCCCGCAAGCGGGTCGTCGAGTTTCTCACGGAGCGGCTGGCCGCGACCTAGGTCACGGAGCGGCTGGCCGCGACCTAGGTCACAGAGCGGCTGGCCGCGGCGTAACCACCGCCTGGGCTTCCCGCCGTTTGCGGTCGCGGTGGCTCCAGATGCGGACGCGCGCCTTGTCGACCAGTCGGGCGACGGGCCCGGGCCCCTTGTCTTCGTCGTCCTCGGGGTCGTCGATCGGTACGCCCTTGAACACCGCGAGATAGACGCTCACCGTGGTGACGATGACGATCATCAGGACCGGGCCGATGACGATGCCCATGAAGCCGAACATCGTGATGCCGGCGAACACGGCCAGCAGCATCAGAGCGGAGTCCAGGCGCGCCGCCCGCGGGATGAGGATGGGGCGCAGCACGTTGTCGATGTTGGTCACCACGATCAGGTGCCAGGCGATGACGAAGATGCCGCCGAACACGTTGCCGAACAACACCATTCCGATGCCGAACGGAATGCTGACGATGCCGCCGCCAAGCGGGATCACCGACAGCGCGGTGAGCAGGATCGCGAAGATGAAGAAGCCGTCATGGAATCCGGCGAGGTAGATCGACACCGCGCCCGCCAATCCCTGGGCGAGCGCGATGACGAACTGGCCGAACACCGCGCCGCGCACCATCGCGCCCATCTTCTCCAGATAGAGGTCGGTGACGTCCTCGCCGAGCGGGTTGAGCTTGCGGATCAGCGTCTGCACGCGTTCGCGGTTGGAGAGCAACGAGACGAACACGTAGATGAACAGGACGGCCGCGGTGAGTCCGCCGGCCAGCCCGCCCACGGCCCCCTGCAGCGCAGTGAGCGCGTATTCGCCCGCGCTCTGGGCGACGGTGCTCATCTTCTCCTGCAGCAGTTCCGGGGTCACCTGCACGTCGCCGAGGAAGGGGATCTTGTCGACGGCATCGTTGGTCCACTTCAGCGCGTGGTCGCCCAGGGAGTTCAGGTCGGTCCGCGACACCCAATCCGAGACGCTGCGGACCATGGCGCTGATCTGCACCACGGCCAGCAGAATGAGCAGTGCCACCGGGATGATCACCGCGAAGACCGCCGCCAACAACGTGAACGTCACCGACAGCCCACGGCTGAAGCGGGTCAGGAACCAGTTGAACAACGGGTTGAACAGGTAGGCCGCGACGGCCGCCACCACGACGAGCACGAAGTAGCCGCGAAGGAAGTACGCGCCGAAGGCCAGGGCGACGACGACGGCGACGGCCAGTGCGCGCTTCTGCGTTTCGGTGAACTCGGTGGTCATGGCCACGGCAATGAGCCTACGGCGCTGCCAGTTTCGTCAGGTGGTTCAGGATGTCGGGGTAGCGCTTCAGGTGGGCGCCGCCGTTGAGGTCCAGCACCTCGCCGGTCAGCCATGCCGCCTTGGTCACGTAGGACACGGCCTCGGCGACGTCCTCCGGTGTGCCGGCCCGGCCGAGCGGCGTGTTCTCCACGTACTCCTCGACGACGCCGGGCACCAGCGCGGCGCCCTCGGTGAGCGGGGTGAGGACGAATCCCGGTGCGATGGCGTTGACCCGGATGCCACGCGGTGCGAGTTCGAGCGCGGCGACCTGCGTCAGCATCGACAGTCCGGCCTTCGCCGAGCAGTACGCGCTCATGCCGATGGCGGGCTGGCGGGCGTTCAGCGAGGAGATCGACACCAGCGACCCGCCGTCGGCCAGGTGGCGGCCCGCGTACTTGGCGACGATGAAGGCCCCGGTCAGGCACACGTCGACGACCGAGCGGAACTGCTCGACCTGCAGGTCGACGATGGGGCCGAAGGTGGAGAAGCCCGCGCAGCTCACGACCGCATGACACGTGCCGATGGTCTCGAAAAGGGTTGCCACGGAGGCCTCGTCGGCGACGTCGACGAATTCTCCGCGGTGCGGATCGCCGAGTTCGGCCGCCCGCGCGGTGGCGGCGTCTCCGTTGAGGTCGGCGACGACGACCCGATGTCCGTCGGCCGCGAGAGCCCGGGCCGACGCCCAGCCGATGCCCGAGGCCCCTCCGACGACGATCGCTGTCTTCATGTCGCGACTCCCACTCGCTCCGGTCCTCGCTCGTTCCTCGCTGCGATCCTCACTCGCGGTCGTCTTCGGTCTTCATGGCTTGCCGCCCTCCGGCCGGGGGTCGGCCCACTTCTTCGCGATCGCACCCCACGGGTCCGCGTAGGGCTCGGTGCGACCATGATAGGCCGCTCGACGGGTGAAGATCGCCTTGGTCAGAGGTGCGGCCACGCGGAGCAGGTGGCGGGTGGCACCGGCCCTGTTGGCGGTTTCGATCAGCATCTCCGGCCACGAATGTTGTTGATGCTTGAGCACTTCCTGCGCGCGGGTGGTGTCCATCCAGTCCGTGTTGAACCAGTCGCCGTCGCTCGACGGGTCGCCCTTCAGGCCGGTCGGCAGCCCGCCGACCAAGCCCATCGCCGCGGCCATTGCCGGGGCGACGTCACCCTGGACCAAGCGGTGGCTGTCGTCGCCCCCGACGAGCAGGGTCTCGCCGACCGCGTTTGCCGTGGTGGCTGCCGCGAAGGCGCGTGCCACGTCGCGCACGTCGACGGTCTGGATGCGGCCGTCGACGGGAAGAACGCCCTCGAAGTAGAGGTTGTCCATCTTCATGTAGGCCGCGGGGTCGACGGTCAGCACTCCGCCGAGGCGCAAAATCACCCACTCCAGCGTCGACGCCCGAACCAGTGCCTCGGCCGCCACCTTGTGCGCACCGTAGACATCGGCCGGGTCGAGCGGGGTGTCCGCGGTCAACGGGTCGGGGTGGGTGTGCGGGTTGCGCGCCCCGTAGACCGCGATGCTCGACGCCAGGACGAATCTCGGCGGGCGGTCTTGCTTCTCGGCGGCCGCCAGCAGCGAACGCGTTGCTCCGACGTTGACCTTCTCGGCGAGTGCCTTCCTGGTGTAGATGAACGGCGGGATGACGGCGGCGAGGTGGATGACGGCCGCCGGCGCGACGCTCGCCAGCAGTGCGTCCACCGCGGCGGGGTCGGTCAGGTCCGCGTATTGCACCTCCACACCCGGCGGGAGCTTGTCGGCGGCCTTGCGGTTGGCCGGGACGTCGAGGTCGGTGGCCACGACCCGACGGCCGTCGGCGGCGAGCCGCTTCACCGTCGAGGACCCCACCAGCCCGAAGGCTCCCGTCACCAGTACGGCGTCCGTCATGCAACTCCCTCGTCGACTAGAACGTGTTGCAGGCATCATTGCCTAGACGGCCGCCGTTCACCAGGGTCGGGTCCTCAGAGGGCGTCACGGCGTCCGAATGCAACGGAACCCGATGTGGCTCATCCCGGTGTCGACCATCTGCGGGCGGCGCGCCGCGGGCCGATACCGCAGGCAGTAGCCGTCCGCGCACAGGAACGACCCGCCCTTGACGACCTTGCGTCCGCGGGCGAACTGCGGCTGGGCAGGATCGTAACTGTCTGCCGCACAGCATGATTCGACGTCGGCGGTGTCCGACCACCAGTCGGTGGTCCACTCCCAGGCGTTGCCCGCCATGTCGAAGATGCCGTAGCCGTTGGGCTCGAAGCTCCCGACGGGCAGGGTGGTGCCGTAGCCGGTGTCGGGTAGGTACGGGAACTCGCCGTGCCAGTAGTTGGCGAGTCGCTGGCCGGGCCGTTCCGGCTCGTCACCCCAGGTGTAGGTCGCACCGTCCAGGCCGCCGCGGGCGGCGACCTCCCACTGCGCCTCGGTGGGCAGGCTCAGGTGGGCCCAGTCGGCATAGGCCGTNGCGTCCTCGAACGCGACGTGCACGACGGGGTGCCGCTCGCGGCCGCGCGTCGTCGACCGCGGTCCGCGGGGGTGGTTCCAGCTCGCGCCCGGCGTCCAGGTCCACCACTGGCTCAGGTGGCGCAGGTCGACCGGCCCCGGGGTGCGGTGGAAGACCATCGATCCGGGGTGCAGGTTCTCCGGCGGAGCGCCCGGATAGTCGTCTGGATCGAGTGGCCGTTCCGCCACGGTGGTGTAGCCGGTGGCGTCGACGAACGCCGCGAAGTCCGCGTTGGTCACCTGGTGGGTGTGCATCCAGAAGCCGTCGACGGTGACGTGGCGGACGGGCGCCTCCTCGGCATAGTGCGCCTCGGAGCCGAGCGTGGCGGTCTGCGGCGGGACCCACACCAGGCCGTCGATCGTCTTGTCAGCCAAAGACGTTGGCCCAGTCCTCGCGCATGCTCACCACGGTCCAGCCGTCCTCCTCGGCGCGGGCGAGCGCCTTCTCCGCGCCGGTGGCGTAGTCGAACTCGCGGTCGGCGTCGTCGTGCCGGACCAGTAGCCGCAGACCACGGGTGAACTCCAACATCTCGATGTCGCCGTTGGAGTTTCCCACCGCCAGGACGGGCCGACGCCCGATCCGGTCCCACAGCCGCGCGGGCTTGACGGGCCCGTCGTCCAGGAACTCCGGAGTGGGCGTCGTGTAGAGGTGTCCCTCGCGATAGACGAGGCCGACCGAACTGCCGACCACCCGCTCGGGAGGGATGCCGTAGAGCGGCCCTGAGATCGGACGCATGAAGTCGCGTCCGCCGCCGGAGACGATGTAGTTGGTGAATCCGTGGGCCTCCAGATAGCGCAACAACTCGACCATTGGGACGTAAGCACATTCGGTGTACGGCCGATCCAAGGTCGGGTGCCTCGCGACGGCGAAGAACGCGTCGAACCGGGCCGCCAGCTCGTCGACGGTGATGTCGTGTTGCGAGGTGAGTATCGCTGCCACGAGCGGTTTCAGGTCGGAGTCGTCACCCCGGTAGTGCTTGGTGACGGCATCGCCCAACCACGTCAGGTCGCCGGTGTAGGCCGCCCGGTACGGCTGTTTCTCCCGCAACGACGGGTCGGCCTCGGCCTGCTCGGCGAAGCGGCGCAACAGGAAGTCGAGTTGCACATACATCGGCTTCTCGCACCACAGGGTGCCGTCGTTGTCGAACACCGCGACCCGTTCTTCGGGCGGTAGGTCGACGACCGTGCGCTCGACGAAGTCGACGATCGCCGACCTCGCGGGTCCGTCGCGCCAGGACGCCAGCATCTAGTCGGCGGCCAAGAACTCGTCGAGTTTCTTGACGATCTGGTCGATGCTGAAGCTGGCCGGCGGGTGCCGTGGCGGAAACTCCTTGAACGTGTCGAGGAACATCGAGGCCATTGCGGTGGCGTAGATGACGAAGAAGTCGCGCCGAAGGAACCACTCGTAGTAGGTGTTCGAGGTGATGTCGGCGTACTCGAACGGGTCGGTGCGCAGGTTGAACAGCTTGGGCACCCGCAGTTCGGTGAACGGTTCGGACCAGGTCTTCAGCGTGCCCTGGGCGCGTTGTTCGGCGAACACGATCTTCCAGTTCTCGAAGCGCAACCCGACCATTTGCGCGTCGTCGTTGAAGTAGAAGAACCCGCGCCGCGGGCTGTGCTCCACTTCGCCCATCAGATAGGGCAGCAGGTTGAAGCCGTCGATGTGCACCTTGTACTCGGTGTCGCCGATCCGATGGCCCTTCTTCAGCTTCTCGCTGACGTCGGGGTCCCCGGCCGCGGCGACCAGGGTCGGCAGCCAATCATGGTGCTGGACGATGTCGTTGGAGATGCTGCCCGCCTTGATCCGTCCCGGCCAACGGATCAGCTCCGGCACCCGGTAGGCGCCCTCCCAGTTGGTGTTCTTCTCACTGCGGAACGGGGTGGTGCCGGCATCTGGCCAGCTGTTGCGGTGGGGACCGTTGTCGGTGGAGTAGATGACGATGGTGTCCTCGGCGATCCCGAGGTCGTCGAGGGCGTCGAGCACCGTGCCGACGTTGCGGTCGTGGTCGATCATCGCGTCGTGGTATTCGGACTGCCACATCCCGGCCTGGCCCTTGCTACCCGGCTTCAGGTGGGTGTAGAGGTGCATGTGGGTGAAGTTGCACCAGACGAAGAACGGCGTGTCAGCCTCGTGTTGGCGGGTGATGTATTCGACCGTCCGGTCGGCGATGTCGTCGTCGATGGTCTCCATGCGCTTGGCGGTCAGCGGGCCGGTGTCGGTGATGGTCTGCTTGCCTATCGCACCGAACTTCTCGTCGTCGGGCTCGGTGGAGTCCTCGGGCAGGGCCTTGCAGTCAAGGACGCCGCGGGGCAGCGCCAACTCGTAGAGCCGCGGGAACATGTCCTTGTGCGGGTAGTCGAACTGCTCGGGTTCCTCTTCGGCGTTCAGGTGATACAGGTTGCCGTAGAACTCGTCGAACCCGTGGACGGTGGGCAGGTACTTGTTGAGGTCTCCGAAGTGGTTCTTGCCGAACTGCCCGCACGAGTAGCCGAGCGGCTTGAGGAGTTCGGCGATGGTGGGATCCTCGGCCGCCCAACCGATGTCGACGCCGGGCACGCCCACCTTGCTCATTCCGGTGCGGTACACGCTTTGGCCACTGATGAACGCCGCCCGGCCCGCCGTGCAGCTTTGCTCGCCGTAGGAATCGGTGAAGCGCATGCCCTCGTTGGCAATTCGGTCGATGTTGGGCGTGCGGTAACCCATCAACCCGTCGCTGTAGCAGCTCAGATTGCTGATGCCGATGTCGTCGCCCCAGATGACCAGGATGTTGGGCTTGCCGCCGGGCATGATGAGCTCCCTCTCTCGGTTCGAACCGTAGGGAAGCCACGCTAGGCGTGCGGCGCGCGCCTGTCAGCGCTTGCGTCGAATATTCACGCGGGAGCCGGAACTGGCGAGCCCGCACCCTTCAGCTGGGCGTAGAGGTCGACGTAGTACGGCAGGCAGTCGGCCATGGCGGCTTCGGTGGTGTACAGCGGGCGGTAGCCCAGATCGCGTTCGGCCTTCGCCGTCGAGAAGTAGTTGTCGAGGTAGACGCGCTCGACGGCCAGGGGTTCCAGCAGCGGGCGGGGGAGGCCGAAGCGGAAGTGCAGCCACTGCCATGCCGACATGACCGCGTGGACCAGTCGGCCGGAGACCCGGAAGCGGGGCCAGCGGTGACCGCACGCCTCGATCACCGGCCGGGAGAACTCGAACATGTTGACCGGTTCGCCGTCGTTGACGAAGTAGGCCTGTCCGGGTGCCGAGCCGCCGGGCACCAGATGCTCTGCGGCCAGGATGAAGCCGTGAATGAGGTTGTGTACGTAGGAATTGTCGAGCTTGACGCCCTTGCTGCCGACGAGCACCTTGACGTGACCGGCGAGCACGCTCTCGAACAATTTGCGGAACATCGTCTGGTCGCCGCGGCCCCAGATGCCGCTGGGTCGGATGCTGCAGGTGAGCATCCCGTCCTGACCGTTGGCAGACAGCACGAACTTCTCGGCGACCACCTTGGTCTCGGTGTACAGATCGGCGAAGCGCGTTGTGTAGGGCAGTGTTTCGTCACCATTGGTGATGGACTGGCCGCCCATGACCACGCTGTTGGAGGCGGTGTAGACGAATCGCTTGACGCCCGCGGCCTGGGCGGCGTGAACCAGGCTCTTGGTGCCGCCGACGTTGACGGCGAAGCTGCGCTCCCGGGCCGGCGCGGATCCGCCGCCCATCAGGTCGATGATCGCGGCGGTGTGGATGACGGTGTCGACGCCCTCGACGGCACGGGTGACGTCGTCGGCGTCGGTGATGTCCCCGACGACGGTCTCGAGCCGGTCGCGCGGACGCAGCGGCGACGGCGCGCGGTCGAAGGAGCGGACGGCGTGGCCGCGGTCGAGCAGCTCGGTGACGAGGTTGGTGCCCACGAAACCGGAGCCGCCGGTCACCAGCACCCGGCCGAGGTCAGTGGTCAGCGTTGCGTCGCCCATGGGGTGAGAGTAACTGAAACGTGTTCCAGTTTCGACCCCCGTGGCGTCAGGGGGCCGCGCGGTCAGGCGTCTGCGTCATCCCTGGAGGCCAGTGCGCGCTCGACCTTCTCGCGCGCTCCGGCCAGGTGTTCTTCGCACCGTTTGGCCAGCTCCTCGCCCCTTTCCCACAGCTTGAGCGACGCGTCGAGGTCGAGCCCACCCTCCTCGAGTTGGCGCACCACCTCGATGAGTTCGTCGCGGGACTGTTCGTACCCCAGCTGACTAATGGGCTTCATCTGATCCCTCGCTCACCGTTGTCAACGCGCCGTCTGCCACGCGGATCCGAAGCCGGGTTCCCGCCGGCGCGTCCTCCGTCGACCGTAGGACCGACATCGAGTCCGAGGCAATCTGAACCACCGCGTAGCCGCGCGCCAACGTGGCCGCCGGACCGAGGGTGGCGAGCCGCGCCGACAGGTGGCCGACGCTGCGGGCTTCGGCCTCGACGAGCCGCGTGATGTCGCGGCGCGCCGTCGCCCTGGCGCGATGAACTTCCTCGACGCGGGCGGTCAATGCCGCCAGGGGCTGGGCCAGCACCGGACGGCTGCGCAGCTGATCGAGCGTCCGCTGCTCGCGGTGCACCCAGCTGCGCAGGGCCCTGGCGCTGCGCTCGCGAAGGTCGGCGACGCGGGCCTGCTCGGCAGCGGCGTCGGGGACCACCCGCTTGGCGGCGTCGGTGGGCGTGGCCGCGCGGACGTCGGCAACCAGGTCGCAGAGAGGGTTGTCGGGCTCGTGGCCGATGGCGGTGACCACCGGCGTCGTGCACTTGGCGATCTCGCGGCACAACGTCTCGTCGGAGAACGGCAGGAGGTCTTCGACGCTGCCGCCGCCGCGGGCGATCACGATGACGTCGACCCCGGCGTGGGCGTCGAGTTCCCGGAGCGCGTCGACGATCTGGGGCACGGCGCTCGGACCCTGCACGATGGTGTTGCGGATGGCGAAGCGCACCGCGGGCCAGCGTGCCTCGGCCACGGACACGACGTCCTTCTCCGCGGCGGACGCGCGGCCGGTGATCAGTCCGACGGTGGTCGGCAGGAACGGAATGGGGCGTTTGAGGCGCGGGTCGAACAGGCCCTCGGCGTCGAGCAGCTGACGGAGCCGCTCGATGCGGGCCAACAGCTCGCCGATGCCCACGGCGCGAATCTGGTTGACGCGCAACGAAAACGACCCACGACCGACGAAGAAGTTGGGTCTGCCGTGCATGATGACCTGGGTGCCCTCGGTGAGTTTCACCGGTGCGTTGAAGACCAGGTCCCGCGGGCAGGTGATCTGCAGGGACATGTCGGCAGCCGGATCACGCAGCGTGATGTAGGCCGTCGAGGAGTTGGGTCGAACGTTCAGCTGGGCGATCTGCCCCTCGACCCATACGGTGCCGAGCCGGTCGATCCAGTCCTTGACCATCATCGCCACGGAACGGACCGGCCACGGATTGTCGGCGGACTTGCCCTGAGCGGGTTCTGTCACAGCAGGGCGAGCGAAGCGACGGGGATGGTGACCAGGGCGAGCGAAGCGACGGGGGGTGTCATTTGTTGGCGGACGCGCGGGTGATCCTGTTGGCGATCAGCGTCTGGAACGGCGCGCGCGCCTTGGTCGCCTCCTCGAAGGCCAGCAGTGCCTCGAGATCGGGGACCTTCAGCGACGGCAGCCGGGCCCGCAACTGCGCCAGCGTCAGCGACTCGTAGTCCAGCTCGGCGACCACGCCCGTGGCCGGTGCCGGAGTCTCCTCGACCGTGGGAGACGGTTCGGCGTCGTCGCGCGACTCCGGCTCCCCGGTGCTGTAGAGCGCGAACCTGCCCTCGGTCAGCCGCTCGCCGTTGCGCGGGACGTCGACGCCGGAGTCCTCGGCGTCGTCGGACTCGTCGTCGTCCTCGTCGAACGTGGCCCACTCGGGCTGTTCGTCCTTGGGCGGGAAGAGGTGGTCCAGCGTCTCGTCGCCCCGGTTCACCAGATCGGCGACGTCCTGCTGCATCTTCATCACCAGTTGGGCGAACTGGCTGACGATGGTCATCGGGTAGGTGATGACGGTCTGCGGCAGTCTGCGAGTTTCCTCCAGCGCGGTCACCGCGGCGCCGACCAGCAGACGGACTCCATAGGGGGCAGTAGCCATGAGTGCAAGAGTACGGGCGAGTGCACAGGTGGTGCTGGTAGGCCGACGGTAAGTACCCTGGACCCCATGCCGGAGACGATCAACATGGGTATGCCGGGCGCGACCCTTTCCGTCGTCGCCCCGGTCGAGGGCAAGCGGGTCCTGCTCGCCGAGCCGCGCGGTTACTGCGCTGGCGTCGACCGGGCGGTCGAAACCGTCGAGCGTGCGTTGGAGAAGCACGGCGCCCCGGTCTACGTCCGCCACGAGATCGTCCACAACCGCTACGTGGTGGACACCCTGGCCAAGGCCGGTGCGGTGTTCGTCGAGCGCACCGACGAGGTGCCCGAGGGGGCCATCGTCGTGTTCTCCGCGCACGGCGTCGCGCCGACGGTGCACGTCGAGGCCGCCGAGCGGAACCTGACCACCATCGACGCCACCTGCCCGCTGGTCACCAAGGTGCACAACGAGGCCAAGCGGTTCGCCCGCGACGACTACGACATCCTGCTCGTCGGTCACGAGGGGCACGAAGAGGTCGTCGGCACCGCCGGTGAGGCCCCCGATCACGTGCAGGTCGTCGACAACCCCGACGCGGTCGACTCCGTCACCGTCCGGGACCCAAACAAGGTGATCTGGTTGTCACAGACGACCCTGAGCGTCGACGAGACCATGGAGACGGTGCGCCGGTTGCGGGAGAAGTTCCCCACCCTGCAGGATCCGCCCAGCGACGACATCTGCTACGCCACCCAGAACCGCCAGGTGGCGGTCAAGGTGATGGCGCCGGAGTGCGAACTGGTGATCGTCGTCGGGTCGCGCAACTCGTCGAACTCGGTGCGGCTGGTCGAGGTGGCGCTCGGGGCCGGCGCGGACGCGGCCTACCTGGTCGACTACGCCGAGGACGTCGACCCGGCCTGGCTCGACGGGGTGACGACGGTCGGCGTGACCTCCGGCGCCTCGGTGCCCGAGGTCCTGGTGCGCGGTGTGCTGGAGCGCCTGGCCGAGTACGGCTACGGCACGGTGCAGCCGGTGACCACCGCGAATGAGACCCTGGTGTTCACGCTGCCCAAGGCCATCCGCGCCAAGCGCAACGCCTAACTGGCCGACCTACTCCCAGGAGTCGGGCGCCGAATGACGGGGCCGACGCGGCTTCGTGCGGTGCTCGGTCCGCGTGTCGTCGTCCTCCGAGCCGCGATAACGCACCCGGGAGATCGGATGATGCGTGCCGGTGCTGCCGTTGGTCCGGGTGACCGGCGGTTCGTAGGGCTCGTAGGGCTCGTACGTGTCGTAGTCCGTGGCGCGGGGGCGCCGCCGTTCGGGCCGATCCGGACGTTCGTAGGAGTCGGGACGTTCGCGTCGCTGCGGCCGGTCGTAGCGATCGCGGTCGGAACGGTCGCGATCCAGCGAGCTGCCTCGGCGATCCATCGGGGGCAGGGGGCGGCGCTCGCGGGGTTCACGGGGTTCCCGCGAGCGGGCCTCGGTCGGCCGGGGACGCCGGCGTGGCTCGGCAGGCGGGTCGACCGGCGCGGTGTTGCGCCGACGGGGTCGGTCCAACACGGGTTCGATGATCTCGGTCTCGGGCGCGCGGGAGTGACGCGATCGCCTGGACCCCTTGCCGGCGGCTGCCCCCGCCGCCCGTTCGGAGCTGGCGGCGGGCGTCCTGGGGCGGCGCGCGGGCCGCGGCGCCTCGTCGTCGGCCGGGTCCGCGGCTTCGGCCGCGGCGGCCCGGGACGCGCGGGCCTCGGTGCTGCGGGTGCTGCGGGTGCTGCGACGGCCCTTGGCGGCCAGCTTGCCGGCCGCGACGGCCACCTCGTCCGGCGCGTCCGGGGTCTGGTCGGCGTCCTTCGGCAGCACCCGTTTGGCTGCCATGCCCAGGTACCACCGGATGAGACCGACCAGCAGCACCGTCGCGGAGGTGAAGAACATCAGCGGGAAACGCTCGATCAGCGGGTACCCGCAGTTGATCAGCGTGTCCTTGATGCCGGTGAACGTGCTGCCGTGAAACACGAAATACGCGAACGGCACGGCGACGAACAGGATGAGCGGGGGCTGGATGACGGCGGTGAAGAGCCCCGACTGCCGGACGGCGAGCACAGCGGCCAGACAGCCGAGTACGTAACACGCGGCGAAGACGCCGCCGAGGGCGTTGGTGCCGCTGCCGGCATCGAAGGCCACCCCGATGGCCGTGAGGGCAACTGCCACGATCGCGGCTCCCCACCAGGGGATTCCGGGAACGTGAGGCAGCGCCGATCGATGGTCGACGGCCACCGCCGACCGTCCACGCAGTCCTGACACACGTCGACCGTACCGGGAATCGCGATGAGTGCACTGACAGCGCGCGCTGGCGCGCCCACGGACCGAGGTCGGCCGACCCCTAGACTGTTCAACCCGTGGGCCTCAATCTTGGAATCGTCGGACTTCCCAACGTCGGAAAGTCGACGTTGTTCAACGCGCTGACCAACAACGACGTGCTCGCCGCGAACTACCCGTTCGCCACCATCGAACCGAACGAGGGCGTCGTCGCGCTGCCCGATCCGCGCCTCGACAAGCTCGCCGAGATCTTCGGTTCGGAGAAGACCGTGCCCGCGCCGGTCACGTTCGTCGACATCGCGGGCATCGTCAAGGGTGCCTCCGAGGGAGCCGGTCTCGGGAACAAGTTCCTGGCCAACATCCGCGAGTGCGACGCGATCTGCCAGGTGGTCCGGGTCTTCGCCGACGACGACGTCGTCCACGTCGACGGCAAGGTCGACCCCAAGTCCGACATCGAGGTCATCGAGACCGAATTGATCCTGGCCGACCTGCAGACCTTGGAGAAGGCGGTCCCGCGGCTGGAGAAGGAAGCGCGTAACAACAAGGACCGCAAGCCGGTGCACGAGGCGGCGGTCGCCGCGCAGGCGACGCTCGACGGCGGCACGACGCTGTTCGCTTCGGGCGTCGACGCGGCTCCGCTGCGCGAGCTGAACCTGATGACCACCAAGCCGTTCCTCTACGTGTTCAACGCCGACGAGTCGGTGTTGACCGACGACGTGAAGAAGGCCGAGCTGCGGGCATTGGTGGCCCCCGCCGACGCGGTGTTCCTCGACGCGAAGATCGAAGCCGAGCTGCAAGAGCTCGACGACGAGTCGGCCGCGGAGTTGTTGGAGTCGATCGGCCAGACCGAGAAGGGTCTGGACGCGCTGGCGCGCGCCGGTTTTCACACGCTCAAGCTGCAGACGTATCTGACCGCCGGGCCCAAGGAGTCGCGGGCGTGGACGATTCACCGGGGCGACACCGCCCCCAAGGCGGCCGGTGTCATCCACACCGACTTCGAGAAGGGCTTCATCAAGGCCGAGATCGTGTCGTTCGACGACCTCGTCGCAGCGGGCTCGATGGCCGCCGCCAAGTCGGCGGGCAAGGTCCGGATGGAGGGCAAGGACTACGTCATGGTCGACGGCGACGTGGTCGAGTTCCGGTTCAACGTGTAGGCATATGGGGTGATGGACCTCGTCGTCTTTGGAGCCAACGGCCCCACCGGGCGTCGGGTCGTCCGACAGGCGCTGGCCGCGGGTCGTCACGTCGTCGCCGTGACGCGCAAGCCCGACGAGTTCCCCGTGCGGTCCGAGCATCTCGACGTCGTCGCCGCGGACGTGACCGACCCCGACGGCGTCGACCGTGCGCTCGACGGGGCCCTGGCAGTCATCTCGACCTACGGCGTGCCCTACAGCAGAAGCGAGATCACGGTCTACTCGCAGGGCATCGCGAACATCGTGGCGGCGATGACCGCTCGCGGCACGAGCCGCCTGGTCTGCGTCAGCTCCACCACGGTGGCGACGGACGACGCGCCGGGCGAATCGCTCCTGTGGCGCAAGGTCGTTGGTCCATTCCTGCGAAACAACCTGGGTCGGACGTTGTACGACGACATGGAACGCATGGAGCAGATCGTTCAGAACAGCGAGCTCGACTGGACCATCGTCCGGCCCGGTGGGTTGTTCAACGCAGACGAGCCCACCGACGACTACGACATTGCGCCGCGACGCCTGTCTGGACGTGTCACCTCCCGCGCCGATCTCGCGGACGCCTTGATCAAGGAGGCCACTGGCGTGGGGCACTCGCGCGCGATCATCGAGGTCATCACTCGGTCGGCGCGCCCTTCGCCGTTGAACTTCGTGAAGGAGGCCTTCGGTGGGAGCTAGCGCGTGAACGCGTTGACCATCGGCGACGTCCGAGCGGCGTCTCGGCGCATCGCGGGTTCGGTTCGGCGCGTAACCGTTGCGCGTGACGGCTCGACGCACCTGGCGCTCGAATTCCTCCAGCACACGGGGACGTTCAAGGCCCGCGGCGCGCAGAACTTCATCCGGGCTCACCTCGACGCGGGAGCGCTTCCCGAGGCGGGAATCACGATCGCGTCGGGTGGCAACGCGGGGCTCGCGTGCGCCTGGGCCGCGGCGCAGCACGGAGTCACCGCCACCGTCTTCGTTCCGGAGAGCGCGCCCCAAGTGAAGGTCGACCGGTTGCGTGCCTACGGCGCCGACGTCCGCCCGCAAGGCGTCGACTACGGGGACGCCCTGACCGCGTGCCTGGAGTTCGCGGCGGCGACCGGCGCCCTGGTCTCGCACGCATACGACCATCCACTGATCGCGGCGGGCGCCGGGACGCTGATGGAGGAAGTCCACGACCAGCTCCCCGAGGTCGACGTCGTCGTCGTGGCGGTCGGGGGCGGCGGTCTGTTCANCGGGGTCGCCACGGNGGCTCAGCACTACGGCGTCGCCACGATCGCCGTCGAGCCGCAGGGCTGCCGCGCCTTGAACGCTGCGGTGGCGGCGGGCCACCTCGTCGACGTTCCCGTCGACTCCGTCGCGGCAGACTCACTCGGCGCTCGGCGGGCCTCGCCGCTGGCCTTGCGCGCCGCGCGACACCCCGGCGTGCACAGCGTCTGCGTGCCCGACGCCGACATCGTGCGGGCGCGTCGAGACCTGTGGGAGAACCACCGGATCGTCGTCGAGCACGGCGCGGCGACGGCGCTGGCGGGGTTGCGCAGCCCCGAGGTCGCCGACCTCGTGGCGGGCCGGACGACGTGTGTCGTGCTGTGCGGGGCGAACACGGACCCCGCCGACCTCGTCGCGGCGAGTCCGGTGCCCGGATGACGTGCGACGCACCAGAGGTCCGGCTCAGCGGGCAACTGATCTGCGCGACGGAGGACGAAGCTGCCGTCGTCCGTCAGCACCTGCCCCGTCACGTCGACCTGACGCGGGCCGAGCCGGGATGCATCTCCTTCGAAGTTCGGCCGACCGGGGATCCGTTCGTCTGGCAGGTCGACGAGGTGTTCGTCGACGACGCCGCCTTCGACGCGCATCGGGCGCGGGTTGCGGCGAGCCCCTGGGGACGGGTCACCGCGGGCGTCGAACGCCGGTACTCGACCCGCAGGACCGCCCGCTGATCGGTGATCGTCGGCGGCACCACCGACTCGCCCGGATCTTTGAGTTAGGCTGGCCGAGAGCACCTTCCGGCCAGGCCGGCTGACGACCCGGCCCTGCGACGGATGTGGTGCACCGTCGGGGAGCGGGGGGACGTGCATGCCGTGGGAGATCCGTCCCGGCCCCATCGCGCGCGGCCTGCTGACCTACGTGCCGGGCGCCGGGCTCCGCGAGGACCGCGACACCGGCCACCGAGCCGAGGCGGAGTACTACTACGAAGTCTGGATCAAGCACTTGACGTTGGCCGTGCACCACGGCATGCCCGGGATCCCGCGCGTCGTCGCCGAACTCGGTCCGGGCGACAGCATGGGCGCGGGCCTCAGCGCCCTGCTGAGCGGGGCGAGCACCCTGTACGCGCTGGACTCCACGGCGTACACCAGCCTGCCGGGCGACGTCGAGCTCTTCGACGAGCTCGTCGAGTTGTTCCGCCGTCGGGCGCCACGGCCGGCGGCGGGCTGGCCCGACTACGACCGGTGGCTCGACGACGACCTGTTCCCCAGCCACATCCTGACCGACGAGCTGCTCGACCGGACGCTCGCGCCGGCGCGCATCGCCACCATCCGGCGCGCGCTGCTGCAGGGCGGGCAGGCAGACGACGTGACCATCCGCTACGTCGCCCCCTGGCAGGACGCGTCGCACGTGGCCGAGGGCACGGTGGACTTCCTGTTCTCCCACACCGTTCTCCAGCACGTGGTCGACCTGCCGGGCACCCAGCGCTGCATCGGCCAATGGCTCACTCCCGGTGGATGGTTCAGCCACCAGGTCGACCTCGGCTCACTGAGCCTGTCCCCGGTCTGGAACGGGCACCGCGCATGTCCGGAGTGGTTGTGGAAGGTGGTGGCGGGTCGACGGTCCTGGCTGATCAACCGCCTGCCGTACTCCCAGCACGTCGCGTGCATCGAGGCCAATGGCATGGAGGTGGTGAGCTCCGTGCAACAGCACCGCCACGACGGCGTCGGTCGCGACCGGCTCGCACCGCGCTGGCGCGATCTCAGTGACGACGATCTGTCCTGCCGCGGCGCCGTGCTGCAGGGGGTTCGAATCGACGATGGACGGTGACCGACCCATGGCCGTAGACCTCGCCGAGATCTACCGTGATTACCTGGCATGCCTGAACGATCGGCGATGGCCGGCGCTGGGGGAGTACGTCGCCGACGACGTCGTGCACAACGGGCGGGCGCTCGGCCTCGGCGGGTACCGCGCGATGCTGGAGGCGGACACCCACGCGATCCCTGACCTCGAATTCGTTCCCGAGATCCTGCTCGCCGACGAACGCGTCGTCTCGTGCCGGCTGGTCTTCCAGTGCACTCCGCGACACGCGTTTCTCGGCTTCGAGCCGACGGGACAACGGGTTTCGTTCACCGAGCACGTGTTCTACCGGTTCGACGACCGGCGGATCGGCGAGGTGTGGTCGCTGATCGACCGAGACACCATTCGCCAGCAAGGGTTTCGCCCTACGGGGAGTCCTTGGTGAGGGCGTAGTAGGCGTAGCGGGTGTCGAGGTGGTTCTCGGGAACCAGTGTCACCAGGCGAGGAGTGAGCCCGCATTCGGCTGTGAGCGACCAGAATTCGTCGATGCCGAACGTCGTCATCGTCGACAGGCTGCGCGCGTAGTCCCGCTTGTACGCCCGTGGTCGCCAGTCGGCGGTGTGATACTTCATCTGCACGAACGCGACGCCACCGGGAACCAGCATCCGCTCGGCGACGCGCAGGATGCGCTTGACGTCCGCCACGCTCGGCAGCACCTCGACGACGTACAGGCAGATGAACGTGTCGCAGCTGGCCTCGCGGCCCTCGGCCGCCCGCTCGGGGTCCCTGATGTCGACCACCAGCGGCACGACGGGGGTGTCGCACACCATGGCGACCTGGCGGACGCACTCGTCGACGCTGTCGGCCGAGACGTCGACGGCGACGAACTCGTCGGCGACGGGAGCGAACGCGACCGCGTTGGCCCCACCGCCACAGCCCCATTCGACGACCACGCCGGGTGTCGCGGGTAGCTCGAGTGCCCTGGCGAACGTGCCGAAGATCGCCAGGTGTTCGGCGCCAACGGTGTGCCAGTGCTCCTCACCCAGCCCGGCCCGCAAGTGCGAGTTGCCCTCCCACGCGGGGTCGTCGGGCCGACCGGCCCAGTAGGTGCCGGCGTCGTCCACGATGCGGTCCAGTGGAGGTGCCGGCCGCACGTGATCCGAGACCCGGCGGAGCTGGCCTGCGCGTCGGCGCACCACACGGGCGATCTCGCGCCTCGGCTGAATGGTCAATGACTCGTCCTTCGCTAACTCGCCGACTGGATCAAGACGATGACTGTATTCGGGTTATCGACCAATCCGGCGAATCTGGCAAATCAACAGGACACTNTACGGAAGTCCACAGGTTCGGCGAGCNGCCGAGGGCGCGTACATTATCTGCGTATGAATGCAGGTAAGGGTGGATGCCGTCGGCGGCTGCCCGACGATCAGGTGGGTCTCGTCGTCGAAGTGTTTCGCATGCTTGCCGACGCGACCCGGGTTCAGGTCCTGTGGGCGCTGGTCGACCAAGAGATGTCGGTCAACGAGCTCGCCGAGCACGTCGGCAAACCCGCGCCCTCGGTGTCCCAGCACCTGGCCAAGTTGAGGATGGCGCGGCTGGTCCGGCCCCGCCGTGACGGGACCACGATCTTCTACAGCCTGGAGAACGATCACGTCGCGCAGCTCGTCACCGACGCGGTGTTCAACGCCGAGCACTCGGGCCCGGGCGTGCCAGGACACCACGCGGGGGCGGCCGCTCTGCGCGCCCTGCACCCCGAAACCGCCGCGCTGCAGGGGGAGTCGTGATGGCCCACCAACCGGTCCGTGACCACCACCATCATGACCACNACCATCATGACCACGANCTGGGGTGGATCGTTTGGATCAGCCGTGCGCGACGTGTTCGCGCCGCACAGCCACGACGCCGTCGACGGCATCGACGACGCGCTCGAATCCAGCGCCGCCGGCATCCGGGCCGTCAAGATCAGCCTGGTGACCCTGGGCGTGACGGCCGTGGCCCAGATCGTCATCGTCGCCGTGTCCGGGTCGGTCGCGCTGTTGGCCGACACCATCCACAACTTCTCCGACGCGTTGACCGCGATCCCGCTGTGGCTCGCGTTCGCGCTCAGCACCAAGGCCGCGACCCGGCGCTACACCTACGGATTCGGCCGCGCGGAGGACCTGGCCGGCCTGTTCGTGGTGGCGATGATCGCCACGTCCGCCGTCGTCGCAGGGATCGAATCGATTCGTCGCCTGGTCGACCCCGTCCCCGTCGAGCACGTCGGCTGGGTGGCGGTGGCCGGTCTGGTCGGGTTCGTCGGCAACGAAGTCGTGGCGGTGTACCGGATTCGGGTGGGACGCCGGATCGGATCGGCGGCCCTGGTCGCCGACGGCCTGCACGCCCGCACCGACGGATTCACCTCGCTCGCGGTGCTTCTCGGCGCTGGGGCCGTTGCCCTCGGCTTCCCGCTCGCCGACCCGATCATCGGGCTGGTGATCACGGTGGCGATCCTCGCGGTCCTGCGCACCGCAGCGCGCGACGTCTTTCGACGGCTCATGGACGGCGTCGACCCGACCTACGTCGA
>Ga0055540_1000944_pt1 | contig 18898 bp, 17 predicted proteins | sample AraplaCvi_mMS_r2_2_FD_55040 | JGI IMG/M metagenome (GOLD analysis project Ga0055540, IMG submission 55040) | Arabidopsis root microbial communities from North Carolina, USA - plate scrape MF_Cvi_mMS_r2 | ecosystem: Host-associated > Plants > Roots > Endosphere | place: USA: North Carolina
AGCTCGTACGGGGACTCGTCGTAGTCGTCCAGGCCGCTCAGGTCGTGGCCCATCCGGTCCCGCTTGGTCATCAGATAGCGGATGTTCTCGGCGTTGGCGCGCACCGGCAGCGGCACGCGCTCGATGATGTGCAGCCCGTAACCGTCCAGCCCGACGCGCTTGGCGGGGTTGTTGGTCAGCAGCCGCATCGAGCGGACGCCGAGGTCCACCAGGATCTGGGCGCCGATGCCGTAATCCCGCGCGTCGGCGGGCAGCCCGAGCTTGAGGTTGGCGTCGACGGTGTCCTCCCCGGCGTCCTGCAGCTGGTAGGCCTGCAGCTTGTGCAGCAGGCCGATCCCGCGGCCCTCGTGCCCGCGCATGTAGAGCACCACGCCACGACCCTCGCGGGCCACCATCGCCATCGCGGCGTCCAGCTGCGGGCCGCAGTCGCAGCGCCGCGACCCGAAGACGTCGCCGGTGAGGCATTCGGAGTGCACCCGCACCAGCACGTCGTGGCCGTCCCCGTCCGGTCCGGCGCCCGGTCCGGTGATGTCGCCGCGCACCAGGGCGACGTGCTCGACGTCGTCGTAGATGCTGGTGTAGCCCACCGCGCGGAACTCGCCGTGACGGGTCGGGATTCGCGCCTCGGCGATGCGCTCGATGTGCTTCTCGTGCTTGCGCCGCCACTCGATGAGGTCGGCGATCGAGATGAGCGCCAGATCGTGGTCGTCGGCGAAGACCCGCAGCTCCTCGGTTTGAGCCATCTCGCCCTCGTCCTTCTGGCTGACGATCTCGCAGATGGTGCCCGCGGGCTGCAGACCGGCGAGCGTCGCCAGGTCGACCGCGGCCTCGGTGTGTCCGGGACGGCGCAGCACGCCACCCTCCTTGGCCCGCAACGGCACCACGTGTCCGGGCCGGGTGAAGTCGCCCGCGGAGGCGGTCGGGTCGGCGAGCAGACGCATCGTCGTCGCCCGGTCCGACGCCGAGATGCCGGTTCCCACGCCGGCCTTCGCGTCGACGGTCACGGTGTAGGCGGTGCCGTGCTTGTCCTGGTTGACCGCGTACATCGGCAGCAGGCCCAGTCGGTCGCACACCTCGCCGGACAGCGGGACGCACAGGTAGCCGGAGGTGTACCTGACCATGAACGCGACCAACTCGGGCGTCGCCTTCTCGGCCGCGAAGATCAGATCGCCCTCGTTCTCGCGATCCTCGTCATCGATGACGACGACGGCCTTGCCCGCGGCGATGTCGGCTATCGCCCGCTCGACGGAATCCAGCCTCGTCATGCCTGCCACCCTTGCCGTTCCACCATCGGAACCATCGTGCGATGCGCCCTGCTACGTCGCCCTTCAGTATGAACCAACCGGGGGTGGCGCTTATTGCCCGCTCCCACGGAGCGGCCGAGGAGCAGGGCCGACGTTTCGCTCAGCGGCGGCGAAAAGTCGCGGCGGGCGGTCACCTCTCGGTGGCGCCCCGGTGGGCCAGCAACCGCTCGACGTACTTGGCGATGACGTCGACCTCGAGGTTGACCGCGGTGCCCACCGCGGCACGACCCAGGGTGGTCAGCTCCAGGGTGGTGGGGATCAGCGACACCTCGAACCAGTCGGCGCCAATCGCCGAGACCGTCAACGAGATTCCGTCGACGGTGATCGACCCCTTCTCGACGACGTACCGAGACACGGTGTCGGGCAGTGAGATGCGCACCACTTCCCAGTGTTCGGACGGCGTCCGGCTGAGCACCCGGCCGGTGCCGTCGACGTGGCCCTGCACGATGTGACCGCCGAGTCGGCTGTTCACCGCGGCGGCGCGTTCCAGGTTGACCTGGCTGCCCACTCCCACGCCCTCCAGGCTGGAGCGGTTCAACGTCTCGGCCATCACGTCGGCGGTGAAGGCGCCGTCGGGCAGCAGGTCGACGACGGTGAGGCACACGCCGTTGACCGCGATCGAGTCGCCGTGACCGGCGTCGGTGGTGACGAGCGGGCCGCGGATGACGAATCGGGCCGCATCGGCGAGATCTTCCTTGCCGACGACCTCACCCAACTCTTCGACGATGCCGGTGAACATGCCCATGAGGCTAGTCGCCCACGGGCCCACGGCGGCCTCTGGAGTTCGCGGGCGGCGTACCTGGGGACACGGTCCGTCCAGGCCCACCCACTACGATGCACTCATGCAGACGCGCCCCCGCATTGCCGTCCTCGTGTCCATCTTCGCCGCCATCCTGCTCGTCGCGGGTTGCGGCTCGTCGCCGGAGAAGAACGACGCACCACTGCCCGACGCGGCAACGCTGGTCAAGGAATCCACCCAGACCACCAGCGCGCAGAAGAGCGTGCATCTCGAACTGACCGTCACCGGAAAGATCAAGGAACTGCCCATCGAGACCCTGGGCGGCGACCTGACCAACGTTCCCGTGGTCGCGGCCCAGGGCAAGGCCAGCATCATCGCCTTCGGCCAGACCTTCAAGGACGTCGACTTCGTCGTCGCCGACGGGGACCTCTACGGCGCGCTGACGCCCGGCAGCTTCACCAACTTCGGCCCGGCGGCCGACATCTACGACGTGTCGAAGATCCTCAACCCGAAGGTCGGCCTGGCCAACGTGCTGGCCAACTTCGCCGACCCCAAGGCCGAGGGGCGCGAGACGATCAACAACGTGAACACCGTGAAGATCACCGGCAAGGTCAACGCCGCGGCCGTCAACGGCCTGGCCAACCTGGGCGCCACCGGCGACGTTCCGGCGACCGTGTGGATCACNGAGGACGGTGACCACGCCCTCGTGCAGGCCAAGCTCGACCCCAGTCAGGGCAACAGCGTGCAGATGACGCTGAGCGACTGGGGCAAGACCGTCACCGTCACCAAGCCTGCCGCCTGATGGCTCGCCTGACGTCCACGGCGCTGGGCTCCTCGGGCCCGAGGACGACCAACCGGCGGATCGCGATCAGCGCAGGCGGACTCGCCGTCCTGCTCGGCGCGCTCGACACCTATGTCGTGATCACCGTGATCAACGACATCATGCGCGACATCGGGATCTCGCTGAACCAAATTCAGCGCGTCACGCCGATCATCACCATGTACCTGCTCGGCTACATCGCCGCGATGCCGTTGCTGGGCCGGGCCTCCGACCGCTTCGGCCGCAAGCTGGTGCTGCAGGTCAGCCTGGCCGGCTTCGCCGTCGGCTCCGTGGTGACCGCCCTCTCCGACGACCTCTTCACCATCGTCATCGGCCGGTTCATCCAGGGCACCGCCAGCGGTGCGCTGCTGCCGGTCACGCTCGCCCTGGCGGCCGACCTGTGGGCGGCCAAGAGCCGGGCGTCGGTACTCGGTGGCATCGGCGCCGCCCAGGAGCTCGGCGCCGTCCTGGGACCGCTCTACGGCGTCGCCGTGGTGTGGGCTCTGTCCACCTGGCGCGACGTGTTCTGGATCAACGTGCCCCTCGCGCTCGTCGCCATGGTGATGATCCACTTCAGCCTGCCGTCGCGGGACCCCGACGAACCGCGGGAGAAGGTCGACGTCGTCGGCGGCCTGCTGTTGGCGGTCGCGCTGGGTCTGATGGTGTTCGGCATGTACAACCCGTCACCGGACGGCAAACAGGTCTTCCCCAGTTGGGGCCTGCCGGTGCTGGGTGTGGCGCTGGTGGCCGCGATCGCCTTCTTCGTCTGGGAGAAGTTCGCCAAGACCCGGCTCATCGAGCCGACCGGGGTGAAGTTCCGGCCGTTCCTNGCCGCTCTCGGGGCGTCGCTGTGCACCGGTGCGGCCCTGATGGTCACGCTGGTCAACGTGGAGCTGTTCGGNCAGGGCGTCCTGGGCAAGGAGCAGAACGAGACCGTTCTGCTGCTGCTGTGGTTCCTCGGCGCGCTGCCAATCGGCGCCGTCATCGGCGGTCTGATCGCCACCAGGATCGGTGACCGCATCGTGGCCTTCGTCGGCCTGCTGATCGCGGCGTTCGGNTACTGGCTGGTGTCGCACTGGAACGTCGACGTGCTCTCCGCGCATCACGACCTGGTGCTGTTCACGCTGCCCACCTTCGACACCGACCTCGTGCTCGCCGGCCTCGGCCTCGGCCTGGTGATCGGACCGTTGACCTCGGCCACGCTGCGCACCGTGCCGGGCTCCCAGCACGGCATCGCATCCGCCGCGGTGGTGGTGTCCCGGATGATCGGCATGCTGATCGGTCTGGCGTCNCTCAGCGCGTGGGGTCTGTACAAGTTCAACCAGTACCTCGCCGAGATGCCGAAGCCCAAGGGCAACAACCTGTTGGAGATCGGCGCGCAGCTCGCCGCCAACGTGCGGACGGCCTACACGATGCAGTACGGGCAGATCTTCTTCATCACGATGGTGGTGTGCGCCATCGGCGCGGTCCTGGGCTTGCTGATCGCCGGCAAGCACGAGCACGCCGAGGAGCTGGACGGCGCCACCGACGCGGTGGGCGCCCAGAACTAGTCGGTCAGCAGCGTTCGACGCCCGGGGTGATCAGCTTGAATTCGGTTCTGGCTTCGGATTCCGGAACGTTCAGTACCGCGCGCAGTGGGCGGAAGACCATGTCGACGATGGCGTTCTGATCGGCGGGGCGAAAGCTGAGCCAGTCCTGCAGTGCAGTCATTGCTCTTCGTCCTTCGTTGTGGGGTGCCCGAGTAGACGGGCAGCCTGGGCCTGGTGGCCACGACCTTGGTTCCGATTTTACGGGGACCGGCGACACCAATCGGGTCCCCGTGGGGCGGTTGAGGTCTCAAAGGGGTAACGAGTGCCCCAACGGAGGACATTCCGCGGGTGACGCGACTCACATTGGCGGCCAAGGCAATTCCACGTCTCAGTTCGACGTGACGGGCACCAGACTCATGCGGACGTCCGGGCCGATGCGCAGCACGCCGTCGTAACGCCACCGTTGGGCGGCGACCATGCTGGCCACCCCGACGTCGTCGACGGCGGTGATCGGCCCGCCCAGGAGGATCGGGGCGACGTAGGCCAGGATGCGGTCCACCACGCCCGCCCGGAGGAATGCCCCCGCCAGGGTGGGTCCGCCCTCCAGCAGCACGGCGGTGCGGTCCGAGAGCGCCCGGATCACCTCGTGCGGATCCCTGGTGCGGATGACCATCGTTCGGGAGTCGTCGTTGAGCACCTTGGCCTCGGGCGAGACGTCGCGTTCGCCGACCACCACGCGCAGCGGCTGACGCTCGGCCAGCGACCCGTCGGGCAGGCGGGCCGTCAACGTCGGNTCNTCGGCGAACACGGTGCCGGTGCCGACGACGATGGCGTCGGAGACCGCGCGCAGGTGGTGCACGTCGGCGCGGGCGGCCTCGCTGGTGATCCACTGACTGGTGCCGTCGGCGGCGGCGCTGCGCCCGTCGACGCTGGACGCGAACTTCCAGGTGACGTGCGGCCGGCCGGTGCGCTGGCGGTGCAGCCACTCCCGAAGGGCGCCTCCGGCGACGTCGTCGGCGAGCACGCCGACCTGGACCGCGACGCCGGCCTTGCCGAGTCGCCTGGCTCCCCCGGCGGCCACGGGATTCGGGTCGGCGACGGCGTAGACCACCGTCGCCACCCCCGCTGCGATGAGCGCGTCGACGCAGGGCGGGGTGCGGCCGTGGTGGTTGCAGGGCTCCAGGGTGACCACCGCCGTGCCACCGGAAGCCCGATCCCCGGCCCGTCGCAGCGCCACGACCTCGGCGTGCGGCCCGCCGGCGGGTTGGGTGGCACCGACACCGGCGATGTTCCCGTCCCGGTCCAGGATCACGGCCCCGACGGGCGGGTTGGGAAGAGTGGTGCCCTTGACGCCGTCGGCCTGGGCGATGGCCGACCGCATGGCGTCGTCGACGTTCATCGCCCGGTCAGGCCCGCAGGTGCGCCGACGCCGCGGCGGCCTGCCTGCGGAGGTTCTGCACGGCCAGCGCGGGATCGGCGGCACCGAAGACCGCCGACCCGGCCACGAAGCAGTCCACCCCCGCCGCGGCGGCGGCCTCGATGGTGTCGTCGTTGATGCCGCCGTCGATCTCCACGATGACGGTCAGTTCGCCGGCGTCCACCAGGCGCCGCACGGCGGTGACCTTGGAGAGCACCTCGGGCATGAACTTCTGACCACCGAAGCCCGGTTCGACCGACATCACCAGCAGGGTGTCGAACTGACGCAGGATCTCGAGGTAGGGCTCGACGGGGGTGCCCGGCTTGACGCTCAGCCCCGCCTTGGCGCCGGCGGCGCGGATGTCGCGGGCGACGGCCACCGGATCGTCGGCGGCCTCGGCGTGGAAGGTCACGTTGTAGGCGCCGGCCTCGGCGTAGGGCGGGGCCCACCGTGCCGGGTCCTCGATCATCAGGTGGCAGTCCATCGGGATGTCGGTCGCCTTCAGCAGGCTCTCCACGACCGGCATGCCGAGGGTCAGGTTGGGCACGAAGTGGTTGTCCATCACGTCGACGTGGAGCCAGTCGGCGCCGACGACGGCGGCGGTCTCGTCGGCCAGGCGCGCGAAGTCGGCGGCCAGGATCGACGGCGCAATCAAGGGTTCGGGCATGGCGGCCAGCTTAATTCCGACTCGCCCGCGCTCAGCGCTGCACCCGCAGCGCCGCCGCGAACATGGCGTCCGTGCCATGCCGGTGCGGCCACAGCTGCACGTAGGGCCCCGCGCCCAGGTCGGGCACGGGCGTCGGCCCGGCGTCGAAGAGCGGACGGGTGTCCAGGGCGGTGACGGGTTGGCGACGCAGCGCGTCGGCCACCACGCCGACGGTCTCCGCCAGATGCGGTGAGCACGTGGCGTACAGCACGACGCCGCCGTCGCGGGTCAGCGCGATCGCCGCAGCCAGCAGTTGTTTCTGCAGCTTCGCCAGTCCGGGCACGTCGCCGGGTTGGCGGCGCCAGCGCGCCTCGGGACGGCGCCGCAGTGCGCCCAGCCCGGTGCACGGCGCGTCGACGAGCACGCGGTCGAACGACGCGGCAGGCAGCCCCGTCTCCCGGCCGTCGACCCTGAGCACGTCGGCNTCGAGCCCCCTCAGGGTCTGCTCGACGAGGTCCGCCCGGTGCGGCGTGGGTTCCACCGCCGTCACGTGGGCGCNCCGCTCCGCCGCGACGGCAGCCAGGATGGCGGCCTTGCCGCCCGGGCCGGCGCACAGGTCGAGCCACTGCTCGTCGGCGCCGTCGACCGGGGCCAGCGTCAACGCGCGCGCCACCAGCTGGCTGCCCTCGTCCTGGACCTGTGCCGCGCCGTCGCGCAGCGCGTCGAGCCGTCCCGGGTCGCCGCCCGGGAGGTACACCGCGTACGGCGAGTACCTGCCCACCTCGCCGTCGACGGCTCGGGCCAGATCCTCGGCGGTGAGCACGCCCGGCCGGGCGGCGAGGTGCACCAGCGGCCGGCCGTCGTCGCTGGCGAGCAACGCGCCCAGCTCGGCGGCGTCGGCGCCAAGGGCGTCGGCGAAGCACTGCGCGATCCACCGGGGGTGGGCGTGGGTGAAGGCGATGTTGCCGACGGGATCGGTCGCCGCGGTCGGGGCCAGTTCGGCGACCCAGGACGATTCGTCGCGGGACGCAATGGTCCGCAGCGTGCCGTTGACGAAACCTGCTCGCGCACTGTCGAATTCGAGGGCAGCCTGCTCGACGGTGGTGTCCACGGCGGCGTGGGCGTCGACGCGGGTGCGCAGCAGCTGATAGGAGCCGAGCCGCAACAGGTCCAGCAGGACGGGGTCGATGCGGTCCACGGTGCGATTGGTCGCCTGCACGATGATCGCGTCGAGCAACCCGAGCGCGCGGCAGGCGCCGTAGGCCAGCTCGGTGGCGAACGCGGCGTCGCGGCCGGTGATCTGCCGCTCGCGCAGCAGACTGGGCAGCACCAGGTTCGCGTACGCATCACGCTCGGAGACCGCCCGCAGCACGTCGAAGGCGGCCCGGCGGGCCGGGTCGAGTGGTTTGCGCGGCGGCCTGCGGCGGCCCTGCGGCCGGGTCACCGGGCGCACGCGTTCTCGTCGAGGCGGGCGCCCCGGGCCCAGTCCGCGGCCTTCATCGCCTTCTTGCCGGGCGGCTGGATCTCCCCGAGCAGCACCGGGGTCGACGACGTGCCCACGTGGACGCCTCTCCGGTCGACGCGAATCATGCCCGGCGCCAGCGCTTCTCGGCCCTGAATTTCCTCATCCTCGGCCTCGGGCCGAACGGGACCCACCTTGACTCTGAGGTCGCCGATCATCGTCCACGCACCGGGGTTGGGGGTCACGGCGCGAATCCTACGGTCGACCACCTGGGCGGGCAGATCCCACCGCACGCGCGCCTCCTCCACGGTGATCTTCGGTGCGACGGTGATCCCGTCGGAGGGCTGCGGGACGGCGGTGAGGGTGCCGTCGGCGATGCCGTCCATCGTCCGCTCCAGCAGCATCGCCCCGGAGATCGACAGTCGGTCGAGCAGGTCGCCCGCGGTGTCGGTCGGTCGTACGGTCTCGGTCACCACGCCGAACACCGGCCCGGAGTCCAGGCTCGGCTCGATGCGGAACGTGGTGGCGCCGGTGACCTCGTCGCCCGCGGCGATGGCGGCCTGCACGGGCGCGGCGCCCCGCCAGGCCGGCAGCAGGGAGAAGTGCAGGTTCACCCAACCGTGCGGCGGGACGGCCAGCAGCCCGTCGCGCAACAGCGCGCCGTAGGCCACCACGGCNCAGCAGTCGGGGGCGAGCTCGCGCAGCTCGGCGACGAAGGCGTCNCCGTTGGGNTTCTCCGGGCGCAGCACCGGAATGCCCGAGTCCAAGGCGAATTGGGCCACCGGTGACGGGGCGGGGCGCCCCCGCCGACCCGAGGCGGCGTCGGGGCGCGTCAGCACGGCGGCCACGTCGTGATGTGGGGAGTCGACGAGTCGACGCAATGAGGGAAGGGCGGGCTCCGGGGTGCCCGCGAAGATGATTCGCACGTGTCAACCGTTGATCTGGTAGTACTCGCGTTCGGACACTCCGGCCAGCGGAGCGACGAACATCCACGGGATCGTGGTGAGGGTCTTGTTGAGCGTCGCGACCGCGTCGTTGTAGTACTGACGGGCGAACGCGAGCTTGTTCTCGGTGTCGGCGAGATTGTCCTGAAGATTCAGGAAGTTGTTCGACGAGTTCAACTGTGGGTAGTTCTGGCCGAGTGCGAGCACCGGCCGCAGCGCGGTGTCCAGCTCCCGTTCAGCGGCGCTGCGTCGTGCGACCGACGCGCCGCCGGTCGCGTCGGCGAGAGCGCCGCGCGCGGCGGTGACGTGGTCGAGCACGTCCTTCTCGTGCGCGGCGAAGGTCTGCACGGTGTGCACCAGGCTGGGGATCAGCGACGCCCGGCGCGTCAGTTCCACGTCGACGCCCGCCAACGCCTCGGACACCCGCACGTCGGCGGTGCGGATCTTGTTGTAGCCCAGCACGAATGCCACCAGGACGAGCGCCAGGAGCACCACCGCCAGGACGAGCACCGACGTCACCACGAACCTCCTCCTCCCCCACCGCCGCCGCCACCGCCACCGCCACTGGAGCTGCTGCTGCCACCGGACGACGAGGACGACGCCTGCGAGGCGGTGTAGGCACTGATCGACGAGGACAACGCCGAGTCGAAGCCGTCGAAATCGGGGCCGCCGGAGCTCGACCCATGGCCTCCCGACGGTGAGGACGTCTGATACCAACTGGGTTCCGGTGCGGCGGCTCCCACGGTGTCGCTGTACTTCTTGGCCCACAGCGCGGCGACGCCACCGGCGACCGCGAACGGGATGTACGCGGTGTAGAGGTCCTTGCGTGCCGCGAAGTCGAACCGGGTCTCCGCCGACTCGGTGGACAGCAATCGGTGGAATCCGCCTGCCTCGGACCACGTCTGGCGGCCCTTCGCCGTGCGCCGCAGGCCGACACCGCCCGCCCACGAACCCCGGGAGAACACGAAGAACGCGATGAACGGCAGGCCCCACATGGTGGCAGGAAATCCCCAGCGCAGGAAACCGCAGACCGCCAGGATGACNGCCAGACCGTTGGCNGTCCGCACCCAGAGTTCCTTGCGGCGCTTGACCACGAGCCCCTCGTCCNGCGCCCACTTTCGAACGGCCGTGGTCAGGTCGGACTTGGCCGTCGACAGCTTCTTGCCCGCGCTGGCGGTCGGCTTGGCCTCGAACTCCCGGCCGCTTCCCTTCACCTTCAGTGCGAGCCCCACGGCACGGGTCACGGGGTCGACGTCGGCCCAGCCGCGGTCGGTGACACCCCGGACGATCCACCGCTTCTCGTCGGCCTGCGCGAGCTCGACGAGGTGTCGTTCGGCGGCGTACAGCAGCGTGGCCGTCAGTGCGTTCTTGGGCACCTCTTCGGTGCGGATGTACTCGACCTGCACCGGGCCCAGGCCGGCCGGTGGCGCGTACTGCACGGGAAAGCCCGGCTCGGGCTCGACGGTCGTGCGGTACCAGAGGTAGGCGACCAGCGCACCGGCGACGCACAGTGCGGCGACCCACACCACGCCGCCGACCGAGCGGCCCAGCACACGGTCCCACTCGTAGGACCACGGCAGGCTGGCCCGCGGCGGGGTGGGNAGGTCGACGCCCGCCCGCAGGGTGACCGGCGTGCGGGGCGCCAGATTGGTCGCACCCAGCTCGATCGTGTTGCCCGACACCGCGAGTCCGTCGCACGCGCGTCCCGTGCCGAACCCCACGGAGCATTCTGCGCCGGTGACGCCGGCGGGCAGGGTCACCCGGACCCGGACCCGCTGGATCTCGTTGTTCCACGACGGCGCGATGACGTTCCAGTAGAAGGCCGACGTCGAGTCGGGGTCGCCGACCACCGAGGCGAAGCCGCGGTTCTCTCCGGTGTCGCCTGGGTCGAGGACGCCAGGGATGGCGTAGCGGATCTCGTAGACGTGGGTGCCCGGGGTCAGCGTGCTGTCGGCGTCGCCGATCTTGGCGACCCGGAACCTGCCCCCGGACTCCGAGAGCATCCGGTACGGCACGGGTTCGCCGTCCATCAGGATCGAGGTGATCTCGGGTTCTTGGCGCACCCGGGGGCTGTTCTGGTTGGCGACGTCCCAGTACCGGAAGATGCCGTGCCGCCCCGAGGGGAACTCGCCGCGGATCGTCTCCACGGCGGTGAGCCGCCCGTCGGCCGCGACGGTGAAGTCGCCCCGGTAGTCGCTGATGACGACGGGGTCCTCCACCGGCGCGGACGCCGACACGCCACCGGACATCAGGGGCCACAGCAGCCCGGCGGCGACCAGGATCGACAGGACGAGCCAGCCGAAGATCCGCTTCACCGCACCTCCCCTAACCAGTCGCCGCCCGTCGGGTCGGGACTCACCCTATGTGCAAGGGGTCGATCTGCACACGAACCGGCGGCTGATCGTGGCGGGCGCTGAACACGCCCGTCGCCCGGCGCAGCGCGGAGGCCAATTCCAGGCCGGTACTGCGCGGCACCCGAACCAGCATCCGGCTCACCTCGGCGTCGCGGTCGGCGCCCGGCAGGGCCCGCGCACCGGCGGGCAGGTCCACCGGTCCGAGCACGTCGGAACCGTCGGGCAGGCGGGCGGCCTCGATCAGGGCCGCGACGGCCGCGGGCGGACCGTCGACGGCGGCCATGTGCACCGCGGGGGGCAGGCCGACGTCGGTCCTGGCGGCGAGTTCGGCGTCGGCGTGGCCGACGGGGTCCCAGCGGATCAAGGCCTGCACCGTCGGGATCGCCGATTCGGCGACCACGGCGACCACCCCGCCGTCGCCGCGGCACCGGACGAGCGCGGCGGCGGCCATCCACCGCCGCAACGCGTCCTCCGACGCCCGAAGGTCCTGGCGCCCGAGCAGGGCCCAGCCGTCGAGCAGCAGCGCCGCGCCATATCCGCCGGGCGCCGTCGGCTCGGCGCCCGGGGTCGCCACCACCAGCGCCGGCGCGGCGGGCACCTCGGTGACCATGGCGTCGCCGCCGGAGGTGATCACCGTGGTGCCGGGCAGGGCCCGGCCCAGTTCCTCGGCGGTGCGACGGGCCCCGACGACGACGGCGCGCACGGCGTCGGACCCGCAGCGCACGCATCGCAGCGTCGGCTCGACCCGGCCGCACCACCGGCAGATCGCGCCCGCGGCGCGGTCGGGCAGCGACATGGGTCCGGTGCACTGCCGGCACCTGGCGATCGTGCGGCACGTGCCGCAGGCCAGGGCGGGCACGTAGCCGCGCCGCGGCACCTGCACCAGCACCGGATGTCCGGATCGCAGCGCGGCCCTGGCCGCCTCGAGGGCCATCGTCGGCAACCGGGCGGTGTGAGCGGCGGGATCGCGCTCCTGGGTGAACGCGCTGTCGTCGAGCGCGACCACCCGGGGGCTGCGCGTGCGCACCGTCGGCCGGGTGGCCACCAGATCGTGGGCCCATCGGCTGGCGACGAGCGCCTGGGCCTCCGCGGTGCGGGCGTACCCGCCGATCAGCGCCGCGCACCGCAGTTGATGCGCGCGCAGCATCGCCACCTCACGCGCGTGCGGGTAGGGCGACCGCGGCTCGGCCAGCGTGTCGTCGCCGTCGTCCCACACGACGACCAGGCCCAGGTCGGCGACGGGCGCGAACACCGCGCTACGGGTTCCGATGACGAACCGGGCGTGGCCCCGCAGCACCGACAGCCAGCGGCGGTAGCGCGCCGACGGGCCCAGACCTGCCGACAGCGCCACGGCCACGCCGTCGCCGACGTGCGCCACTGCGGCGGCGTGCAGCACGTCGACGTCGCGCTGATCGGGCATCACCGCCAGCACCGATCGCCCGGAGCCCACCACCACGGCAGCGGCCTCGGCGAGCCGGTCGGCCCACCGTTCGCCGGGCAACGCCTGCCAGACCGCCCGGGCCGCGCGCCCCTCGGCCAGCGCGTCGAGGAACTGCGCTCCGCGGTGGTAGTCGGCCCACGCGGCCGGGTCGACCGCCGGGGCCACCACCGCCGGTGGGTCGGGAACGGGTTGNTTCTCGACCGTCGCGTGCCGGGGCGGGACGGCGAGGCGCAGCACGTCGGGCCGGGTTCCGGCGTACCGCGCGGCGACCGCGTCGACGAGCCGGCGCACGTCGGGGGTCAGCACCCGTTCGCTCGACACCACCCGGTCCAGCCAGCCGAGCTTCCCGTCGTGGTCGGTGTCGGATCGGCGTTCCAGGACGAACCCGTCGACCAGCCTGCCGTGAAAGCGCACCTTCACCCGCACACCGGGTTGCGCGTCGTCGGACTGCTCGGCNNCGACGAGGTAGTCGAAGTCGCGGTCGAGGTGCGGNACCGAGAGCATCGGNAGCACCCGGGCCACCGGCTCGTGCTCGGCGGCCTGCCTGACGTCGNTCACGTGGGTTGTGTAACAGANGGTTCCGACGTCCGNCCGAAGAACAGCCCGGCGGTGATCAGCAGCAGGGACGCCGCGTAGGCCCACCAGATCGGCACGGCCAGCGCCTCGGAATTCAGCACGAAGCGACCGATCCCGATCATGCCGTCGGACACCGCGAAGCACACCGCGCCCAGTGCGGTCCACGGTGTCGGCAGGTCGGCCAGCAGCGCGGCGCACACCATCGTGGCGAGGACGGCCATGTAGGCGACGACGGGAACGGTCATCCCGTCGGCGGTCAGCCGGGGCCAAAACCAGATCAGCAGCGTCACACAGGCCACGCACACGACGACTGCCACCGCGACCCTGGCCGGCGTCGCCGTCCGTAGGGGCCACAACGCCGTCAGGAAGCACAGGTGGGCNATCAGGAACGCGCCGAGCCCGAGCACGAACGACGGTTCCCACCACGGCATCGCGAGGAAGAAGTCCCCCGCCGCGGAGAACAGCAGCGCCGGCACCAACCAGCGTCCTTCCCGCCGGACGGGGTGGGGCAGTGCGGCCGCCGCGAGCAGTACCGCCGCCAGCGCCTTGGCCGCGGGCTGCCCGGCGAACCGTCCGGTGAGGTCGGCCCCGGCGGGTGACCGCAGCGCCACCGCGATCAGGAACACCCCGTAGGCGGCGGCCACGACCGCCGCCGCGCCCCACAGCGTCCGCGTCGTCGGTGCTGCGTACGGTGAGCCGATGCCCGTCACCGAGGACTCCTCCGACAAGCCCCCACTGGATGCCATCCTGCAGAAGGTACTGGAAGCGGTTCCGTTTCAGTTGACGGCCGAGGGTGGTCCCGAGGCGGCCCGTCAGCGGTTCCGCGACCTGCCTCGCCACCCGGTGCACCAGGAGCTGCGCGTCGAGGACCGCGCGGTCGACGGTCCCGGCGGCCCGATCCCGATCCGGTTGTACTGGCCGCCCGAGGCGGGCGACGGCCCCGTCCCGGTGGTGATGTTCTTCCACGGCGGCGGCTGGGTGGTCGGCGACCTCGACACCTACGACGACGACGCCCGCAGGCACGCGGTCGGCTCCGGGGCGCTGGTGGTGTCGGTGGACTACCGCCTGGCCCCGGAGCATCCGTATCCGGCGGCGGTCGACGACGTCTGGGCGGCGACGCAATGGGTCGCCGAGCACGCCCGCGACCTGGGTGCCGACCCGGCGCGGCTGGCGGTCGCGGGCGACTCGGCGGGCGGCAATCTCGCGGCGGTGGTCGCGCACCTGGCGCGCGACTCCGGCGGGCCGGACCTCGCCTTCCAGCTGCTGTGGTACCCGGCGACCACGTGGGACACGTCGCTGCCGTCCTTCACCGAGAACGCCGACGCCCCCATCCTCGCGGTGGACGCTGTCGCGCAGTTCTCTCGCTGGTACGCGACGGGCCAGGACCTGAGGAATCCACCGGTGACGTTGGTGCCCGGCCGGGCGGCGGACTTCGCCGGCTTGGCCCCCGCCTACGTCGCGGTGGCCGGGTACGACCCCCTTCGCGACGACGGCGTGCAGTACGCCGGGTTGCTCCGATCCGCGGGGGTACCGGTGGAGGTGCACGACGCGACGACGCTGGTGCACGGCTATCTGGGCTACCACGGCGTCGTCCCGGCCGCCACCGACGCCGTCGAGCGCGGACTGTCAGCACTGCGGCGCGCGCTAGCCTGAGGCACATGACGACGTCCGAACGGCCCGGAATCGACCCCGTCCTCAAGATGCTGCTCGACGCGGTGCCCCTCGACTTCACCGTCGACGACGGCGTCGAGGTGGCCCGCGAGCGGTTCCGCGCGGTGAAGCCGCCGCCGGAGATGTTGCCGGACATGCGAATCGAGGAACGGACGGTCGGGTACGGCGACGTGGCCGACGTTCCGGTCCGCATCTACTGGCCACCGGTCGACGCCCACGAAGACCTGCCCGTGGTGGTGTTCTACCACGGCGGCGGCTGGGCGATCGGCGACCTCGACACTCACGATCACGTGGCACGGGCGCACGCGATCGGCGCCGAGGCCATCGTGGTGTCGGTCGACTACCGGCTGGCGCCGGAGCATCCCTTCCCCGCCGGGGTGGACGACGCCTGGGCGGCGCTTCGATGGGTCGCCGAACACGCCGAGGAACTCGGCGGGGACCCGGGGCGGATCGCCGTGGCTGGCGATTCGGCAGGCGGCAATCTGTCGGCAGTGATGGCGCTACGCGCCAGGGACGCCGGCGGACCGCCCCTCGTGTTCCAGTTGCTGTGGTACCCGGTGGCCGTCGGTGATCTCTCGGCGCCGTCATTCGTCGAGAACGCCGACGCCCCCATCCTGACCGCCGACGTGACGGCGGCCTTCCTCGCGTGGTACCTGCCGGGGGTCGACATGTCCGACCACACCACCCTGCCGACCGACCTCGCGCCGGCCAATGCCGCGACGCTGGAGGGCCTGCCGCCCGCCTTCATCGGCACCGCCGAGCACGACCCGCTGCGCGACGACGGCGGCAAGTACGCCGAATTGCTCTCCGCCGCAGGCGTTCCCGTGCAGCTGAGCAACGAGCCGACCATGGTGCACGGCTTCGTGAACCTGGCGATGGCCTCACCCGCGGCGACCGAGGCCACCAATCGCGGTCTCGCCGCACTCAAGGCGGCACTACACGCGGAGCCGACGGCGTAACCTTCTGCCCAGTCGACGCCGACGGAGGCAACCGTGACCGAACCCGACTTCCACACCCTCATCGTCGGTGCCGGATTCTCCGGCATCGGCGCGGCCATCGCGCTCGACGAGGCCGGCTTGCGCGACTACGTGATCGTCGAAGCGGGCGACGAGCCCGGCGGCACCTGGCACTGGAACACCTACCCCGGCATCGCCGTGGACATCCCGTCGTTCTCGTATCAGTTCTCCTTCGAGCAGAGCGCCGACTGGTCGCGCACCTACGCCAAGGGCGCCGAGCTGAAGCGTTACGCCCAGCATTGCGTCGACCGCTACGGGCTGCGCTCCAGGATCCGGTTCGCCACGATGGTCTCCTCGGCGGTCTACGACGACGAGTCCGACTGCTGGCGCCTCGAATTGGACGACGGTGACGTGCTCACCGCGCGATTCCTCGTCAACGCCAGCGGCGTGCTGACCGTGCCGAACCTGCCCGACATCGAGGGGGTCGACGGCTTCGCGGGCATCACGATGCACACCGCCCGGTGGGACCACTCCCAAGATCTCACCGGCAAGCGGGTGGCGATCATCGGCACCGGCGCGTCGGCGGTTCAGGTGATTCCCGAGATCGCCCCGATCGTCGAGCACCTCACGGTGTTCCAACGCACCCCGATTTGGTGCATGCCCAAGTTGGACGTGCCGCTGCCCGCCGCGGCCCGGCGGTTGATGCGGATACCGGGCGGCAAGGTGCTTCAGCGCCTGCTGAGTCAGGCCTACGTCGAGCTGACCTTCACGATCTCGGCGCAGTACTACGGGGTGTTCCCGTTGGCCAACCGTGCCGAGAAGATGGGCCGGGCCTTCCTGCGGCGCGAGGTTCACGACCCGGAGGTGCGCGAGAAGCTCACGCCAAGTACGCAGTCGGGTGCAAGCGCCCCGGGTTCCACAACACCTACCTGTCGACCTACAACCGCGAGAACGTGGAACTGGTCACCGAGCCCATCGAGAAGATCACCGGCACCGGTGTCGCCACCGGCGACGGCGCGCTGCGCGAGGTGGACGTGCTGATCCTGGCCACCGGCTTCAAGGTCATGGACGTCGACAGCCTGCCGACCTTCCCGGTGACCGGGGCGGGCGGACAGTCGCTCAGCCAGTTCTGGACCGAGCGACGGCTGCAAGCCTACGAGGGCGTCAGCATCCCCGGCTTCCCCAACTTCTTCACCGTGATGGGCCCGTACGGGTACGTCGGCTCGTCGTACTTCGCCCTCATCGAGACCCAGACCCGTCACATCGTGCGCTGCCTGACGCAGGCCGCGCGGCAGGCGGCCACCCGCGTCGAGGTGTCGGCCGAGGCCAACGACCGCTACTTCGCCGAGATGATGCGCAAGCGGCACCGCCAGATCTTCTGGCAGGACAGCTGCGCGCTGGCCAACAGCTACTACTTCGACAAGAACGGCGACGTGCCGCTGCGCCCCACCACCACCGCGGAGGCGATGTGGCGCAGCCGCCGCTTCCCGCTGCGCGACTACGAGTTCAGCCGCTGACTGATCAGAACTGCACGCCGCGCGTCAGCGCGCCGTCGACGACCAGGTTGGTGCCGGTGATGAAGCTGGCCGCCGAACTGCTCAGGAAGACAACGGCATTGGCGACTTCCCGTGGTGTCGCCATGCGACCGGTCGGGTTGAGTGCCATGGCCGTGGCGAACAGCTCGGGATCGTTCTCCTCGATCGAGGGCCACACACCGCCCGGAAAGTAGGTGTTGCCCGGGCTGACGGTGTTGGCCCGCACGCCCTTGCCGGCGAGGTTGAAGGCCAAGCCCTGGGTGTAGTGGATGATCGCGGCCTTCATCGTGCCGTACGGCCCTGAGGCGAAGTCGATCTCGCGGCCCGAGACGCTGGAGATCGTCACGATCGACCCGGTGCCGGACTCCAGCAGCGACGGCAGCGCCGCCTCCACCAGTCCGACGGTGCCCATCAGGTCGACCTGGAAGGTGGTGCGCCAGTTCTCCTGGCTCTCGGGGATGGCCAGCGCGCTGACGTTGGCCACCACGCCGTCGACGCCGCCGAGAGCGCTCGCGGCGTCGTCGACCCACTCCTTCAACGCGTCCGCGTCACCCACGTCGACGGCGGTGCCGATCGCCGACTCCGGCCCCGTTCCCGCCTCCACCGTGCGGGCGCAGTAGGCCACGGCCGCACCCTCGGCCAACAGCCCGTCGACCACCGCCCGTCCGATGCCCCTGGTGCCGCCCGTGACCAGGAAGCGCTTACCGGCCAGTCCGAGATCCATCGTCGTCGTCCCCTTAGTATGAGATCGAGCCCAGCGACCTTGCGGCCCTGCGCATTTCGTCGTGCATTCCGCCGAAGGCCGGCGCGGTGGGCAGCAGCCGCTTGTCGACCTTGGTCACGGCACTGTAATTGGTGTCGACCACGTTCGCGATCGGTACCTCCGAGATCTGGCTAAGCAGCTGGTAGGCGTCGAGCCGGTCGAGACCGTAGAGCTCGCCGAGCCAGCCGACCATCTCGACCTGACCGGCCCGCCACGCCTCCTCCAGCGGGCGACCGGAGCCGATGCACATCAGGTGGGTGTCGTTCTCGAGCCGTGGCCAGGCCGGCCCGCCACCCTTGATCAGGTCGACGATGGCCGTCACGTGCATCGCACCCTCGACCGCGGTGCCGCAGGATTCACCCTCCCCTTGCCGGTAGTGGCCGTCACCGAGGGAGAACAGCGCACCCTCGACGTTGACCCGCAGATAACACGTTGCGCCCGCGGCTATTTCGGGACTGTCCATGTTGCCGCCGAAGTAGTCGGGCACCAGCGAGGTTCGCACCTCGCGGCGCGCGGGGGCGACGCCGACCGTCCCCAGCATCGGGTTGGCCGGCAGGCGCAGCTGAAAGTCGCTGCCCAGTGCGGAGAATCCGAGCGTCTCGGTGCCTGCGTCGTAGTCGTAGAGGTAGGTGCGTTCGGGCAGCGGGTCCTGCAGGGTGGGGCTGGCAGGAATGCTGGTGAGCCCACCGAAGAACGGGATCAGGGTCGACGCCCCCCAGGTGCGCGCGGGGGTCAGGTCGA
>Ga0055540_1000951_pt1 | contig 18813 bp, 17 predicted proteins | sample AraplaCvi_mMS_r2_2_FD_55040 | JGI IMG/M metagenome (GOLD analysis project Ga0055540, IMG submission 55040) | Arabidopsis root microbial communities from North Carolina, USA - plate scrape MF_Cvi_mMS_r2 | ecosystem: Host-associated > Plants > Roots > Endosphere | place: USA: North Carolina
TGTCGGTGCCCTCGACCCTGACCTTCACCCCGGCGCCCGACACCGTCTCGTAGACCCGCAGGATCTCCTGCGCGACCACCGACCAGTCGTAGCGGCGCACCGCCTCGCTGGCGGTCTGGACGTATCGGTCGCGGGCGGCGTCGTCACCGAGCACCTCGGTCANCGCCGCCGCCAACGCCGCGGGGTCCTCGACCGGCACCAGTCGGCCCGCGGCGCCGTCGCNGAGCACGCGCCGGAAGGCGTCGAGGTCGCTGGCCACCACCGCGGTGCCCGCTGCCATCGCCTCGACCAGCACGATGCCGAAACTCTCGCCGCCGGTGTTGGGCGCGCAGTACACGTCGGCGCTGCGCATCGCCGAGGCCTTGCCCTCGTCGTCGACCAACCCGAGGAAGCGCAGGTGTCCGGCCAGGGCACCCGCGTCGGCGGCCAACTCCTCCTCGTCACCGCGCCCGACGACGAGGATCTCCACGTCGGGGAACGACTCGACCAGGGCGGGCAGCGCGGCCAGCAGGACGGCCATGCCCTTGCGTGGTTCGTCGAAGCGGCCGAGGAACAGCACCGTGCGGCCCGGCCGGGGGTAGCCGTCCAGCAGCGGGGCCGAGGCGAAGGACTCGACGTCGACGCCGTTGGGGATCTCGACCGCGTCGGACCCCAGGGCCTCCATCTGCCACCGCCTGGCAAGGTCGGACACCGCGATGCGGCCGACGATCTTCTCGTGCCAGGGCCGCAGAATTCCCTGAAACACGCTGAGCGTCAACGACTTCGTAGTCGAGGTGTGGAACGTCGCGACGATCGGGCCCTCGGCGATCATCAACGCCAGCATCGACAGGCTTGGCGCGTTGGGCTCGTGGATGTGCAGCACGTCGAAGTCGCCGTCGACCAGCCAGCGCTTGACCTTGCGGTGCGTGGCCGGGCCGAACCGCAACCGCGCCACGGATCCGTTGTACGGGATGGGAATGGCCTTGCCGCCGGAGACGACGTAGTCGGGCAGATCGGCCTCCGGGGAGGACGGCGCCANCACGCTGACGTGATGCCCGTAACCCCGCATCACCTCGGCGAGTTGCAGCACGTGGGCCTGAACGCCGCCCGGTACGTCGAACGAGTACGGGCACACCATGCCGATGCGCATCAGGTGGTCCCGGTCAGCCGCGCGCGACGCTCCTGCGACAGGTCGGCGATCCACTGGGGCTGCAGCATGTGCCAGTCGGCGGGGTGGGCGGCGATGTTGGCGCCGAACTGGTCGGCCAGCGCCTGCGTGACGGCNTGGACGTCCCNGGAGGAGGTGTCCAGCGGGGCGCTGATCTGGGTGGCGGCGACGTCGCCGGCGTAGAAGGAGTGCACCGGCAGCAGCGCGGCACCGGTGGCCATGGCCAGCTTGGCCGGCCCGGCGGGCAGCATCGTCGGCTCACCGAACAGGTCGACGCGCACCCCGGCCCTGGTGAGGTCACGGTCGGACATCAGGCACACCAGCCCGTTGCCCCGCAGACGCTCGGCGAGGACGTCGAACGGCGGTCGCGAACCGCCGGTCANCGGNAGGACTTCGAAGCCGAGGCTNTCGCGGTAGTCGAGGAAGCGCTTGTACAGCGACTCGGGTTTGAGACGTTCGGCGACGGTGGTGAACCGACCGTGGGTGTTGGTCAGCCACACCCCGGCGAGGTCCCAGTTGCCGCTGTGCGGCAGCGCCAGAATGGCACCGCGGCCCGCCTTCAGCGCCGCCGCGACGTGTTCGCCACCGGTGGCCGCCGCGTCGAGTTCCCTGGCCAGCACCTGGTGATCCATCGACGGCAGCCGGAACGCCTCGCGCCAGTAGCGCGCGTAGGACGACAGCGACGCCCTGATCAGGTCGCCCGGCACGTCGGCGGGCGCGACGCCGAGCACTCTGGCGAGGTTCTTGCGCAGCTGGGCGGGGCCGCCACCGCGCGCCGCGTACAGCGCACCGGCGTCGAAGGCGTTGCGAGCGGCGAACTCCGGCAGCGCNCGCACCAGCCGCCACCCGGTGGCGTAACCGAGGTCGGAGAGCTGACCCCCGAGCGGAACCCGGACTCCGCGCACGCNCGGCAGCCCCGCCGACGGNGTGCTCACTGCTCCCTCGCCTCCTCGGCGGTGCCGGTCGGCGGCGGAGTGGTCGGGANGGGTTCGGCCGCACCAGGCGAGACGCGCACGGAGTGCAGNCGCTGGCCCAGNGTGACGAGGCTGGCGACNGCCAGCGCCCACATGGAGACCTGAAGCAGCCACGGCACNTGCAGGAACGACACCCCGGACAGTCCGGCGCCGGCCAGCACGATGATGAGCCGCTCGGGCCGTTCGATGAAGCCGCCGTCNCCCTTGAGGCCGTTGGCCTCGGCNCTGGCCTTGACNTACGAGATCACCTGGGAGGTGACCAGCGAGATCATCGTCGCCACGGTCAGCGACACACTGTGAAGGCCAAAGGTGGCCCACCACAACAGACCNCAGAAGATCGCACCGTCGGCGACGCGGTCACACGTCGCGTCGAGGACACCGCCGAACGGCGTGCTNAACCCCCGNTCNCGNGCCATCGCGCCGTCGAGCATGTCGGCCAGGACGAAGACGAACACCGCGAAGGCGCCCCACCACAGCTGGCCGCGGGGAAACAGCGTCAGCGCGGANATGACGGTTCCTGCCGTCCCGATGACGGTGATGCCGTCGGGGGTGAGCCCCANGCGCAGCGAGGCCTTGGCCACCGGGCGGCTCAGCTTCGCATACGCCGCCCTGGTCAGCAGGTAGAAGTCACTCACGACTGAGCCGCCCACTCGTCTGCCAGCAACTGGCGGGTGTCGCGGAGCAGCTGTGGGATGACCTTGGAACTGCCGATGACGGTGATGAAGTTGGCGTCGCCGCCCCAGCGCGGCACGACGTGCATGTGCAGGTGTTCGGCGAGGCTGCCGCCCGCCGAGTGCCCGAGGTTGAGGCCGACGTTGAAGCCGTGCGGCCGGGACACGGCCTTCATCACGCGAATCGCCTTCTGGGTGAAGGCCATCAGTTCCGCNCTCTCGGCGTCGGTGAGGTCCTCGAGCTCCGAGACCCGCCGGTAGGGCACCACCATGAGGTGACCGGGGTTGTAGGGGTACAGGTTCAGCACCGCGTAGACGCGTTCACCCCGGGCGACCACCAGGCCGTCCTCGTCCGACATGGTCGGAATGTCGGTGAACGGTTCGGACGAGCCCGCCGACCCCGACCCGCCCTGCACCTTGGCCTCGGCGATGTAGTTCATCCGGTGTGGTGTCCACAGCCGTTGCAGGCGGTCGGGCTCTCCGACACCGCGGTCGGTGATCGTGTTCTCCGGGTCCACTGTCACACCGTCACCAATTCCGCGGTGGGAGCGGCATTCTCGCGTCGGGCGATCCAGTCGACGATGGCGTCGACGGCGACGTCGCGCGGGACGCCGTTGATCTGGGTGCGGTCACCGAATCGGAAGCTCACCGCACCGGCCTCGACGTCACGGTCCCCCGCCAGCAGCATGAACGGCACCTTCTGGTTGGTCTGGTTGACGATCTTCTTCGCCATCCGGTCGTCGCTCGCGTCGACCTCGACCCGNACNCCACGTGACTTCAGTTGCGCCGCAACGTCTTCCAGATAGGGGACATGGGCGTCNGCCACGGGGATGCCGACCGCCTGCACCGGCGCCAGCCACGCCGGGAAGGCGCCGGCGTAGTGCTCGGTCAGCACGCCGAAGAACCGTTCGATGGAGCCGAACAGGGCCCGGTGGATCAGCACCGGCCGCTGCCGGCTGCCGTCGGGTCCGGTGTACTCCAGCTCGAAGCGCTCGGGCATGTTGAAGTCCAGCTGAATGGTCGACATCTGCCATGTGCGCCCGAGGGCGTCCTTGACCTGCACCGAGATCTTCGGTCCGTAGAACGCCGCGCCGCCCGGGTCGGGCACCAGGTCCAGCCCCGAGGCCTCGGCCACCTCACGCAGCGTGGTGGTGGCCTCGTCCCAGTCCTCGTCGGAGCCCACGTACTTGTCGGGATCCTTGGTCGAGAGTTCCAGGTAGTAGTCGTCGAGACCGTAGTCGGCCAGCAACTCCAGCACGAAGGTCAGCAGCGAGGTCAGCTCGCCGCGCATCTGCTCGCGCGTGGTGTAGATGTGCGCGTCGTCCTGGGTCATGCCGCGCACCCGGGTCAGCCCGTGCACCACGCCGGACTTCTCGTACCGGTACACCGAGCCGAATTCGAAGAGCCGCAACGGAAGTTCGCGGTAGGACCGCCCGCGGGCCCGGTAGATCAGGTGATGCATCGGGCAGTTCATCGGCTTGAGGTAGTAGTTCTGGCCGGGCTTGCGCACGGTGCCGTCGTCGTTGAGTTCCTCGTCGACGTGCATCGGGGGGAACATGCCGTCGGCGTACCACTCGAGGTGCCCCGAGGTGACGTAGAGATGTTCCTTGGTGATGTGCGGGGTGTTGACGAACTCGTAGCCGGCCTGCTCGTGCTTGCGGCGGGAGTAGTCCTCGAGTTCGCGGCGGATGATGCCGCCCTTGGGATGGAACACCGGCAGCCCGGAACCCAGCTCGTCGGGGAAGCTGAACAGGTCCAGTTCGACGCCGAGCTTGCGGTGGTCGCGGCGCTGGGCCTCCTCGATCAGCTCGAGGTGACGGTCCAGTGCCTCCTGCGACTCCCAGGCGGTGCCGTAGATGCGCTGCAGGCTGGCGTTGGCCTGGTTGCCCCGCCAGTACGCCGCCGAGCTGCGGGTCAGTTTGAACGCCGGAATGTACCTGGTGGTCGGAATGTGCGGACCTCGGCACAGGTCGCCCCAAATGCGTTCCCTGGTGCGGGGATTGAGATTGTCGTAGGCGGTCAGCTCGGTGCCGCCCACCTCCATCACGTCCGGGTCGCCCGACTTGTCGTCGATCAGTTCGAGCTTGTAGGGCTCGTCGGCGAGATCCTCACGGGCCTCGTCCTTGGACGAGTACACCCGGCGGTCGAACAGCTGCCCGTCCTTGACGATCTTCTGCATGCGCTTCTCCAGCGCCGCGAGGTCCTCCGGGGTGAAGGCACGGGGCACCTCGAAGTCGTAGTAGAAGCCGTCGGTGATGGGCGGCCCGATACCCAGTTTGGCCTCGGGGAACAGACCCTGGACCGCTTGGGCGAGGACGTGGGCGGCCGAGTGACGGATGACGCTGCGGCCCTCCTCGGTGTCGGCGGCCACCGGGGTGACCTCGACGTCGGCGTCGGGAATCCACGACAGATCCCGCAAGCGGCCCTCGGCGTCGCGCACGACGACGATCGCGTCGGTGGCTCCTCGACTGGGCAGCCCGGCGTCACGAACCGCCGAGCCTGCCGTGGTCCCGGCAGCGACCCGGATCGGGGCTGCTGGGGCGATGCTGGCGACGGCGGTCATCGGTGGGTTCTCCTGGTCAGGTGACGGGTGGGTTGGACGCGACCATGGTATCGGGGTCGGTGCGCGATGATCGCTCAAGACCCCAGGCCGAGCGGACTCTTCAACCACGGCCAGTCGAGGCCGAACAGGCCGGCGACGAAGCTGAGCGCGCCGAACAGCCAGAGGGTGGCGACCACGACGGCCGAGGTGAGCACGACGCCGAGCACCTTGACCCACAGACCCTGGGCGGCGAACCACTCCATGACGCGGTCGTAGCGCTCCTTGGTGAACCGCAACAACCGGTGCGCCCATTCGAATTCGGTGGCCAGGATGCCCANGCCGAGGAAGACGATCGCCCACCCCGGCCCCGGGTACGGAATCGCCAGGATGCCCAGGCCCAGCACCGCCAGCCCCACCACCCCGACGACGATGCGGTAGGTCAGGTCGTAGGTGGGCCGTTCCCGAAGCCCGTCGCGCCACCGCGCCCACCGGCGCTTGGCCTGGGCGAGCCGGCTCACGGTTGCCCCGGCAGCAGGGTGAGGAACAACGCCTCGGCCTCGCACACCACGGTGTCGCCGTCGACGAGCCGGCCGGTGAGGAAGATCTTTCGCCCGTCGATCCGATCGATGCCCGCGTCCACTCGTAACTCCTTCTCCACCGGCACGATTCTGCGGTAGTCGACNTGCAGGAAGGCCGTNCGCTGTCGTGGGCTCTCGCTGAGCTTGAACGCGGTGTACCCCAGCAGCGAGTCGAACAGCAACGCCAGCGCGCCCCCGTGCACCGCGCCGTTGCGGCCCAGATGGAACCGGCGGAAGCGGGCCGTGCCCGTCACCCGGCCGTTCACGGCCTGCAGGTTCACCGGCACCTGCATGATGTTGCCCCGGTTGGGCAGATCCATCCGGCGCCCCGATGGCGACCGCCACTCGTCGGCGTCGTACGGCGTCAGCAGCGCGTTGACGTCCTCGATCAGGTCGGCGGCCCGGGTCACGACGTCGTCGGGTGCGTCCGCGCTGCGGGTCAGATCCTGCAGCGTCCGGACGGCCTCGACGAAGCGCCCGTAGTCGGGCCCACCGCTGGTGGTGGGGACCGGAGGGTTGAAGCCGCCGCCGGTCGGACCGCCGGATTCGGCGGGGTCGGGGTGGGGCGCCACCCNACAACCGTATTGCCTCGGCATTCGCCGCGGCCCACCCGGTTCCTACTGGTCGGTGTCGTCCAGCGCGGCGAACTCCTCGTCGGTGAGGGTGACCTCGGCCGCCGAGACGTTTTCCTCGAGGTGTGCGACGCGTGACGTGCCCGGGATCGGCACCATGACCGGGGACCGCTTGAGGAGCCAGGCGACGGCCAGCTGGGAGGGCTTCACGCGGTGCTTGGAGGCGATGCGCTGCAGCGGACCGCCGTCGGCGACGAGCGGCCCGGAGCCCAGCGGCGCCCACGGGATGAAGGCGACGCCCTGGTCCTCGCAGGCCTGCAGCAACGGGTCCGCGGTGCGCTCGGCCATGTTGTACCGGTTCTGCACCGAGGCGATCGGGGCNACCTTCTGGGCGGCGGTCAACTGGTCGACGGTGATCTCGGAGAGCCCGATGTGGCGGATCTTGCCCTCCTTCTGCAGGGCGGCCAGCTCACCGACCTGGTCCTCGGCGGGGAACTTCGGATCGATGCGGTGCAGCTGAAAGAGGTCGATGCGGTCAGTGCCGAGGCGGCGCAGGCTCATCTCGACCTCTTGGCGCAGGTAGGCCGGGAAGCCGAGCGGCGTCCACTGGTCCTCGCCGGTGCGCAGCAGCCCGGCCTTCGTGGCGACGACCAGACCGTCGCGATAGGGGTGCAGCGCCTCGCGGATCAGCTCCTCGGCCACGTACGGGCCGTAGCTGTTGGCGGTGTCGAAGAAGTCGATGCCGAGTTCGACGGCACGGCGCAGGACGCGGACGGCTTCGGCACGGTCGTCGGGCGGTCCCCAGATGCCGTTGCCGGTCAGGCGCATGGTGCCGAAGCCCAGCCTGTTGACGGTGAGATCGCCACCGATGGTGAACGTTCCGGAAGCACTGGCGACGGGTTGCGTGGTCACGCCTCGACGGTACCTGCGCGGGTGGCATGGTGGGCTGGTGAGATCCAGTGACCTGGCCGGCCTGCCGTTCACCTATGCCGAGGTCGGCGCGACCGCCGGCCCACCGCCGCCCGGGTACCACTACCTGCACGATTCGGCGGTCATCGGGCATGGGCGGGCGAGGTTCGCCGAGTCCGCCGAGAAGGTGATGCGGTGGGGCATGCAACGCGGCGCCGGGCTGCACGTCGACGCCACGACCGAGGTGGCGGCCGTCGGGTCGGAGGTCGTCGTCGGTCTCGGGCCCGTACGGGCGCCGTGCCGGGTGGTCTACGTCGTCGACGAGCCCGACCGCCGGGGTTTCGCCTACGGCACCCTGCCCGGGCACGCCGAGAGCGGTGAGGAGCTGTTCGCCGTCCGTTTCGACCCGTCCGACGATTCGGTGCACGCCGAGGTCAGCGCCTTCTCACGGCCCGGAACGTGGTGGAGCAGGTTGGCCGGCCCGGTGACGTCGGTGCTCCAGCGCGTCGTGAGCAAGCGCTACCTGCGGGCGCTCTAAGGTGTACCGACGATGAAGGTGCACCATCTCAACTGCGGGACGATGGACTCGCCAGGTGCCCCGACAATCTGCCACGTGCTGCTGCTGGAGACCGACGCCGGCCTGGTGCTGGTCGACACCGGCTTCGGCCTGCTCGACTGTGCGGACCCGCGGCGCATCGGCCCCTCCCGCCGGGTGATCCGGCCCCGGTTCCTGGTGTCGGAGACGGCGGCCAAGCAGGTCGAGGCGCTGGGCTTCGCCCGCTCGGACGTGCGTCACCTCATCGCCACGCACTTCGACGTCGACCACGTGGGCGGCCTCGCCGACTTCCCCGACGCCCAGGTCCACGTCACCGCCGCGGAGGCGTTCGGGGCGACGAGACCGCCGACACGGATGGAGAAGTTCCGCTTCCGACCCTCGCAGTGGGCCCACGGGCCTCACCTCGTCGAGCACGAACCGACCGGCGAGAAGTGGCGCGGCTTCGCCGCGGCCAAGGAATTGGACTCCATCGCGCCGGGCATCGTGCTGGTCTCGCTGCCCGGCCACACCCGCGGGCATGCCTGCGTGGCAGTCGACGCGGGCCACCGCTGGGTGCTGCACTGCGGCGACGCGTTCTACTACGAGGGCACCCTCGACGGCCGCTCCACGGTGCCGTGGGGGCTCAAGTACTCCGAGATGCTCGTCGCATACGACCGAAAGGCGGTCCGCGACAACCACTCCCGGCTCGCCGAACTGTACGCCCACCGCGATCCGAAACTGCTGGTCGTCTCGGCCCACGACCCCAGGCTGTTCGCCGACGCCGTCGCGACCAGCGTGTGACGCGCCCGGGTACGCGATACTGACGCCATGCCCGATCGCAACGTGCTCGGCGGTCCACTGGACCCGTGCGGCACCGACCCCCTCACCGGATTCCACCGCGACGGATGTTGTTCGACGGGTCCGGAGGACGTGGGGTTGCACACCATCTGTGCGGTGGTGACCACCGAGTTCCTCGACCATCAGCGCTCGATTGGCAACGACCTGTCCACACCGGTACCGCAGTACCGGTTTCCCGGGTTGACCCCCGGTGACCGGTGGTGCGTCACCGCGGTGAATTGGCTTCGCGCGCAACGCGACGGGGTCGGCGCCCCGGTGGTGCTGGCCGCCACCCACGAGCGCACGCTCGAGGTGGTGCCGTTGGAGGTGCTTCGCGCGCACGCCGTCGACGTGCCCGACGACATCGGCGGCCTCTGACCGCGGCTCCCCGGGTTGGCATCACCGTGCGTCTTTCTCCACGCCGAAGGTGGGTCGGCGTCGAGGATGAGCCGGTGAGCTGCGCAGACGTCTCCTCGCTCCCCACCGGGACCGCCACCGAGAGGGCCGTGGCGGCACCGGACCGGAATGCCCTCAACGCACGAGCGCGTTGTGCTGGTGACCGTGACCGAAAGGGAGAGCGCCCGTGCCCGGTAGTTCCGATCCGCTCCATCTGGCCGTCGCGTTGGACGGAACGGGATGGCATCCCGCGTCGTGGCGCGAGCCCGACGCCCGCCCGGCCGATCTGCTGACGGCGCGTTACTGGACCGACCTGGTCGCCGAGGCCGAGCGCGGTCTGCTTGACTTCGTCACCATCGAAGACGGCTTGGCGCTGCAGTCGGAGCATCCGCTGCGACCCGACGACCGGACCGATCGGGTGCGCGGCCGACTNGACGCGACCCTCATCGCNGCTCGGGTGGCCCCGCGCACCCGTCACATCGGGTTGGTGCCCACCGTGATCGCCACCCACACCGAACCGTTTCACGCCTCGAAGGCCATTGCGACGCTGGACTACGTCAGCTCGGGGCGAGCCGGCGTGCGGATTCAGGTGTCGGCCAGCCCGGCGGTCGCCAAGCACTTCGGCCGCCGGGAGATACCTCAGGACGGCGGAGTCGAACTCCTCGCGGAGGCAACCGATTACGTCGAGGTGATCCGTCGACTGTGGGACAGCTGGGAGGACGACGCCGAGATTCGCGACGTCACCACCGGACGGTTCGTCGACCGCGCCAAGCTGCACTACGTCGACTTCGAGGGGCACTGGTTCTCCGTCAAGGGCCCGTCGATCACCCCGCGGCCGCCCCAGGGCCAGCCCGTGGTCGCCGCCCTTGGCCACGTCGACGCGGCCTACCGGCTCATCGCCGCCGGCGCCGACGTCGGATTCGTCACGCCCCACGACGCGCGGGAGACGACGGCGATCGTCGAGGAGATCGCCGGTCACCGCGCTGCCGGTACGCCGGTGCGCGTGTTCGCCGATCTGGTGGTGGTCCTCGACGACACGGCCGCGGCCGCGCGATCGCGTCGCGACCGCCTGGACGAGGCCGCCGGGCGGCCGTCGCGCAGTGACGCCGAGATCTTCACGGGCACCCCGGCCGAGTTGGCCGACCTTCTGTCACAGTGGCATGACGCCGGCGCCGACGGATTCCGGTTGCGCCCCGCCACCCTGCCGCACGACCTGCTTCAGATCACCGACGGGTTGGTCCCGGAGCTGCGCGCACGGGGGGCCTTTCGGGCCTCCTATGCCAACGCCAGCCTGCGTGACTCGCTCGGGTTGTCCCGACCCGCCAACCGGTACTCGACCACCGCGACCTCCTAGGAATCCTCGATGTCCAGGCCCCTCAAGCAGATTCATCTCGCCGCGCACTTCCCAGGTGTCAACAACACTACGGTGTGGAGTGACCCCGCCTCCGGCAGCCACATCGACTTCGCGTCCTTCGTCCACTTCGCGCAGACGGCCGAGCGCGGCAAGTTCGACTTCATGTTCCTGGCCGAAGGTCTGCGCCTGCGCGAGCAGGGCGGTCAGATCTACGATCTCGACGTCGTCGGCCGGCCCGACACGTTCACCGTGTTGGCCGCACTGGCCGCGGTGACCGAACGACTTGGCCTGACGGGCACCATCAACTCCACGTTCAACGAACCCTACGAAGTGGCACGGCAATTCGCCTCGCTCGACCACCTCTCCGACGGTCGCGCGGCGTGGAACNTCGTGACGTCATGGGATGCGTTCACCGGGGAGAACTTTCGGCGCGGCGGCTACCTGGCCGAAGACCAGCGATACGAGCGCGCCGAGAGCTTCCTCGCCGCCGCGCACGTCCTCTTCGACTCGTGGCGGGGCGACGAGATCGTCGCCGACAAGGTCGGCGGGGTCTTCCTCGCCGACGCCGCGGCCGGCTCATTCACCCATTCCGACGCGCACTTCGACATCGCCGGCCGATTCGACGTGCCACGCAGCCCGCAGGGCCGACCGGTGATCTTCCAGGCCGGCGACTCCGACCACGGCCGTGAATTCGCCGCCGCGTCGGCCGACGCGATCTTCTCCCGGCACGGCACCCTGGCGGACGGACAGGCGTTCTACGCCGACGTCAAGGGCCGGTTGGCCAAGTACGGCCGCCGCGACGACCAATTGCTGATCCTGCCCGCGGCGACGTTCGTGCTCGGCGACACCGACGCCGAGGCCGCCGACGTCGCGCACGACGTGCGGCTGGCCCAGGTGTCGCCACAGACGGCCATCTCGTTCCTCGAGCAGCTCTGGAACCGCGATCTCTCCGACCACGATCCGGACGGCCCGTTGCCCTCGGTGGATCCGGTGGTCGGGGAGAACACCATCGCCCGGGGCCGGGCCAGCGTGCGCATGTACCGCGATCCCGTCGCCACCGCCCGCGAGTGGCGGGCCGTCGCCGAGGCTCGGGGGCTCACGTCGCGTGAGCTGATCGTGGAGGTCACCGGACGGCAGAACTTCATCGGGTCGGCGCAGACGGTCGCCGACCAGATCGACCAGCTGGTCCAGGCCGACGCCAGTGACGGCTTCATTCTCGTACCGCACGTCACCCCGGGAGGCCTCGACCCGTTCGTCGACCAGGTCGTGCCGCTGCTGCAGGAACGCGGGACCTTCCGGTCGGACTACGAGGGCACCACGCTTCGGGATCACCTCGGACTCTCCCTCCCCGCCGGTGCCGTGTCGGCCGTGTGAGACCGGGCATCCCCAGCGAGGCGGTTTACGATCGGAGTTTGCCGGCCTGAAGCAAGGACACCGCGGTGCAGACGAACTCCGAAGTCACGACGGCGCCGTCGCGGCCTGCCGGTACCAACCACACCCCGCCGTTTCGGGCGGCGCTCGTGCTCGGCGCCCTCGGCGTGGTGTTCGGCGACATCGGCACCAGCCCGATCTACACGCTGCAGACGCTGTTCGACCCCGCCGACCCCCACCCCGTGCCCGTCAGCGTGGACAACGTGTACGGCATCGTGTCCCTGATCTTCTGGTCGGTGATGATCATCGTCACGCTGACCTACATCACCCTGGTGATGCGCGCCGACAACGACGGCGAGGGCGGCATCATGGCGCTCATCACGATGCTCAAGCACGGGGCGGCGTCGCGCGGTCGACGCACCGCCGCGATCCTCGCAGCCCTCGGATTGTTCGGTGCGTCGTTGTTCTTCGGCGACAGCATGATCACCCCGGCGATCTCGGTGCTGTCGGCGGTCGAGGGCATCAAGACCGTCACCGCCGATCTCGAGGACTGGGTCGTGCCGATCACCGCGGTGATCATCGTGGTCCTCTTCATGGTGCAGCGCCACGGGACGGCCAAGGTCGGTCGGCTGTTCGGGCCGGTGATGGTGCTCTGGTTCCTCGCGATCGGCATCTTCGGCATCGGCGGCATCGTGTCGCACCCGGAGATCCTGTGGGCGCTCTCCCCCACCTATGCCCTGTCATTCATGGTGGGCCACTTCCACATTGCGTTCTTCGCGCTCGCCGCGGTGGTACTCGCCGTCACCGGCGCCGAGGCCCTCTACGCCGACATGGGCCACTTCGGTCGGCGGCCCATCACGCTGGCCTGGCTGTTCATCGTGCTGCCGGCGCTGGTGTGCAACTACTTCGGCCAGGGCGCGTTGATCATCGGCGACCAGCGCAACGTCAGCGCACCGTTCTTCCTGCTGATCCCCGACGGGGCACGCCTGCCGATGGTGCTGCTCGCCACGGCGGCCACCATCATCGCCTCCCAAGCCGTGATCACCGGTGCGTTCTCGGTGGCGGCCCAGGCCGCCAAACTCGGTCTGCTGCCGCGATTGCGGGTCATCCACACCTCGGCGTCGGCCTACGGGCAGGTCTACGTGCCTGCCATCAACTGGATGCTGATGGTCTCGGTGCTGATCCTGGTGTTCGCCTTCGAGAGCTCGGCCAAGCTGGCCTACGCCTACGGCATGGCGGTGATCGGGACCATCACCATCGTCACCCTGTTGTTCTTCTACCTCGCCCGCACGCGGTGGGGTACGCCGCTGTGGATGGTGGTGATCGGCGGCGGCGCGCTGTTGGGAGTCGACGCGCTGTTCCTTGCCGCGAACCTGACCAAGCTGGTGCACGGTGCCTGGTTGCCGCTCCTGATCGCCGTGGCGGCGTGGACGGTGATGATGACCTGGGAGCGGGGACGCAAACTGGTGACGGCGGCGAGGGAACGCGCCGAGGGGCCGCTCCCGGAGTTCATCGAGGGGTTGTCGAGCTGCGATCCGCCACTGTCACGGGTGCCCGGCACCGCGGTGTTCCTCAACCGCGGCAAGGAGACCGCGCCGCTGGCGATGCGGGCCAACGTCGAGCACAGTCACGTGCGCCACGAGCACGTGGTCATCATGACCATCGAGACCGAGCCCGTGCCGCGCATCCCCGCCGAGCAGCGCACCGAAGTCGACTCGCTCGGGCACATGCAGGACGGAATCGTCCACGTGACAGCGCGTTTCGGATACATGGAGCCGTCGGACGTGCCGGCGGCGCTGCGTCTGCTGACCGCCACGGAGACCGAGGGGCGCATCGACGTCGACCAGGCGTCGTACTTCCTGTCCAAGCTGGAACTCGACGCCGGCCCCGAGCCCACCATGGCCCCCTGGCGCAAGCGGTTGTTCATCGCGACGTCCTACCTGACGGCCGACGCAGCGGACTTCTTCCACCTCCCCCATGACCGCACGGTGGTCATGGGGTCGCGCATCGAGTTCTAGGCCCGACCGGCAGGCGCCGCGACGTCGGTGTCGTCGTCCAGTTCCCGGACGGGAGTCCGCAAAATCGGCGGACGCCACCGCTGCGGCAGCGACCACAGGATCGCCGCGACGACGGCGACGGCGCCCAGCGAGCCGGCGACGAGCAGCGTGCCCGACATGGTCGGGAAGACGTTCTCCAGCAGCATGTAGGCGCCGAAGAGCAGGAACAGCGCGGAGGCGACGATCTGGATCAGTCGTTCGGGCAGGTGCTTGCCGGCGATCGCGCCGACCACGATGGCCAGACCGTCGGCGGCCACCATGCCGAGGGTGGACCCGATCCACACGCCGACCCAGTCGTGGTCGGCGGCGAGGGTGATCGTGGCGATCATGGTCTTGTCGCCGAGTTCGGCGAGCAGGAAGGCCGACGTGACGACGAAGAACGCCGGCGCGGCGGCCTTCTGAGCGCGGCTGGTGTCGGCGTCGCTCAGCTTGTCCCCGCGCAGGGTCCACGCGGCGAAGAAGACGAACATCACGCCGGCGATGACGCCGAGGAGGTGCGTCGGCAGCGCGGCGCCGAGATAGTGGCCGATGGCGACCGACAGGACGTGCACGATCGTGGTGGCCGCGGTGATCGCGGCGAGCACCACCCACCAGCGGTAGCGCAGGGCGAACATCATCGCCATGAGTTGGGACTTGTCGCCCATCTCGGCGACGAAGATCACGGCGAAACTGAGTAGCAGTGCGGAGAGCACCCGGGACTCCTCGGTCGGTGGGCGTCGCGGGGGACGTACCTCCGGCCGACGACCCAATGGTCACAGTGGCCGAAGGTCTCGCCCACCGGATGAACGTCTCCGGTCCCGGCGGCCGGGCGGCGCGAGCGCTGCCAGCATGTCGACTGCCGAGTTGGGGGCTACTCCCCTTCGTTGCCACGACCATACCCGCCGACCGTCGGGACCCGCAACTGCAGACCACGCGAAATGCCAACGGAAACAATGATTTTGGGAACCATGGCTACGAAAGTTCGGGTACCCGGATTCGGCTGGCCTGGGTGGCCACAACGACACTCCTGGTCATCGGGCCACTGGGATTCGACGGGCGACCAAAGGGTAATTCGTGGGGCCTGCGCGACGGTTGAGGCTGCTGTGACGACGGCGGCAGACGAGGCGGTGCACCCCTGCGCGTCGTGTGATCCGTCGTCGGCGCCGTGCCCTATCTTGGACCGTCGGTGACGAACGAGGCGAGGAGGGAGTCAGGGTGGACGGCACGGCCGAGGCGACGGCATCCGAGCTCCTCGAACTCAACCGCGACATCCAGGGCTCGCCGACCATTCGCCTGCTGAGCACCCTCAACCTGGGTGTCTACGGCACGCTGATGGAACGCCACCTCGGCGACGGCGTGATCGGCGAGACCGAGCTGGTGGTTCGGCTGGAGCGCGACCTCGACCACCTCGGCCGCCCGGGCGGCGAGCAGTCGGGGCTAGCGCTGATCAAGTCGTGGGCCAGCCAGGGCTGGTTGCACCGCGTCGCCGACGAGCGCTCCGGCGTGGAACGCAACCTCTGCTACCTGACCCAGGATGCGCGCCGGGCGTTGGACTTCCTGCGCGGGCTGCGCCGCCAAGACACCATCGCCACCGGTGGCTCCATCACCGGCATCGCCGCCCGCCTCAAGCAGGTCGCCCTGCGCGTCGGCAACGACCCAGACCGGATGCGGGCCGGCATCGAGGCCGAGATCACCGCGCTGCACGCCGCGCTGGAGGCCCTCGACCGCGGTGACGACGTCACCGACGGGCCCGAGCCGGATCTCACCGACGCCTACGACGAGGCCCGCGCCATCGCGCTACAGATGGAGCGGCTGATCACCGACATCGGTCAGTACGGCACGATGATCGAGCGGGCCACCGCCGCGCTCGACGAGCCCATCGACAGCAACGTGGAGTACCGCGACCGGCAACGCCAGATGTACGCCGACTACCAAGCCGCCTGGGACTCCCAGGGCCGAGACTCCCATCGCGCGTTCCTGCGGATGATCAACGACCCCGATCAGCGCGCCGAGTTCGAGGCCGACGTCGCCGCCGTCGCCGAGGCCCTGCCCGCACTCGACCCGGCCCTGCGCAAGGTGATGGCGGGGTTCTTCGAACTGGTCGGTCATCAGATCGACGAGGTCGAGCGCATCCAGCAGCGCTGCGCCCAACGGGTCAAGCGGTTCACCGCGTTCGGCACGCTCGAACAGAGCCGCGGTGTGGCCCGGCAGCTCAACGAGGCGATCGGCGCTGCCCGCACCCTGTTGAAGTCGTCGCTGACCGATTCGCGCCTCGACCTCGAGCTGCCTCTTGCCCGGCACGCCATCAGCTCGATCGGCGCGCTGAGCTTCCGCATCGGCGATCTGTCCAACCCGCGCCCGGCCCGTCCCTCCGACGGCGAGGTCGACCTGTCGAGCTTCGCCGCGCTGACCACGCAGGTCGACGCCCCCGCCATGTCGGAGCAGATCAACGCCGCACTGGCCGACGGGCCGATCTCGCTGCCCGACGCCGTGCAGATGCTCGACTCCGCCTATCTGGGTCACGTGATCGTGTTGTGGTCCTGGGCGCTCAAACAGCCCGCTCCCACCGGCGTGACGCAGTCGACCACGGTGCGCTTCCAGTCCCTGGACGGTCGCGACCGTGAGATGGAGGTTCCGCACCTGATGTTCACCGAACCGGTCTCCAGCCTGGTGGGGGCGTCGTGACCGACGAGCGCTCGCGCGAGGAGCGGGCAACCACGGCCCCCGACTATTCGGGCTTCTCCGCACTCCCGGAAGTCGACCAGTCCGCCCGGCCGCCGCAGCAGCGCAAGCCGCGCTTCGACGGCGACGTCAGTGAGTTGCCCGACCGCGCCTGCTGGGCGCTGCAGCACCTGCTGACCCGCCGCTACATCAGCGCCGAGTCCGAGCGCGACCTCTACACCTGGGTGTTGGAGTACCGCAACCAAATCACCGTCCGACTGTCCGAACTCGACCTGGTGCTGAAGATCGTCGAGGGGGTCGACGTCGCGTTCGTCGAGCAGGCGCGCTACGAGTCGGCCCGCGGGGTCAAGCTGCTGCGCCGCGAGCCGTTGGGCACCTACGACTCGATCCTGGCGCTGCACCTGGCGCAGATGATGCGGGCCTCCGGTGACGACACCGTGCTGATCAGCCGTGACGAAGTGCACGGCCTGTTCGCCGGGGTGCTCAACGACGTCGACCGCGACGCGGTCACGTTCACCGCCAGGATCGACGGCGCCATCGCGCGGCTGACGGGGCTGGAGATCCTGCGCCGCAGCCGCGACGACGAGGACAGCTACACCGTCAGCCCCGTCATCACCGCGGTCATGACCGCGTCGGTGATCAGCGAGTTGCACCAGCAGTTCGAGCTGCTCCTCAACGGTGCGAGCACCGGCCTGCCAAGCGAAGTGGACGTGTCACTGGATGTCTGAGCAATTCCACCTGTCCCGCCTTCAGGTGATCAACTGGGGCGTCTTCGACGGCTACCACTCGATCCCGTTCAGCGAGGGCGGCGCGCTGATCGCCGGCGCGTCCGGCAGCGGCAAGTCCTCACTGCTGGACGCGATCTCGCTGGGGTTCCTGCCGTTCAACCGTCGCAACTTCAACGCATCCGGTGACAATTCCGCAGCCGGGTCCAGCGCCGGACGGCGCACCGTGGACAAGTACGTCCGGGGAGCGTGGGGCCAGCGCAGCGAGGCCGGCGCCAGCAAGGTCATGTACCTGCGGGGCGACGGCGCCGCGTGGTCGGCGGTGGCGGTCACCTACACGAGCAACACCGGCCGCGCCGTGACCGGGCTGGTGCTCAAATGGCTGACCGGCGAATCACGGTCGGACTCCTCGAGCCGGTTCGTGCTGGCCGACGGGGACCGCGATGTCGAGGAGATCTGCAACCGGTGGGCCGCCAACCGCTTCGACGCGAGCGTGTTCAAGTCCGGGGGCGAGCGAAGCGACGGGGGAAACGTCGGGCTGGAGGTTCTCCACCAAGGTCGAATCGCAGTACCTGGCACAGCTCTACGCGACGATCGGCATCCGCGCCTCCGACGCCGCCCAACAACTCCTCGGAAAGGCCAAGTCGCTCAAGAGCGTTGGCGGCCTGGAGCAGTTCGTTCGCGAATTCATGCTCGACGAGCCCAGCAGCCTCACCCGCCTTCCCGACGCACTCAAGCAGATCGACCCCCTCGTCGACGCCCGCGAATTGCTCGCCGTCGCCCAACGCAAGCGCAAGATCCTCGGCGACATCGAGAAGATCCAGCAGCGCTACGGCTCGGAGTCCTCCGACCTCGGCATCATCGACCTCGTCGACGCGCCGATGGTGCGCGCCTACACCGATCACGTGCGACTGGCTCAGGCCCCGGCGCAGATCGACTCGCTCGACGCGACCATCGACCAGCTCGGCAACGAGTACGAGGACGTCACCAGGTCGCTGAATCTGGCCAAGGCCGAGGCAGATTCGCTCAACGCGCAGATCAGTGGCTCCAGCGCCAGCATCGGGCCGCTGCAGTCGCAGGTCGCCGCCGCCGAGGCGCAGGCCGAGGAGGTGTCGCGCCGCCGCGCCGCCTACGAGGCCATGCTGGCGCCCCAGGGGGTCGACGTCCCGGAGACCGCCGACGAATTCTGGAATCTGCGTGAGGAACTCAGCACGCAGGCCAACGAGCTCCTCGCCCGGCTGGACCGCAGCCGGGAGGCCTCCACCGACGCCGAGTACGCCCAGAAGCTCGCCCGCATCGCNCGTGACGACGCCGCCAAGGAATTGCGTCGCGTGGAGCACGTCGGATCGGCGTTGCCCGAGTCGGCCATCACCATGCGCGAGNACATCTGCGCCGCCGTCGGCGTGGAGCCCGGCGAACTGCCCTACATCGCCGAGCTGATGGACCTGCGGCCCGAGCACGGTCGCTGGCGCGTGGCGGTGGAG
>Ga0055540_1000953_pt1 | contig 18785 bp, 12 predicted proteins | sample AraplaCvi_mMS_r2_2_FD_55040 | JGI IMG/M metagenome (GOLD analysis project Ga0055540, IMG submission 55040) | Arabidopsis root microbial communities from North Carolina, USA - plate scrape MF_Cvi_mMS_r2 | ecosystem: Host-associated > Plants > Roots > Endosphere | place: USA: North Carolina
AGCGTGTTCTCGGTGTGGGTGGGGCTCGGCGCATCGGCCATGTTCAACGTGCCGCCGAGTTTTCTCATCGTCACCGTCGCCTGCGGCATCTGGTTGACGGTGTGGCTCGTCGACCGTCGCGGGGGTCGGGTCGCAGCCGTCCTCGACGACCCCGCGGGCCAGGTCGACGTCGCACCCGCCGATGCGGCGCTCTCACCGCCGGCAACCGAGGTCGTCGCGTCGGGTGCGGCGCGCAGGCCATCGTGAGACCGAGGCGCGGCCGCGGGCGCCGCTGGCGCCCTACCCGGTGAGCTCGGAGACCGACGGCTGCCAGGACAACACGTCAGTCAGCGGGCGACGGGGCGTGGGCGGCGGGACGTCGTCGAGTGCCGGGACCACGCCGACCCGGATCAACACCTGGGGCGACGAACGTCCGATGAGGGCACCGACCATCTCGCGGGTCGCCGGGACCTCGGTCAGGTGGGTCAGGGGACACGTCGACAGACCGGCCATCGTGGCCTCCAGCAACGTCGCCGACAGCGCTTCTCCGCACGCGAGGATGTCTCTACGACCGTCGCCGACCGCGGACACGACGAGAACCTGCGAGTGGTCCTCGGCCACCTCCGCACGCCGCTGCCCGTGATGGGTGACCGGGAAGGTACGGCCGACGTCGACCCGGTCGCTCTCGGCCGCCGACACCAGGGAGCTGTGCGGAATTCCGTCGTGGGTGGCGAATGGTCCAGTCCACCAGGCCAGCTCGGCGTGGTAGGGGGAGTCGTAGAGGCGCAGCGCCTCGGTCAGCGCCGACACTTCGGCGAGCCGACCGCGCATGTGCCCGGTCAGCACGTCCAGGTGCGCCAGGCCCTGGTCGACGACGCGTGGCGACAGCGAAGCGACGTCGTGCCCGGGCTCGGGTGCGGCGAAGGGTAGACGGTCGGTGCGTCTCGCCAGGATCGCGTCGGCGCGGCGACGCTGAGCGTCGGTGACCGACGGCGACGGGACGAACTCGACCGCCGCGAGATGACAGCCGTCGTCGGGATCGGGGTAGTAGTCCACGTTCCCCGACCACCCGGCGGCCGCCATCGCGACCAGGAGATGGTCGAGCACCGCCCCGCAACTGATCAGCGCCTGTCGGCCCGAGGAATCGGTCTCCACCAGGCGGTCCCGGTCCAGGAACAGGTGCAGGACGCCGGCACCCTCCCCGACGAAGCGCCACGGCTGACTGTTGTGAAACGACGGCGCGCGGCAAGCAAGGTGCACGGCGTCGGCGACGACACCGCTGGGCACGACGGCCTTCGGCCCGTTGCCCTCGTCGGACGGAAGGAGCCCTGGTGGCGTCATCGTGCGCGAAGACCCTCCCGCCGCGGCAGACTCGCGACGAGCGGGGTGTCGACGCCGACCCGTCCGAGCCTGGCCGCACCGTCGGGTGATCCCAATGGCGTACGGCGGCCGGGCAACGGTTGGTCGAAGAACGCGGCGTTGTCGGCGAGGTGCTGGCGTTCGTCGTCGGGGAGATCGGTCTCGTAGTAGATCGCGTCGACCCGGCAAATCACTCGGCAGGCGCCGCAGTCGACGCATTCGTCGGGATTGATGTAGAGCGAACGGTCACCCTCGTAGATGCAGTCGACGGGGCACTCCGGCACACAGGACTTGTCCATGACGTCGACACAACCGGCTCCGATCACATAGGTCATGGCACGAGCCTAGGAACCGGTCGGCGCCCCGACGAGGGCCCAACGACCGGTCGACATGGGACCAAAGTCCCCACCCCCGGTGGGTTCAGGCGATGGCGGCGCCGACGAGGTGTCCGACGACGTAGGTGATGAGCAGGGCGAGCCCGCCGCCCACGACGTTGCGGACGACCGCACGCTGCTTCGGGGCGTCGCCAAGAGAGGCTGACGCGGTACCGGTGATGACGAGGGCCATCAGCACGGCCACCACCGTCACGGGAACGCGAAAGGCATGCGGCGGCAAGAGGATAGCGATCAAGGGGAGGAGTGCGCCCACGGTGAAGGACAGCGCCGAGGATAGTGCGGCCTGCCAGGGATTGGTCAGGTCAGTGGGATCGATGCCCAGCTCGACGTCGACGTGCGCGGCGAACGCGTCGTGATCGGTGAGCTCTTCGGCCACGGTGCGCGCCGTGGCAGTCGACAACCCCTTGGCCTCGTAGAGGGCTGCCAATTCGTCCAACTCGGCTGCCGGGTCGTCGCGCAACTCGGCACGTTCCTTGCTGAGCAGCGCGCGCTCGGTGTCACGCTGCGTACTGACGGAGACGTACTCTCCCAACGCCATCGAGACCGCACCGGCGACGAGTCCCGCGACACCGGCGGTCAAGATCGGACCAGTCGACGTCGCCGCCGCGGCGACTCCGACCACGATGCCGGCGGTGGAGACGATCCCGTCGTTGGCCCCGAGGACGCCGGCACGCAACCAGTTCAGCCTCGAGGACAGTGAACCCATGTGCGGCTCGGCGGGGTGTGGATTGGTCGACACGAGGGCAACGCTAGCCACGGAGTCAGCGGTTCGCCAGCGAACCTAGGCTAGCCAAAGTGCGTGGTGCGTACCGGTCGTCGTCCGGCGGATCGTCGTAACAACAGCAGGGACTTGGCATTTCGGCCGGATCAGTCCTCGCGAGAGGTGGGACGACCATGCTTGGACGCGAAGACCGCTGCTTGGGTGCGCCGTTGCATGCCGAGCTTGGCCAGCAGACGCGAGACGTAGTTCTTGACCGTCTTCTCGGCGAGGAACATTCGAGCGGCGATCTGTCGGTTGGTCAGACCCTCGCCGAGCAGGTCCAACAAGATGCGCTCCTGGGCGGTGAGCCCGCCCAGCGGGTCCGCCGCCTCGGAGGTGCCGCGCAACTTGGCCATCAGGGCTGCCGCCGCGCGGTTGTCGAGCAGGGATCGACCCGCACCGACGTCCTTGATGGCCTTGGCGAGTTCCATTCCCTTGATGTCCTTGACGACGAAACCGCTCGCCCCCGCCAGGATGGCGTCGAGCATCGCCTCGTCGGAGGTGTAGGACGTCAGCATCAAACAGCGCAGCTCGGGCAGCCGCGAGAGGAGATCGCGGCACAGCTCGATGCCGTTGCCGTCGGGAAGCCGCACGTCGAGTACGGCAACGTCGGGACGCAGCGCGGCAATTCGCGCCATCGCCTCCGCGGCGGTACCCGCTTCACCGATGACGTCGAGTTCGGGGTCGGCTCCCAGCAGGTCGATCAAGCCGCGCCGGACGACTTCGTGATCGTCGACCAGGAACACCGTGACCACCGCTACGCCTCTTCCAGTGGAGTCCCGAGGTCGACGAAGAACCCGTGCCGCGTCGACGGCGGGGACGTCTCGGTCATCTGCTCTCCTGGAGGTCACGTGTCGTGTCGTCCGACGTTATCGCGTTCGGGGCGCGGTCCGGCAGGGCCGAAGGTCCCATCCGCGGACGGCCGGCACCTACGTGCCGTCGAGGGGTGCCGACCAGCGCACGCGGGTGCCTCCGGCGGGCACGACCTCGACATGGCAACCGCCGCCCAGTAATTCGGCTCGGCGCAGCATGTTCGACATCCCGCTCCGGCGGTGGTTGTCCGGGTCGAGGCCGCAGCCGTCGTCGGTGACCACGACGGACAGGTCGTCGGCGACGTCGACCTCGACCTCGAGGTGCTGCCCGCCGGAATGCCGCACGGCGTTGCTGACTGCTTCGTTGACGACCGAGATCGCGTGCTCGACGACGTCGGCGCCGAGCACGCCGAGCGGGCCGGAGATTCGGAGCGTCGTCTCGATGTCGCTGCTCTCGGTGAGCACGGCAACGGCGTCCTGAAGCCGACGGCGCACGTCGGCCTCCGTCGACGGAGACTGCAGCGCGAAGATCCTGCTGCGGATCTCGTCGATCGTGCCCTGAAGTTCGTCCACCGTCCGGGTCAGCCGTCGGGTGATCTCGGGGGATCGCGAACGGGCGATGGTGCCCTGGAGGTCCATGCCGGCGGCGAAGAGCCGCTGGATGACGTGGTCGTGCAGGTCGTGGGCGATGCGCTCACGATCGGAGATCACCGACAGTTGCCGGGCTTGTTCGCGACTCTCGGCCAGGACGAGGGCAACGGCTGCGTGATCGGCGAAATCGCTCACCAGATCGAGAAGGCTCTCGTCGAAGGGGGCGTCGTGCTCGTTGCGTACCACGACCAGGACGCCGAGCGTGTGGTGTGGGCCAGCCCGCAGCGGCGTCACGAGTGCGGGCCGCTGGCCACCGTCGGTGAACGCCGCGACGGGATGACCAAGCGACGGGGTGATCAGAGGCGTCCCCGATCGGAAGACCCCGCCGGTCGTCGAACCCGCCACCGGCACCCGCTGCCCCAACGCCTCGTCGGTCCTCGACCCGAAGGCCGCGGACACCACCAGGGTGTCGACCTCCTCGGCGGCGAGATCGGCCTCGTCGGGCACCAGCACGATCGCCTCCGCGGAGCCGGTCAGCGTGCACACCCGCTCGGCGATCATCCTCAAAGGCCTTGCCACGGGCCCGGTCTCCGAAACCAGCGCAGTGGTGATCGACCTGCTGGCCGCCATCCACTCGCCAGTCACGCGAACCCGGTCGAACAGGCGGGCGTTGTCGACGGCCACCGCGGCAGCGGACGCCAATGCCCGCGCGGCGGCCTCGTCGGCTTCGGTGAACGCCGGGTGGGCCGTGGGTTCGGTCAGGTACAGACTGCCAAAGGTCAACTCTCGGATGGTGATTGGCACCCCCAGGAAAGCGCCCATCGGCGGATGATGCTTCGGGAAGCCCACCGCCGCGGGGTGGTCGCCCAGATCGTCGAGGCGCAGCGGCTCGGGATGGTCGAGCAGGACTCCGAGGACGCCGCGGCCCACCGGCAGATGGCCGATCCTCGCCGCGGTAGCCGAATCGACACCGGCATGCACGAAGGACAACAACCTGCCGTCTGCTGCGCGAACGCCCAAGGCGCCGTAGCGCGCTCCCGTCAACTCCATCGCCGCGGTGACGATGCGGAGCAGGGTGGCGTCGAGATCCAGATCGGAGGCCAAGCCGACGATCACCCGGAGCAGGTGTGCCATTCGATCACGTGAGGCGACGATCTCGTCGAGCTGGACCGGCATGTCGCCGACCACGCCCTGCCGGCCGAATTCGTCGAACACCGAGTCGCCGCTCGCACCCATGTGCCCGCCCTCCGTCCTGAAAGTGGGGAGACCGACGAGCCTAACGTGGCGTTGATGGGGCGAGAGAGTCGTGACCCTGCCGGACGGCACGCGCTTGCAGTGACACCGGTCGTCGACGGCCCGCTGCGGTGAGACCCCGCGACCCATCCGACGGGCTCGCGTCGTCGAATAGCAGGATGGTCGGTGAAGCCCAGCACCGTCGACGTATCCGTGCCTTCGACACGTAGGGACAAGACATGCCCGCAGCCACTGCGATCCACTTCTTCCTCGAACTCGCCGTCATCCTGGCGACGTGCCGGGTGGTGGGCATCGTCGCCAAGCGGGTCGGGCAGCCCCAGGTCGTCGGGGAGATGATCGCCGGCGTGGTCCTCGGACCGTCGCTGCTGGGCCAGCTCGCGCCCGGCGTGCAACAGGCGCTGTTTCCGCCAGGGCCGTCCAACGTGGTGCTCTACACCGTGGCCCAGATCGGCCTGGTCCTCTACATGTTCCTCATCGGGCTCAACTTCGACGTCGACCTGATCAAGCACCGCGCGGGTACCGCGGTGGCGGTCTCCGCGGCCGGCATCCTCGCGCCGCTGGTGCTCGGCGCCCTCGTCGCCGTGCCGCTGCTGTCCAGTGGGGACTACTTCGAAGACGGCGTCACACCGGTGATGGCGATGTTGTTCCTCGGCGCGGCGATCGCGATCACCGCCTTCCCGATGCTGGCCCGCATCATCTTCGAGAAGGGCTTGTCGGGGACTTCGCTGGGCACGTTGGCCCTGGCCTGCGGCGCCACCGACGACGCCGTCTCGTGGTGCATCCTCGCGGTCGTGCTCGCCATGAACCGCGACGATCCCATGATGGCGGTCGTCGCGATCGGCGGCGGCGTNGTCTACACCGTGGTGGTCATGACGATCGGTCGACGGGCCCTGCGCGTGCTCGGCCCGATGGCCGAACGCCAGGGCACCGTCACCCCGCCCATGCTCAGCGTCGTGCTCATCCTGCTGATGGCCGCCGCGTGGTTCACCGACGTCATCGGCATCTACGCCATCTTCGGCGCCTTCATCCTGGGTGTCGCCATGCCGTCCGGCTTCTTCGAACGCCACCTGACCTCGCGGATCGAACCACTCGTCACCACGTTCCTGTTGCCGATGTTCTTCGTCTACTCCGGGCTCAACACCCAGATCGCCCTCGTGAACACTCCGACGTTGTGGGCGGTGACGCTCGGTCTCGTGGTCGTCGCGATCGCCGGCAAGGGGATTGCCTGCACGCTGGCGGCGCGCCTGAAGAAGGTGCCGCTGCGGGAGGCCGTCGCCCTGGGTTCGTTGATGAACGCCCGCGGGTTGATCGGGCTGATCCTGCTGAACATCGGGCTGGAGGCCGGCATCATCACGCCCACCCTGTTCACCATCCTGGTCTTGGTCGCCATCGTCACCACGCTCATGGCGTCGCCCATCTTCGAGTACGTCTACGGTCGCCACCGGGTCGTGGCGCCCCCGGCGACGGTGACGCCGCGAGCCGCCTCGTGACGAAATGCTGACGATGTGCGGTGCCGGGCAACATCCCTGGCACGGGTGTCCCGCGCGCACCGACATCGGCACGCAGCAAGATCACAGCCCCGCCTTGCGGGTGCGGTCGGGCGCTCGCAAAGCCACCAGGTGTCCGTTTGGGCCAGTCGGGGGCCCACCGTCCGATAACGTCGGCCGCATCGAGAATCCTCGTCGTCCGAGGAAGGGGACCGCATGGACGTGTCACAACTGAACGCCGAGACCCGCGCCGCGCTGGCGCGGAAGATCAGGACACAGCTGGCGCAGTCGGACACCGCCGCCGCCGACGGCGGCTCCGCCGACCTCGACGTCGCCGTCATCGGAGGTGGTATCGCGGCGCTCACCCTCGCCCTGGAGATGCGGCAGGCCCGCCCGGCGACGCGCATCGTGATCGTCGAACCGACGTCGCGCCCCGTCCCGGAGATCACCCACACCGTCGGGGAGTCCACGGTCGAGGTGTCCGCGCTGTACCTCGGGGAGCGCCTCGGACTGGCCGACCACCTCAAGAACTCGCAAATCCGCAAGATGGGTCTGCGCATGTTCTTCACCCACGACGCCAACACCGACATCACCGAGCGGATGGAGGTCGGCAGTTCGAGCTTCGTGCCGCAGCCGACCTATCAGATCGACCGTGGCCGGCTGGAGAACGAACTCACCGACCGGTGTGCGGCCGCGGGCGTCCAGTTCTGCCAGGGGCGGGTCCGCGCGGTCGAGTTCGGCTCCGAGGGCCGACCCCACGTGGTCACCACCCAGAACGGCGACGCCGTCGCCGAGGTCACCGCGCGCTGGGTGGTCGACGCGTCCGGTCGCACCCGCAAGCTGCCCCGTCAACTCGACCTCAGGCTCCCCAACGAGCACCACTGCAACGCGGTGTGGTTTCGAGTCGCCGCCGAGATCGACCTTGGGAACTGGAGCGACGACCCGCAGTGGCAGGGTCGCCTCACCGAAGGTGACCGGTCGATGTCGACCAATCATCTGATGGGACAGGGGTATTGGGTCTGGCTGATCCGGCTGGCCTCGGGGGCCACCAGCGTGGGCATCGTGGCGGATCCGGCCTTTCACGACATGGACGGCTTCAACAGCCTCGACAAGGCCAAGGCATGGCTGCGCGAGCACGAGCCGCAGTGCGCGGCCGAGCTGGCCAAGTTCGACGACCTGATCAAGGACTTCCGGGTCATGAAGAAGTACAGCCACGGCGTCAGCAAGATATTCGACGGCCGCGAACGATGGGCCGTCACCGGAGACGCCGGAATCTTCCTCGACCCGCTGTACTCCTCGGGTCTGGATCTCGTCGCCATCGGCAACGGGCTCATCACCGACATGGTCACCCGTGAGCTCGACGGTGAGGACGTCGTCGGGCGGGGGGCCATCGACGATTCGCTGTTCCGGTCGCTCACCGAGATGTGGCTGGCCATCTACCGCGACCAGTACACGCTGATGGGTGCGCCCAACGTCATGGCGGCGAAGGTCGTCTGGGACATCGCGTTCTACTGGGGCTTCGTCGGCTACCTCTACGCCAACGGTCGATTCGTCACCGTCGCCGACGACCCCGAGATCGTGCCGTACCTCGAGGGACTGATCGAGCTCAGCAACCGCGTCCAACGATTCTTCCGCGAATGGGCGGCGGTGGAGGGCGCCGCGGCGTCAGCCCGGTTCGTCGACCTGTACGTCCCGCTGAACTTCATGGAGACCCTGCACCGGGCGATGATGGGAACCGCACCCAAGTTCGCCGAGCGGTTCGACGCCAACGCCCGGCTGCTGCGCCAAGTCGCGGGCCAACTGATGGAGACGGTGCTGGCGGAGAAGGCCAGGGTCTTCGCCGACGACGACGTCATGCGGCAGGTGCAGGCGTGGCAGCGCGACCCGCTGGTGCGCGAGCTGCGGTCGGTCTACCGCACCGAGCAAGCCGTCAACCCGGTCAGCTCGGAGTGGATCCTCACCAGCTCGCTCGAACTGACCTGACGTCACCCCATCCGACGCGGCCGTCAATACGAAGACATGTTGAGTCCTGCTCCGCGCGCGCGGCAGGGCGATTCGTGTGTGCACATGGAGATTCAACACAGAGGGTGGGGGCAAAGGACACGACATGCTGACTGAACGAAGCGGTCACGAACCGTTGGCGATCGTCGGAATCGGATGTCGCCTACCCGGTGACGTCGACTCCCCGGAGAGCTACTGGGACTTGCTGTGCAGCGGCACCGACGCCACGCGCGTCGTGCCCCAGACGCGCTGGAACGCCGCCCGGTTCCACGACCCCCACCCGGGCAAGGTCGGCAAGATGGTTACCCGCCGGGGCGGCTTCCTCGCCGACGTCGACCAATTCGACCCGCAGTTCTTCGGCATCTCCCCGCGTGAGGCTCACCTGCTCGACCCGCAGCAGCGCCTGCTGCTGCAGGCCACCTGGGAGGCGCTCGAGGACGGCGGGATTCCCGCCGATTCGTTGGCCGGCACCCGGGTCGGCGTGTTCATCGGCGGTTTCACCCTGGACTACCAACTCCTGCAGAACCAGGGCCGCACCAGTCGCTACCGATTCAAGACCCACTCGTCCACCGGAATGATGATGACGATGCTGGCGAATCGAATCTCCTTCGCCTTCGACCTGCGTGGACCGAGCATGACGGTCGACACCGCCTGCTCGAGTTCACTCGTCGCGGTTCACCTGGCGGCGCAGAGCATCTGGAACGGCGAATGCGAGATCGCCCTTGCCGGCGGCGTGAACGTCATGCTCGGACCCAACACCGCGATCGCGGAATCCAAGAGCGGCTTCCTGAGCCCCGATGGGCGTAGCAAGGCCTTCGACGCATCCGCCAACGGCTACGCCCGCGGCGAGGGCGGGGCGGTCGTCGTCGTCAAACCCCTCGCGCAGGCGTTGCGTGACGGTGACGAGGTCTACGCCCAGATCCTCGGCACCGCGGTGTCGCAGGACGGCCACACCGACGGCATCACCGTGCCCCGCAAGGAGGCTCAGGAAGCCGCCATCGTCGACGCCCTCGCCAGGGCGGGCGTCGAACCCGCCGACGTCGGCTACGTCGAGGCGCACGGAACCGGCACGCCCGTGGGAGATCCCATCGAAATGCGCGCCCTGGCCAGCGCGCTCGCCGCGGGGCGGCCCACGGACGAACCCCTGCTCATCGGCTCGGTCAAGACCAACATCGGACACCTCGAGGCAGGTGCGGGCGTCGCCGGCCTGATCAAGACGGCGTTGGTGCTCAAGCACGGCTTCGTCCCCGCCAACCTTCACTTCCATTCGCCCAGTGGCGATCTCGACCTCGCCGAGTTGGGCATCGACATTCCGACGACGGGTCGGCCCTTCCCCGAGTGCGAGCGGCGTATCGCCGGAGTCAACTCGTTCGGCTTCGGCGGCACCAATGCCCACGTGGTGCTCGCCGAACCGCCCGTCGTCGTCGAGGCCGTCGACGAGCCGTGCGCGACCCCGACGTCGACGATGCTTCCGATCTCCGCGCGCAGCGAGGAGGCCCTGGTCGCGACGGCCCGCCAACTGGCCGACCACGTCGGCGACCATCCCGAGGTCACGCTGGCCGATCTCGCGTACACCCTCGGGCAACGCCGAGCGCACCTCAACCACCGACAGACCTTGATCGCCGACGGGATCGCCGACGCACTCGACCAACTTCGGGCGCTCGCCGACGGCGGACAGATCTCCGCGGGACGGACGAACCCCGCCGTGCCGAAGCTCGCCTTCGTCTGTACCGGGATGGGCCCCCAGTGGTGGGGGATGTGCCGCGGGCTGCTCGGCGTCTTCGACGTCTTCACCGAGAGCATGGAACGCACCGATCGCGAATTGTCCCGGCACGCGGATTGGTCGCTGCTCGAAGAACTTCGGCGTGACGAGGCCACCACGCGGATGGGGGAGACCGAGTTCGCGCAACCGGCCAACTTCGCCATCCAGGTCGCTCTGGCGGCGCAGCTCGAGCACTTCGGAATCCGCCCCGATGCCGTGGTCGGGCACAGCGCCGGCGAGGTCGCCGCTCATCATCTGGCAGGGCTGCTGCCCTTCGAGGACGCGGTGCGGGTGATCTACCACCGCAGCCGACTTCAACAGCGCACCAGCGGAATGGGTCGCATGCTCGCCGTCGGTCTGGACACCGAAGCGCTCATGGCCACCGTCGACGAGAAGACCCTCGACGAGTTCACCCGGCGGGTCTCGATCGCCGCGATCAACAGTCCGTCGGCGGTGACCATCGCCGGGGACGCCGAGGTACTCGACGACGTCGCCCGCCAGCTGGACGCCGCCCAGGTGTTCAATCGCCATCTCGCCGTGAAGGTTCCGTACCACACCCACTACATGGATCTGGTGAAGGACGAGCTCGTCGAGGCCCTCGAGGGACTGTCGTCGAATCAGGCCACGATTCCGCTCTACTCGACGGTCACCGGCGAGCGGCTGGACGGTTACGCCGCAGGCGCCGCCTACTGGTGGCAGAACACCCGTGCGACGGTGCTCTTCGAGCCCGCCCTGCGCCGACTGCTCGACGACGGCTACACCCACTTCGTGGAGCTTGGGCCGCATCCCGTTCTGGCGGCGTCGATCTTCGAGACCGCCGGAAGCGAGAAGACGCTCGTCATCGCCACCCAGCGCCGCAACGACGACGACACCCGTACCCTGCTGAACTGCGTTGGCGCACTGCACTGCAACGGCCACGACGTCGGGTGGGACAAGGTGCACCCCCGCGGCGCCGGGCGGCGGGTGAAGCTGCCGTCCTATCCGTGGCAGAACAAGCGCTACTGGAACGAGACGCCGGAGGCGTCCGAGGACTTGCACTTCGAGCCGGTCCATCCGCTTCTGGGGCAACCGGTGAGCGGCGTGCGGCCGACCTGGGAAGCGGAATTGAGTGCGTCGCACTTCCCGTTCCTCGCCGACCACCGGGTGCAGGGCAGCGTCGTCGTGCCGGGAGCGGTCTACGTCGAGATGGCGTTGGCCGCCGCCAGGGCGCACTACGGAACCGACCTCGCCGTCGACGACCTCGAGTTCCTCCGCGCGGTGATTCTCGACGACACCTGCGATCCGATCATGCGGACCACGCTCGACGAGGACGACGGCACCGTGGAGTTCGCCGCGTTCACCGCCACGCCCGACGGGGACGTCAAGTGGACGATCACCGCCACCGCCGCACTGCGCGCCCTCCCAAGGGCCCCCGGTCGCCGCGACGTTCCGGGTGACCAGGTGGTCGCCACCTCCGCTGACGAGTTCTACGCCAAGACCGAGGACCTGGGCTTCGGCTACGGCGAGGCGTTCCGTCCCGTGACCGAGATCGTCGGCGGGGCCGACTGGTCGGTGGCCCGGCTCGCCGTGCCGGAAGTGATCGCCGACGAACTCGACGGCTACCGCTTCCATCCCGCGCTCGTCGACGGTGCGTTCCAAACCCTCTTCGGCACACTGCTTCTGGGCCAAGACGGGCCGTCGGACCCGTTCCTGCCGGCTCGCATCCGGCACAGCGCCGTCTACGCGCCGCCCGAGGCGAAGATGACGGTGGACGTCCGAGTCGTGTCGGCGACCACCGAACGCATCGAAGCAGACGTCACCGTGCGCAACCAACTCGGCGATCCGCTGGCGGTCTTCGGCGGATTCACGGTGGAGTCGCTGCGCTCCTCCTCCCGCATGTCGCCCGAGCGGGTCGACAAGAATCTGTACGAGATTCACTGGATCGAGAAGGACGGCACCCCGGACGAATCCGTGGCGGCGAACCAATCCTGGCTCGTCCTCGTCGACTCCCGCGGCGTCGGTGCCGCCGTCGCCGAGACACTGCGCAATCGTGGCCACCGCGTGCGTACGGTCGCGCACGGATCCGTCGCCGCACTGACCGAGACCGACGACGGATACGTCGTGAATCCGACACGCGCCGAACAGCTCTCGGAACTGGTCGCCACGCATCTGGACCGCGACGCCGACCTCGCCGGTGTCGTCGACTGCTGGCCGGTCGACGTCGTCGCTGACCCCGCCGACCCGGGGGCCGCCGACGCCAATCTGCACGTGGGCGTCTTCACCGTGCTGCGGCTGGTCAAGTCACTGGCCGCACACGACACCGTCACCCCCCGGCTCTACCTCGTCACGGCCAACGCGCAGGCGGCCCCGGGAACGTCCTCGTGCGTCGCCGACCAGGCGGCGGTCTGGGGGCTCGGGCGGGTCATCGGCCACCACGAATTCGCCGAGCGATGGGGTGGCCTGGTCGACGTGGACGACGCCGACGACGTGGCCGACACCGCGGCGCGCGTGGGCGACTACGTCCTCTCGCGGGATCCAGAGGATCAGATCGCGATCCGTGGTCGCGACGTCTTCGTGCCACGGATCCGCGTCAGCCAGGACCTGACCAAGGCCGTCCCGACCACACTGACTCCCGACGCGGCCTACGTCGTCACCGGCGGGGTCGGCGCCCTTGGCCGCACCGTGGCGACCTACCTCGCCGAGCGCGGGGCTCGGAACATCGTGCTGTTGAGCCGAAGCGCGATCCCCCCGAGGAGCACGTGGTCGACGCTGACCGAGGACGACGCCCAGTTCGCGACCGTCGATGCGATCCGGGCCGTCGAGCGGCTCGGCGCACGGGTGAGCACCGCGAGCGTCGACGTCACCGACGCTGCCCAAGTGCGGGCGTGGTTGGCCGACCACACGCACGAGGGTGGTCGGCCCGTCCGCGGGATCATCCACGCCGCGGGAACGGTTCACGACCAACTGCTGATGAACATGAGCGAAGAGGACTTCGCGAAGGTGTTGGCGCCCAAGATGATCGGCACGCGAGCCCTGCACGACACCTTCGCCGACCACGATCTGGAGTTCTTCGTCATGTTCGGCTCCGCGGGGTCGGCGATCGCATCACCCGGGCAGGGCAACTACGCCGCGGCCAACGCGTTCCTCGACGCGTTCGCGCATCGCCGTCAGGCGCAGGGGCTGCCGGCCCTCACCATCGGCTGGGGTCCGTGGTCCGTCGGCATGGTCGAAGAGCTGAAGCTGGAGAAGGTCTACGCCCACCGCGGCATCGAGTTGATCACCCCGTCGGCGGGCACCCGGATCCTCGACCGCCTGATCAACCAGAAGACGCCGCAGGTCATCGCCATCACCGCAGACTGGGGTCGAGCCCGCCAGGTGGGGTTCAGTGCCGGGTTGCCGAGGATGTTCGCCGAACTCGAGGCCACCGAAGTGCTGCCGCATGACGGTGACTCGGATTCGTCCCTGGTGGAACTGCTCGCGGGGCTACCGGAATCCGACCGCCTCGGTGCGGTCACCGAGCACCTTCGCCGCACCGTGGCCGGTGTGTTCGACTGCGCGGTCGACGACATCGAGCCCGACGACATCCTCGACGACGCGGGCCTGGACTCGATGATGGCGATGGACTTCCGCATCCGAATCAACACCGCCTTCGCCATCGACCTCCCAGTCCTGGAGATCCTCCGGGGCGTCAGCGTGGACTCGCTCGCCGTTCGCGTGCTCGCCGAGGTCGACGCAGTCCACGGCGGGGCCGCCGCGGCCGACGCCGAGCCGATCGCACCCGTCGCCGACGACGTCGACGAGCTGATCGACGCGCTCTCCGAGGACGACCTCCGTCGACTGCTCCTCGAGCTCGAGGAAGAGTCCGCCGAGCACGACCCGGGGCGGCAATGACCAACCCGGACAAGGCAGCTGCGGTGCGGGTGCGGGGCCTGTCCAAGTCCTACCGGCGGATCTCCGCGGTCCGCGACCTGGATCTCGACGTCGAGTATGGGGAGATCTTCGCGATCCTCGGTCCCAACGGCGCGGGGAAGTCCACCACGATCGAGATCCTCGAGGGCAACCGCACGCGCGACGCCGGCGAGGTGAGGGTACTGGGGGAGGACCCCGGCACGGCGGGTCGCAGCTGGCGAGCCAAGGTCGGCATCGTCCTGCAGGAGGCCAGTGACGCCGGGATGCTCACGGTGAGCGAGACCGTCGGCATGTTCACCAACTGCTATGGCACCGCGCGGAATCCGAGTGACGTGCTCGAACTCGTCGGGCTCGACGCCGTCGCGGGCAAGAGGGTGCGGACGCTCTCCGGCGGGCAGCGCCGCCGGCTCGACGTGGCGCTGGGCATCGTCGGCAAGCCCGACCTGCTGTTCCTCGACGAGCCGACGACCGGGTTCGACCCGGAGGCCAGACGGCAGTTCTGGGACCTGATCCGGCTCCTGGCGGCCGACGGGACCACGATCGTGCTCACCACCCACTATCTGGAGGAGGCGGCCGCGCTGGCGGACCGCGTCGCGGTGATCGTCGGCGGTCGGGTGGTAGCCGTGGAGTCGCCGACGAGGCTCACCGGACACGTGAGCATGGCGGCCACGGTCCGCTGGGTCGACGCCGACGGGGAACACGTCGAGAAGACCGACCGCCCCACCGATCTGGTCAGGTCGCTCAGTCAGGACGGCACGGAGTTGGCCGAGCTGACGATCACCCGGCCGACGCTGGAAGACGCCTATCTGCATCTGATCGGTCAGGCCTGATGGCGATCGAGCGAGACCACGTCGTCGCACCGCCACGGCACCGCGCCCCGGCGGCGGAGGCGGCGTTGCCGTCCGCACTCCGGATCGGGTTGTCACGGGTGCTACCCGAGCTCAAGATGTTCTACCGCAGACCCGAGCAGGTGGCGTTGACGTTCTCGATGCCGGCGGTGATCTGCGTGCTGCTCGGCTCCATCTTCACGGCGAAGTTGCCCAACAGCAACACCAGCACGGGTGCGGTGATCGCGGCCAGCATGTTGGCCTACGGGATCCTGTCGACGTCGTTCATCAACCTGGGCATCAGCATCGCCGCGGACCGCGACACCGGCGGGCTGCGGCGGCTCCGGGGGACTCCGACGACCGCGACGTCCTACTTCGTCGGGAAGATCATCCTGGTCGCCGTCGTCAGCTTGGCCGAGGCCGTCATCCTGCTGACGGTGGGGGTGCTGGTCTTCGACCTGACCCTGCCGAAGGACGCCGGCGGATGGTTCACGCTGGCGTGGGTCTTCGTCCTCGGCACCGTAAGTTGTTCGCTGCTGGGCATCCTCATCAGCAACTACGCCAGCAACGCTGTGTCGGCCGCGGTGATCACCAACGGTCCGTCGGTGGCCCTGCAGTTCATCTCCGGTACCTACGTACCACTCGTCGTGCTGCCGGCGTGGATGCTGACCATCGGGTCGATCTTCCCGATCAAGTGGATGGCCCAGGGCTTTCGCTCGGTGCTCCTGCCCCCGGACATGGTGGTCTTCGAACCGGCCGGCAGCTGGGAGCACTGGCGGATATTCCTGGTGCTGACCGCCTGGAGCGTCGGCGGTCTGATCGGTTGCCTCGCCGTCTTCCGGTGGTCGGACGAGCGGTGAGTCGCCACGTCACCGCACCAGGGTGGCCCCGCCGTCGAGACGGATCTGCTGACCGGTCATGAAGCGGGACTCGTCGGCGAGCAGATACACGGCGGCATAGGCGGACTCCCACACCGTGGCGCGGCCCATCTTCAGCTTCACGACCTTGGCGTAGGCGGCCGCGACGGCGTCGGCGTCGAGATCGAACAGCGACTGGGAATCGTGATTGCCGATCACCGAGTCGATCGGCCCCAACATCAAGGTGTTGGCCCGAATTCCACTGGCCGCGTACTGCACCGCGGTCAGTTCGGTGATCTGGTTGAGCCCGCACTTGCCCAGCGCGTAGGGCATGATGCCGATGTTCAGACCCAGTTCGTTCTTCATGCTCGCGATCGACGAGATGTTGACGATGCTGCCGGTGGTGTCGCCGTCGTTGGCCTCCATGCACTGCGCGGCAAGGAGATTGCAGTGAAAGCACCCCAGCATGTTGACGTTGACGCCGTAGTCGAAGTCCTCCACGGTCATCGAGTTGGTGTCGCGGTCGAACGGAGGGTTGACCGCGACGCTGTACACCATGCCGTCCACCCGACCGCTGGTCGACATCGCGTCGTCGAAGATGCGCTCGCAGTCCTGCTTCCGGGAGACGTCCGCGGCGACGGCGTGGGCGCGGCCACCCTCGGCGGTGATCTGGTCGACGGTCTCTTCGGCGGCGACGAGATTTCGGTCCGCGACGACCACTTCCGCGCCGTGACGCGCGGCCAGCAGGCAGATGGCCCGTCCGTTGCCCATGCCGGGGCCGGGCTGTTGGCCCCCGCCCACGACGACGACCACCTTGCCGGACAGGTCGAGCGCCGTGCGGCCCCTGCGGCCGAAGTCAGTCGTCATGGGATGGTCCCTTCGCGATGGTGATGGCACGTTCTGGACAACTCTCGACCGCGTCGACCACCGAGGCCTCCAACTCCGGCGGAATCTCCGATCGGATCGCCTCGGCGTAGCCGTCGGTGGTGAGCGTGAAGACCCGCGGGCACACCGCGACACAGACGCCGTGGCCCGCGCACGCGTCGTCGTCGACCGCGACCCTCATGTCGCAGCCTGCCCTGGTGCGGCTGGCTCGGTGGTGACGTTGATCCGGGTCAACCCGCGCAGGATGTAGGTCGGCACGTACTCGAAGTGCCGCTGGCCTCGCGGCCCGTGCCCCCCGTCGTCGAGTGCGGTCGACGTGGTCCGTTCGAGCAGGCGTTGAATCAACACCCTGCCCTCGGCACGCGCGAGCGGCGCGCCGATGCAGCTGTGGATGCCTCGGCCGAATCCTATGTGCCGCCGTGCATTTGGCCGATCTGGGTCGAACCGTTCGGGTGCGTCGAACACGCGGGGGTCGCCGATTGGCTGCGCCGTAGTGCACCATCAGCGTGGTGCCGGCGGGGACGTCGACCCCACCGATCGTCGTCGCGGACCGGGCCAGTCTGAAGTCGCCCTTGATGGGACTCTCGAACCGCAGCGCCTCCTCGACGAAGTTGGGGATCGCCGACGGGTCGGTGCGCAGCCGCTCCTGCAGGGCAGGGTCTTCGGCGAGGAGCTTGAGCGCCGAGGACAGCAGCCGAACGGTGGTCTCTTGGCCGGCGGAGAACAGATTGGCGGCCACCCGGACGACGTCGATCACCTCGGGGGTGGATCCGTCGGGAAACGTGGCAAGGGCCATCTCGGTCATCACGTCGCCGCGCGGTGTCCTGCGGCGCTCGTCGACGTAGTCGGTGAAGCGCGAATAGAGATACTCCAGCGGGGAGTGCGCCATGACGGTCGCCCCGTCGGGACTGCCCAGCGCCAGGTCTCCGGTGAGGACGGCGGTGAGCTCGCCGTGGTCCTCCTCCGGCACGCCGAGCAGATCGGCGACGACGAGGAGTGCGAACGGATTGGCCACCTGCTTGATGAATTCGCCACCGCCGGCGGCGAGGAACGGGTCGAGCACGCGGTCGGCGAGGCGCCACATGAACTCCTCGTTCTCCTTGAGCCGCTTGGGCGTGATGAGCCGCGAGAGCAGGGACCGGTGGGCGGTGTGCTTGGGCGGGTCGAACGAGGGGAGCTGATCGCTGAAGGGCAGCTCGTCACGGTGGGCCTCGATCAGCGCGTCGACTGCGGGGCCGTCGAGGCCGTCGAGGGGAACCGGGAATCCGGGAATGGGCCCGGTCACGGAGTGGCACGACGAGAACGTCTCGGGATCGCCGACGACGGCCAGCACCTCGTCGTAACCGGTGACCACCATGACGCCGTACACGGGTTCGCGCAGGATCGGGCTCATGGCGCGCATCCCGTCCAGGACGGGATAGGGGTCGGCGATCACGCCCGCGTCGTGGAAGAAGTCCAGCGACGCCGCGTCGAAAGCGGTTGCGGCGCTGGCCAAATCGGTCGAGTCCTGCGGTGTCACGTGCACTCCTCGCGTCGAGTGGAAACCGTCTTGTCGAGTTGCCGGCACTGACCAATCGTATTGGTTCTGCCTGACCAAACGTACAGTACACCATGCTGTACGAATGGTCGGCTGACGTACGATGAACGCCAGTCGACGGTGAGGGCATGGGTGTGAGTGGGCAAGCGATGCAGGCCGGACCGACGCGGCAGCGTCTCGTCGAGGTGGCCGTGGAGTTGTTCACCCGGCACAGCGTCGCCGGGACGTCCCTACAGATGATCTCCGACGAACTCGGGCTGACGAAATCGGCGATCTACCACCACTTCCGCACGCGCGAAGAGCTCCTGGGTGCGGTGATGGAACCACTCATGGCCGAGGTGACCGGGCTCGTCGAGGCCGCCGAGGCACGTCGGGGTGCTCGCGCCAGGGC
>Ga0055540_1000962_pt1 | contig 18674 bp, 18 predicted proteins | sample AraplaCvi_mMS_r2_2_FD_55040 | JGI IMG/M metagenome (GOLD analysis project Ga0055540, IMG submission 55040) | Arabidopsis root microbial communities from North Carolina, USA - plate scrape MF_Cvi_mMS_r2 | ecosystem: Host-associated > Plants > Roots > Endosphere | place: USA: North Carolina
GGCGTCGTCCTGCTGATGTGGGCGGGCATCCTGGCCTACCTGGACCGCAGTGGCTACGACTACGTCGCCGGCTGCGTGTCGGTCCCCGTGCGGGGAACGCCCGACGAGGTGCCCGGCGCCCAGATCCGCGGCGTGCGCGACGTCGTCCGAAAGCGCCACGCCTCACCCTTCACCGTGCACCCCCGTCGACCGGTCGTCGTCGACGGCAAGGGCCTCGACGACATCGAGCCACCGGCCCGGGCCACGCTGCCTGCGCTCATGCGCGGCTACCTCCGGCTCGGTGCTCGGGTGTGCGGCGATCCGGCCCACGACCCCGACTTCGGCGTCGGCGACTTCCCCGCACTGCTCGACAAGCGCCGCGCCGACGTCCGCTACCTGCAGCGCCTGCGCTCGGTGTCCCAGGCCGGCGAGATGTCCGACGGAACCCGCCGATGAGCAGCCACGCGGTGGTCGACAGCCCGTGGCTGCCGAGAGCGTCGTGTGACGCGTCGTGCGTGCGGTGTGAGGCCGTCCACGGACTGCTGCGCGTGACCATGATGGTGCGCACCACCATCCGCGTGATGTGCGCGCTGCTGGTGCTGCCCACCGCGGTGCTGCTCGCCCTCCCCATCCCCGCGAAGGCGCGAGCCCAGCGCCTGTACTGCCGGTCGATGCTGCGCTGCCTCGGCGTGCGGGTCACCACCTCCGGCGGTCCCATTCGCAACCTCAGCGGCGTTCTGGTGGTCAGCGGTCACGTGTCCTGGGTCGACGTCTTCGTGATCGGTGCGGTGCTGCCGGGATCGTTCGTCGCCCGCGCGGATCTCGTCGACTGGCCCGCCCTGGGGGCGCTGGCCCGTCTCATGAAGGTGATCCCCATCGACCGGGCCAGCCTGCGCCGGTTGCCGGAGGTGGTCGACACCGTGGCCGACAGGCTGGCCGCCGGTCAGACCGTCGTCGCGTTCCCCGAGGGCACCACGTGGTGCGGTGTCGCGCACGGGACGTTTCGGCCCGCCATGTTCCAGGGTGCGGTCGACGCGGGACGGCCCGTCCAGCCGCTGCGCCTGACCTATCACCACCGCGACGGGCAACCGTCCACCATCCCGGCCTTCATCGGTGACGACTCCCTCCTCGAGTCGATCCGACGCGTCGTCACCGCCCGTCTGACGGTGTGTCGGGTGGGGGTGCAGTCACTGCAGCTGCCGGGCACGGACCGCCGCGACCTGGCGGCGCGGTGTGAGGTCGCGGTGCGTGGAGAGACGGTGTTGGAGGACCATCCGGCCCACGGGCGTGCGCTGGTCGCCTGAGGCACACCGGCCTGCCGGTATCCTTGACGGGCCATGACCGCCGTCTACCTGGATCACGCCGCCACGACCCCGATGCACCCCGTCGCCGTCGAGGCGATGACGGCGGCGCTGGCGACGGTCGGCAACGCGTCGTCGCTGCACACGGCCGGTCGGGCGGCGCGACGCCGGATGGAGGAGGCACGCGAGTCGTTGGCCGGACTCCTCGGCGCGCGGCCCTCGGAGATCATCTTCACCGCCGGCGGCACCGAGAGCGACAACCTCGCCGTCAAGGGCGTCTACTGGGCCCGCCGCGACGCCGACCCCAAGCGGCGCCGCATCATCACCACCCCGGTCGAGCACCACGCGATCCTCGACGCGGTGGAATGGCTCGTCGAGCACGAGGGCGCCGAGGTCACCTGGCTTCCGGTCGGCGCCGACGGCTCCGTCACCGCCGCCGGGCTGAGGCAGGCGCTGGAGGAGCACGCCGACGACGTCGCCCTGGTGACCGTCATGTGGGCCAACAACGAGGTCGGCACCGTGATGCCGATCGCCGAACTGGCTGCCGTCGCCGCCGAGTTCGACGTGCCGATGCACAGCGACGCCATCCAGGCGGTCGGTCAACTGCCCGTCGACTTCGCGGCCAGCGGCCTGTCGGCGATGAGCGTGGCCGCCCACAAGTTCGGCGGCCCCACCGGGGTTGGGGCGCTGCTGCTGCGCCGCGACACCGCCTGCGTGCCGCTGCTCCACGGTGGTGGCCAGGAGCGCGACGTCCGCTCCGGCACCCCCGACGTCGCCGGTGCGGTGTCGATGGCCGCGGCGGCACGGGTCGCCGTGGAGGGCCTCGAGGCCAACCGGGCCCGCATCTCCGCGCTGCGCGACACCCTCGTCGAGGGGGTGCTCACCTCCATGGACGACGTCGAACTCAACGGGGCCCGCGGCGACGCCCGGTTGCCGGGCAACACCCACTTCACCTTCCGCGGGTGTGAGGGCGACGCGCTGTTGATGTTGTTGGACGCCAAGGGCATCGAATGCTCCACCGGCTCGGCGTGCACCGCAGGCGTGGCGGCACCCTCGCACGTCCTGATCGCCATGGGCGCCGACCCCGCGAGTGCTCGCGGTTCGTTGCGATTCTCGTTGGGGCANACCAGCACCGAGGCCGACGTNGAGGCCGTCCTCGCCGTGCTGCCTGCGGCGGTCGACCGGGCGCGCCACGCCGCACTGGCCAGCGCGGGGCAGAAGTAGCCATGCGCGTCCTGGTTGCCATGAGTGGCGGCGTCGACTCCTCGGTGGCCGCCGCCAGAATGGTCGACGCCGGCCACGACGTGGTCGGCGTGCACCTCGCGCTGTCGTCGGCTCCCGGCACGTTGCGCACCGGCTCGCGCGGCTGCTGCTCGAAGGAGGACGCCTCCGACGCCCGCCGGGTGGCCGACGTCCTCGACATTCCGTTCTACGTCTGGGACTTCGCCGACCGCTTCAAGGAAGACGTGATCGACGACTTCGTCGCGTCCTACGCNCGCGGCGAGACGCCGAATCCCTGTGTGCGGTGCAACGAGAAGGTCAAGTTCTCGGCGCTGTCGGCCCGAGCCCTGGCCCTGGGCTTCGACGCGCTGGCGACCGGGCACTACGCCCGCCTCGCCGACGGCCGCCTGCGCCGCGCCGTCGACGTCGACAAGGACCAGTCCTACGTCCTGGGGGTGCTCGACGCCCAGCAGCTGGCGACCGCGCTGTTCCCCATCGGGGACACCCCGAAGCCGAGGATTCGCGAGGAAGCCGCCGAACGCGGCCTGGCCGTCGCGGCCAAGCCGGACAGCCACGACATCTGCTTCATCCCCTCCGGAGACACCAAGGCCTTCCTCGGTGCCAGGATCGGCGTGCGCCGCGGCGCCGTCGTCGACGCGGGCGGCACCGTGCTGGCCGAGCACGACGGCGTGCACGGGTTCACCATCGGCCAGCGCAAGGGACTCGGCATCGCGGGACCCGGGCCCGACGGCCAACCCCGGTACGTGACGGCGATCGACGCCGACANCGGCACCGTGCACGTCGGCGCCGCCCAGGATCTCGACGTCTGGCACCTNGTCGGGGAGCGTCCGGTGTTCACCGCGGGCACCCCGCTGGACGGCCCCGTGGAGTGCGAGGTGCAGGTGCGGGCGCACGGCGGCATCGCCGCCGCCGTCGCCGAGTTCCGCGACGGCGCCCTGGTCGCCGATCTCCGTGGCCCCCTGCGGGGCGTCGCCCCCGGCCAGACGATGGTGCTCTACCGGCCCGATCCGGACGGTGACGAGGTGCTGGCCAGCGCCACCATCGCCGTCGCCGACCGGCAGCGCTAGCCCGGCACCCGTTCCAGCAGGTTCGTCATCACGATGTCGGGCACCGACGGCGGATACGCGCAGAACGTGACCTCGACGAGCACCACCGACTTGAGCCGGTAGTCCCGACCGCATTCACTGCTGGTGCGGGTGCGAATGGCGTCGGGGCCCGTCGTCCACTCTCCGACGTAGCCCGCCGTCGACGTGCCGCACGCGTCGACCCGTCCGACCAGGCCGTCGAACGCCCCGCGGGCCGTCGTCACGTCCTCGTACGCCGCGGCGCCCTGGGAGATCAGCGCACCCACCGGCGGGTTCTGGTAGGTCGTCTTGTGAAAGTCGGCCACCTCCCGGCCGAAGGTCTGGGTCTCGGCGAAGAGCCAGGCGCACTCCGAGGGCACCTGGTCGGCGAGCACGTCCAGGTCGACCGGGGACGTGCCGTCCATGGTGGGGATGACGGTGAGATCGTCGCCGCCACCGGTGATCGCCCGCATCCGGGACTGCTCGAGCAGCACGGCGTCGGCGTCGACGGGGGATCGGGACTCCTCGAGTCCCGGCGCGGATGCGACCGGGTTGCCGGTCACCGTGGTGGTGCAGCCGAGCGTCAGCACGGCCGTGCACACGACCAGCAGCGACCTCGGGTACCGCGCGGACATGCTCGACGGTAACTCGTCGCGACCACCATCGAATAGTGTTGGCCGCGTGAGCGTTCTAGCCGCGGCAACCGGCATCGGATCTTGGCCCGGCACGACGGCCCGTCAGGCGGCCGAGATCGTGGTCGGCGAACTCCACGAGTTGACGCATCTGGTCGAGTTGCCCCACCGCGGGGTGGGTGCCGACATGATCGGAAGGGCGGGCGCCCTGCTCGTCGACGTCGGCGTCGACACCGTCCCCCGCGGCTACCGGTTGGCGCCTGGCCGTAGCTCGGTGGTGCGCCGCGCGGTCAGCCTGCTCGACGAGGACGTCGACGCCCTGGAGGAGGCCTGGGAGCGTGCGGGGCTGCAGGGGAGTGCGCGCACGGTGAAGGTTCAGGCACCGGGGCCGATCACCCTGGCGGCCCACCTCGAACTGCCCAACGGGCATCGNGCGATCACCGACGCCGGGGCCGTCCGCGACCTCGCCGAGAGCCTCGCCGAGGGTGTGGCCCTGCACCGCGCCGAGGTCGCCCGGCGGCTCGGCGTGTCGGTGGTGGTACAGCTCGACGAGCCGTCGCTGCCCGCCGCGCTGGCCGGCCGCCTGACCGGGGTGACGAGGTTCTCGCCGGTGCACCCGGTCGACGAGTCAGTCGCGCAGAGCCTGTTCGACGGGTGCGTCGCTCGCATCGGCGGCGAGGTGGCCGTGCACTGCTGCGCGCCGGACCTGCCGTGGAAGATGTTGCAGCGCAGCATGTTCAGCGCCGTATCGGTCGACGTGACCACGCTGTCGGCGTCCGATCTGGACGGTATCGGCGAGTTCGTCGAGTCGGGCCGGGTGGTGATGCTCGGGGTGATTCCGGNGCAGGCGCCCGGTCGTCCTCCGTCACCCGAGGAGGTCGCCGCCGCTGCCGCGTCGATCACCGACCGGCTCGGCTTCCCCCGCGACGTACTTCGCGACCGCACGGGCATCACACCGGCGTGCGGCCTGGCCGGCGCGACGCCGGAGTGGGCGCGAACGGCGCTCAACTTGGCGCAGAAGGTGTCCACGGGGATCGCTCAGGATCCCGACGCGGCGTAGGGTTTGCTCAGATCCACTCAACCGGTCAGGGAGGACCGTGGCTACGTCGTCGATCAGCCTCGCGGCCGGTGTCGCCGTCGCACTGGCGATCACCGTTGCCGGCGGTCCCGCTGCGGCCGTGGCGACCGCCCAACCGGGATTCACGTCGCCGTCGGGTCACTCCCGCGACGGCGGACACNCGCGCGGTCGCCGCGACGAACCNCGCCGTGACCGCGGCCCGCGCGGCGGTGACCGTCCCGNCGGCGAGCGGCCCGGTGGGCCCCGGGGCGGCCCCGACACCGCCGGCGACGGTGGACCGGGCGTCGTCGTGGTCGAGCCGGCGCCCGTAGTCCCGAACGCCACCCCGTCGCTGGCGTCCCCGAACGCCACTCCCTCGCTGGCCACCCCCAACGCGGCTCCGTCGCCGGCGGTCCCCGACGTCGCCGCCGCCGTCCCCGCCCGACCGGTGCGGACCGGCCGCGGTGGTCTCGACCCCGTGGCGGTGGTGCCGCCGCTGGTCTCGCCTCGCGTCGTCGTCGGCAACGGACGCACCCCAACCCCCGTGCGCGCTCGCATCGAGGCGCCCGCGTCACCTCCGCCGCAAGCCGTCGCCGCGGCACCGCTGCCCGCGGCACCCGTCGTCGCGCCGCTGGTGGCGCCCACGCCGCAGACGGTGACGGTCGTCCCGGGATCGCCACGATTCGAGTTGCCGTCGCCACCGCCGTGGACGACGGTGACGCCGAGTTGGCCCAGCGGCACGATCTTCGGCATCGCCGGCCTGCTGTTGGCACCGATCGCCGGAATGTGGCTGGGCTGGCGTCAGGCCCGCGCGTCGAAGTCGGCCGCGCAACTGGTCGGCAGCCGCTAGGACGTTCGCAGATCCTTGCGCAAGATCTTCCCCGACGCCGACTTGGGGATCGCGTCGATGAAGGCCACCTGCCGAACCTTCTTGTACGGAGCGACGTTCTCGGCCACGAAGTCCATCACCTGCTGCTCGGTCAGTTCGGCGTCGGATAGCTTGACCACGAACGCCTTTGGCACCTCTTCGCCCGACTTCGGGTCGGTCACGCCGATGACCGCGGCGTCGGCGACGGCCGGATGCGACAACAGCACGGCCTCGAGTTCGGCGGGCGGGACCTGATAGCCCTTGTACTTGATGAGCTCCTTGAGCCGGTCGACGATGTAGACGCACCCCGACGAGTCGACGCGGGCGACGTCCCCGGTGTGCAGGAACCCGTCCTCGTCGACGGTCTCGTGGGAGGCCTGGTCGTTGTTCAGGTACCCCGCCATCACGTTGGGCCCCTTGAACCACAGCTCGCCCGTCTCGCTGAGGCCCGAAGCGGGAGGGTTGATTTCGGCACCCGACTCGTCGACGATCTTGCTGACGGCGTTCGGCACGGTCCACCCGCACGAGCTCAGCGGGGCGACGGTGCCCACCAGGTCCTGACCGCCGTCGAACGGGGCGACGTGGCTGACGGGGCTGAGCTCGCTCATCCCGTAGCCCTGCACCACCTGACAGCCCAGTCGCTGCTTGACCGCGCTGCCCAGATCCTCGTCCAGGGGTGCGGCCCCGGACATGATGCCGCGCAGGCTCGACAGGTCGTACTGCTCCACCACGGGATGCTTGGCCAGGGCGACCGCGACCGGGGGAGCGATGAAGGCGTAGGTGCACCGGTGGGTCTGAATGTTGCCGAGGAACTCCTGCAGGTCGAAGCTCGGCATGATCACCAACCGGGCGCGGGCGTGCATCGCGGCGTTCAGGAGCACCGTCATGCCGTAGATGTGGAAGAACGGCAGGACGGCCAGGATGCGGTCGTCCTCGCGCATCCCCTGCAGCGGACGGATCTGCGCCACGTTGGCCGCCAGGTTGCGGTGCGTGAGCATGACGCCCTTCGGATTGCCCGTCGTCCCCGAGCTGTAGGGCAGGGCCGCCAGATGCGTGGCCGGGTCGAACGTCACCTCTGGGGCGGGCAGACCCGCGCCGACGAGGTCCTCGGCGTTGGGGTGTCCGTCGGTGGCCTCGCCCGGCCCGTCGAGCACGACGACGCGGTCGGCGGACAGCCCGATCGACGCGGCTCCGTCGGCGGCCTGGGACACCAGCGGTGTCACCGTGATCAGCATCGTCGCCTTGGCGTCGGTCAGCTGCTTGGCGATGTCCTTGGCCGTGAACAGCGCGTTGATCGTGGTGGCGGTGGCACCGGCGCGCAGGATGCCGTGGAAGGCGATCGCAAACGCCGAGCTGTTGGGGGCGAGCAGACCGACGACGTCGCCGACGCCGACGCCGCGGGCGGCCAGCGCTCCGGCGAACGCGTCGACGCGGGCGACCATGTCGCGGTACGTCGTCTCGGCGCCGGTCGTGGCGTCGACCAGGGCGACGCGCTCGGCGTCCTGGTCGTCGAGGTCGGCGAACAGGTAGTCGTACAGGCTGGTGGTGGGAACGTGGACCTGGGGGAAGGGGCTCGAGAAACTCATCGTGCCTCCGATCGAACCATGCCCCGCCGTCGCCGGTCATCGTTCGTCGAGCTCCCGAAGGAAGCGCTTCGGCGCGACCAGACGGTAGGACGCGTCGACCAGCTCGCGCACCTCGTCCCAGTCGACCGGCGCGACGGTGAAGTCGAGCCCCAGCCAGCCGGACACCCCGACGTAGGCGGGGTAGAAGAACCGCTCGTCGGCTTGCAACGCGGGTCGGTCGGCGTCGTCGACCTTGACCATCACGCAGTGGTCCACCGCGGCCATGTCCCCGGACTGCTTGGTGCTGCCGCCGTAGCAGGCGAACATCTTGGTGACGAAGAACCCTGGCCGGCCGTGGGTGACCTTCTCGTAGGCGCCGGGGAAGTCCAGCGCGATCTCGCGCAGCTCGGCCAGCCCCGGATCGCCATCTCGGAACATCAGCGGGTGCGGCACGACGCCAGGGTATCGCCGGATCCGAGGTGTCGGACCTGTCGCAGGCCTCCGATAGCCTGCGAGAGTGAGCTCACCCGACGCCGACGTCCGTCGCGAATGGCAACAGCTGGCCGACGACGTGCGCGGTCACCAGTTCCGCTATTACGTCAAGGACGCGCCCGTCGTCTCCGACGGGGAGTTCGACCGGCTGCTGGGTGAGCTGAACGCCCTCGAGGAGCGCTACCCCGAACTGCGGACGCCCGATTCGCCGACCCAGCTGGTCGGGGGTGCGGGTTTCGCGACGGACTTCAGTTCCGCCGACCACCTCGAACGAATGCTGAGTCTGGACAACGTCTTCAACCCCGAGGAGCTGGCCGCCTGGGCGGCCCGGTTGACCGGTGAGATCGGCGTCGACCCAGAGTTCCTGTGCGAGCTGAAGATCGACGGCGTGGCGTTGGCGCTGGTGTACCGCGACGGCGTGCTGACCCGCGCCGCGACCCGCGGTGACGGTCGTACCGGTGAAGACGTGACGCTCAACGCACGCACCATCTCCGACATCCCGGAGCGTCTGGCCCCCAGCGACGACTACCCCACGCCTGCCGTTCTGGAGGTCCGCGGCGAGGTGTTCTTCCGGCTGGCCGACTTCGAGGAGCTCAACGCCGGATTGGTCGCCGAGGGCAAGGCGCCCTTCGCCAATCCGCGCAACAGCGCCGCCGGATCGCTGCGCCAGAAGAATCCCGCGGTGACGGCGCGGCGCAAACTGCGGATGATCTGCCACGGCCTCGGGCGGATCGAGAGCACGGGTGGGTTTCCCTTCGAGACGCTGCACGACGCGTACCTGGCGCTGAAGACGTGGGGACTGCCGGTGTCGGACCACACCACCCGCGTGACGGGCATCGACGCCGTCGCCGAGCGGGTCGCCTACTGGGGTGAGCACCGCCACGACGTCGAACACGAAATCGACGGTCTGGTGGTCAAACTCGACGACGTCGCCCTGCAGCGACGGTTGGGGGCGACCTCGCGGGCCCCGCGGTGGGCGATCGCCTACAAGTACCCACCCGAGGAAGCCACCACCAAGCTGCTCGACATTCGCGTCAACGTCGGGCGCACCGGTCGCGTCACGCCGTTCGCCTACATGGAGCCGGTGAAGATCGCCGGATCCACGGTCGGGCTGGCCACGCTGCACAACGCCTCGGAGGTCAAGCGCAAGGGCGTCCGGATCGGCGACACCGTGGTGATCCGCAAGGCCGGTGACGTCATCCCCGAAGTGCTCGGCCCGGTGGTCGACGTCCGCGACGGCACCGAGCGCGAGTTCGAGATGCCCACGACGTGCCCCGAGTGCGGCACCACCCTGGCCCCGGCCAAGGAGGGTGACGCCGACATCCGCTGCCCCAACTCACGGACGTGCCCGGCGCAGTTGCGGGAGCGGGTGTTCCACGTCGCCGGCCGCGGCGCGTTCGACATCGAGGGGCTCGGCTACGAGGCCGCGATCGCGCTGCTGCAGTCCGGGGTGATCACCGACGAGGGCGACCTGTTCGACCTCACCGAGGACGCCCTGCTGCGCACCGACCTGTTCACCACCCAGAAGGGCGAGCTGTCGGCGAACGGCAAGAGACTGCTGGCCAACCTCGACAGGGCCAAGCAGCAGCCGTTGTGGCGCGTGCTGGTGGCATTGTCGATTCGGCACGTCGGTCCGACCGCGGCCCGCGCGCTCGCCGGGGAGTTCGGCAGCTTGGAGGCCATCGAGTCCGCGACGGAGGACCAGCTGGCCTCCAGCGAGGGTGTCGGTCCGACGATCGCCGCGGCGGTGATCGACTGGTTCACCGTGGACTGGCATCGCGCCATCGTCGAGAAGTGGCGGACCGCCGGGGTGCGGATGCACGACGAGCGCGACGAGAGCGTCGCCCGGACGTTGGAGGGGCTCTCGATCGTCGTCACCGGCTCGTTGCCCGGGTTCTCCCGCGACGAGGCCAAGGAGGCGATCCTGGCCCGNGGNGGCAAGGCGGCCGGNTCGGTGTCGAAGAAGACCGCCTACGTCGTGGCGGGCGACGCNCCAGGGTCGAAGTACGACAAGGCAATCGAGCTCGGCGTTCCCGTCCTCGACGAGGACGGCTTCCGCCGTCTGCTGGAGAACGGACCCGAGGACGCGTCGGAGGACGAGTCCGAGGACGCCTGATCGACTGTTTGTCGCCGGCGTGGGCGGGAATGCGATCCGTGACCACGACATTTCAGGAGGCTGACGATGGCGGCGACGTGCGAGACCTGCGGGAACCATTACGACAAGGCATTCACCGTGACGTGGGCCGACGGCCGCACGGCCACGTTCGACAGCGTGGAGTGCGCGGCGATGCAACTGGCGCCCGAGTGCGCGCACTGTGGATGCCGGATTCTGGGCCACGGCGTCGAGACCGAGGACGCGATCTTCTGCTGTGCGCACTGTGCCCGCAAGGACAGCAACGCCGACGTCAACGATCGCTTCCCGGTGCCGGCAGGGGGGTAGCGATCAGCGCAGAATCGTCGCGACGATTCCGCTGAGATAGCCCAGCCGGGCCACCTCCGACGGGCGGAACGCGGGCCCGCCGGGGCGGCCGAGGACGACCGCGGTGTGCTGGTCACCCAGCGGCGCGGCGGCCAGCGTGGTGTCGAAGTCGCGCCACACCTGGGGGACCCAGTCGGCGTCGCCGTCGAGGATCTCGGCGTGCTCGAGCGGAAGCCAAGGGGCGGATTCGGCGGCCGTCTCGGGTACGCCGTGGCTGCCGGCCACCATCGCCACCGACTCCTCGTCGCGACGCATCACCATGCACCAGCCGACCCGCAGCACCTTGGGTGCCTCGTCNACCAGCACCTGCAACCTGGCCGCCTTGCCGTGGGCGGCGGCGATGTGGTCGATCAGCTCCAGTTCGCGGTGGGCCTCCAGTAGGCCGGTGTGCGGTCGGATGCTGTCGACGTACACGCCGTCGAGTTTCTCGGCGGCGGTGATGAGCATGTCGGGCATGGCGCCCGGCGGGAGGTCGACGACCAGGTCGTCGACCGCGTAACCGGCCGCGCGTTCCACGACGTCGAGAGACAGGATGTCCGCGCCCACCGAGCCGAGTGCGACGGCAAGAGAGCCCAGGCGGCCGGGCCGGTCCTCCAGTTCGACGCGCAGCAGATATGACGGCACGGGCAACACTGTGTCACGGAGGGGAGGAGGGGAGCGACTCGAAGGACGCACCGGCGGGGTCGCAGCCGGCGGTGACTAGGCTTCGATGTCGTGTCGCAGATCTCGCGGGACGACGTCGCCCACCTGGCGCGTCTGGCCCGGCTCACCCTGACCGACGGCGAACTGCAGAGTTTCGCCGGCCAACTCGACGCCATCCTGGAGCACGTCAGCCGCATTCAGGCGGTCGACGTGACCGGCGTGGAGGCCACCGACAATCCGTTGACGGATCTGAACGTGACGCGGCCCGACGACGTCGTGCCCAGCCTCAGCCAGGAGCAGGCGCTCGAGGCGGCTCCCAACGCCGTGGACGGTCGCTTCGCGGTGCCGCGCATTCTGGGGGAGGAACAGTGAGCGAGCGTGCGAGCGAACCGATGACCGGCACTGGGCCGGCCGAGCCTGCGAGGAGGGCCCAGTGAGCGAGCTCATTCGCCTGGACGCGGCGACCCTCGGCGAGAAGATCGCCGACAAGGAGGTCAGCTCGACGGAGGTCGTGCAGGCCCATCTCGACCAGATCGCCGCGACCGACGGGCAGTACCACGCGTTCCTGCACGTGGCCGGTGAGGCCGCGCTGGCCGAGGCCGGGCGGGTCGACGCCGCCGTCGCCGCGGGCGAGGCCCTGCCGTCACCGTTGGCGGGGGTGCCGCTGGCGCTCAAGGACGTCTTCACCACGACCGACATGCCCACGACCTGCGGGTCGAAGATCCTCGAGGGCTGGCGGTCGCCATATGACGCGACCGTCACCGCGCGGCTGAGGGCGGCGGGCATCCCGATCCTGGGCAAGACCAACATGGACGAGTTCGCCATGGGCAGCTCGACGGAGAACTCGGCCTACGGGCCGACCCGCAACCCGTGGAACGTCGAGCGCGTGCCCGGCGGGTCCGGCGGCGGCAGCGCGGCGGCGCTGGCCGCCTTCCAGGCGCCGCTGGCCATCGGCTCGGACACCGGTGGCTCCATTCGTCAGCCCGCGGCGTTGACGGCCACCGTCGGGGTCAAGCCGACCTACGGCACGGTGTCGCGCTACGGGCTCATCGCGTGTGCGTCGTCACTCGACCAGGGCGGCCCGTGCGCGCGCACCGTGCTCGACACGGCGCTGTTGCACCAGGTCATCGCCGGTCACGATCCACGCGACTCGACCTCGGTGGCCGCCGCGGTGCCCGACGTGGTGGCCGCGGCCAAGGCGGGTGCGGCCGGCGATCTGGCGGGCGTGCGCGTCGGCGTGGTCAAGCAGTTGCGCAGCGGCGAGGGGTACCAGCCGGGGGTGTTGGAATCGTTCAACGCCGCCGTCGAGCAGCTGACCGACCTCGGTGCCGACGTCACCGAGGTCGACTGCCCGAACTTCGACTACTCGATGGCGGCCTACTACCTGATCCTGCCGTCGGAGGTGTCGAGCAACCTCGCCCGATTCGACGCGATGCGCTACGGACTGCGGGTCGGCGACGACGGCACGCACAGCGCCGAGGAGGTGATGGCGATGACCCGGGCGGCCGGATTTGGCCCAGAAGTCAAGCGACGCATCATGATTGGCACCTACGCGCTGTCGGCGGGGTACTACGACGCCTACTACAACCAAGCGCAGAAGGTGCGGACGTTGATCGCCCGCGACCTCGAGCGGGCCTATCAGAGCGTCGACGTGCTGGTCTCGCCTGCCACCCCGACGACCGCCTTCCCCCTCGGGGAGAAGGTCGACGACCCGCTNGCGATGTACCTCTTCGACCTCTGCACGCTGCCGTTGAACCTGGCCGGGCACTGCGGAATGTCGGTCCCGTCGGGGCTCGCCNCGGACGACGGGTTGCCCGTCGGCCTGCAGATCATGGCGCCCGCACTGGCCGACGACAGGCTCTACCGCGTCGGTGCCGCCTATGAGGTGGCCCGCGGTGCGCTGCCGTCGGCGATCTGACGGGGGAGGATGTAGCGCATGCGCATTGGAGTTCTCACCGGAGGCGGCGACTGCCCGGGGCTGAACGCGGTCATCCGGGCCGTGGTGCGGACGTGTGACGTTCGCTACAAGTCCTCGGTCGTCGGGTTCCTCGACGGCTGGCGGGGTCTGATGGAGGACCGCCGCATCCAGCTCGCCAACGACGACCGCAACGACCGGCTGCTCAGCAAGGGCGGCACCATCCTGGGCACCGCCCGGGTCAACCCGGACAAGCTGCGCGCCAGCCTCGACCAGATCAAGCAGACCATGGAGGACAACGGGATCGACGTGTTGATCCCGATCGGCGGCGAGGGCACGCTCACCGCCGCGCACTGGTTGTCCGAGGAGAACGTGCCGGTCGTCGGCGTCCCCAAGACCATCGACAACGACATCGACTGCACTGACGTGACGTTCGGCCACGACACCGCGCTGCAGGTCGCCACCGAGGCTATCGACCGGCTGCACAGCACGGCCGAATCCCATCAGCGGGTGATGCTCGTCGAGGTGATGGGGCGGCACGCCGGCTGGATCGCGCTGAACGCCGGGATCGCCTCCGGGGCCCACCTGACCCTGATCCCGGAGCAGCCGTTCGACGTCGAAGAGGTCTGCCGGCTGATCAAGCAGCGCTTCATCCGGGGCGACTCGCACTTCATCTGCGTGGTCGCCGAAGGCGCGAAGCCCGCCGAGGGCACCATGCAGCTGCGCGACGGCGGCATCGACGAGTTCGGCCACGTGAAGTTCACCGGTGTGGCCCATCAGCTGGGTGTGGAGATCGAGAAGCGCATCAAGAAGGAAGTGCGCACCACGGTGCTGGGGCACGTCCAGCGCGGTGGCACCCCGACGGCCTACGACCGGGTGCTGGCCACCCGCTTCGGCGTCAACGCCGCCGACGCCGCGCACTCCGGCGAGTACGGGATGATGGTGTCGCTGCGCGGTCAGGAGATCGGCCGCGTGCCGCTGGCCGAGGCGGTCAAACAGCTCAAGCTGGTGCCGCAGGGCCGCTACGTCGACGCCGCCGACTTCTTCGGCTGACCTTCGAACTACTCCCGTCGCGTGTGCGGTGAGATCGTCGATTCGCGCCCGATCGCGATCTGGCAGCACACTCGACGAGGCGGGGAACCCCGCCCCACTAGGATCGAATCATGACTGTCGCCTCCGCCGAACTCGTCGACTACGACGAGGTCGTCTCGCGCTACGAGCCCGTCATGGGCATGGAGGTCCACGTCGAACTGTCGACGGCGACCAAGATGTTCTGCGGGTGTGCCAACGACTTCGGCGCGGAGCCCAACACCAACGTCTGCCCGGTGTGCCTGGGGCTGCCCGGCGCGCTGCCGGTGGTCAACGCCGCCGCCGTCGAGTCGGCGATCCGCATCGGCCTCGCGCTCAACTGCAGCATCGCACCGTGGGGCCGCTTCGCGCGGAAGAACTACTTCTACCCGGACCAGCCGAAGAACTACCAGATAAGCCAGTACGACGAGCCGATAGCGGTCGACGGCTACCTCGACGTCCCCCTCGACGACGGCACCACCTGGCGGGTGGAGATCGAACGCGCCCACATGGAGGAGGACACGGGCAAGCTGACCCACCTGGGCAGTGCCACGGGCCGCATCGCCGGTGCCACCACGTCGCTGCTCGACTTCAACCGGGCTGGGGTTCCGTTGGTGGAGATCGTCACCCGGCCCATCGAGGGTGCCGGTGCCCGGGCCCCGGAGATCGCCCGGTCCTACGTGACTGCGCTGCGAGACCTGTTGCGCGGCTTGGACGTCTCCGACGTACGGATGGATCAGGGCTCGATGCGGTGCGACGCGAACGTCTCGCTGAAGCTCGTCGGCGCGGCTGAGTTCGGCACCCGGACCGAGACCAAGAACGTCAACTCGCTCAAGAGCGTCGAGGTCGCCGTCCGCTACGAGATGCGCAGGCAGGCGGCGGTTCTCGACGCCGGCGGCGAGATTATCCAGGAGACCAGGCACTTCCACGAGGACGGCTACACCAGCGCCGGCCGCCGCAAGGAGACCGCCGAGGACTACCGGTACTTCCCGGAGCCCGACCTCGAACCGGTCGCACCGAGTGACGAACTCGTCGAACGGCTGCGGGCCACGATCCCCGAGCTTCCCTGGTTGCAGCGCAACAGGATTCAGCAGGAATGGGGCATCTCCGACGAGGTCATGCGCGATCTGGTCAACAACGGCGTGATCGACCTGGTGACGGCCACCGTCGCCGAGGGCGCCTCCAGTGAGGGCGCTCGCGCGCTGTGGGGCAACTTCCTGGTCCAGAAGGCCAACGAACGAGGCGTTACCGCATCGGAATTGGCGATCACCCCCAAGCAGGTCGCGGCGGTGCTGAAGCTGGTCGACGACGGCAAGTTGTCCAACAAGCTGGCCCGCGAGGTCATCGAGGGCGTGCTGGCCGGCGAGGGTGAACCCGAGCAGGTGATGACCGATCGCNNTTTGGCGGTCGTGCGCGACGATTCGGTGATCCANGCCGCCGTCGACCAGGCGCTCGCCGCCCAGCCCGACATCGCCGAGAAGATCCGCGGGGGCAAGGTGCAGGCCGCCGGCGCGGTCGTCGGCGCGGTCATGAAGGCCACCAAGGGTCAGGCCGACGCGGCGCGGGTCAGGGAACTGGTGCTGGCCGCCTGCGGCGTCGCGGGCTGAACCCACGCCGGGCANGCCGGCGGGGGGAGACCCCGCTGCCTGCTAGGTGTTCTCCGCGTTGGTGCGGGGGAAGCCGCCGCCCTGNGGGAACAACGGGAACACGACGTCGTCGACCTTGTCNGCGTCNCCGGAGGTCCGGTTGACCGTGGCGCCCCAGATGTTGCCGTCCGGAGAGGACTTCAACGCCCAGGCGTGACCGTGGGTGTCCTGACGGACCACCTCGGGGTCACCGGTCACCGCACCCGTGTCCGGGGCCATGCGCACCGCGACGGTCTGTTTGGTGTTGACCATGTTCACCAGGACGCTGCCGTCGCTGACCGCGCACCCGGCGATGCCCGGCTTGTCCGGCCACGTCCACACCGTGGAGACGACGGAGTCCTTGGTGATGCGCTGCAAACGGTCACCGGTCGGCGTCCGATCGGTGACGTATTGGGAACCGTCGGCCCGGTCGACGCAAAGTCCGCCTGCGCCGCCGATTCCGCTCAGCGCGGTGGTCGGGGGCGCCTGGTTCACCGTCGTCGGCTGTTCGATGCGAATCAACTTGCCGGCCAGCGAACTTGGATCGCCCGCCTGAGCGGGGTCGCCGGCGTCGCCGGTGAGAAGTTCCAGCGTGGTCGGGCTGGTGAACATCAGCGCGCCCATGTTGTTCGTGGGGCCCTTGGGGATGCCCGTCAGGATCGGTTTGGGCACGTCACCGTCGGCGATGCGGACGATGCGGTTGTCGGTGGGCGTGCTGATGTAGGCGTACATCAGCTTGTCCTGGGCGTAGGTGGGGGACAGGACGATGTCCATCAGGCCGCCGTCGGCCGACGGGTCGACCGGAATGACCAGCTTGACCTTGGGTTCGGCATTGGTGGCGATCTCCTTGACCGCGCCGGTGGTGCGTTCGGCGACCAGTGCCGACTTGCTGTCGGGGCCCATGATCAGACCGCTGGTGCTCTCCAGGCACCCCTGCATGACGCCCTTGGCGTCGCAGACCTTGGGGAAGGGTTGGCCGGGCAGCGGCGGCGGGGGTGGGGGCGTCTCGCTGGGGGGCGGGGCCATCTCCGGCTGTGTGGTGAACGGTTGCGACTGGTTGTCGTCGAAACGGGCGCAGCCCGACCCGACCAGCAACGCCGCGCACAGCAGCACCAGCACTCCTCGCGACGGCCGGTGCACACTCATGCTCGCCAGATTACGGATCGTCGGGCGGTGCGCGCCACGTCGGTCGGCTCGCGGCACATGGTCACGGCTTGGCAATAACCGCATGAAAGCGACGCGCCAATCCACGTTTCGCACGTAACTAGCACTTACGCTGGGACACGTGACCAGTACTTCTCACGATCCGCGCGCGTGGCAGAGACCTGAAGACTCCGCCGCGCGCCCTGCGTCGGCGCGCCTGGTCGACCCGGAGGACGACCTGCCGTCTTCGACGTACGCGGGCGACTTCGAGACCACCGCGATCCCGCGGTACGACTCGAACACGTCCAAGTCGGAGCATTCCGGCTACGGACTGCTCAACGAACCCGAACCGTTGCCCTACGTGCAGCCCGCGGGCAAGTATCAGACCTCGGCGGCCGAGCCGACCGAGATCGAGCCCGACGTGGGCTTCGGTCGGTCGGATCAGCAGGGCCGCCGCGGCACCCAGGATCTCGGCTTGATGATCCTGCGCATGGGGCTGGGTGCGTTGCTGATCGTCCACGGTCTGCAGAAGGCGTTCGGACTGTGGGGCGGCCAGGGACTCAACGGCTTTCAGCAGTCGCTCGTCGACATGGGGTACCAGCACGCGAACGTGCTGACCTACGTGGGCGTCGCCGGTCAGATCGGCGCAGGCGTACTGCTGGTGCTGGGACTGTTCACCCCGGTCGCCGCAGCGGGTGCGGTCGCCTACCTGGTCAACGCCCTACTGGCCGCCGTCGCGGCGCAGCCGGAACGCGGATCCTTCCAGTTCTTCCTGCCCGACGGGCACGAATACCTCGTCATGCTGCTGGTGGTGGCCGTCGCCCTCGTGCTGACGGGCCCCGGCAAGTACGGCTTCGACGCGGGCCGGGGCTGGTCTCGCCGTCCGTTCGTCGGATCGGCCGTGGCGCTGGTCCTCGGCGTCGGGGTGGGTGTCGGGGTGTGGGTGCTGCTCAACGGCGCCAACCCGCTCGTCTGAGCTCCTAGGCGTACGGATTGGGCACGCGACCGTCGGTGGCGGCCGTCAACTGCGGCAGCGTCGCGAACGTCACCGCGGGCAGGCGCACGTCCGAGCCGTCCTTGAGATGGGCCGACGCCCATGCGCTGCGGTCGAATCGCAGTCCGTCGACGTCCTCCCACGGCACGGTCTGGCTGCTCAACAAGGTGCGGGCCGTGACGGTCTCGCGGTCGGCCGTGGTGCGGTAGCGCGCGATCGCCAGTGACGCGACGACCGGCAGGATCAGCAGCGCGGTGAACCACGTCGGATTGGCCAGCACGAGGGCCAGCAACCCGAGGGTGAAGATGGCCACCGCGAAGTGCGCCATCGGCGAGATCCTGATGACGACCGGAGGCGTGGTGGCCGAAGCCGAGGAAGAACTCACCCCGNCATCCTCCCAGTCAGCCCAACGCCGGTGCCCGTCACCCCGTGACGTCGAAATTTGACCTTTNAGCAGTGCGAGGGCTACCGTCGCTGGTTATGAAGACCGTCTCGATTCTCGTAGTACTTGGTTCGCGCGTTNGAGCGTAACCCGACTGAGTAACCAGTCAGAGCCTACGAGCCGACGCGCAACCCTCGTGCAGCATCCGCTGACGGGGGTTTTTTGT
>Ga0055540_1000965_pt1 | contig 18659 bp, 20 predicted proteins | sample AraplaCvi_mMS_r2_2_FD_55040 | JGI IMG/M metagenome (GOLD analysis project Ga0055540, IMG submission 55040) | Arabidopsis root microbial communities from North Carolina, USA - plate scrape MF_Cvi_mMS_r2 | ecosystem: Host-associated > Plants > Roots > Endosphere | place: USA: North Carolina
AACCTCGATCACGTCCGTCTGGTCGACACCGACTCCACCCCGATCGCCGCGATCACGCCGACGGGCGTACGCGTCGGCGACACCGAGTACGAGTTGGACGTACTGATCTTCGCCACCGGCTTCGACGCGATGACCGGAACGCTCACCAACATCGACATCGTCGGCCGCGATGGAATCACCCTGCGGGACAGGTGGAACCGTGACGGCCTCAAGTCCAACCTCGGCATCGGTGTACACGGTTTCCCGAACTTCTTCATGTCGCTCGGGCCGCAGACGCCGTACTCGAACCTGGTGGTGCCGATTCAGCTGGGCGCGCAGTGGCTGCAGCGCGCCTTGCGCTGGGCCCGCGACAACGACGTCGACGTCTTCGAAGCGACCCTGGAGTCGGAGGAGTGGTGGGCCCTGGAGACCGAGCGCACCGGTAAGGCGACGGTCATGTACACCGAGGGCAAGAAGGCCAAGGCGTGGTTCCTCGGCGAGAACGTGCCAGGCAAGCCGGAGGCGTTCTTGGTCTACATGGGCGGTGGTCAGGTGTACCAGCAGCACTGCCGCGAGCTGGAGGAAACGGGCTATCAGGCGTTGCGGGCGCCGAGTCGGGTCACCGAACCGGTGGCCTGAGCGCGGCGGCCTACGACAGCGGCGCGGTCAGCTCGACGTTGATGTCGTCGGGATCCTGGAAGGACAGGATGGCGATCCCGGCGTCGGTCAGGTCGACGACGTCGCCATGGGGAATGCCGGCGTCACCGAGTGCCGCCGCAGCGGACTCGAGGGCGGCACGATCGGCCACGGTGAAGCTGACGTGATCGAGACCCGTTCGGGTGGAGTCGAATCGGTCGCTGCCAACCGGCCGCAGCCCGAAGAGCGTGCCCTGCGGAGTCTGGTACACCACGCCGCCGTAGAACTTCTCGGGGGAGTCGGCAACCCCGGGTTCGCCGGCGGACTCCGACGCGTCGATCGCGGCCGGCCACCCGAACACCTGATCGTAGAACGACTTGGAGCGTTCGATGTCGGTGACGGTCAGGCGGACGTGGGCGAAGCCGGAGCTGTCGATGAGGGCCATGCGGGGAAGGCTACCCACACGCCGATCGACGACCCGCGAGGAGCCACGAGGTCAGGCTTTGGTCACAACCGGGCGATGGCCTGCTCCATGCCGCGTGTGGCCAGCACGTCGGCCAACTCGTTGTCGGCGACCCCAGAATGCCCCTTGACCCAGAACCATTCGACCTGGTGAACCGCGCACGCCGCCTGCAGTCGCTTCCACAGGTCGACGTTCTTGACGGGTTGCTTGGCCGAGGTCAGCCAGCCGTTGCGTTCCCAGCCGAGGACCCACTTGGTGATGCCGCTGCGCACGTAGGTGCTGTCGGTGTAGAGGTGCACCGTCACGGGTCTGGTCAGTGCCTCCAGCGCCATGATGGGCGCGGTCAGCTCCATCCGGTTGTTGCTGGTGTCGCCGGGCTCGCCGCCGAACATCTCGCGGACGTGGCCGCGGTGACGCAGGACGGCGCCCCATCCGCCGGGTCCGGGATTGGGTCGACANCCACCGTCGGTGTGGATCACGACGGGCTCGGCGGTCTCGGTCACGAGCCGAGGATAGGCGGTGAGATGAGCGCCGTCGGGACCGACATTCCGAANTCGTGNTGGCGGAGCGTGGTGATGCGGCGTCCCGGCTGCACGGCGTCCTTGACCGGGGAGGTCCGGTCGCCCAACGCNGCCGCCACCGCGTCGACGTCGTCGACGACGTAGGTCAGGCCCCACAGCGCGGCCGGTCCGTCGTCCGCCGTGTCCGCGCCCCCCACGACCTCGACGATCACCTCTCCGAGACGGAGGAAGACCTGACGGATCGGGCGCCCGCCGAGNTCGCCGTCGCGCTCCCGGCGGGGGTGCGCGCCCAGCTCGGCCAGCGCGGCCAGGGTCCGGGGCAGGTGGGGTGAGAACAGAACCACGTGGTCGACCGAGGCGACCCCGTTGCGATGCGTTCCCGGCGCCGACGCGCCGTCGGCGCCGGCGGTGGGCTTGGTGGCGATGCCGTCCACGTCTCTCACGTCGAATGGCGCACCGCTCAGCGACCAACCGACGATGCCGGTGCCGCGGTCGCGTCCGACGAGCCGAATGGCGACGCCGCCCACCCGGCACACCGCGTCGGCGTCGACGGTGAAACCTGCTCGCGCCCAGGCCTCGGGTGGGTCGGCCACCTGGAATTCCTCGACCGCCAGGCGTCTCACGGCGTCGTCACCCCCCGGATCACTAAATCGAGCACGAGCTCGAAGGTAGCGTCCGCGTCCGGTGTCTGACCGATGCCGGCCTGCTCGATGGTGACCGACCCGTGAAGGGCGGCCCACACCGTCTGCGCCGCCTCGGGCAGTTCGCCGTCGTCGAGCACGGGCGCGAGGTCGCCGATCAAACCCTTCAGGACGGTGAAGACGGCCCGCCCGGCCTCCGCCGCCTCCGACGATTGGTCCTCGAGTGGGCTTCCGGCCCCGAAGATGAGGGCGTACCGCGCAGGGTGCCGTAGGGCGAACTCGCGATAGTTGCGGCAGGACTGGCGCAGGCGCTCCCGGGGTGCTGGGCCTGCGGGCACGTCGACGACCTCGCCGAGCTGAGCCAACGTCCGCAGGGCGAGCGCGACGGTCAGGCCGTCCTTGCTGTGGAACCGGTTGTAGACGCTGGTGGGTGAGACCTCGGCGGCGTCGGCCACGGCGCGGACGGTGACGCCGCCGAGTCCGTCACGGTCCAGGACGATCTCGGCCGCGCGCAGGAGCGCGGCCGAGACTTCGTGGCTGGCGGTGCGACGGCGAACCGGGGAGTCGACCACGGCTAGGCGGTGAACCCGTTGCGGTCCAACCACTCCAGGGTCACGTCGGCGACTTCGCGCCAGCCGTGGTCGACGGTTAGCGAGTGTCCACGTCCGGTGAACTCGTGGAAGTCGGTGACGGCACCTGACTTCGCGTAGAGGCGGTGGGTGGCCTTGGTCGAGACCAGGGGCACCGTATGGTCGACGGAGCCGCCGGTGATGAGCAGCGGACCTCTGGTGGCGTTGGCGGTATCCACCTTCGCCGGCGAGTGCGGGGAGAAGTTGGCGAACGCGGCCTCGAAGAGCGGCTTGGCGGGAGACGGGATCGACCACTTCCGCCACAGGTCGTCGGATTCCTCGACCGAGAGAGCGTTGCCGAAACCGTAGCGCCACTGCGCTTCCGTGAGCCCCTTGGCGCGGCTGCGGTTCAGCGGGTTGCCGAGCACCGGGAATGCGGAGCGCAGTTGAGCGACGGGCAATGGCTTGACGCCCTTGATCGGGGCGGGGTCGACGGCGACCGCGGCCGCTGCCTTGTTCTGCCCCAACAACTTCTGCGCGATCAGGCCGCCGAACGAGTGTCCGATCACCACCGGCGGGGTGTCGAACTGCTCGAGGATCTTGGCGAAGTGGGCGGTGAGATCGTCGATGCCGACACCCGCCTGCTCGTCTGCGTGGCGCCGGGATTCCTCGACGCTNGTGTGTTCGCCGGGCCAGGCCGGCGCGATNGCGTGGTGGCCCCGCTCGGCGAAGCGGTCGATCCAGGGTTGCCATGCGGTGTGGGAAACCCATAGGCCGTGGATGAAGACGACGTTGGTCATCGTGGTGGTCCCGTCTGTTATGGAACGATGTTACATAAGGCGTGCCACGCTGATAACGGAGACGGAGCGGAGATTATTTCCCTGCGCTCAGACCCTGCCTGCCACGAAGGTCGCGGCCTGATCGGTCATGCCGATTCGGGTGTAGCTGGTGTGTGCGGCGCCGTCGTCGCCGTCGGAGCAGATGGGATCGCCCGGCGCGCACAGTTGGACGGTCTTACCCGCGTAGAGCGGTCCGATCGTCACCGGTGGCTGCCCGATCATGTCCATGAACTTCGTGTCGGGGGTGCCGAGCAGTGCTACCGCGGCCACGTGATCGGCGACGTCCGCGGGCATCGGCTTGGGCACCTCGTCGGGGTCGACGCCGCCGGGCACCACGTTGGCGGTCGTAAAGCCGATGACCGCCGCCCCCTGGGAGTATCCGCCGAGAATCATCTTGGTGTTGGGACACGTCGCGGCCATGTTCTCGATGTGATTGGCCGCATCGCGGATGCCGTCCACGGCGGTGGGGAAGTTCGTGCTGGCCGGATAGACCACGGCGTACACCCCGACCGACTTGGCGCCGACCTTGGCCCGCACCGCGTCGACGAAGTCCTGTCCGATGCCGCCGAGACCCTGCGGTGCGAAGGTGCCCCGGGCGAACACCACCTCCACGTCCGGACACGGCGCTGCCGATGCGGTCGGAGCGCCGGCCGGGACGAGGAGGGCGGTGGTGACGAGTGCGACGGCGGCACCGGCCAGCCGTGCGAGGTGGCGTGCAGTCATCGCTCCAGACTGACACAGGTCGCCGTCGCCGGCGGGAACCCCTAGCCGGCGGTCAGAGCTCCACGCCGCTGCCCGAACCCTGGCATGCCGCGCCACGGCGGGATCGTGAACGTCAGGCGAAGCCCGAGCACGTGCACGTCGACGCGCACTCCGCGACTATCCGACATGGGAACGCTCCGTCCATCGTTGCAGCAACACCGAGATGGTCAGGACGACCAGGCCGGCCACGGCCAACAGGGCGCCGGCGCCGGCGGGTGCCGTGTAGCCGTATCCCGCCGCGATGACGAGGCCGCCGATCCAGGCGCCCGCCGCGTTGGCGATGTTGAGGGCGGAGTGGTTCAGCGCTGCCGCCAGGGTCTGCGCACCGTGGGCGACGTCCATCAGTCGGGTCTGCAGCGCCGGCCCAATGGCCGAGCCGGAGGCCCCGATCAAGAACAGTCCGAGGAGCGCCGTCCACGGGTTGTGGACGAGCACGACGAACAGGGCCAGCATCGCGCAGAGGGAGATCAGCGAGGCGTACAGGGCCTTGACGACGGAGATGTCGGCCAGCTTGCCGCCGACCAGGTTGCCGACGACCATCCCGATGCCGAACATCATCAGGCCGAGCGGGACGAGTCCGCGGGACAGGCCGGAGACGTCGGTCAGGGTGGTGGCCACGTAGGTGTAGACGGCGAACATGCCGCCGAAGCCGACCATGCCGAGCACCAGGGCGAGCCAAACCTGGGGCCGACGCAGGGCGCTGAGCTCGGTCAGGGCGCTGGTGACGTGCATCGACTTCAGGTCGGGCAGCCAGTGCCAGATGGCGACGAGGGTGCCCAGACCGATCACGACGACCAGGCCGAAGGCGCTGCGCCAGCCGAAGTGCTGGCCGAGGAAGGATGCGAGCGGCACGCCGAGCACCGTCGCCACGGTCAGGCCGCTCATCACGTGCGCGACGGCCTTGGCGCGGTTCTTCGGGCCCATCAGGTGGGCCGCGACCAGGGCGGCGATGCCGAAGAAGGCACCGTGCGGAATGCCGGAGACGAAGCGCGCGGCCATCAGGGTCTCGTAGCTCGGGGCCAGCACGCTGGCCAGGTTGCCGAGGGTGAACAGCGCGATCAGCCCCAGGAGCAGAGCCTTACGGGGCAGATGCGCGGTGAGCGAGGCGATGACCGGGGCGCCGACGACGACGCCGAGGGCGTACGCGGAGATGACGTGGCCCGCGATGGGCTCGGTGATGTTCAGGCTGGACGCGATGTCGGGCAGCAGTCCCATGGCCACGAACTCGGTGGTGCCGATGGCGAAGCTGCCGATGGCCAGTGCCATGACTGCCAGCCAGCGCACCGACGGAGGCGGTGACACCACGGACAGAGGTACGGACGGGCGTTCTAGAGAGCGTGTCACCGGACCAACGGTAGACGCACTTATGTGCTTCGGCAAACCGACTTATGACTTTTCCAGATCAAAAGTGGCGGACCTTACGCTTTTGGGGCACTATCGGGAGATGGCCAGCGTGGGCGAGCGAAGCGACGGGAGAAACTCCTTGGGCGAGCGGAGCGACGGGAGAAATTCCGTGGGCGAGCGGAGCGACGGGAGGAATTCCGTGGGAGACGTCTTCGCACTGATCCGAGATCGTCGAGACATCACCCGCACCGAGATCGGCCAGGTGACGGGGCTCTCCCGGTCCGCGGTCGCGTCCCGCATCTCCGCTCTGAGCGCCCTCGGCCTGGTGCGCGAGCGCGAACAGGCGCCCTCGACCGGGGGGCGGCCCCCGACCCTGCTGTCCTTCGACGCCGAGGCGGGCATCGTGCTGTCGGTCGCGGTCGGCATCAGCCGGACCCGGCTGGCGGTGACCAACCTCGCCGGTGACGTGCTGTCGATCACCGACATCGACCAAGAGGTCGCGCTGGGCCCCGACGACCTGATGCCCGACGTGGTCAAGCGCCTCGACGTGATGCTGGAGGACCACCCGGGCGCCACGGTGTACGGCGTCGGACTCAGTCTCCCCGGCACCGTGGATCGGGNCCGCGGGTGCAGCCGGGACTCACCGATCCTGCGGGGGTGGGACGGTGTCGAACTGCGGCCCTACTTCGCCGAGCTGCCTCGGCTGGCCGACGTTCCCGTGATCCTGGACAACGACTCGAACGCGATCGCCGTCGTCGAGGGNCGCGGTCATGACGACGTCCTCGTCGTCAAGGCCTCGAGTGGTCTGGGGGCGGGCATCGTCGCCGGTGGTGTGCTCCAACGTGGAGCCGCGCAGGCGGCCGGCGAGCTGGGGCATACGAAGATCGCTGCCGCGCAAGGCCTTCCGTGCCGCTGCGGTGACACCGGCTGCGTCGAAGCCGTGGCCGGCGGCTGGGCGCTCGTACACGCACTACAGCAGCAGGGCCGCTCGGTGCGAAACCTTCGCGACGTCGTCGAGATCGCTCACGGTGGCGACTCCGAGGCGCGCCGGATGATCCGCGACAGTGGGCGCTACGTGGGTGAGGTCCTCGCCGCTGCGGTCAACCTCCTGAACCCGGCNGTCGTCGTCGTGGCNGGCGACATGGTGGGCGCCTACGAGATCTTCGTCGCCGGACTGCGAGAGACGTTGTACGGCAACGCCACCGCTCAGGCCACCCGCACCCTCGAGGTGGTGCCCGCAGCTCACGGCAGTCAGTCCGGCACCGTGGGCGGCGCGGTGATGGTGCTCGACGACGTGCTCAGCGCGCGGGCCGTCGACGCGTTGGTCGCCGGAGCGGGCCGGACCCAACCGGCCTAGCCGGCCTTTGCGATGACGTTCTCCGCGAACCACTCCAGATTGCGGATCTTGTCGTCGAGGGGTTCGGTGTCCGGGCCCATGATGTAGGGGATCCGGAAGCCGACGATGACGTCGGTGACGCCCTTGTCCTCGAGCCGCTTCACGCCGTCGAGGGTGAATCCGTCGATCGAGATGACGTGAATGGCGAATTCGTCGGCCAGACCGATCCGTTCCTCTTCGTCGCGGTACTTCTGCAACTTGGCCAGCAGTGGATCGAGCTCCTCGGGGTCGCCGCCGCCATGCATCCAGCCGTCGTTGCGGGCGGCGCGCCGCAGTGCGGCGTCGGCGTGCCCGCCGATGAGGATCGGCACCGGCTTGGTGGGTGCGGGCGTCATCTTGAACGCGGGGAAGTCGTAGAACTCGCCGTGATATTCGAAGTAGTCGCCGGAGGTGAGGCCCCGGATGACGTCGATGCACTCGTCCATCCGCTTGCCGCGCTTGGCGTATGGCACGCCCATGATCTCGTAGTCCTCGGGCCACGGACTGGTGCCGACGCCGAGGCCGAGTCGGTTGTCGAACATCGCCGCGAGCGAGCCGGCCTGCTTGGCGACCAGGGCCGGCGGCCGGATGGGCAGTTTCAGCACGAAGATGTTGAAGTGCAGCTTGGTGGTCACGGCCGAGAGCGCGCCGATGAGCGCGAAGGACTCGACGAAGGGCTTGCCGTCGAGGAATTCGCGGTTGCCGTCCTCGGTGTAGGGATACTTCGAGTCCGACACCTCGGGGTAGGCGACGCTGTCCGGGATGGTCATCGCGTGGTAACCGGCCTCGTCGGCCGCCTTCGCCAACGGGATCAGATACTTCGGATCGGTCATGGCTTCCGCATAGGTGAACCGCATGAATCGCATACTAGAACACGTTCTAGTTGGCATGGGTCGAGTTGGCCGGACGCATCGCGGACTACCTCGGGCNGGCGCCGGCGCGCACCTGAGCGTCAGTCAGGCGAACGGCGGAGCGCCGACGCCGACGATCCCGTAGGTGCCCTGCGCGGTGCGTTCGCTGATNCGGGCGTTCACGACGCGGTCGCCGACGGACAGGGTGGCCCGTGGCTGCCTGAGCACGTCGTCCGGGAGTTCCCCGAAGATCGTTCCCTGCCAATGGTATTGGCCGTCGACCGGTTCGAGGTGTCCGACGAGTCGGACGCCGACGGTGTGGTCGGCGCCCCCNNCGTGCAGGGTGGCGGGTCCGTCGTAGGAGTCGCGATCGGCGACGTCGACGGCGTCGACCCGTTGGCGTGCCGACGGGGTGGCCGGGAGGAAGTTGGTGCGGGTCCACAGCCGGCGTGCGACGGGCCCCATCAGCCCGACCTCGGTGAGGAACGCGGCCAGGGGGGCGAACCCCAGCGCCTGCACCTCGTGGTGGTGGGGGCTGGTGCGGGCGACGCGCCGAGCCTCCTTGCCGTCGAGGCCGGCGCGGCGGTACTGCGCGGCGTTGGTGAACAGGTGCCGGAAGAACAACCCGCCGACGCCGTTGAGGTTGGCCACCCACATGCGGCTGAGCCACGGCATCTCCGCGACGCGCTTGCGGGCACCGTCGCGGGCGAACTGAATGTGGCGGGCCTCTTCGGTGACGTGGATCTTCATGATCCGCTGGACCACCGGCTGCAAATCGGGGTCGTCCATCATGTTGCGCTGCAGGGAGTCGAAGATCTCCTCCCCGACGAGGGCTGCGACCCAGAGCAGCGCCCCGCGGAACGTCAGCGGCAGCGCGTTGATGATCATGCGCTGGTAGCGCTTCGGGCGCATCGGCTTGCCGCCGACCTTCTCGATGGCCCGGCCGAACATCACCATGTGGCGGGTCTCGTCACCCATCTCGGTCAGCGCGTAGTGCGTCGAGCGCGCCGTGGGGTCCGCGTGCATCAGGTCGCGCAGCAGGGCCTGGTTGAGGATGTTCTCGAACCAGATGCCCGCCGAGAGGGTGTTGACGAATTCCTGGCGGGACAGTTCGATCTGCTGTTCGCGAGTCATGGCGTCCCACAACGGAGTTCCGTAGAGGGAGACCGACCGCGGGGGCAGGAAGAACTTGTCGGGATCCAGCGGTGCGTCCCAGTCGACGTCGACGACCGGTTCGTAGTACTTCTTCACCGATCCGCGCAGCAGGCGCTCGGAGAACTCCTCGCGCGTCGGTGCACCGTTGGCCTTGACCGAGGCTGTCATCGTTGACGTCCCTTCAGCGAAAATCCGCGCCGATATGCTTCGAAACCTAATGACGATGCTCTCGAGTTGTCAATACCTGCGGTACCGGATACTCGTGGTTCCGGCCGGGGCCGCGTGATGCGCCGGATTCACGTCATCGGCATCGGGGCCGGCGATCCGGGATACGTGACCGCCCAGGCCGCCGAGGCGCTCAACGACGTCGACGTGTTCTTCGCCGCCGACAAGGGTGCGCAGAAGGACGACCTGGTGTCGCTGCGGCGCGACATCTGCGAGCGCTTCATCCGCGAGCCGGGCTACCGCTTCGTCGAACTGCCCGACNCGCCGNGGTCCAAGGACGCTCCGGACGACCCGGCCTACCGCCGGGTGGTCGCCGACTGGCATGCCGCTCGGGCCGATCTGTGGGCCCGGGCGATGCGCGACGAACTGGCCGACGACGGGGTGGGCGCATTCCTGGCGTGGGGTGATCCCTCGTTGTACGACAGCACCTTGCGCATCCTCGACATGGTCGCCGATCGCGTCGAATTCACCTACGACGTCATCCCCGGCATCACCGCCATCCAGGCGCTGACCGCCCGGCACCGCATNCCGCTCAACGACGTCGGCGCCCCGGTGCTCGTCACCACCGGACGCNGGCTGCGGGAGGACGGGGTCANTGGCACGGCGGTGGTGATGCTCGACGGCGATCAGGCCTTCCTGCAATGCCCGCCCNCGACGCGGATTTGGTGGGGCGCCTATTTGGGCACGCCGAANGAGATCCTGGTGTCGGGCACCGTCGGTGACGTCGGTNGCCGCATCGCCGCGGTGCGCGCCGAGGCGAGGGAACGTCACGGCTGGATCATGGACGTCTATCTGCTGCGGTCGGATTGAGCAGGCGTGGCAGGATCGGCGCGTGATCCGATTCGTGCTGCGCGCCGGGCTGACCGGTCTGGCGCTGTGGGTCGTCACCAAACTCGTCGCGGGCGTCGAGTTCGTCGGCGGTGATTCGACGGCGCAGCGCGTCGGCATCATCTTCGTGGTGGCGGTGATCTTCGGACTCGTCAACGCGATCGTCAAACCCGTCGTCCAGCTCATCTCACTACCGCTCTACGTCCTCACCCTCGGTTTGTTCCACATCGTCGTCAACGCGGCGATGCTGATGCTGACCTCCCGGATCACCGAGAGCACCACCCACTGGGGTCTCTACATCGACCACTTCTGGTGGACGGCCATTTGGGCGTCGATCGTGCTGTCGGTCGTCAGTTGGGTGCTCTCCCTGGTCATTCCGGACTGACCGTCGCCACCCGTCACCGGACAAGATCACGGCGTACGCTCGGCTCGGTGGCTCCCGAGATCAACCGCCGCACCTTCGTGGGTGCCTCCATCACCCTGGGCGGCGCTGCAGCGGCCGCCTCCGCACTGAGCGGCTGCGGCACCGACGACGCCCCACCCGCCGGACAGCAGACGACGACGGTGTCGCTGCGCGTCAACGGCAAGGACGAGGCCGTCGACGTCGACGCCAGGACCTCGCTTCTGGACATGCTGCGCGAACGCGTCGGGCTCACCGGCACCAAGAAGGGCTGCGACCAGGGCGCCTGCGGTGCCTGCACGGTGCTGCTCGACGGTAAGCGGGTCAACTCGTGCCTCACGCTGGCCGTCATGCACGACGGAGCCGACGTGCAGACCATCGAGGGCGTCGCCCAGAACGGCCGCCTCCACCCGCTTCAGCAGGCGTTCGTCGACTGCGACGCGTTTCAATGCGGCTACTGCACCTCCGGCCAGATCATGTCCGGTCTGGGCTGCATCGACGAGGGGCACACCGGGTCCGACGCCGAGATCCGGGAGTGGATGAGCGGCAACATCTGTCGCTGCGGGGCCTACACCAACATCGTCGCCGCCGTCGCGACCGCGGCGAAGAACACCTGACGCCGGTGTTCCCCTTCACCTTCACCAAGGCCGCCGACGAGTCCTCGGCGCTGGCGGCCGGCCGCTCGGGCGCCCGCTACATCGCCGGCGGCACCACCCTCGTCGACCTCATGCGGGTCACCGTCGAGCGACCCGGGGCGGTCGTCGACGTCAACGCGCTGCCCTACCGCAACGTCGACCTCGACGACCGCACGTTGCGCATCGGGTCCCTGGTGCGGATGGCCGACCTGGCCGCCGACGACCGGGTGCGTCGCCAATTTCCCGTCATCTCCCAGGCGTTGGAGCTCAGTGCCTCGGCGCAGCTGCGCAACATGGCCTCCATCGGCGGCAATCTGATGCAGCGTCCGCGGTGCCTCTACTTCCGCGACGTGACGGCGAACTGCAACCGGCGCACGCCCGGCGCGGGTTGCGCGGCGACGGCGGGGCTCAACCGCAACCACGCCATCCTCGGCACCAGCGATCAGTGCGTGGCCACCCACCCGTCGGATCTCGCGGTCGCACTGGCAGCCCTCGACGCGGTCGTCGTGACCCGGGACTCGAATGGCGACCGGCGCATTCCCGTCGCCGACTTCTTCCGGCAGCCGGGCACGACGCCGGACCAGGAGCACGACNTGCGGCCCGGTGAGCTGATCGTGGCGGTCGAGGTGCCGACGGGTCCCGGGACCAGCCGCTCGGGCTACCTCAAGGTCCGCGATCGGCAGTCCTACGAGTTCGCCGTCACGTCCGCGGCGGTCGCGCTCGACGTCGCCGGCGGCACCGTGCGCGCCGCCAAGGTCGCCGTGGGGGGCGTGGCCACCGTGCCGTGGCGGCTCCCGGCCGTCGAGCAGGCGCTGGTCGGACGNCCCGTCTCGCCCGGCCTGTGGCGCGACGCCGCCTCGCGCGCCGCCGACGGTGCGAAACCCNTGTCGGACAACGGTTTCAAGGTAGAGCTGGTGAAGCGCGTGGTCGAACGTCAGCTCGCCACGGTGGCGGGCCTGCCGTGACGTATCCCCAGCGCATGCCCGAGGCCGTCGTCGGTGCGCCACTGACGCGGGTGGACGGCCCCCTCAAGGTGACGGGCGCGGCGCACTACGCCGCGGACAACCCGGTCCCGGACTTCCTGCACGCCGTCCTGGTCTGCAGCACCGTGGCGGCCGGCGCGGTGCAGGNGATCGACACGGCAGAAGCCTCCCGGTCACCGGGCGTCACCCGTGTCCTGGTCGACTTCGGCGCCGTCGNCCTGCCCTACGACATCCGGCGGGTCGCGTTCTTCGGTCAGCCCGTCGCCGTCGTCGTCGCCGACAGCCTCGAGGCCGCCACCCACGCTGCCGCCCTCGTCACGGTCCGCTACTCCGCCAGCGCGTCCACCACCGACATCGATGCACCGCAAGCGATTCCGAAGCCAGGAGAGCGGCAGGTCGACTACGCCCGCGGTGAGCCGGAGGCCGCGCTGCGTGCCAGCGCCGTCGTCACCGACCGGCAGTACGCCATTGCCCGCAACAACCACAACCCCATGGAGTTGCCGGCCACGGTCGCCAAGTGGGACGGCGACCGGTTGACGGTCTGGGACAAGGTGCAGTCCATCGTGGGCGCCCAGGAGGCCCACGCCAAGGCGCACGGCGTACCCGTCGACCACGTGCGGGTGATCTCGCCGTTCGTCGGCGGCGCATTCGGCAGCGCCGGCCAGACGTGGCCGCACCAACTGTTGGCGTCGTTCGCCGCGCGCCAGGTCGGCAGGCCCGTCAAACTCGTCCTGACCCGGCAGCAGACCTACGCCGGCATCGGCTACCGCCCCACCAGTCGGCAGCGCATGGCGATCGGCGCGGACCGATCCGGTCGCATCGACGCCATCGTCCACGAGGGTCGCACCGAGACGGCGCGCTACGCCTCCTACGAAGACGGCCTGACGACGTCGCCGAAGTTCATGTACACCAGCCCCAACATGCGCTCCACCTATCGGGTGGTGCCGATGGACGTCAACCAGCCGACCTACATGCGCGGGCCTGGTGCGGTGACCGGGACGTTCGCGCTGGAGTCGGCGATCGACGACTTCGCCGACACCCTCGGCGTCGACCCGATCGAACTGCGGATGCGCAACGAGCCCGACCGCGACCAGACCGACGGTCTGCCGTTCTCCACCCGTCGGCTGACCGAGTGCCTGCAGCGAGGCGCCGACCAATTCGGCTGGGCGCGGCGCAATTCCGTGCCTCGCGCGGTCCGTGAGGGTTCCGAACTCATCGGCATGGGCGTGGCGGCGGCGGGTTACCACACCAGCCGCAGCGAGTCCGACGCGCTGGCTCGGATCAACGCCGACGGCACCGCCGACGTGCAGACCGCGACCAGCGACATGGGGCCGGGCACCTACACCTCGATGTCGCAGGTGGCTGCCGACGCGTTGGGTCTGCCGATCGCGCGGGTCCGCTTCGCGCTCGGTGACAGCACCTATCCCGCGGCACCGTCGCACTCGGGTTCGCGGACCATGGCCAGCGTCGGGTCGGCGGTGTTCACCGTGGCCAACGCGCTGCGGGACAAGGTTGTTCGGCTCGCCGTCGTCGATCCCGGGTCACCGCTGAACGGAGTGCGCCCGGAGGACGTCACGGTCGTCGACGGGCGCATGTTCGTCACCAGGGACCCGTCCCGTGGCGAGGGGTACCGGGACCTGCTCGCCCGGCGCGGCTGGCCCAGCGTGGACAGCCGGGGCACCTGGACGCCCGACACCGCCGACGAACGCTTCTCGATGTACGCCTACGGTGCGGTGTTCGCCGAAGTGGCCGTGGACGATTCGCTGGGTACCGTCCGCATTCGTCGCGTCGACGCCTGGTACGACGCCGGTCGAGTGGTCAACCCCAGGCTCGCGCACAGCCAAGCCATCGGCGGCATGGTCGGCGGCATCGGCATGGCCCTGCTCGAGGCCACCGAGCTCGACCACCGAGACGGGCGCGTGGTCAACGCCAACATGTCGGACTACCTGGTGCCGGTCAACGCCGACGTGCCCGCGCTGGACGCCACGTTCCTGCCCGCCCGCGACGACGTCGCCAATCCCATCGGGGTCAAGGGTCTGGGCGAGGTCGTGATCGTGGGGGTCCCGGCGGCGATCGCCAACGCCGTCTTCAACGCCACCGGCAAGCGGGTCACCGACCTGCCCATCCGGTTGGAGAATCTGCTCTAGCCTGGAAAGGTGCCCGAACTACCCGAGGTCGAAGCGCTCGCCGACCACCTGCGTCGCCACGCGGTGGGTCTGACCGTTGGTCGCGTCGACGTCGCGGCCCTCTCGGTGCTCAAGACGTTCGACCCGCCGCTGACCGCCCTCCACGGGCAGACGGTGACCGGTGCCAACCGGTGGGGCAAGTATCTGGGTCTTCAGGTTGGTGAGTTGCACCTGATCACCCATCTGTCCCGGGCGGGGTGGCTTCGCTGGTCGGACAAGCTATCCGGCGTCCCGCTGCGACCCGGCGGCAAGAGTCCCATCGCGTTGCGGGTGCACCTCGGCACCCCGGGCGACGGCGCCGGTTTCGACCTCACCGAGGCCGGCACCCAGAAACGTCTCGCCGTCTGGCTCGTCGACGACCCGATGAAGGTGCCTCAGATCGCCAGCCTCGGACCCGACGCGCTGTCGCTGAGCCTCGACGGCCTGACCGCCATCCTCAAGGGCACCAGCGGTCGCATCAAGACCGTCATCACCGATCAGCGGACCATCGCCGGCATCGGCAACGCCTACAGCGACGAGATCCTGCACGTCGCCAAGATCTCCCCGTTCGCCACCTCGAGCCGGCTCAACGAGCCCCAGCTGGGCCACCTCTACGACGCCATGATCTCGGTGCTCACCGACGCCGTGACCCGATCGGTCGGGCAGGGTGCGGCAACGTTGAAGGGCGAGAAGCGCTCTGGGCTGCGNGTGCACGCCCGCACCGGCATGCCGTGCCCCATCTGTGGNGACACCGTGCGTGAGGTGTCCTTCACCGACAAGTCGTTCCAGTACTGCCCGACGTGTCAAACCGGCGGCAAGATCCTCGCCGACCGGCGCATGTCCAAGCTGCTGAAGTAGGCCCGGTCGACTGNTTGGCTAGGCTGCCCGGATGACTCGCCAGAAGATCCTCATCACCGGCGCCAGTTCGGGCCTCGGCGCGGGCATGGCCCGCCAGTTCGCCGCCANGGGCCGCGATCTCGCGCTGTGCGCGCGCCGGACGGACAACCTCGAGGAGCTCAGGGCAGAGCTGACCGGCCGTCACCCCGGCATCACCGTGGCCGTCGCCGCCCTCGACGTGAACGACCACGACGCCGTGCCGACGGTGTTCGCCGAGCTGAGCGACGCGCTGGGTGGGCTGGACTGCGTCATCGTCAACGCGGGCATCGGCAAGGGGCACCCGCTCGGAGGCGGCAAANTGTGGGCCAACAAGGCCACCATCGAAACNAATCTCGTTGCGGCACTGGTGCAAATCGAGACGGCGCTGGAGATGTTCACCGCCGCGGGCGGGGGACACCTGGTGCTGGTGTCCTCGGTGCTGGGAAACAAGGGGGTGCCGGGTGTCAAGGCCGCCTACGCCGCCAGCAAGGCCGGGGTGAGCTCCCTTGGCGAGTCGCTGCGCGCGGAGTACCCGTCGGGTCCGATCAAGGTCACCGTCCTCGAGCCCGGCTACATCGAGTCGGAGATGACGGCCAAGTCGAAGTCCACGACCCTGATGGTCGACAACGAGACCGGGGTCAAGGCCATGGTCGACGCCATCGAGAAGGAGAAGGGGCGCGCCGTCGTCCCCGGCTGGCCGTGGTGGCCGTTGGTCGAGGTCATGAAGGTGTTGCCGCCGAGGCTGACCAAGTACTTCGCCTGACCGCGCGCGGACGGCCCGGTCCGGTCGCATCGGCGCGCGATTCGGGCGCCCTGCCCGACAGGTGCGCGCGCAGGGCGTGCCGGGACCGATGCATCCTGGTCAGCACCGTTCCCGGTGAGACGCCCAGCACGCGTGCGGCGTCCTGACTGTCCAACCCCATCACCGCGACCAGGAACACCGTCTCGCGCATCGACGCCGACAGTGAGCCCATCGCTGCGACCACGTCGGGGTCGAAGTCGTCGTCGAGCAGGCACCTCTCGGCCGAGCGGTCATCATGCAGTGCGGGCGCGGTCGACTCGGTGATCTCGTCGAGCGGGGTCTGCACCGGGCGACGGGTCGCCATCCGGTGGCGGTCGATCCACGTGTTGCGCATGATCGTCATCAGCCACGACTTCAGGTGCGAGTCGGGTTGCAGGTTTCCGTAGGCCTTGAACGCGGCCAGCAGGGTGTCCTGCAGCAGGTCCTCGGCATCCGCGGTGTTCTTGGTGCGGCTCAACGCAAACCGGTAGAGCTGATCGCGAAACGGCAGGACGTCGCGCTCGAAGGAACCCGTGAGGCGGACGAGGTTGGCGTTGCGGTCCGGCGTCGTGGTGGACGGCGAATCCGTGGTGTCGGTGGTCACGGCTCCCATGGTCGTCAGCGGCCGCCCCCGCTGCTTGGAGATCTCGTGCAGACCAGATGGAGATCGCGGACGGGCCGCTCAGGCGCTGCGGCCCCGCTCGGTGCGGTAGTGCCGAACCAAGGCATCGGTCGAGCTGTCGGACTGCTCGGCCGGGGAGGCGTCGTCGGTGAGCACCGGCAGCAGCGAATTCGCCTGTGTCTTGCCCAATTCCACGCCCCACTGGTCGAAGGAGTCGATGCCCCATACGACGCCCTCGGTGAACACCTGATGCTCGTAGAGCGCGACCAGCTGGCCCACCACCGACGGGGTCAGCTTGGTGGCCAGGATCGAGGTGCTTGGCCGGTTGCCGGGCATCACCTTGTGCGGCACCACCTCGGTCTTGGTGCCCTCGTCGGCGATCTCATCGGCGGTCTTGCCGAACGCCAGCACCTTGGTCTGGGCGAAGAAGTTGCTCATCAACAGGTCGTGCATGCTGCCGGTGCCGTCCCGGGTGGGCAGGTCGTCGGTGGGCTGAGAGAACCCGATGAAGTCGGCCGGGACCAGCCGGGTGCCCTGGTGCAGCAATTGGTAGAACGCGTGCTGACCGTTGGTTCCCGGTTCGCCCCAGAAGATCTCACCGGTCGAGGTGGTCACGGGGGAGCCGTCGGCCCGCACGGACTTGCCGTTGGACTCCATGGTGAGCTGCTGCAGGTAGGCGGCGAAGCGGGCCATGTCGTTGGAGTACGGCAGCACCACCCGCGCCTGGGCGTCGAAGAACTCGTTGTACCACAGGCCGATGAGACCAAGCAGCGCAGGCGCATTCGCCTCAAGGGGCGTCGTGCGGAAGTGCTCGTCGACGATGTGGAAACCGGCGAGGAACTCGGCGAACCGTTCCTTGCCGATGACCGCCATCACCGACAGTCCGATCGCGGAGTCCACCGAGTAGCGGCCGCCGACCCAGTCCCAGAAGCCGAACATGTTGGCCGTGTCGATGCCGAACTCGTCGACCAGCTTCTCGTTGGTCGAGACCGCGACGAAGTGCTTGGACACCGCGTCCTGACCCAGCGCGTCGGTCAGCCAGCGGCGGGCCGCGGTCGCGTTGGTGAGCGTCTCCAGCGTCGAGAACGTCTTGGACGCAACGATGAACAGCGTCGAGGCCGGGTCGAGCCCGTCGAGTTTGGCGACCAGATCGGCGGGGTCGACGTTGGAGACGAACCGGGCCGAGACACCGGCGTCGGCGTAGTGGCGCAACGCCTGGTAGACCATCACCGGGCCAAGGTCCGAGCCGCCGATGCCGATGTTGACCACGGTGGTGATGCGTTCGCCCGTGGCGCCCGTCCACTCGCCGCTACGGATCTTGTCGGTGAACTCGCCCATCGCGTCGAGCACCTCGTGCACGTCGGCCACGACGTCCTGTCCGTCGACGCTCAGCGTGGCGTCCCGCGGCAACCGCAGCGCGGTGTGCAGCACCGCGCGGTCCTCGGAGGTGTTGATGTGCGCACCGGCGAACATCGCGTCGCGCTTGCCCTCCAGATCGGCGGCCTCGGCCAGGTCGACGAGAAGCTTCAGCGTCTCCCGCGTGACCCGGTGCTTGCTGTAGTCGACGTACAGATCGCCGACGGTGAGCGTCAACTCCCGCCCGCGGGCGGGGTCCTCGGCGAAGAACTGCCGCAGGTGCGTGCCGCCGATCTCGTCACGGTGGCGGAGCAGCGCATTCCAGGCGGGGGTCGAGGTGATGTCGGGGATCGAAATCTCATCGGAAGACATATCTCGACCCTAATGCGGCGTCGCTTGCCAAGGGGTAAATGATGGATGCATGGACTCCCGCATCGATCCGAAGGCTCTACTCTCCACCGTCCCCACCGGTCTGTGGATCGGTGGTGAGGAACGTGCGGCGTCGTCGACCTTCGACGTGCTCAACCCCGCGACCGACGAGGTGTTGGCCGCCGTGGGTGACGCCACGCCGTCCGACGGCATCGCGGCCCTCGACGCGGCTGCCGCGGTGCAGGGCGAGTGGGCCGCCACGGCACCGCGGGAGCGCGGTGAGA
>Ga0055540_1000966_pt1 | contig 18657 bp, 16 predicted proteins | sample AraplaCvi_mMS_r2_2_FD_55040 | JGI IMG/M metagenome (GOLD analysis project Ga0055540, IMG submission 55040) | Arabidopsis root microbial communities from North Carolina, USA - plate scrape MF_Cvi_mMS_r2 | ecosystem: Host-associated > Plants > Roots > Endosphere | place: USA: North Carolina
GGCCTCCCTGCATGGTGAAGTGGCCAACCGGGTCAGGTGGGGAACCAAGCAGCCCTAACTGCGTAGTCAGTGCCAGGGGTAAGGCTCGTCAACCTAACATCGAAAAGCCGTGAGTTCTCAATAACTTACGCGCCATCAACGACTTACGAGTCCTTCTCTGTAGCACTTGGCTGTGTCACATCCTCGCAACAAGCGCGGCGAAATGCTCGCTGCGCCAACGGGAAACGACATGGCAAAAGTGGAAGGCTTGAATCGCCGGGGCTCGCGGTTCTTCGTCCGGATCGTGATCCCCATTGACCTTCAAAAAGTCTATGGCAAGTCCCGCGTGAACATCGCGTTGGGCACCAGCGACCTCCGCGAAGCGACCCTTTTGGGAACCATCAGGCGAGCCGAATGGTTGGCCGAATTCGAGGCGAAGCGCTGCGAGTTGGCCCCCTCCGCAGTTGACGCGGTGACACCGGAACTTGCAGCACTGCTGGCGGAACGTGTTCGCGCCTTCGTCCTTGCTGACGACGACCGTGTGCGCTCCGATCTCCCGCTATTGGCCGAGATGGTTCACATCCGCCGCGAGTTGTCCCGCCTCAAAGCAAATCGCCTACGCATCCCTCAATGGGAAACCACTGAGCCCCGCATCGATGACCTGACCGGCGCCACTGACGAGGAGCGCCGGGAACTGGCAGACCTCAATGCCTATCTCGATGGCAAAGCCTCTATCGCCCTTGCGGGTGGCAATCTCGCAGCGGTGTTGCCCTTGGCACAAGCCGAAGCAGCAAAACTCGGCGTGTCTTTTGATGCGAAAACACCGGGGGCACGAGCGGCACTTGCAGCGTGCCTCAAGGCTTATCGCATAGCACATCGGGAGGTGACCCTGCGAGATGCTGGAGACGTGATTGATACACCGGTGATCCTAACCACGCCCGCAGCCGTGAAGCCTGCGAAGCCTCGCACCCTGCGCGATGTATACGACCGCTGGAAGAAATCAGGCGACAAGCCACGCTCCCCGGACTCCATCGTGGTCTATGACCGTGCTTTGAAACAGTTCGAGGCTCAGCACAAGGGCCTCGCTCTAGCCGACATCACCCGCGAGATTGGCGATACGTACCGTACGTGGCTATGGGAGAACTGCAACACGACAAAGACCGCCCGCGACCGGCTCACGAACATCAAGTCCCTACTGAAGTACGCGGAGGAAACACTGCAGTGGATTCCGAAGCAGCCTTGGCGAGGCTTGGACATCAAGACCACGACAACGAACAAGCGTAGGCCGTGGACGAACGATGAACTAAAGGCGTTGTTTGCCGCGCCATTGCACACCTCCTACGCCCTCCCCGATGCCCGCTATGGTGGCCGAGAGGCGGCGTATTGGATTCCCCTGATGGGCATCTACACCGGGACCCGACTGGGAGAGCTCTGCCAACTGCGTACGGCTGACGTGCGGGAGGTCGAGGGCATCCCTGTGCTGGTTTTGACTAACGAAGGCGAAGGCCAGAGCATCAAGAGCGATGCTGGCCACCGCAGCGTCCCGATTCACAGTGAACTCATTCGGCTCGGGTTTCTCAAGTACGTTGAAGCCATCAAAGCCAAGGGTAGCGACTCCCTGTGGCCCTCCCTACCGTTGCGCGATGGGAAACCAAGCGACTTCTTCGGACGCTGGTTTAAGGACCACCGGAACGCCTTGGGCCTCACGGGCACGCGACCGGACTTCCACTGCTTCCGCCACACGGTGCGCCCGCTAATGCGCAAAGCAGGCCATAGCGAGGGCACCATGGACAAGGTGACGGGGCACAGGACAGTGGGCAGCATTGGGACAGTGGTCTACGACCACAGGACGCTGCAAGAGGTTCGTGAGGCCGTGGAGGCAATCCGGTACCCTGCCCTCCGGCTACCCGTTTCGAGGGCGCATAGGGGAATTTGAGCGCTTGCTATCCCCTCCCTCAGACACCATCGACGCTGGGGGAGGACATGGGCGCAACAGCTCGCCTACCCCCTACGGCTTTCTATTCGCTCTCGCTCCTCCAATCGCTGAGCCAAACGCGGTGTGATGGGAAAGCCAAGGGCCGCTTGGTATTTCAGACGCCGCGACGCTTTGTAAGGCGTTTGCTTCCACTGCTCTTCTACGCCCGCTAGGTCCCACGCAAGGTTCCGCGTAATCGCGAATCCAAGCCGTTCTTCATAGCGGACTTGCCGATGCCCAAAGGGCTCCCCTTCCGGTCCAGGTGGGCGACCACGCTGAAGCAGCTTGGCGATGTCGCGGAGTGAAGTATCGAAGCCGTGAGCGGGCCCCATAGGGGTGTACGAAAAGATGTCCATGTGCCTATTGATTTGGATAGTTGACCGTTTAAAACAGATGCGGTGGGACGGCCGAAGCGCCCCCGGCGCCCCCCACAAAACGCCTGAGGACCCCGCCGGAGGCTTCGTCATGAGGATGGCTCTGTGAGCCTGCGTGCCCCCCTTAGCGTCCCTCCTTGCGCCCCTTGCGGGCCGCGACTTCGGCTTGACCCTTAGGGGTCGTCCAGAAGTCCGGGATGTTTCTCATCGGAGCTTCAGGTGGCGTGGTCTTTGGTGAAGCCCTGGGGGCCTTGCCGAAGTCGTTCTTCGCCCACTCCGATACGCGCTCACCTGCACTCCGGGTGTCCTTGATGCCTTGCACCTTGTCGGCCACGGTTGCGGCTGCGGTCGCCACGTCGCTCTGTTCCTTCGCCCCGTACCACTTCGTGATGTCGTCCTTGGTTACGACGAACAGGGAGTGGTCAGCGTTCCACAACGGGAGACCCCCAACGTAGCCCCGGTAGGCGCTGGTCGTGGGGTCGAACTCAAGGCGTACCTCCGAAGACTTGAAGCCAAGCTCCTTGGCGCGGGCCGTGGGGACCTCCTTGATGTACCTCTCGAACCATTCGTCCTGTGTCTTGGACTTCGGGCCGGTGGGCATCTCGCTGCGCAGGTAGACCGTGCCGTTCACCTTGGCGGTTATGTTCGGGTCGGCGAGGTACTTGGCGGATGCCGCAAGGGCATCTTCAGCGCTCCCGTACTGACCACTGTGCGCGAGGAGCGTGGCGTAGCGCCGGAGCGTTCCGGTCATCTGCACGGTGTTCGCCGAAACGTTGTCCCCGAACGCCTTCTGAACGAAGTCCCACTTGTAGAACGGATCGGCCTGAATCTTCCCGACCTCCGCGTGGACCTTCTTCACGAGCTTCTCGGTGTCGCTGCCGATGATCGCGCCAGCGTCCGCCGCTGTGGACAAGCCCGCTGCGTCATCGACGCTCCGGCCCATCTTCTTCAGGAACGCGATGTCGCTGAACCTGGCGTACTGCTTCTCGCTCATCAGGCTGCGGGCGTAGTCGCCGTAGGTGTCCAGCTTCTGGAACAGGTCCACGGCCTGCTTCCCGGTGTCGTTCAGGGTCCCCGTAGGTTTCCCTTTGGAGTCCACTCCGATGGTGTTCAGGTTGTAGAACCCTTGGTCCATCAGGTTCGACCAGTCGGGATGCTTCAGGCCGTTCTGAGCGAAGAAATCAACCTGCCGCTTGAACGGGAGATGCTTCGTGCGCTCCACGCCGATGCGCTCGGCCCTCTCCCTTACTTCCTTGTCGCTCAGCTCCTCTGCCTCGCCGGACTTGCGAAGCACCATAGGCTTCATGGTGCCCATCACGGCCGGTAAGTTGCCCGTCACGAGGGCCGCTTCGATCTTCCGGTTGGCCTCCGAATCGGATGCCGCAATGGCACCCGCTGTCTGCGACTCCACATATAGGTCGTGTTGCCGAGCGATGGCCGCGAGGTTGGACTGTTCCACCGAGTGAATCTGCGAGGCGGAGATGAAGTCCTTGTTGGCAGGCGACAGCGCCCACTCGCGGAACTTCGGGGTCAGCTCACCCTTGCCAGCTTGATCCAGCCACGGGAGCATCTCGTCATCCACCCGCTTGCGCTGCTGCCCCTCGAAAGAGGTCCTCGCATGGTTCTCGTAGGTGGCGCTCGTGGTGGCCCCGATGAAACCGCGCAGAGACCCAATGCCATCCATCTCGGTGTCGAGGAATTCCGTGAGGATGTCCTTGCGGCCTGACATGGCGATCCGCGTAGCCAGGTCGCCCATCACATGTTTGCCCACGGCATCCGGCAGGGTCTTCGTGTGGCGCAACAGTTGGTAGTCCTGCATGAGCGCCGTAGCGGCCTCCTTGGGCGTCCCCTTGTAGTCGCTGCCTGCCACCTTGTTGAAGCTGTTCGCCAGGTAGTCGGTGGCCTGCACCGTGGCGTTGTCCACCCAAACCTTATCGTTGATCTTGGACACCTGATCCATGACCCGATCCCGGGTTTGAGCGTAGGCCTTATCGAAGCCAGCTACGGCGAACTTGGATTGCCCTGCGAGGGACGTGTTGCGCCACTCCGTGAGGTAGTTGTCGGCCTCCTGAGGGGAGTTGAACTTCAGCTCGCCGGTCGTGAGCTTGGAGGTCATGTCGCGCAGACCAGCCTCGTGGGTGTTGACCCCCCAGATATGCTGCGCGGTTCCGACGAACACGGGCGACTGCGAGGGCATCATCTTGCCCTCTTGGATGGCCTTGCCGAGTTCCCCCACGGTCATCGATTGCGCCCACCGCTTGGCGGCTGCTGCGTCCTCGTCTTCCTTCTTCTTGGCGAGCGTCTCTGCCAGCCCCGCGCCACTCGCGAAGGCATCCGCCAGGGACTTCCATCGGGTGTCCTCTGCGGGCCTTGCGGTTTGCTCGGTGGCCGCGATGGGGGCCGCTTGGGTGCGGAGCTGCTGCCCGCCGAAGTTGTCGTTGATTTGAAGGCGGCTCATCCGGTCACCTTCCGTTGCGTGCGCTGTTCGCCGCCAACGTAGGCGTTCGCCACCCGGAGGCCAGCGCCGAGGTAGTCCGCGACACCTGGCCCACTGACATCACGGATGCCCGCGAGCTGGCTGCGTTGGTTGATCCCGATGTTTGCCACGCGGTCTTCCCGAGCGGCGGCCGTGCGTGCGTAGTTCGTGGCGCTGGTGGTGCCCGCTTCGAGGCCCTTACCTGCCAGGTCGAGCATCAAGGCATCCACCGAAGCGCCGCCGACTCCAGCGGCCCCAGCGGAGACCCGAGCGCTTGACAGCCGGGCGACCTTCTCGCGGTCGATCTGGCTCATCTCAACCGACTGGTTCTCGCGGTCTTCGATGCCCTGCCGGTTGGCCTGGGTGTAGTTCTCGATGGCGGCGGCGTGGACCGCTACGCGCTGCTGTTCGTTGGCCGCGTTCTGGTTCTTGGATGCCACGCTCTGCGAGTACAGTGCGGAGCCCGCAGATGCCGCCGCCGAGGCGATTAGGAGCATAGTTGGCGTGATGACGTCACACATGCTTCGCCCTCAATGCGCCACGGCGTCGCTAGCTTCAGGCAGCACGGGCGCCCCCCGAACACCTTGCTTGTGCCACTCGTTCGCCACTCGCGCATTCGCCGCGATGACAGAAAGAGACGTTCCTTCGCGAGTACTCATTTCGGCGATAGTCGCGTGTGTACGAACGATTTCCGTGAGTGCATCGATAGCTTGGGCATGGCCGCAGGCCACACGGTAGACCTCAAGATAGGCGGCGGCGTCGGCGGGAAGTTGCACCGCTCGCCCTTTGCTGAGGCGGAGTGTTCTCACGAGCTGGTCTACTGCCACGCCCTCGCGTTCAGCCGCTGTGGTAAGTAGGCGGTGGACATAGACGATGTAGCCCAGCGCTTCGCTGGTGCTGATCCAATCAGGATCACCTTCTTGCGCGAGCTTGCCGGTGCGTCGGTCGATGTCACGTTGGCGCTGCCGCTTGACGGTTTGGAGGTGGTCGAAAAGTTCGACGGAAAGGGAGTAGGCGCGGAGTACACGCCGGGGGGACTTGTCTGCCATGGTTGGGCTCGTAGATGCGTAGGGACAAAGAAAAAGCCCCGACACCGGCTAGGGCATGGGGGCTCAGGACAAGGACGCGAATATGCGACCTATCGGCAATGGCTTGGTGTCACGGAGAGGTGAACGGGGCGGGCGTCAAGCCGCTGGCGATAGATCACTGGGGAGAGGCCGTTGCACGGGTGAGACCATGAAGGAATTTCATCGTGAAGGCGAAGACTGAAGGACCACAGTTGGCCCCACGCCGGAGGCACAGTTAGAGGTCATCAACTGGTTACCTTCAGGTCGAATCTCTAAGGTTTTTCTTCTTCTAATCATCCTCATAAGGGATGCACCTTCTGGAATCGCGGAGGAAATCTTCTCGACACCTTTAGGTGCTCCCCCTACCCCCTCGCACATCACGATGCCACCGCCCCCTTCGATGGTCTCGCTGCGGACCCTCGGGAGGTCTGCGGATGAGTTTGGGTGCCAGCACGGGGCTGGGCTTGGTGGTCTCGGCAAATCAAGGGTTGATGGGCCTTACCAAATGAAGGGGTTAATCACGGGCCTCACCAAATGTGGTGGTTAATCGCCGAGTCCCCCGGGTGCAAGGCACGCCGCAGCCTTCTCCGCAGCAAGACGCTCGGCCTTCGCGGCGAGGGCATGGAACGCCCGGGCGATCAGGTCATCCTCGGAGAGTTCGCCCGTCAGGACCTTCTCCCCGCCCATCACGTAGGCGCCGTGACACAAATCCACATGCGCCCGCCCTACTGCGCCAGATAGGCCCTCCAGCTATCCCACTGGTTTCGTGTTTTGGTCTTCGTTGGTCGCCAGCCGAAAGCCGCGCCGCCTTATCAGCGCTTCCGGATGGTCAACCAGCGAGCCCAACACACGATCAACAACCACCTCTTCCAGGCTGCCCTCCGCAACAAGTTCACGCCGTGCATCGGCCAGCAAGCGAGCGAACTCGGCCCCATCCAAAGCACCGCTTTGATTCAGACACATCACCAGCAGCTGAATTACCTTCAGCAAACCCTCGGTTAATTCGAGTGCCATGGTGCTCGGGTCAAGCGGCTGATCTTGCTCATTGGTTTCTGTGGTCATCCCCTATTGTGGTCAGACACGGGGCGTAGCCTCAAGGGGGCTCTCACCTGTGCGCGTCAATCAACGCCGACACGCGCTCCATGAGTTCATCTGCCAGCCCCTCGGGGTCACCCGCGAGACGCCCCACCGGGAAACTCCCGAGGCCCGTCGCCCCGTAGCTAACCCGCACCGAGGGAAAGCCGTCTCCGATTTCCTGCGCGGCATCCTGCAGACATTCGGAGATGGCCGAATGGGCCTCAGTCGGTTCGGCTAGAGGCTCGCCGCCCACGGTCAGGCGGTAGGTGTACAGGCCAGGACGAAGCTTGCGGATGTCGAGGGAAGGTTCCATGCAGCCATTCTCCAACGAGAAAGACGCGGGCTCACGCTGCCGCAGCGTCCCTGACGCGCATGATGGTCTGACGACTGGTGTTGTGAGTGCGGGCAATGGCGGCGATTGCTTCGCCCCGTTGAAGACGCTCGCGCACGTCGTCAAGCTCGCGCCCTTGCAACGCCTGCGGCCTGCCAAGCGTCTTTCCTTCCGACTTCGCCCGAGCGAGTCCCGCCTGAGTCCGCTCGATAAGAAGGTCCCGCTCGAACTCCGCGACAGCAGCAATAACGCCCATCGTCATCTTCCCCGCAGGGCTCGCAAGGTCCACTCCCCCGAGGGCCAAGCAATGCACCCGCACGCCCATCCCCGCGAGGCCTTCAACAGTCCCCCGGACATCCATCGCGTTGCGCCCAAGGCGGTCCAGCTTGGTGACCACGAGAACATCTCCAGCCTCCAGCTTGTTGAGGAGCATCCCGAAGCCCACACGTTCCGAGGCCGCTATAGAGCCCGACACAGTTTCCGCGATGGTGCGCTGAGGGGTGACGCTGAAGCCTGCCGCAGCGATCTCCTTGACTTGGTTCTCTGTGGTCTGGTCGGTAGTAGAGACGCGGCAGTATGCGAACACACGGGACATGAGAAGACCTCTTTATGTACGAAAAGGACGTCCGAATCATCAGGCATGTTCAAAATGCCGTCAAGCTATTTTCTGAACACCCTCTCCGGGGCTGTCCGTATCCGGTCGATTTAGGACACCCCAGTTCGCCCAGGTCGCCCTCATAATGTCTTGTCCTTCAGGAGCAGCGCATGAGTTCCAAGCCTTCGTCTTCAAGACTCCCCACCGGCACGGGCTTTGCCCAGGACGGCCTCTCGGTTCCCAAGATGGTTAAGCCCGCCTCACCGCCTGCCACCCCTGTGCCTACTCGCACTACGGCCGCGAGTGCACCTGTTGCTCCAGCTACGCCAAGCGTCGGTAAGAAGTGACGTGGAACGGCAGCGCAAAGCCTTCAGCCCGCTCTCGCGCTCAAGCCAAAACTTGGCGCAGAACTTTCTCAAGAATTTCGCCCGATGCCAACGGCTTCGGAGGCGTATGGCGGTGGCGCAGCGAGTCAAACCACGCCGTCTTCAAGGAGCACAACAATGAGCAAACAAGGCCAACCGACCGGGCAAAACTCGAGGCCATCACCCGATGCCGGGGTACCAGTGCCCACGATGGTCAAGCCGCCACCGGCCCCTCCGGCAGCACCGCCAGCCCCATCGAGTCAAAGCAAGTAATAGTCGAGAGTCCACAGGTCTTTGTACCTTCTGCGGAAGCACAGAAGCTCTATGCAGATTTCTTGGCGGAGACCAACAAGCGAGAGCTTTCTGGCTCGGAGAATTTCGACAAATCCGTCCTGACGCTTTCGAGTGCAGGGCTCGCCTTGTCCGTGAGTTTTCTGAAAGACTTCTCCCCGATAGCTGGTGCATCGCTTCCGTGGATGCTGTATACCTCATGGGCGCTGTTTACGGTGGCTACCTTGAGTACGATGGCATCGTTCCTAGTGAGCGGACAGGCCATGAGCCATCAAAAGACAGTGGCGCATCGGGCCTACGTGCTAGGTGAGGAGGCCGCATTCGAGGAGAGCAACCCTTGGGGCATTTGGGTACCGGGCCTTAACTTGGCCTCGGCTGCGTCGTTCTTCTTTGCGCTTATCTTTACCGTCGCATTCATTGTCACCAACCTGGAAGGTAACCGAATGACAACAGGCAACTTCAAAGTACCCGCCGCGGGCTCGCTCGAACAAAGAGGCGCACCTGTTCCGACCATGCAGCGACCGGTCTCCGCGCCAGTTGCAGCGCCGACGCCGCCCGCCTCAGCGCCAAGCGGTGGACAAGGTAATGGCGCCAGCAGCCAGTAGCACTGGCGCACTTTCTACCGACTGGATAGCCGCTACGGCATCCTGCCAGGTACACCTTCACGCCGCGATCCCTGCCTGCTGTCTCCGTGGAGATGAGGGGCGAACCGTTGGGTCAAGTGAATGCGTGGCGAGGTATGTGAGGGGTCAAGTGTCGATCAACCTATAGGCGCCAGCGGGTGCCCGTACGTTCCGCCTGCGTTGACGGGCGCGGTACACGGGCGGGCTGCGCGAGGGGGCCACGGGGGGGCTTGCCGCCCGGATTTCTTCGAGGGAGCTTTCGGATTTTTGCGGTAAAACCAAAGTCCCACATCTCACGCCTGCGCGATGCTCAAGACCACAGCACTCCTTCTAGCCTTCGCCACATTCAGCGCGTACGCAGACCGCCCGGGGAAGATCATGGGCATCGGTCAGACGCCATGTGGTGACTTCGTGGAGTGGCGCACTGCGAACAATTCGGTTGCACAGGCGCAAGCGGTGGATTGGACCTTCGGCTACATCAGCGCCTACAACTTATACGGGTCGTCGCCACAGGTCCCCGCAGCGCCAACTTACGCAACGGTGGGGCTGTACCTGGAGAAGTATTGCAGGGACCGTCCCCTTGACCTAGTTGTCGCTGCTGCCACTTCCCTCATCAAAGACCTCAAGGCGAAGTAGGGGCGAGTGTAGGTCAGCGGCGAAAGCCTCGATTTCCGCCCATGAAGTTGCCTCCCTTGGGTCTCGATCCCGACTAACCGAGTGCGTGCCTCATGAACTCCTTCCGGCTCTGGTAGATAACGTGCACCTAACGCTTCGCCTTGCGCCCTTTCAGGAGGCCGACAATGCCGCCCACGAAAGGAACAAGCCAGAGATACACGAGCGTTCCGCCAATGGCCCTCTCGCGTGCCCAAGCGGAGCCGATAAGGTCATAGCCGATGTAAAGCATCAGCAGCGAAACAGGGAGGGCAAGAATCGAGGCGATCTTCACGAGAGACACCCCTACTTCCTCGGCACCCGGGGCCTCGGGGCAAAGCGGTCGTAGTCGATGCGAATGCCGAAACCCTCCCAAGCGAACCCGTTGGAGAACATTTCGAGGCACGGCAGCCAAGTGCTCGCGGCCTCCCGCTTTATGCACATGGCTCGTGCGACGGTCCGGAAAAAAAGCATTCCCGGCAGGTCAATCTCGATCTCAAAGTCGGACGTTTTCAATAGCATCTTGGCTCCAATCAGCCGCACGGAATTACGCGGTAGCCTAATATTGCCGATAGTCCTGAAAAATAAAAAGCTCACTATCAATACAGTCTCGCTATGAAGATAGTCATTCTGCCGAGATGGCCGCTTCCGAGGCGAGCTAAGATGGTCAATCCTTGTGACACAAGCCTGTATCACTTCAGAGTCTGAGTTCACTTCTAAGTTGTTGATTTGATTGACAAATCCTTGCCCGATGGCAGCGGTAAGGCTCGTCAACCTCTTCAGCAGCTTCGTTTCATTCCGTGCGAAATGAAACGAGGCTTGCAACAACCGCTATCAGCCCAGACCCAGGCGACGAATCGCGCCGCGCGCCGCGGCCGCGCCGCTGGCCATCGACGCTGTCAGCAGGTAGCCGCCGGTCGGCGCTTCCCAGTCGAGCATCTCTCCTGCCGCAAACACGCCGGGCAGCGCGTTCGACATCAGCTGCGCATCCAGTGCGTCGAAGCGCACGCCGCCTGCCGTGCTGATCGCCTCGTCGACCGGCCGCGTCGCGATGAGCTTCAAGGGCACCGCCTTGATCGTCGCGGCCAGTTGCGCCGCGTCCTGCATCGCTTCGCGGCTCAAGGCCTCGTGCAGCACCCCCGCCTTGATGCCCTCGAGCCCCAGCCGGCTCTTGAGATGACTGCTGAGCGAACGCGCGCCGCGAGGGTGCGTCACTGCGGCCAATACCTGTTCGGCACTGCGGTCGGGCAGCAGATCCAGCAACAGCGTCGCGCTGCCCTTCGCGGCAATCTCGTCGCGCAGCAGCGCCGACGCGGCATAGATCAGGCTGCCTTCGATTCCCGTGGCCGTCGCGACGAACTCACCCTTGCGCGCAAAGTGCCTCCCCTGGCTGTCGGTGAACGAGATCGCGACCGACTTGAAGGGCTGCCCGGCAAAACGGCTGGAGAAATGCTCGCTCCAGCCCATGCTGTCGAAGCCGGAATTGGCCGCCAGCAGCGGCGCCACCTCCACACCCTGCGCCTGCAGCCACGGCGCCCACGCGCCATCGGAGCCGAGGCGAGCCCAGCTTGCCCCGCCCAACGCCAGCACTACCGCATCGGCCTTTGCCGTAATGCCGCCGGTCGGCGTCGCGAACCGCAGCGACGCCATGTCGAAAACCCCATCGCCCATCCAACGATGCCGCATATGAAACTGCACACCCGCCGCACGCAGGCGATGCAACCACGCGCGCAGCAGCGGCGCGGCCTTCATGTCGGTCGGAAACACGCGCCCCGACGTGCCGACGAAGGTCTCGATGCCCAGGCCGCTCGCCCATTCGCGCATCTGCTGCGGTCCGAACAGCGCCAGCATCGGCTCGAGCTGCGCGCGGCGCTCGCCGAAGCGGGTCATGAACACGTCGAAGGGCTCCGAGTGCGTGAGGTTCAGCCCGCCACGGCCGGCCAGCAGGAACTTGCGGCCGACCGAAGGCATCGCGTCATACACATGCACCTGTGCGCCGGAAGCGCTCAGGACTTCAGCCGCCATCAGGCCGGCAGGTCCGCCGCCGATGACGGCGACGGTAGGGGAAACAGTCATTCGAGATTTACCAGTTCGCCCTGCCCGGTGAGGAACGCGACGCGCACCGTGGCACCGGGATAGGCATGTTGCACTGCCGCGCGATAGCGCTGCATCTGTGCGATCAGCGCAGCGTCCCGTTCGGGGCGCGCCGCAGATTTGTAGTCGAGGATCCACCAGGCGCCGCTGTCGCGCTCGCGCACCAGACGGTCGATGCGCAAGGTCTCGCCTTCATGCACCAGCGTGACTTCGTTGCCATGCCAGTCGACCCTGCGATCGTCCCACACCCAGGCGCCCTCGCCCGCGCGGATACGCCGCGCCAGGGCGGCGGCACCGCGCGCCTGCTGCGCATCGAGCATGAATTCGCGTGCCGCGGCGCGCACGTGGGCCGCAGGCAACGGCTCGCCAGGGACCGCCCATTCGAGCAGACGGTGCATGGCCTGGCCGAAGGCGGCGGCGCGCGCGTCAACGGTGGTGCCTGGCGCTTTCTTGGTGGCAGGTTGTTCGACCAGCACGGGCGCCGCAGGCATGCGCTTCATCGAGAAGCTGCCCGCGCCGGAGTCGGTCGGCAAGACGACCAGTGGCTCGTCGGCCTCGGCAGGCTCGCACAGCGGTTCCAATCGTGCCCACCAGCTGCCTTCGTTGGCGCGCGCCGGGCGCACCGACGACAGCACCAGCCGCTCGCGTGCCCGCGTGGTCGCGACATAAAGGCCGTTGAGCTCTTCACGATGGCGTGCGCGCTGCTCCTCTTCGAGCAATGCCGCCGCGCAGGCCGGCGGCGTCTTCTCGCTCGCGAGGAACACGAAGCGCGTCGGCGCGCTGTCGCCGCCCTTCCATTCGACCAGCACGCCCATGGTCTGGGCGCGCGGTGGTGCCGCGTCGCAGTCGAGCATGAGGACGGTATCGGCCTCCAGTCCCTTCGCGCCATGCACGGTCAGCAGTTGCACCGCATCGGGCGCGGCCACGGTCGGAGCGCGCACGCCGCCCGCGCGCAGGGCGCGCACCAGCGCATACGGTGTCGCGAAACGCGCGCCGTCGATCTCGAGCGATGCGGACAGCAGGCCGCGCAGATTGGCCAGCGCGCTCTGGCGCATCGCGGCTGGAACCGCGGCCCCGAATTTCGCGAGCAGATCGCCATCGTGGAAGATCGCGTCGAGCGCGTCGTGAGGCGGCAGTGTCATCAGCCAGCGCTGCCACTTCCTGAGCTTGGTGCCCACCTCGATCAACGCCGGCGGCAGACTTTCGTCCTTCAGGATCAGCGCGAACCAGCTCACCGGGCCGCGCTCGCGCTGGCGCAGCGCGAGCTGCACCAGCGCCGCGTCATCGATGCCGAACACCGGCGACTTCAGCGCCCGCGCCAGCGAAAGATCGTGCGCGGGCGACACCAGGGCGTCGATCAGCGCGACCACGTCCTGCACTTCGGGTGCGTCGTGCAGATCGTTCTTCTCGGGCTGCTGCACGGGGATGTGGCGCTGGCGCAGTTCGTCCTGCATGGCCGAGAGCCGGCTGCGGCGGCGCGCCAGCACCATGATTTGGCGCGGCGGCGTTCCGTCGGCGATGCGCTGCGCCACCCATTGCGCGGCCTGTTCGCATTCCTTCTGCAGCAGCTGTTCTTCGGGCAGCACGCGCGGCGTGACGAGGCTGTCGCGCCAGTGCAGCATGCCGTCGTCGGCCGGCGCCGCGTCGGACGCATCGCCGAGTGCGTCGCGGTCGATGGCCGGCAGCTTGAGCAGTTCGCCTTCGTCGCCGCGCTCGGTGGTGTGGGCGCGGTAGCCATCGAACTCGCCGGCCTCTTGCGCCGCAAGCATCGCCGCGTTGACCAGCCCGACCACGGCCCGTGCATTCCGGTGGGTGTGGTCGCAGTTCAGCAACTCGCCGTCGAGCCCTTCGCGCACGAACTTCTTCGCGGCGATGAACACCTGCGGCTCGGCGCGGCGGAAGCGGTAGATGCTCTGCTTCGGGTCGCCCACGATGAACACGCGCGGCGCGCGGCCCTGCGCCCCGGTGTACGCGCTGAGCCAGCCGTAGAGCGCCTGCCACTGCAGCGGGTTGGTGTCCTGGAATTCGTCGATCAGCAGGTGCGCAATGCGCGCGTCGAGCCGCTCCTGCACCCAGCCCGAGAGCGCCGACTGGCCGAGCAGCAGCTGCGCGGCCTGCTCGACGTCGTTCATGTCGACCCAGCCGTGGGCGCGCTTCACATCGGCAAAGGCCGCGATCAGCAGGCGCGTGAGGCGCGTCATGCGCTGCTGGTAGAGCCATGCGGCGTGCTGGGCCTGTGCGCCGCACAGCACCTGCAGCTCGGCCTCGGCTTCCTGCGCGGCGGGGAATTTCTGCAGGTTCTTGTTGAGGCGGTCTTCGGTGGCGACGAAGAAGTTCTTGCGCAGGTGTGCGAGCGCGGCCGCCAGCGAATCGGCTGCGGGCTCGCCCATGCCGAACACGTCGATGATGGCCTCGGCCGCCTTCTGCGGCGTCTTGTTGCTCTCTCGGCCAAGCGCGGCGGCGCGGTCGAGCCAACGGCGGCGCACCGGCTCGCCGAGCAAGGCCTCGGTCGGTTCGTCCAGGCCTTCGAGCGACGGAAAGAACGCGCTGAAATGCTGGACGGCATTCTCTGCATCGGCCAGCGAGAACTCGACGCGCTTCGACAGCGCCTCGCTCAGGGCCTTGGCCGTTTGCGAGCGGCCGTGCGTGGCCACGACGGCGTAGTAGTCGGCCAGCACGTTCTTGTCGGCGGTGACGGCCTCGAAGAAGGGCCGCCATGTGTGGCCGCGCGCCTCGGCATCGTCTTCGAGCAGTTCGTAGTTCGACGGCAGGCCCAGCTCGCGCAGCACCGCGAGCGGCGCGTTGCGCAGCAGGCCCGCGAACCAGGCGTGGAAGGTGCGGAACTGCACCGGCCTGCCGCCTTCGAGCAGGCGCCGGTAGAGGCCCTTCAGGCGCGGCACGGCCGCTGCCGCAGCGACGGGCTCCACGCCGCGCATCATGAGTTGGCCGACCAGTTCTTCCGGCGTCCGTTCGGCAAAATCTTCAAGCCACTGGTCGAGCCGCTCACGCATCTCGCCGGCCGCCTTCTTCGTAAAGGTGATGGCCAGGATCTCATGCGGCTCGCAGGCAGACTCGCCTTCTTCGAGCAGCGCGCGCAGGATGCGCGACACCAGCATCCAGGTCTTGCCCGCGCCTGCGCAGGCCTCGACGGCGACCGAACGGCGCGGATCGCAGGCGACGGTGTAGAAGGCCTCGCGCGTGACGTGCCGGCCGTTGTGTTCGTAGGCGGCGCCGTTCATTTCGCAATGCCCCCGAAACGGGGTGCCTCGTTGCCCCAGAAGTCCTTGCGGCAGAGGCCGCGCGCGGCGCAGTAGTCGCAGACGGCGCCCTCCCCCAGCGGCGGCAGCGCAGCCCCGTGCGCGATGCGCGTGAAGTCGTCGATGATGCCGGCCACCAGCGCATCCCGCGCCTCGACCACGGCGGGCTGCTCGACGGTCTGCGTGCCGGAGGACTTTTCCCCGACGTTCACATAGGCCGCGCGCAAGGTGTCGTCGGCCACCAGCGCGGCGTAGAAGGCCAGTTGCGTGTCTTCGGTCGGGTCCTTCACGCGCTCCTTGCTGACCGTTGCCGATTCGGTCTTGTAGTCGATCACGAAAGCCTGGCCGTCGGGCATGCGGTCGATGCGGTCGAGCCGGCCGATCAGCCGCAGCGTGCCCAGGGGCTGTTCCTTCCAGGGTTCGGCTTCGACGAAGACCGCGCCGCCCGCCTCGTGCCCCGTCAACCAGTTGAGGTAGCCGTCGCGCACCGCGGGCCAGGCCGCGGCGAATGGCAGGAACTCGGCTTCGGACAGGCTGAGCTCCTTCGTTGCGCGCCGGGCCGCCTCTTCGATGAGCGAGATTCGTTCCTGCGCATCCTGCGCCGGGGTTTCGACCAGCGCCTCGTGGAAATGACCAAGCACGGCATGCAGCCAGTTGCCGAAGTCGCGCTTGTCGACCTCGGCATCGAGCTCGTCGGCGCTGCGCAGGCCCAACTGCCGCAAGGCGAAGAAGCGGTAGGGGCAGCGGCGCAGGTCTTCATACACGCTGGTCGAGATGTTCTCCAGTGGCAGGAGCGCGCCGGAAGGAGTCGGATATTCGGTTGGCTGCACGGCCACTTCGCGCGGCGTGCGTGGATCGGCCGAGGGCTGCAGCGCGTGATCGAGCTGCAGCGCCTGCACCAGCGGACTGGGCCGTACCGGCTCGCCGCTGGCGTCGGACTGGCGCCAGATCAACTCGCACGACGGGTTGTGCAGGGCCGCGGCCCAGGCTGCGCGCTGTGCGGCTTCGAGCGTTTCACGCGATGCCAAGCCCAGCTCGAGTCGCTGGGCGGCGCTCCAGTTGCCGGGCGGCTCGGGTGACGCGGGCAGACGCCGGTCGTCGCAGCCCGGGATGACCACGGCACCGAACGCCCGACCCAGCAATTGGTACAGCGGCAGCACGACGACCTTCGGCGCCTGGTCACCCGCGGGGGGCACGAAGCTCGCGTCTTCCAGCACGTCGCGGACCCAGGCGGTGAACTCGGCCAGCGTGTGGCGGCCGCCGGGGAAATCGTCGTCGTCGCCGTGCGCGCCGGCATCGAGCCACAGGGCGCCGATCACTTTGCCGCCGGCGAGGTCTTCGTCGAGCAGCGCCCATTGGCCGCTGGCTTCCAGCAGCTCGCGCAGCGCGCGCAGCCAGTCGGCCAGGGGGCGGGACCGGGCCATGGGCGCGCGTCGCGCCTCGATGGCCTCGGTGAAGGACAGCAACGTGGCGTCCTGCGCCTTCTCGCTGCGCGCCACCAAGGCACACCAGGCCAACCAGTCGCGCAGGCCTTCGCGGCGCAAGCGGGCTTCGAGCAGTTGCACGGTCGGCGCATCACCATCGGCGCCGCTCTTGAGCCATTCGAGCACCTGGTCGCTGGCGGCGTCATGGGCACAGGCGCGCAGCGCGCTCATCAGCGTGGCGGCGGCGCGCGTGGTCGACAGCTTCCAGCCCGTTTCGTCGTGCGTGACGATGTCTTGCGCACTCAGCTGGGCGCTGATGCGGCGCGTGAGGGCGCGGTCGGTTGCGATCAAGGCGACCGGTGCGCGGCCTTCGGCGAGGTGGCGCAGCACGCAGGCGGCGGCGAGCTCGGCTTCGTCTTCGGGGTCGAGGGCGACGTGCGAAACCGCAGCCTGCGTGGGCGCGCCCGAAGGCACGAGCGAGAGATGAAGAGCGCGGTCGCCCCACAGCTTGCAGAGCGACTGCGTGAGCGGATCGGCCAGGAAACCCTCGAGCACGATCAGCGCATCGACCTGCGCACGCGTGCTGTCGCGCTGAAGCACGTCGGTGGCATAGCCCGAGGTCGAGGCCCACGCGACGGCGATGCGGATCAACGCGCTCTCGATGCGGAACCATTCCGACTCGCTGCCCGCCTCGGCCACGCCCGCTGCGCGTTGCGCCCATTCGCCGCCCCGCACTTCGGGACTCACGGCAGCTGCAAGAGGGGCCAGTTGATACGCCAGTTCGACGACGCGGCCGGCCAGGGCGAAGCGCTCGGCACTGAAACCGGCTTGCGACAGCAACGCCTGCGCCGTGACGAGGTCGCGCGCCATGTCGTGCGCGATGTCGTAGCCGGTCGGCACGAAGCCGCCCGCGCTGCGGGCCCAGTTATGGGTGGTCTCGAAGCGCGGCACGAAGCCGGGGCTGCCGCAGCGAGCCCACATGGCGCGCGCCACGCCCATCAACTGCGCGTAGGGCACCAGCACCACGGTGCGGGCGGCATGCAGCTGGCGATCGGCCAGCGCGCGGACGATCCGCGCAACGACGCCATTGGCGGGATCGCACCACAGGGCCTGGACAGGGAGGCCTTCGTTCATGTTCTATCGAGGGGTTGGAGAGCGCGTGGACGTGACGCACAAGGGCTTTTGGCTATCGCCGCCATAGCGTCCCCGCACGGCACGCCACCCCTTGGTTTCTGTCACAATGACCAGCACTTTAGCTGCACCGAAACTCTCTGCGCACAAGGACCCACACATGGCCAGCGAACTCATCAAACACATCTCCGATTCCTCCTTCGAGGCCGACGTGCTCAAGTCCAGCCAGCCCGTGCTGGTCGATTACTGGGCCGAATGGTGCGGTCCCTGCAAGATGATCGCCCCGATCCTCGACGAAGTGTCGGCCACCTACGAAGGCAAGCTGAAGATCGCCAAGCTGAACGTGGACGAGAACCGCGACATTCCCGCCAAGTTCGGCATTCGCGGCATCCCCACCTTGATGCTGTTCAAGGACGGCCAGTTGGCCGCCACCAAGGTCGGCGCCATGAGCAAGGCGCAACTCACGGCCTTCATCGACCAGCAACTCGCCTGAGCGATTTCCACCGGCCAGCGCGCAATGCGTTGGCCGGCGCGTTTTTCCTGTCATAATCTCCCACAGATCACCGGCCCTTTATCCAGGCAACCGGTTCGAGTTCCCCGGTTGGTGAGGCACCTCTCGCTTCACACCCAACCTCCCCCCGTTTTCCGTTCGATTACCCCGCGAGGGGTCATTCCATGCACTTAAACGAACTCAAGGCACTCCACGTGTCTGAAGTCCTCAAGCAAGCCGAAGCGCTTGAGATCGAAAACGTCGGCCGCATGCGCAAGCAGGAGCTGATGTTCGCGATCATCAAGAAGCGCGCCAAGGCCGGCGAGCAGGTCTTCGCCGACGGCGTGCTCGAAATACTGCCCGACGGCTTCGGCTTCCTGCGCAGCCCCGACACCAGCTTCACGGCCAGCACGGACGACATCTACATCTCGCCGAGCCAGGTGCGCCGCTTCAACCT
>Ga0055540_1000979_pt1 | contig 18445 bp, 15 predicted proteins | sample AraplaCvi_mMS_r2_2_FD_55040 | JGI IMG/M metagenome (GOLD analysis project Ga0055540, IMG submission 55040) | Arabidopsis root microbial communities from North Carolina, USA - plate scrape MF_Cvi_mMS_r2 | ecosystem: Host-associated > Plants > Roots > Endosphere | place: USA: North Carolina
GACATCCGGCAGTACCTGGCGCAGTTGGGCTTTCGCAGCGTCGACGAGGCCGTCGGACGGGCCGACGTTCTGGACACGGCGGCGGGCGTCGCGCACTGGAAGAGCCAGGGCCTGGACCTGACCCCGATCTTCGCGATCCCCACCGACGCCCACGGCGCGAGGCTGACACAGCGCCGCCGGCTTCGCGATCAGGACCACGCTCTCGAGCATGCGCTGGACCAGACGCTCATCGCGCTGGCCGAGGGTGCACTGGAGGATGCCCATCCCGTTCGCCTCGAACTGCCCGTCCGCAACGTCAACCGCACGGTGGGCACCCTTCTCGGCTCCGAAGTGACCCGCCGCTACGGCGCACAGGGCCTGCCCGACGACACCATCCACGTGACGCTGACGGGGTCGGCGGGACAGTCGATCGGCGCCTTCCTGCCACCCGGGGTCACCCTGAACCTGATCGGCGACGCCAACGACTACGTGGGCAAGGGACTCTCGGGAGGACGCGTGATCGTCCGACCCGACGACGACGTGCTGTTCCTGCCCGAGGACAACGTCATCGCCGGGAACACGCTGCTCTTCGGTGCGACGTCCGGCGAGGTATTCCTCCGCGGGCGTGTCGGTGAACGCTTCTGCGCCAGGAACTCCGGCGCGCTGGCCGTCGTGGAGGGCGTCGGCGACCATGCGTGCGAGTACATGACCGGTGGGCGCGTCGTGGTGCTGGGGCCCACGGGTCGCAACATGGCGGCCGGCATGTCGGGCGGTATCGCCTACGTGCTGGGGCTGGAACCGGCGAAGGTCAACCCGGACATGGTGCTGCTGCAGCGTCTTGAACCCGAGGACCTGGCGTGGCTGCACGACGTCGTGGCGCGGCACGAGAGTCACACCGGCAGCACCGTGGCTCGATCGTTGTTGTCGGACTGGCCACGGCGCAGTGCGCAATTCACCAAGATCATGCCGGTCGACTACGAGAAGGTCCTCTACGCCACCCGCATGGCGAAGGCCGAGGGCAGGGACGTGGACACTGCGATCATGGAGGCGACGCGTGGCTGATCCCACCGGATTCCTGAAGGTGCCCAAGGTCGAGGCGGCCAAGCGGCCGGTCGACGAGCGGGTGGGGGACTGGCACGAGGTGTACGAGCGTCAGGATCCGCACGAGCGGGCCGGCGAGGTGTCCCAGCAGGCCAGGCGGTGCATGGACTGCGGAATCCCGTTCTGCCACTCCGGTTCTGCCGGTTGCCCCCTGGGCAATCTGATCCCGGAGTGGAACGATCTGGTACGCCGGGGGCGATGGGACGCGGCGAGCGACCGCTTGCACGCGACCAACAACTTCCCGGAGTTCACCGGCCGGTTGTGCCCGGCGCCGTGCGAGGCGGCGTGCGTGCTGTCGATCTCGGAGGATCACACCGGCGGTGCGGTGACCATCAAGCGCATCGAGCAGTCCATCGTCGACCAGGCGTGGATGGACGGCACGATCGAGCCACAGCCGGCTGCCATCTCCACGGGCAAGAGTGTCGCGGTCGTCGGCTCGGGCCCGGCGGGATTGGCTGCCGCCCAACAGCTCACCCGCGCGGGTCACCACGTCACCGTCTACGAACGTGACGACCGGATCGGTGGCCTGCTGCGCTACGGCATCCCGGAGTACAAGCTGGAGAAGGTCGGGCTCGACCAACGGCTGGCCCAGATGCGCGCGGAGGGAACGCGTTTCGTCACCGACTGCGAGGTCGGGGTCGACCTGTCGGTGGAGCGGTTGCACGGCCAGCACGACGCCGTGGTGCTGGCCGTGGGTGCGCTGCGCTCACGGGACAACCAGGTCGAGGGTCGCGAGCTCGACGGCGTCCACCTCGCCATGGAGCATCTGGTGCCCGCGAACCGAGAGTGCGAGGGCGACGGGCCCTCACCCATCTCGGCGGCGGGCAAGCACGTCGTGATCATCGGCGGCGGCGACACCGGGGCCGACTGTCTGGGCACCGCCCACCGCCAGGGCGCGGCGTCGGTCACCCAGTTGGACTACAACGCCGAGCCGCCCGGGCAACGCGGCGAGAGTCGCTCCCCGTGGCCCACCTGGCCGTTGGTGTTGCGGACCTCGCCTGCGCACGCCGAGGGCGGGGCACGTCACTACGAGGTCGCGGTGCAACGCTTCGTCGGCGACGCCCAGGGCCGCCTGGCGTCGATCGTCATCGCCGAGGTCAAGGTCGAGCGCGACGCCGACGGCCGGCGCTCGATCATCCCGGTCGGCACCGAGATCGAGCTTCCCTGCGAGCTGGCCCTGCTGGCGATCGGGTTCGAGGGCGTCGAGCACATGGCCTTGCTCGACGAGCTCGGGTTGACGCTGAACGGTCGGGGCGCGCTGTCGTGTGGGTCGGACTGGCAGACCGACGCACCCGGGGTCTTCGTCTGCGGTGACGCCCACCGCGGCGCGTCGCTGATCGTGTGGGCGATCGCGGAGGGACGCAGCGCCGCACACGCCGTGGACGCCTACCTGATGGGCGAGTCGGATCTTCCGGCCCCGGTCAGGCCGGGTGCGCTGCCGCTCGCCGCCGTCTGAATCGTCTTCTGAATCGATCACGACTATATTGAGTCAACGTGACTAGACGCGGAAAGATCGTCTGTACGTTGGGACCGGCTTCCTCCTCGGAGGAGCAGATCAGGGCACTCGTCGACGTGGGCATGGACGTGGCGCGGTTGAACTTCAGCCACGGTGACCACGCCGACCACGAGATCGCCTACAAGCGGGTCCGGGCCGCCTCCGATGCGACGGGGCGTGCCGTGGGCATCCTCGCCGACCTGCAGGGTCCCAAGATCCGGCTCGGCCGGTTCGCCGACGGGCCGACGATGTGGCTGGCCGGGGAAACCGTGCGCATCACCGTCGACGACGTCGACGGCACCCACGACCGGGTGTCGACCACCTACAAGGAACTGGCCAAGGACGCCGCGGTCGGTGACCGGCTGCTCGTCGACGACGGCAACATCGGCCTCACCGTCAGCGAGATCGACGGCAACGACGTCGTCTGCATCGTCACCGAGGGTGGCAAGGTCAGCAACAACAAGGGACTCTCGCTGCCCGGCATGAACGTCTCGGTGCCCGCACTGTCCGAGAAGGACATCGAGGACCTCAAGTTCGCCCTCGCGCTCGGCGTCGACCTCGTGGCGATGTCGTTCGTGCGGTCGCCCGCGGAGATCGAGCTGGCCCATGAGGTGATGGACCAGATGGGCCGCCGCGTGCCGGTGATCGCCAAGTTGGAGAAGCCGGAGGCCATCGACAATCTCGAGGCCATCGTGCTGGCATTCGACGCCATCATGGTCGCCCGCGGTGACCTCGGCGTCGAGCTGCCGCTGGAGGAAGTCCCGCTGGTGCAGAAGCGCGCCATCCAGATGGCTCGCGAGAACGCGAAGCCCGTCATCGTCGCCACGCAGATGCTCGAGTCGATGATCGAGAACTCCCGGCCAACGCGCGCCGAGGCCTCCGACGTCGCCAACGCCGTGTTGGACGGCGCCGACGCCGTCATGCTCTCGGGTGAGACCTCGGTGGGCAAGTACCCGCTCGAGGCCGTCAAGACGATGGCCCGCATCATCACCGCCGTCGAGGAGAACTCCACGGCCGCACCGCCGTTGACCCACGTGCCGCGGACCAAGCGGGGCGTCATCTCCTACGCCGCGCGCGACATCGGGGAGCGGCTCGACGCCAAGGCGCTGGTCGCCTTCACCCAATCCGGTGACACGCTCAAGCGGCTCGCCCGGTTGCACACCCCGCTGCCGCTTCTGGCGTTCACGCCGTTGCCCGAGGTGCGCAGCCAGCTGGCGATGACCTGGGGTACCGAGACGTTCATCGTGCCGCACATCCAGACCACCGACGGCATGATCCGGCAGGTCGACGAGTCCCTCTTGGCGTTGGGCCGGTACAAGCGCGGCGACCTGGTCGTCATCGTCGCCGGCGCGCCTCCCGGCACGGTCGGCTCCACCAACATGATCCACGTGCACCGGATCGGCGAGGACGACCACTGAGCTCGTCCGACCTGGAGGAGCTGCTCGCCGTCCTCGACCTCACCCGCGTCGACGACGACCTCTTCACCGGGTCACATCCGAGCCGGAACCCGGTTCGCACGTTCGGCGGGCAGATGATGGCCCAGGCCTTCGTCGCNGCCAGNCGCACCGTGCGCACCGGGTTNCCGCCGAGCACGTTGTCGGTGCACTTCATCGCCGGGGGCGACCCGGCGCGCGACCTGGAATTCCACGTGGTGCGACTGCGTGACGAGCGTCGTTTCGCCAACCGGCGGGTCGACGTGCGACAGGGCGACGTGCTGCTGGCCTCGGCGCTGGTGTCGCACATGGCCGGCGGCCGCGGCAATCTCGACCACGGGGTCGAGGCTCCGACGGTCGCCGAGCCGCTGTCGGTGCCCAGCATCGAAGAGCTGCTCGTCGGCTACGAGGAGACGGTGCCGCTGTTCGTCGAGGCGCTCAAGCCCATCGAGTGGCGCTACACCAACGANCCGGCGTGGGTGATGCGCGACAAGGGCGACCGGCTCCCGCACAACCGGGTGTGGCTCACCGCCAAGGGAGCGATGCCCGANGATCCGGTGATTCATGCTGCGGCACTGGTGTATTCGTCGGACACCACGGTGCTGGACTCGATCATCACCACCCANGGTCTGTCCTGGGGCTTCGACCGCATCTTNGCGGTGACGATGAACCACTCGGTGTGGTTTCACCGCCCCGTGGCCTTCGACGACTGGGTCCTCTACTCGACGACGTCGCCGGTGGCCGCGGAGTCGCGGGGACTTGGCACCGGCCACTTCTTCGGCCGCGACGGCGCCCTCCTGGCCACGGTGGTCCAAGAGGGGATCGTCAAGTACTTCCCCGAGTCGGCCGCGGACTGACGCCGAACTTCTCCTGCAGACCGTCGAACCACTTCTCGGTGCAGGCCTGCGTGGCGGCCTGGTCGTCGCCCGCCTTCATCGCGCAGTCGAGGTAGGCCGCGCCACCGGAGTCCCGCCATGCCAGTCCCCAGATGACGGCGAACGCCACCGACGCCACGACCGCCGCCGTGCCCAGCGCCATCCCCGCGACCGCGATGGGACCGTTGTCGGCCTCGCGGCGCGTGGCACGGGCCCGGCCGACGCCACCGAGGATCAGCGCCACCACGCCGCACGCGAGGCCCCCGAGGACCGACCAGCACAGGGCGAGGCCGGCGACCGCGACCGCGAGCGCCGCGGTGCCGGTTCCGTTTCTGGGGCCCGTCATGTCTGCCGAGGGTAGAGCACCGGGCAGGTCACCCCGTGGGGCAGGTGATGCGTGGCGACGACGACGGTGCGGGTGGGGGAGAACAACCCGTCGGGTGCCAGCACCTCACGCAGCAGCCGGTCGGCGTCGGCGGCGTCGAGATGTTCGGTCGGCTCGTCGAGGAGCACCACGGGCAGATCGCAGATCAGGGCGCGGGCGAGCAGCAAGCGCCGCCGCTGCCCGGCCGACACCGCCGCGGCACCCCCGGTGAGGATCGTGGCCAAGCCGTCCGGCAGGTCGGCCAGCCAATCCCGCAGGCCGACGGCCGCNAGGGCGGCACGCAATTCGTCGTCGNTCGCGTCGCCGCGGGCCACCAGCAGGTTGTCTCGCACCGTGGTGTCGAACAGGTGCGCATCCTCCGGGAAGAAACCAGCGATCACCGGATCGGCGTGCTCGGCGGCGATGGCCATCAGGGTCGTGGTCTTGCCGCTGCCGCTGTCCCCGACGACGGCGATGCGGTCACCGTCGCGTAGCTCGGGCACGTGGACTCGGGGGCGGGTCCTGGCCGCCGGGTCGGTGTCGGTCAGGTCGAGTAACCGCGCGGCGGCGATGCGGGCCCGGGTGAGGGCGATGGCCGCAGCCGGCAGCGCCGCGGTGGCCTCGAATGCCGAGAGCGGCAGCAGNACCAGGATTGCCAGNGTCGTCGGAGCCACCTCGCCGGCCAGGCCGATGGCGACGAGCACCGCGCCGAGCACGCTGACCGCCGTCGCGGCGGTGGGAGCGGCTGCGCCGAATGCGGCAGGCAGTGCCGCGCGGTCGGCGGCGGCCCCCCACTCGCGGTGCCTGCGGGTCGCGTCGGCGAGGACCGCGTCGAGCCGTCCGGCCACCCGCAGTTCGGGCGCGTGGTCCAGCGCAAGCATCGTGGCCGTGTCGCGGTCCGAATGATGTGTGGTCGCAACGCGTTCGGACGCCGCCGCGGCGCGGGCGGACATCCAGGGGGCGACGACGCCGGCNACCAGCAGACAGGCCAGCAGTACGGCGGCAACGGNGGGGGAGATGACGGCGAGGGTGACGACGGACGCCGTGGACAGGATCACGGCGACCGCGANCGGAAGTACCGCGCGCACCAGGACGTCGGACAAGTCGTCGACGGAATCGCCGACGCGGGAGGCNATGTCGCCGCGTGGCAGCCGCATCGCGGTCTCGACGGGTCCGTGGGCCAGCGCGCGGTACAGCTCGGCCCGGGCGTTGCCCGCCGCGCGCAGCGCNACGTCGTGCGACGCCAGCCGNTCGCAATAGCCCAGGACTCCTCGGGAGATGCCCAGGGCGCGGACGGCGACGACCGCGACCGACAGGTCGAGGATCGGCGGCATCTGCCACGCCCTGGCGATGAGCCACGCCGAGACACCCGCCAGCGTCAGTGCGCTGCCGAGCGCGAACACGCCGAATGTCACGGCCAATGCCAGTCTCGGCAGGCGGGGCCGCAGCAGCGCCAGACCCACGAGCAACGGGTCACGCCGCGACACGGTGCTCACCTCCGACGGTGACGACGCGGTCCGCGGCGGCGCGAACGACCTCCCGATGGCCGACCACCAGTACGGCGGCGCCCTCGCGGGCGATCTCGCGGATCGACTCGAGGACGAACCGTTCCCGCTCGGGGTCGAGGTGTGCGGTCGGTTCGTCGAGGAGCAGGATGGGCCGGCCGGCGCCGAAGGCGCGTGCCAGGGCCAGCCGCTGACGCTGGCCGAGGGACAGCCCCGCACCGTCACGACCGACGACGGTGTCCAGGCCGTCCGGCAGCGATGCGACGACNTCGTCGAAACCGCTTCGCCGACAGGCCTCGTCGATGTCGGCGAGGGGTCCGAGGAGTTCCAGGTTCGACCGGACGGTGCCGGGGATCAGCGCGGGCCGCTGCGGCAGCCAGGCGACGTGGCTCCACCACTGCCGGGGGTCGAGATCGCCGACGTCGACGCCGCCCACGAGGACGCGCCCCGTGGTCGGTGCGGTGAGACCGAGCACGGCGTGCAGCGCGGTGGACTTTCCGGCCCCGTTGGGTCCGGTCAAGACGGTCACGCTGCCCGGCTCGACGTCGGCGGACAATCGATGGGGCGCAAGGCCGTTGCGCGCGACGACGCTCAGATCGCGGATGGCGATCGTCGTGTCCGAGGGGGTGAGCGTGCCGTGGGCCGGTGGCGCCGTGTCGGCCAGGAGCGCGGCCGCCTTCTCCTGCGCGGTCCGCCCGTCGCGGGCTGCGTGGAACTCCGCACCGACGCGGCGCAGCGGCCAGAAGACCTCGGGCGCAAGCAGGATCGCCGTCAAGGCGGAGCTCAGCGCGATCTCCCCGTACACCAGCCGCAGGCCGACGCTGACGGCCACGAGGGCGACGCCGAGGGTCGCGAGCAGTTCGAGCACCAGCGACGAGAGGAACGTGATCCGCAACGTCGCCATGGTCGAACGCCGGTGCGCGTCGGCGAGTTCGACGATGCGTCGGCGAGCACCGTCGGCGCGACCGACTGCCCGGAGGGTGGGGATGCCGGTGATGAGATCGAGGAGGCGCGACTGCAGGGTGGTCATCGCCGTCAGGGCCGCCGCGGAGCGCTCGGCGGTGACGAGGCCGATGAGCACCATGAACAGCGGAACCAGGGGTAGCGCCACCAGGACGACGACGGCGGCCTGCAGGTCGTACCACGCCATCGTCGCCGCCGCGGCCGGGGTGAGCACGGCGGCTTGGACGACCGCTGGCAGATACCGGGTGTAGTAGGGGCGCAAGGCGTCCAGGCCCCGGGTGCTCAGGGTGGCGGCGTCGTCGCGCCGGGCCGCCAGGTCGCGCGGCGGGAGTGCCGTCACCGCGGCGAGCAGCCGTCGGTTCTCCTCAGCGATCGCCGCGGTGGCGCCCCGCTGACTGACCCGCGCCTGCGCCCATTGGGCGCTCACCCGAATCGTCCACAGTGCCACCAGAAGCCACAGTGCGACCGCCCAATGCCCCGGGGTTCGCGAGGCCGGGTCGGTGATCAGACCCGCCAGCAGGTGCGCCAGCACCACCGCCGCCGCGATGGCCGAGCCGGTGATGACCACGCCGCAGCCGGTGGTCAGCACCAGGTGGCGGCGCATCATCTCGGGCGCAGGCCTGTCGGCGCCGGAATCCGCTCGGCGGAGATGCGTTGGCGGAACACCCAGTACGTCCAGCCCTGGTAGGCGATCACGAGCGGCGCGAAGATCAGCGCCGCCCAGGACATGACCGTCAGGGTGTAGTGCGACGACGACGCGTTGTGCACGTCGAGGCTCCATGCTGGGTCGAGCGTCGACGGCACCAGGTTGGGGTACAGCGACCCGAACAGCAGGACGACCACCGCGACGACGACGGTTGCCGTACATGCGAACGCCCAACCGTCACCGCCGCGACTCCACACCAGCCCGACTGCCGCGAGTTGCGCGACGACCGCGACGCCGAGCACCACCCACGTCCAGTCCTTGCCGTGCGCCAGTTGGGTCCATGCACCGAACACGCCGACGACCACCGTCACGGGCAGGGCCAGTCGGGCGGCGAAGAGCACCGCGTCGTCGCGCACCGCGCCGGCGGTCTTGAGCATCACGAACACGGCTCCGTGAAACGCGAACAGTCCGGCCGTGGCAAGACCGCCGAGCAGCACGTACGGGTCGAGCAGGTCGGTGACGGACAGTTCGATCTGCTTGTCCCCGTTGACCGGAAGCCCGTGCACCAGCGCGGCGAAGGTGACACCCCACAGCACCGCGGGCACCCAGGAGCCGACGGCGATCGCGACGTCGGCCCAGGTGCGCCACTTGGGGTCGTCGACCTTGCCCCGCCACTCGATGGCGCAGATGCGGACGATCATCGAGACCAGGATGAGCAGCAGCGGCAGGTACAGGCCCGAGAACAGGGTGGCGTACATCTCCGGGAACGCCGCGAACATGGCGCCGCCCGCGGTGATCAGCCACACCTCGTTGCCGTCCCACACCGGTCCGATGGTGTTGAGCACGGCGCGCTGGTGCCGCTCACCGCTGCCGGCGGGCGCGCTCTTCCTGAAGAACGCCATCAACATTCCGACCCCGAAGTCGAAACCCTCCAGGAGCAGGAAGCCGACGAACAACGCCGCCAGTGCGACGAACCAGAAGTCCACGAGACCCATGTCGACCTCCTAGTACGCGAACGACAACGGTGCGACGTCGGCGTCTCCGGGGGGCGTGGGCGGCGCCGGTTCGGCGTCGTGCTCCAAAGGGCCCTCGACGACGTACCGTCGGATCAACCAGAACCAGATACACGCCAGTGCGGCATAGAGCAGCGTGAACACCGTCAGNGACGTCAGCACCATCGCCGCGGAGTGCGTCGAGACCCCCTGGCCGACGGTGAGCCGAATCATCTGGTCGCCGGTCGGGTTGGGCACCACCACCCANGGCTGCCTGCCCATTTCGGTGAANACCCAGCCGGCGCTGTTGGCCAGGAACGGTGTCGGCAGGGTCAGCAGGGCGAANCTGGCGAACCACCGTTCGTGGGGGATGCGGCCGCGGCGCGTCGACCACAGCGCGACCATCGCGAACAGGACCGGGACGGCGAGCAGGCCGATCATCGCCCGGAACGACCAGTAGGTCACGAAGAGGTTGGGCCGGTAGTCACCGGGACCGTAGGTCGCCTCATACCTCTCCTGCAGATCCTTGACACCCTCCAGCGTCACGCCGTCGAACTTGCCCTCGGCGAGGAAGGGCAGGACGTAGGGCACCTCGATGACGTGGTCGACGGCGTCGCAGTTGTTGTGGGTGCCGACGGTGAGAATGGAGAAGTCGGGGTCGGTCTGGGTGTGGCACAACGATTCTGCCGAGGCCATCTTCATGGGCTGCTGCTGAAACATCAGCTTGCCCTGGGCGTCGCCGGTGAGGAACAACCCGCCGGCGGCGGCCAGGGTGACCAGGCAGCCCAGAATGGTGGCGGGCCGGTACATCGTGCGGGCCTCCTCCGTGGCGCGGGCGCGCACCAGCCACCAGGAGCAGACGGCCGCCACGAACGTTCCCGCGGTGAGGAACGCGCCGAACACGGCGTGCGAAAATGCCGCCGTCGCAGTGTTGTTCGTGAACAGGGCGACGATGCTGGTCAGCTCGGCGCGGCCGGTCTCCGGGTTGAAGCGGGCGCCGACGGGATGTTGCATCCACGAGTTGGCGGCGATGATGAAGAACGCGGAGGCGTTGACCGCGAGTGCGACGATCCAGATGCACGCGAGGTGCACCAGGCGCGGCAGCCGGGTCCAGCCGAAGATCCACAGCCCGATGAAGGTCGACTCGAAGAAGAAGGCGACCAAGCCCTCCATGGCCAGGGGTGCGCCGAACACGTCGCCGACGAAGCGGGAGTACTCGCTCCAGTTCATGCCGAACTGGAACTCCTGGACGATGCCGGTGGCGACGCCGAGGGCGAAGTTGATGAGGAACAGCTTGCCGAAGAACTTGGTGAGCCGATACCAGGAGGGGTTCCCGGTGACCACCCAGGCCGTCTGCATGACGGCGATCAGCGGGGCCAGGCCGATGGTCAGCGGCACGAAGATGAAGTGGTAGACGGTCGTGATTCCGAACTGCCATCGCGAGACGTCGAGAGCGTTCACGAGCATCATCTCCTGGCTGCGGTAATACCTACGACAAAGTGTAGTAGATAAGCTTCTCCCAGCCCAGGNCGTTTCTTAGTGAGCTGGCTGACCCTCCTGGGCTCGGGTGGTTCCACGCCGGATGGCGACGGCGGCGCCGATCTCCACGACGCCGATGACGATCAGCCAGACCCCGACGACGAGCGCCAACGTGGTGATCGAGTCGAACGGAGAGGCCAGGACGACCACGCCCGCAACCAGACTGATGAGGCCGACGAAGACGTTCCAACCCCGCCCCGGAAGCGTGGGATCGCTGATCGCGGACACCGCCGTGGCGACGCCGCGGAAGATGAAGCCGATCCCGATCCAGATGGCTAGCAACAACACTGCGTCGTAGAGATGCCGAAAGGCCATGATCGCGAGGATGAGCGAGGCCGCGCCGCTGATGAACAGCAACACCCTGCCGCCGGCGGAGACGTGGAGGCTGAAGGCGAACACGACTTGCTGAATCCCGGTCAGCAGCAACCCGGCACCGAAGAAGACGGCCGCGACGGTGANCGAGATTCCGGGCCACGCGACGATCGCGGCGCCGAGCACGACGGCGAGCACGCCGGACACGGCAGCCGATTTCCACAGATGGGGCAACAGACTTGGGGCAGACGCGGTGGTCATGATGGGCAGTGTCGCATGACCACCCCGTTGCGTTGCGGTTTCGCACAGCGCAAATCGACGACCGGCGCTAGGTTTCACCTACTACGACGCCGACATCCCGCTAAGGTTCCTGAGGTCGTCGCCAGCGTGCAATGAGGGCGACCCCGATGCAGAGAGAAGAGACAACGTGGTAGCTGGAATTCAGAACCGTCGAGCGAGCTCCCGATGGTGGCGCGGCGCTGCGGTCGTCGCCGTGTCCGCATCGCTCGCGCTCTCGGGCTGCACCAAGAACGAGGACACCGCACAACCGGCGAAGGAGACCACCGCCGCGAAGGCCGCCAAGGTCGACGACATCGCCAACACCGTTCCCGAGGACATCAAGTCCTCCGGCAAGCTGATCGTCGGCGTCAACGTTCCCTACACGCCCAACGAGTTCAAGGATTCGAGCGGCAAGATCGTCGGCTTCGACGTCGACCTGATGAACGCCATCGCCTCCACCCTCGGCCTGACCGCCGAGTACCGNGAGGCCGACTTCTCCAAGATCATCCCGTCGATNCAGGGCGGCACCTTCAACGTCGGCATGTCGTCGTTCACCGACACCAAGGAGCGCGAGCAGACCGTCGACTTCGTCACCTACTTCTCGGCGGGCTCGTTGTGGGCCAAGCCCAAGGGGTCCGACGTCGACCCGAACAACGCCTGCGGCAAGAAGGTCGCGGTGCAGGCCACGACCACGCAGGAAGTCGACGAGCTGCCCGCCAAGAGCAAGGCGTGCACCGACGCGGGCAAGCCGGCCATCGACATCGTGAAGTTCGACGGCCAGGACCAAGCCACCAACGCCGTCGTCCTCGGTCAGGCCGACGCGATGTCGGCGGACTCCCCGGTGACGCTGTATGCGATCAAGCAGAGCGCAGGCAAGCTCGAGCAGGCGGGCGAGACCTTCGACGCGGCGCCCTACGGCTGGCCCGTGGCCAAGGGTTCGCCGCTGGCGGCCTCGCTGCAGAAGGCCCTCGAGCACCTGATCGAGACGGGTGACTACAAGACGATCGCGTCGAACTGGGGTGTCGAGGCCGGCATGATCGACAAGCCGGTCATCAACGGCGCGACCAGCTGACACTCGGATCTCACCGATGAGCGTCGACGTTCGCACGTCACCCGAGAGTCCACCCGTCATCGATGCCGTCCCGTTGCGGCACCCCTGGCGGTGGGTGGCGGCGATCGTCATCGTCGTGCTCGTCGGGCTGTTCCTCTACGGCGCGGCGACCAACGACGCCTACGGCTGGAACACCTTCGGCAAGTACATCCTCGACGAGCGCATCGTCTCGGGGATGGTGGTCACCCTCGAGCTGACCGTTCTGTCGATGATTCTGGCCATCGTGCTGGCGGTGCTGCTCGCCGTCATGCGGTTGTCCCCGAATCCGGTGTTCCGCTCGGTGTCGTGGGTGTACCTGTGGATCTTCCGCGGCACCCCGGTCTACGTCCAGCTGGTGTTCTGGGGCCTGTTCCCGACCATCTACAAGAACATCCAGTTGGGCATCCCGTTCGGCCCGACGTTCTTCGCGGTCAACATCCAGGATCTGTCGCTCTACTTCGTGCTGGCGGTGGTCGGCCTGGGGCTCAACGAGGCCGCCTACCTCGCCGAGATCATCCGGGCCGGCATCTCGTCGGTGCCGGAGGGCCAGACCGAGGCGTCCACCGCGCTGGGCATGTCGTGGCTGATGACGATGCGGCGCACGGTGTTGCCCCAGGCGATGCGGGTGATCATCCCGCCGACGGGCAACGAGTTCATCGGTCAGCTCAAGACCACGTCGCTGGTGGCCGCGGTGCCGTACACCTTCGACTTGTTCGGGCGTCAGCGCGACATCTCGGCGGTGCTCTTCCAGCCGATCCCGCTGCTGCTGGTCGCCGCGGCCTGGTACTTGCTGATCACCAGCATCCTGATGGTGGGGCAGTACTACCTCGAGCGGTACTTCTCCCGAGGTGCCTCCCGCAAGCTCACCGCCAAGCAGCTCGGCGCTCTCGCCGAGGCGCAGACCCTCGGAGAGGCCGGCCACACATGACCCCGACAGCCGAGGCCACCCCCATGGTCAAGGCCGAGAACGTGTGCAAGAACTTCGGCGCGCTCAAGGTGCTCAAGGGGGTGACGCTGGAGATCGGGCGTGGCCAGGTGCTGGTCCTGGTCGGCCCCTCCGGCTCGGGCAAGTCGACGTTCCTGCGCTGCATCAACCACCTCGAACAGGTCAACGGCGGTCGGCTCTACGTCGACGGCGAGTTGATCGGCTATCGCGAGCGCGGTGACAAGCTCTACGAGATGCCGCCCAGGGACGCCGCGCGGCAGCGCCGCGACATCGGGATGGTGTTCCAGCACTTCAACCTCTTTCCGCATCGCACCGCGCTGGCCAACATCATCGAGGCGCCCATGCAGGTCAAGGGCGTCAAGAAGGCCGCGGCGATCGAGCGGGGCAAGGACCTGCTCAACCAGGTCGGGTTGTCGGACAAGGCATCTGCCTATCCGGCGCAGCTGTCCGGTGGTCAGCAACAGCGCGTGGCGATCGCCAGGGCGCTGGCGATGGATCCCAAGCTGATGCTCTTCGACGAGCCCACCTCGGCGCTGGATCCCGAGTTGGTGGGCGAAGTGCTCGGCGTCATGAAGAAGCTCGCCAGCGANGGCATGACGATGGTCGTGGTGACCCANGAGATGGGGTTCGCCCGCGAGGTCGCCGANCAGCTGGTGTTCATGGACGCCGGGGTGATCGTCGAGAGCGGCAAGCCGCGCGAAGTCTTGAGCAACCCGCAACACGAACGCACGAAGGCATTCCTGTCCAAGGTGATGTAGTTGGGCAGTCACGCAGCGGGAAGTGACCCGGCCACACCGTTGTGGCGGGCGGCGCAGGTCTTCCGGCTGCTGAGTTGCGTCTACGCGTTCGGCTTCCAGATCGCCGTCAACGACGACCTCGAACGCCCCGCAGTCGGCTGGGCGCTGTTCGCGGTCCTCGTCTCGTGGAGTGTCGCCTGCGCAGCGGCCTACCTGCACGGGTACGGCCGGCGAATGGCCTGGGTGGGCGCCGAAGTGGTGGTGGTCGTCGCGCTGATGCTCTCCACGGAGATCGTGGCCTCCGATCAGTGGGCCTTGGACAACCAGTCCTGGCCGACGACCTTGTGGGCCACCAACGCAACGATTTCCGCGGCCATCCTGCTGGGGCCGGTCGCGGGCATGGCGGCCGGGCTGCTGGTGACGGCCTCCAATGCCGTCCTCAAGGGCTACGTGAGCGTCGACGTGGGACGCAACGCCACCGTCGTGATCGAACTCGCCGTCGGCCTGGCGATCGGGCTGGCCGCACAGACCGCGCGGCGGGCGCACGCCGAACTGCAGCGGGCGGCACGACTGGCGGCCACGCTCGAGGAGCGCGAACGGTTGTCNCGCGAAGTGCACGACGGCGCCATTCAGGTACTGGCGCTGGTGGCCCGGCGGGGTCGCGAGATTGGCGGTCCGACAACCGAACTGGCCGAGTTGGCGGGGGAGCAGGAGCGCGTGCTGCGCCGCTGGGTCNGTAGCGCGGGTTCCCCGGCGCCCGTGGGCCTGAGCNCCGATCTGGTGACGTTGCTGCGCCGCCGCGCCGCCGACCGGGTGTCGGTGAGCCTCCCACCGGAACCGGTACTGCTGCCCGCCGAGGTGGCCCGCGAGGTCGACGCCGCGGTGGCCAACGCCTTGGACAACGTCGCCGCCCATGCCGGCGCGGACGCCCACGCCTTCATCCTGGTGGAGGATCTCGACGACGCGGTCGTGGTGAGCATCCGCGACGACGGTCCGGGAATCGAGGCCGGACGGCTCGAGGAGGCGGTCGGCGAGGGCCGGGTCGGAGTGTCCAAATCGATTGTCGGACGGCTGAANTGGCTGGGNGGCACGGCACGGTTGACGACGGGACCGGAAGGGGGNACCGAGTGGGAATTGACGATTCCACGTTCACGGTGATGGTGGTCGACGACCATCCGATCTGGCGCGACGCCGTGGCCCGAGACCTGGCCGAAGAGGGCTTCACCGTCGTCGCGACGGCCGACGGGGTGGGCTCGGCCGGCCGGCGGGCCGCCGTCGTCACACCCGACGTGGTGGTGATGGACATGCGATTGTCGGACGGCAGCGGTGCGGCCGCCACCGCGGAGGTGCTGACGGTGTCGCCGTCCTCGCGCGTCTTGGTGCTCTCGGCGTCCGACGAACGCGACGACGTGTTGGAGGCGGTGAAGGCCGGAGCCACCGGATATCTCGTCAAGAGTGCGTCCAAGCACGAACTCGCAGACGCGGTTCGGGCCACCGCCGAGGGACGGGCGGTCTTCACCCCCGGCCTGGCCGGTCTGGTACTCGGCGAGTATCGGCGCATGGCACGCTCGCCGCGGGGGGATGACTCCACTCCGAGTCTCACCGAGCGGGAGACCGAGATCCTGCGGCACGTGGCGAAGGGGCTGACCGCCAAGCAGATTGCCGAGCGACTCTCCCTGAGCCACCGCACGGTGGAGAACCACGTGCAGGCGACGTTCCGAAAGTTGCAGGTGGCCAACCGCGTCGAGCTTGCGCGGTACGCGATCGAACACGGGCTCGACGAGTAGGGGACGGGTAGAACTACTCATCCGGTCGTCGAGCGCCGCTGCCACGATGGCACCATGACCGAACCGGAATACGCCGTCGTCGCCAGGATGTCGTCCGACATCGCCGCGATCGGTGCGTACCTGGCGCGGGCGTCAGCCGACCTGCGCCAGCTCGAACGCATCGTCGCCGAACGATCCGCCGTACCGCCGCCTCAGCCGGTGCAGCCGCCGCAGTGGCAGCCGGTGCAGCCGGCCCCCCGGCCGCCGGCGCCTCGGCCGGACGGCTGGATTGGCAAGGCTCTGGCGGCCGCCGGAGTCGCCGTCACGTTGGTCGGCGTCGCACTCCTGCTCGTGCTCGCCGCGCAGGCCGGCATGCTGAGCCCCGGCGTCAGGGTGACCGCGGGGGCGGCCCTCGCCGCCGGCCTGGTGTCGGTGGCGTGTCGACTCGTGGACCGACCCGGCGGACGCGTGGGTGCCATCGCCCTGGCCGCCACGGGCGTCGCCGCGGCCTACGTCGACGTCATCGCGGTCACCACCGTGTATCACTGGGTGCCGGAACCCGTGGGGCTCGCCCTCGCGGGTGCGACGGCCGTCTCGGGCCTGCTGCTGGCTCGCCTGTGGAATGCCGAACAGCTCGGACTCCTGGTCCTCGTACCCCTGATCGTTCTGGGGCCCGTCGTCGCCGACGGCGTCACCGTGGCCCTCGTCGGATTCATGCTGGCGCTGGGGGTCGCGTCAGTCCCGGTGCAGCTGGGCCGGGACTGGATCGGTCTGCACGCCGCGCGGACGGCGGTGGCCACGCTGCCCCTGATGCTCGCACTCGTGGTGACGGGCTTCGACTCCACGACGTCGCCCACGCTGGCTGTGGCGAGCGCAGTGGCCGGGACGCTCGCGGTCGGCAGTGCCGTCCTCCTGCTCCCGCACACGCGACGTCAGACCACCATGGCGGTGCTGAGCGCCGTGGGGGCGACCCCGGTCCTGGCTGCGTCGTGGGCCGTGGACGCCGCCGTGGCGGCCGCCATGGCCGCGACGCTCTGCGCGGTCCTGATGGGAATCGTGGTCGTGGGCGGCCGCCGTCGCATCGTCGCGGCGGGCGTCCGGGCGACGTGGTCCGTCCTGGCTGCCGGGTCCGCGATGGTCGCGGTGGCCACGGCATTCGACGGGCCGGTGGCCGGGCCGATCCTGCTCGCGATGGCGGTCGTCCTGGCAGTCGTCGGCCGACGTGGTGCGGCGGCTCGATGGTGCGCGGTCGCGTTCGCCGCGGCGGGCGCAATGTTCGAGCTCGCATCCGCACCACCGTCCGTCCTGGCCCGGGCCACCGAACTCAGCCCGTCCATCGCCGTCTCGACGGTCGTCTCCGGCCTGCTCTTGGCTGCCTGGGCGGGTGCCGCCGCGTGGTCGTGGCGGACCGACTGGGCGTGGGCCGGTGCGGCACTGGTCACGCTCTACTCCGTGACGACCGTGACCGTCACCCTTGGTGTGCTGATCGGGGGTCGGGCGACGGGCTTCTTCGCCGGCCACGTGGCCGCCACCCTGATCTGGATCGTGCTCGCTGCCGCGGCGCTGCGGCATGCGATCTCGGTGCCGCGCGACGAGCGGTCCTTGCCGGTGGGCGGCGGGATGGCATTGGTGGCNGCGGCGGTGACGAAGTTGTTCTCCTTCGACCTCGGCACGNTGGACGGAATGTTTCGGGTGGCGGTCTTCATCGCCGTCGGATTGCTGTTGTTGGGCATGGGTACGGGTTACGCCCGGATGCTCGCCCAGCAGGACGGTCCGCGGCCCGAGGTGTGACCGCACCCGCGATACCGGACGAGGCTACCAACGTCCATGCGAGGGGGCACAGGCCGACGGATAGCCACGATCGTGGTCCGAAGTGATGCAACCAAGCGCTTGCTGTCGAGTTTCACTCGGCCGCAATTAAAATGTGGCTGGCACAGTCATATTGTTAGCCACCCGGATGTCTGCATTTCCTGTAGCTGCAAACTATGGTGCACCCGCTACGAATGACTGAGCTGGACCGCTCCTGAAAACATATGTTTTCAGCATTTGTACTGCCTTGATGCAATCACCTTGCTGCATGTTCAGTCAGATTTAGTTAATTGTCACGTTAGCGTTCAGAGTTTGCCTCAAAACGGGCATACGGTATCGAAACTGCTGCTCGCGGGGGCGCACGATCGTTCCTGCGCAAACGTCGTTACGAGTTGGTGTCGTTACCGAGACATATTTGCTACGGCATGAGTAAATGAGGCGAACCGGTTTGACGGCGACGACGATTAACCCCGCTGAAAGTAGGACCCATCCCATGAAGAAATCTCCCCGAAACTGGTTCAAGGCCGTTGCGACTCGTGGCGTCATCGCGGCCATCCCGGTCGCCATGGCGAGTGCGTATGCGAGCAATTTGTTCGTGCCTACGCCCCCGCGGA
>Ga0055540_1000980_pt1 | contig 18425 bp, 19 predicted proteins | sample AraplaCvi_mMS_r2_2_FD_55040 | JGI IMG/M metagenome (GOLD analysis project Ga0055540, IMG submission 55040) | Arabidopsis root microbial communities from North Carolina, USA - plate scrape MF_Cvi_mMS_r2 | ecosystem: Host-associated > Plants > Roots > Endosphere | place: USA: North Carolina
GGTCAGCGTCACCACCTTCACGCGGACGCCCTCGTCCACGTACTTGGCCATCGTGGCGGCGCCCTTGCTCGACTCGTCGTCGGGGTGGGCGTGCACCGCCATCAAACGCAGTTCGCTCACGTGTGCCTATCTTGCTCGATCGCCATGGTCGTCCCGGTTCAACCAGCTTGGGTGCCCCTATAGTTCCAGTCCTAGTCCGATCTTCCGAACCCAGACCCATGCTGGCCATCCGACGGAGGGGTGAATCACCGCGTGATCGAGCGCCCCGAGGCCCGCTACGGGCGTCAACGGCTGGCCGGCAGCTCACGTCGCCGGCTCATCGCCGTGCTCTTCGTGGTGATCGTGGCCGCGGGCGTCGCCCTGGCCCTCGTCGCCTACCAGCGGCTGGGCACGGGAGAGGTCAAGGGCGACCTGGGCGGCTACCGGCTGGTCGGCGCGGACGGCGTCGAGGTCACCATCAGCGTCACGCGCGAGGACCCGTCCCGGCCCGTGGTGTGCATCGTGCGCGCCAGGTCGGTCGACGGAGCCGAGGTGGGCAGGCGCGAGATCCTGGTCCCGCCGTCGACCGCGGAGACGGTGCAGGTCTCGGCCATGGTCAAGGCCACCCGGGCGCCCGTCGTCGGCGACGTCTACGGCTGCGGCACCGACGTTCCGGGGTACCTCCGGGCGCCCTGAGGAGGTTTGGCCGTGGGGGCCGTCGGGCAACCGTCCGGAGAACGCCGAACAGCCAATACGTGAAAACCGGTTGTCGTGGCGGTGCTAACATGGACGGGTACACGGTTCCCATTGGAACCGTGTATTGCTGCTTTAATGCGCCCTCAGCGCCTGCGATCGAGGCATACGCCGAACATTCCCCGCTGACAGCGCGAGACGAAGACAGGAGCGCGACGACATGACGGATACCCAGGTCACCTGGCTCACCGAAGAAGCATTCGACCGGTTGAAGGCCGAGCTCGACCAGCTCATCGCGAACCGACCGATCATCGCTGCCGAGATCAACGACCGCCGCGAAGAGGGCGACCTCCGCGAGAACGGCGGCTACCACCAGGCCCGCGAGGACCAGGGACAGCAAGAGGCCCGGATCCGGCAGCTCCAGGAGTTGCTGAACAACGCCAAGGTCGGCGAGGCCCCCAAGCAGTCCGGCGTCGCGCTGCCCGGCTCGGTGGTCAAGGTCAAGTTCATCGACGGCGGCGACGTCGAGACCTTCCTGATCGGTACCCGCCAGGAGGGCGTGACCGACGGCAAGCTCGAGGTCTACTCCCCCAAGTCGCCGCTCGGCGGCGCGATCATCGACGCCAAGGTCGGCGACAAGCGCAGCTACGTCGTCCCCAACGGCAGCACCATCGAGGTCGAACTGCTCAGCGCGGAGCCGTACCACTCCTGATCTGACCTACGGTCCGTTCATGGCGCAGATTGCCGAAGACCTGTTCCTCCTGCTTCTGGACAACGCGACCGCTCAACCCGCGCTGGAACGTCAGCGCCGGGAACGCGTGCTGGCGGCCGGCGTCTTGCTCGACCTCGCGTTGGCGTGCCGTGTCCGGCCGTCGGCCCCCGGCGACGCCGTCGAGCAGGGCCGACTGATCGCGCTCCGGGCAGGCACCGCGACCGACCCCGTCGGAGAATCCGCGTTCGCGCTGCTGCAGAAGCAGCCACTGTCGCCGTCGCGTGCCGTCACCAAGGTGAGCAAGGGCGTCCAGGACACCGTGGCCGTGCACCTGGAGCGACTCGGGCAGATCAGTCGCGTCCGGGTGCCGTCGACGCGCTTCAACCCGCTCTACGCCTGGCCGATGACCCGGCGCGAGCGGGTCGCCGCGGCTCGTACGGACCTGCTGTCGGCGTTGTTCGACCGGCGGCCGCCCACCCCCGTCACCGCGGCCATCATCACGGTGCTGCATTCGGCCGACGGGCTCGGCGCACTCCTGAGCCTCAACGACCGGGGCTGGCGGTGGGTGCATTCCCGCGCCACCGAGATCTCCAGCGGCAGCTGGGTCGACGAGTATCCGACGGCGCTGCCGGAGGTCAACCTGGCGGTCACCGCCTCGGCGTTGCGCTCAGCCCTTTCCTAGCGCCTGTTCCAGGTCGCCCAGCAGGTCGGCGACGTCCTCGATGCCGACGGACAGCCGGACCAGGTCGTCGGGCACCTCGAGTTGCGAGCCCGCGGTCGAGGCGTGGGTCATGGCGCCGGGATGTTCGATCAGCGACTCCACGCCACCGAGCGATTCGGCGAGGATGAAGATCTCGGTGCGCGCGCACAGTTGGTGCGCCGCGTCCCTTCCGCCCTTCAGCCGGGCGGACACCATCCCGCCGAAGCCCGACATCTGCCGGGCGGCGACGTCGTGGTTGGGATGGCTGGGCAGGCCGGGATAGAGCACCGCGTCGACGGCGGAGTGTTCGGCGAGGAACTCTGCCACGCGGGCGCCGTTGGCGCTGTGCCGTTCCATCCGCAGCGACAGCGTCTTCAGCCCACGCATCGTCAGGTAGGCGTCGAAGGGGCCGGGCACCGCGCCCGCGCCGTTCTGCAGGAACGCAAACGCCTCGTCGAGCTCCTCGTCGTTGGTGAGCAACGCGCCGCCGACGACGTCGGAGTGCCCACCGATGTACTTTGTCGTGGAGTGCAACACGATGTCGGCCCCCAAGGCCAGCGGTTGCTGCAGAGCCGGCGAGGCAAAGGTGTTGTCCACCAACACCTTCACGCCGGCGGCCGAGGACAGCTCGGCGATGCCGGCGATGTCGGCGACCGACAGGAGCGGGTTGGTCGGCGTCTCCACCCACACCAGCTTGGTGGCCGGTGTGATCGCCGCGCGAACGGCGTCGAGGTCCGGGAGCGCGACGGGGGTGTGCGTCACGCCCCACTGGGAGAAGACCTTGTCGATCAGACGGAACGTGCCGCCGTAGGCGTCGTCGGGGATGACGACGTGGTCGCCGGGGCGCAACACGGCCCGCAGCGTGCAGTCGGTGGCCGCCATGCCCGAACTGAAGGCGCGCCCGAACGTGGCGCCCTCGACGGCCGCCAGGCCCGCCTCGAGCGCGGCGCGGGTCGGGTTGCCGGTCCGGGCGTACTCGTAGCCACCGCGCAGCCCGCCAACGCCGTCCTGGGCGAAGGTGGAACTCGCGTAGATCGGCGCGTTGACCGCACCCGTCGCCGGATCGGGCCGGTAACCGGCATGGATCGCCCTGGTCGCGGGACCGTAGGCGCGGTACGCATCTGCCTTGGAACGCTGCTCACTCATCGCCGTTCAGGGTAACGGTGTCGAGTATCGGTGAGCGCCGGTGTAGAACTTTCAACATGTCCACGACGATCGAAAGTCTCCTCGACCTCGACACGCTGCTGACGCCCGAGGACCTCGAGCTGCGCACCATGGTCCGGCAGTTCGGCGATTCCCGCCTGCGTCCGCACATCGCCGAGTGGTTCGAGACCGGTGAGGTGCCCGTCCGGGACCTCGCCGTCGAGATCGGCAAGCTCGGCCTGCTGGGAATGCACCTGCAGGGATACGGCTGCAGCGGGTCCTCGGCCACTGCCTACGGCCTGGTGTGCCAGGAGCTGGAGGCCGTCGACAGCGGCCTGCGCAGCCTGGTGTCGGTGCAGGGTTCGCTCGCCATGTTCGCCATCCACCGCTGGGGCAGCGAGGAGCAGCGGGAGCAGTGGCTGCCGGGCATGGCCGCGGGCGAGCTGATTGGCTGCTTCGGGCTGACGGAGCCCGACTTCGGCTCCAACCCCGGCGGCATGCGGACGACGGCGCGCCGCGACGGGTCCGACTGGATCCTCAACGGGTCGAAGATGTGGATCACCAACGCCTCGATCGCCGACGTGGCGATCGTCTGGGCCCGCGCCGAGGAAGGCGTGGTCGGATTCGCGGTCCCCACCTCGACGCCGGGCTTCTCGGCGCGGGAGATGACGCACAAGATGTCGCTGCGCGCCTCGGTCACCTCCGAGTTCAGCCTCGACGACGTGCGCCTGCCCGACGACGCCAAGCTGCCTGGTGCCCGCGGCCTCTCGGGCCCGTTGGCCTGTCTGTCCGAGGCACGGTTCGGCATCGTGTTCGGATCGGTCGGCGCCGCGCGCGACTGTCTGGAGACGACGTTGGACTACGTCGGCACCAGGGAGGTCTTCGACAAGCCGCTGGCCGGATATCAATTGACGCAGGCCAAGATCGCCGACATGGCCGTCGAATTGGCCAAGGCGCAACTGCTGGCGTTGCACCTCGGCAGGCTCAAGGACGACGGCACGATCAAGCCGGAACAGGTCAGCGTCGGCAAGCTCAACAATGTGCGGGAAGCCATCAAGATCGCTCGGCAGTGCCGAACCCTGTTGGGCGCCAACGGAATCACGCTGGAGTACCCGGTGATCCGCCACGCCAACAACCTGGAGTCGGTCCTCACCTACGAGGGCACGTCGGAGGTGCACCAGTTGGTCGTCGGCGAGGCGTTGACGGGCGTCAGCGCGTTCCGCTGACCACCGTCGACGCCAACTTGTCGGCGAAGGTCTGCCGCTTGCGATCCCATAGCGGCCACAGGAAGCCGAGGCCGACGGTCACGACGTCCACGATGTGGGTCAGTTGACGAATCACCGACCGCCAGAGGCCGATCGGCTGTCGCGTCGTCGCGTCGAGCACGCGGATCCTCGACAGGCTCTTGCCGACGCTCGACCCGGTGCGTCCCTGACGCAGGCCGGTGTTCCACACCGCGTAGCCGACGATCGCCAGCCAGCAGGCCACGAAGCACCACCGGCCCACCGTCGTCGCCCCCGAATCGCCACATTGCGGGCCGAGATCGCGGACGGACGGATCGCCGTCGCACAACGGGTTTCGCGTCAGCCACACCAGCGCGACGGCCAGGACGGCGAGCGCCACGATCGGCACCACGTCGACCACGGCGGCCACCACTCGTCGCCACCAGGGCGCGTAGGTCGGGCGTTCGGAGATCAGTTCGGCACGCACACGGTCTTGACCAGCTTGTCGACCAAGGACTGACGCTTGGGATCCCACAGCGGGAAGACCACGGCGACGAGCCAGGGGACGAAGCACGCCACGTAGGCGACGACGTAGACGACGACACGGAGCAGCGACCTGCCGACACCGACGGGTTGACCCGTGTCCTCGCCGACGACCTTGAACTTCATCAGCCCCTTGCCGACGCTGGAGCCCGTGCGACCCTGTCTCACGCCGAGGTTCCACATCACGTACAGCACCGCGACGACCTCTAGGACGGCGTAGATCGCCCAGGCCGCTGTCGTCGGACCGTTGCTGCCCGTCGGACAGAAGTCGCCGATCTGATACTCCGTATCGTCCGCGATGCAAGCGATTTCGACGTTCTGCATGGTGAACAGGACGATCGAGCCGATGCCCGAGAGGATCGCGACCGGAACCCAGTCGACGAGCCACGCCAGCACACGGGTGAGCCACGGCGTGTACTGCGCTGCTCCGCGGCCACCGTCGACTGCGGAGCCTCCGCGCTGCACGTAGCCACCACCCGGAGGAGGTGGCCGGTATCCCCCGCCGGGAGGCGGCGGCGGGTTCGTCATCGTGGACCCTTCGTTTCCGTTACGGAGTCAGTGGTGCGATCTGGCCGCCGGTCAGCTTGCGGTACACGTTCACCAGGTACAGGTAGGCAACCGGACCTGCGACGAGCACGCCGATGCCGCACACCAGCAGACCGATCACGGTGATGAGGGCGCTGATCAGCCAGGTGATCAGTACCGCAACGAAGTTGGTCTTGACGATGTCGATGCTCGCCTTGATGCCGTCGACGGGCGACAGACTGCGCTCGACGATGGACGGGGTGGTGAAGAGCGTGAAGATCGTGACGACGAGGCCCGGGATGATGCAGAGAAACGAGCCGATCGAGGTGGCGATGCCGACGATCAGGCTGGCGATCAGCACGCTGCCGACGTTGCGCGGCTTGAAGAACGAGCCGATCTGCACCGGCGTCCCGTCGGCGATGTCGAGCAAGCCGCCCCAGTACGCCGACGCGATCGCACCACTGACGACGAACAGAATGAGGTAGCCGACGACCATCGCCAGGATGCTCGCCACGCCGAAGCCGGCTTCGTAGGAGTAGCTGAACCCGCCACCGTCAGCGGAGTCGTAGGTACTCGTCGACGTGGGGGCCAACGCGCCCGCCGCGAACTGGATGATCCCGTAGATCGCGCCGAGGACGAGTGCGTACACCAGCGTCGCCACGATGAGCGGAACGGCGTTCTTGCTGAACTTGTTCCACGCCCAGCCGAACGTCTCGCCGATGTCGACCTGGTTGTTGCCGGCCGGCGGGTGGCCGCCGTAGCCGCCCTGCGTCGGGTAACCGCCCTGCGTCGGGTAGCCGCCCTGCGCCGGGTAACCGCCCTGGGGATAGCTGCCTGGAGGGGGTGGGGCGTATCCACCCTGCGGCGGAGGCGGAGGCGGGTAGCTGCCCTGCGGCGGCGGGGGCGGCGGGTAACCACCCGGTGGTGGTGGCGGCGCGCCGTAACCGCCCTGGGGCGGCGGCGCGCCGTAACCGCCCTGGGGAGGCGGTGCACCGTAGCCGCCCTGGGGAGGCGGCGGATAGTTCCCTTGCGGGGGCGGCGGGTAGCTGCCTTCGGGCGGTTGGTAACCGCCGCCCTCGGGCGGCTGCGGTGGGTTGGTCATCGTCGACTTACCTTTCGGCTGAACGAGGTTGGAGCTCGCATATCGGAACCTGTTGCTGACTAGACGTACAACGCAGTGAACGGGGCAATCGGCAGATTGCGGACGACGAACCACACCGACACCAGTACGAGTGCCACCACGGCCGACCATCGTTGATGCTGCCAACTGCTGATCCGCCGGCCGACTACGCGACCGTAGGACCAGGCACCAAAGGCCCAGAGCAGGAACAACATCGAGACAAGGCCGAGGGCGTTGAACCGCACCGCACCGAGGACGTCCCCGTGCAGCAGGCAGTAGATCATGCGCAGACTTCCGCACCCTGGACAGTCAACGCCCAACAACGCCTTCGTTGGACACACGGGGAGCATTCCACCCGGTGTGAGCGGATCGCCTGCCCATACGACGCAACACGCCAACCCGGCGACCGCGGCCACCACCAGGGGTTGACCCAGTGGTGCCAGAGTCGNCANCCGGCGCGTCTCGAGCATGGGCTCTCCGGGTTACGAGTACGAGAAGGCGTCGGCACCCACGGTGAAGGAGAAGATCGCGTAGATGACGGCGACGATCACGCCGGCAATGGCGCCCCACACGGCGAACTTCTTGGCATCGTCGGCGGACTTCTGCGCCTCGGCGTAGCGCCCCTGGCCCCAGAGCCCGGAGACCTGAGTCGCCTTGACGATCGACACGATTCCGAAGGGAAGGCAACAGAACACCGTCACCAGGATGGCCCAGACCAAGTTGTTGTTCGGCTGCCCCGCGGGACCTCCGGGACCAGGCGGCGGGTAGTTACCCGGAGGCGGATAATTTCCGGGAGGCGGCGGTGGGTAGTTGCCCGGAGGTGGCGGCGGATACTCGGTCATGAACGCCTTCCAGTGATCTTTTGCGGGGTCTGAGCGCTGTTACCCTACCCGAGAACTTGCTGAAAGCGACGGCCAAAAAGCCAACCCGGTTACCCGATTGATCTTGAAGGCAAACCGGGAGTGCTTGCCCTCGCCAATCGGTTTGACCAGGATGTCGACCGTCGGGGCCGCCGTCCTAGCGCCGTGTGCTGCCGTTCGACAGGAAGCCCAGCAAGTCGTGCCGCGTCAGCACGCCGACGGGCTTGCCNTCCTCGACCACCATCACGGCGTCGATTTCACGCAACGTCTTTGCCGCAGCACTGACGAGTTCACCTGCGCCGATCAACGGCAGGGCCGGGCTCATGTGCTGCGAGACCGCGTCGGCGAGCTTGGCCCTGCCCTCGAAGACCGCCGAGAGCAGTTCGCGCTCGGACACGCTGCCCGCCACCTCGCCCGCCATCACCGGGGGCTCCGCACCGACGACGGGCATCTGGGACACGCCGTACTCGCGCAGGATCCCGATGGCGTCGCGCACCGTCTCCGAGGGGTGGGTGTGCACGAGGTCCGGCAGTGCACCGGACTTGCCGCGCAACACGTCTCCGACGGTGGTGTGCTCGATCGAGCCGTCGAGACGGTCCCGCAGGAAACCGTAGGACGACATCCACGAATCGCTGAAGATCTTTGAGAGATAGCCTCTTCCGCCGTCGGGCAGAAGGACCACGACGACGGCGTCGGGCCCGGCCTCCTCGGCCACCCGGATCGCGGCCACCGCGGCCATCCCGCAGGACCCGCCGACCAGCAGCGCCTCCTCACGGGCGAGGCGCCGGGTCATCTCGAAGGAATCGGCGTCGGAGACGGCGATGATCTGGTCGGTGACGGTGGGGTCGTAGGCCGACGGCCAAAAGTCCTCCCCGACACCCTCGACGAGGTAGGGACGGCCCGTGCCGCCCGAGTACACCGACCCCTCCGGGTCGGCGCCGATGATCTTCACCGCCCCGCCGGACACCTCCTTGAGGTACCGGCCCGCCCCGGTGATCGTCCCGCCCGTGCCGACGCCCGCGACGAAGTGGGTGATCTTGCCGTCGGTGTCGGCCCAGATCTCCGGACCCGTCGTCTCGTAGTGGCTCGCGGGGCCGTTCGGGTTGGAGTACTGGTCGGGCTTCCACGCTCCGTCGATCTCGCGCACCAGGCGGTCCGAGACGCTGTAGTAGCTGTCCGGGTGGTCCGGCGGCACCGCGGTCGGTGACACGACGACGTCGGCACCGTAGGCGCGCAACACGTTTCGCTTGTCCTCGCTGACCTTGTCGGGGCAGACGAAGATGCACTTGTAACCGCGCTGCTGTGCCACCAGGGCAAGCCCGACCCCGGTGTTGCCGGACGTCGGCTCGACGATCGTGCCGCCCGGCCTCAGCTCGCCACTGGCCTCGGCGGCGTCGATCATCTTGATCGCGATGCGGTCCTTGGAGCTGCCACCGGGATTGAGGTACTCGATCTTGGCCGCCACGAGCCCGGCACCTTCGGGCACAACGGAGTTCAGCCGAACGAGAGGCGTGTTGCCGATGAGCTCACTGATATGACCTGCGATTCGCATGAGTCCATGGTCTCAGGCGCGCGTTCGGGTTACCAGGTCGCCTCTCGGATGTAGTCGCCGATCTGCTTCAGCGACCGCGTCGCTTCCTTCACACTCGGCGCCGCCAACTGGAACACGTGCATCTGACCAGGCCACACGTGCACTTCCACCGGGACGCCCGCCGCGGCCAGCATGTGCGCGGCCTTTCTGGCGTCGTTGAGCAGAACCTCCGAGCCCGACACGTGGATCAAGGTGCGTGGCAGGCCGGTTTCGACGTGGTCGAGCGGCTCGTACACTTCCTCGGCCCTGCCGTCGACCACGTGGCGCTTGGCAGCGCGCTCGATCAGCTCGACGAGCGCGTCGAAGGCCTTCGACGGAAACATGGCGTCGGTGTGGGCGTTTGGATGCTGCGCGCGACCGTCGTTGTCGATCTCGAACAGCGGTGACATGGTGACCATCGCCGCGGGCAGTTCGCCCTCCAGGTTCAACCGCTCGGCCAGCGCCAGCGAGAGGTAGCCACCCGCCGAATCGCCCGCCAACACGATCTGCGACGGGTCGTATCCCTTGAGCCGCAGCCATCGGTAGGCGTCGTAACAGTCGTCGACGGCCTCGCCGATCGAGTGCTTGGGAATCATCCGGTAGTTGACGACGAGCGCCGGGCTGTCCGCGAACCGGGACAGGGCGGTCACCAGTCGGCCGTGCGTGTTCGCTCCGCACGTGAGGAATGCGCCGCCGTGCATGTACAGGATGACGCTGCGTTTGCCGTCAGCAGGCAATACGCCGGCGGCCCGGACCAGTTGAGCGGTGCAGTTCGGCAACCCGATGGTGGCGCGCACCGTGCCGGGGGCGGGCCGCAGCACGCGTGCAGCGAAGTCGACCACGCCGAACGGCCACGGCATCCGAGGGATGTAACTGCCGACGGCCAGGGTTGGCTTGATTGTCATCATCGCGCCCAGAGCAAACAATCGCCCGGCGATGCTCGGACCGTCCTCGACCACCTCGACCGGGGCGCCGTCGCTGACGGGGAACCGGCGCGTTTTCCGCGCCCTACCACCGCTTACGCCGGGCCCGCGCGGTCCGGAGACTTCACTTGGTGCGGTCATCGTCACCACTTCCCTACGCCAATGTAGTGCCCGGTGCGGTTAATGCTTAGCCAACCCCAGGTAACTTAGCTTGACACCTGCCAAATGTTCAACGAACGGGGAACTGGTTTTCGTACCAGACTTGATACCGCACCGTGACCGGCCGTGACCGGTGCGACGCGGATAAGCCGTCGAGACGCCCCTAAACTGGTCGCGTGGTCATTCGTGCACCGCGTAGGTCGACCATTGCCCTGGCAGCGGCCGCCACACTCGCGTCGACGGGCTCCGCATACGTCGGAGCCCGGAACCTTCTGCACGTCCAGGCCGACCAGGCTCGCCAGGTCATTCCCAAGTCGTGGGCCGTCCCACCGCGGGCCGACGGCGTCTACCCGCCCGGCGGTGGGCCCTTCGAGAAGTGGCATCGCGGCGTGCCGTTCGACATCCACCTGATGGTCTTCGGGGACTCGACCGCGACCGGGTACGGGTGCACCGTCGCCGACGAGGTCCCCGGTGTGCTGATCGCCCGCGGTCTGGCCGAACAGTCCGGCAAGCGGATCAGGCTGAGCACCAAGGCGATCGTCGGCGCGACGTCGAAGGGCCTCTCGGGACAGATCGACGCCATGTTCGTGGCGGGCCCACCGCCCGACGCCGCCGTGGTGATGATCGGCGCCAACGACGTCACCGCGCTCAACGGCATCGGGCCGTCCGCCCGCCGGGTGGGAGCGGCGGTGCGTCGACTTCGTGGCAGCGGGGCCGTCGTCGTCGTGGGTACCTGCCCGGACTTCGGCGTCATCACCGCGATCCCACAGCCGCTGCGCACCGTCGCGCGCACCATCGGTCTCCGCCTCGCACATGCCCAGGCCGTCGAGGTGCGCGCCGCGGGCGGCGTGCCGGTGCCCTTCTCGGCGCTGCTGTCGTCGGAGTTTCAGCAGGCGCCGGAGCAGTTCTTCTCCGACGACATGTTCCACCCGTCGGCGGCGGGTTACGCCTTGGCCGCCCAGCAGTTGCTGCCCGCGCTGTGCCAGGGACTCGGCGAGTGGAGCGCCGACACCGACGTCGAGCCGGCGCTGGAGACCCGGGCCGGCAACGATTCGGTGTTGGCGCGGCTCGGCGTCGTCACGCGGTTCTGGCGGCGCACGACGGGCGTACCCGCGCCGATCGTCGCCACGGTCACGGGTTAAGTTCGCTCTAGTCTGCACCGTTTCGAGAAGCCAATGAACTAGGAGTTCGCCATGCCCGAAGCCGTCATCGTCTCGACCGCCCGCTCCCCCATCGGCCGCGCCAACAAGGGTTCGCTGGTGGACATGCGGCCCGATGACCTAGCGGCGCAGATGGTCAAGGCGGCGTTGGACAAGGTGCCCGGACTCGATCCGCGCGACATCGACGACCTGATCATGGGCTGCGGCCAGCCCGCGGGCGAAGCGGGCTTCAACGTCGGGCGCGCGGTGGCCGTCGAACTGGGCTACGACTTCCTGCCCGGCACCACCGTCAACCGGTACTGCTCGTCGTCGCTGCAGACCACCCGGATGGCGTTCCACGCGATCAAGGCCGGCGAGGGTGACGCCTTCATCTCGGCGGGCGTCGAGACCGTGTCGCGCTTCATGAAGGGCAGCGCCGACGGCTGGCCCGACGCCAAGAACGGCATGTTCGCCGACGCGCAGGCCCGCTCCGATCAGGCCGCGGCCGGGGCGACCGAGTGGCACGACCCGCGCGAGGACGGCCTCGTGCCCGACGTCTACATCGCGATGGGCCAGACCGCCGAGAACGTCGCCCTGTTCACCGGCATCAGCCGCGAGGACCAGGACCACTGGGGCGTCCGCAGCCAGAACAAGGCCGAAGAGGCGATCAACAACGGCTTCTTCGAGCGGGAGATCTCGCCGGTGACGTTGCCCGACGGCACGGTCGTGTCCAAGGACGACGGCCCGCGCGCCGGCACCACCTACGAGAAGATCAGCCAGCTCAAGCCCGTCTTCCGGCCCAACGGCACGATCACCGCCGGCAACGCGTGCCCGCTGAACGACGGCGCGGCCGCCGTGGTGATCATGAGCGACACGAAGGCCAAGGAGCTGGGGCTGACGCCGCTGGCGCGCATCGTCTCGACCGGTGTGTCGGGGCTGTCGCCGGAGATCATGGGCCTCGGCCCCATCGAGGCGTGCAAGCAGGCGCTGGCGCGGGCCGGCAAGTCGATCGGCGACATCGACCTGTACGAGATCAACGAGGCGTTCGCGGTGCAGGTGCTGGGCTCGGCCCGCGCGCTGGGCATGGACGAGGACAAGCTCAACGTCTCGGGCGGCGCCATCGCGCTCGGTCACCCGTTCGGCATGACCGGCGCACGCATCACCGCCACGCTGCTGAACAACCTCACGACGTATGACAAGACGTTCGGCCTGGAGACCATGTGCGTCGGCGGTGGCCAGGGCATGGCGATGGTCATCGAGCGCCTGAGCTAGCCGCACGACGTCGCCGACTCTGCGGTGAGATCGCCGTTTCGCGTCAATCCGCGATCTCACCGCAGTCTCGAGTCCCGGGCTCGACGAACCCTCTCGATGGTGTCTTGAGTGGCGTTCTCGGCCAGAACGCGAACGACGATCCAACCGAGTTCGCGCAGTTCCTCCAGTCGCCGGACGTCCTTGACGAACTGTCGTCGATTGGCCCGGTGCTGATCGCCGTCGTACTCAACGGCGACCTTCAGGTCATCCCAGCCCATGTCGAGGTAGTACTGCAGTCCACTGGCGCTACGCACCGGGATTTGCGTGCGGGGCGGCGGAAGGCCCGCACGAATCAGCACCAGCCGCAACCACGTCTCCCTCGGTGATGCGGCACCACGGTCGTGAAGCTCGAGGGCGGCCGCCAGTCGTCTCAGTCCACGCGCACCGCGGTGTCGCGCAGCGAGCACGACGACGTCCTCGACCGCGAAACCGGTCGCGTGTCCCAGCGCGTCCAATCGAGCCACGGCATCGCCAAGTCGACCGCGACGCCCAAGGTCGAACGCGGTCCGCACCGGAGTGGTCACCCGCATTCCGTGACTGTCAGCGAATTCGTCACTGGCAAGCCGGAAGTCGTACGTCCGCAGCCCGCTCGGACGTCTCGCATTCGCCCACACCAACTCCACCGGCAGCCCCTCGTCCACCCAGGCGGCGCCATGCAGGGCCGAGGCCGTGAGGCCAGCCACCACACCTTGGCGATGCGACCACAGCCACGCCGCCATGGCTCGCTGACGCACGCACAGGGTCAGGGTGCGGTGGGCGTAGACGTCGGGAAACACGCAGATGAAGTCACGGCGCAGCTGATGCTTCCTGACGATCCCGGCGTCGACGGCCTCGCTGCCGACGAAGGGCACACCGTAAACGTCCATCGACTGAGAATGGCGGAGGTGTCGGCCCGCCGAGCCTCGCGAAACTGCTCACAGATCGCGATCTGGGGATGAAACGCGATCTGTTAGCAGACTCGACGAGAACGGACCCGAGACAGCAGAAAGCCCGCTCGCAGTACGCGAACGGGCTTCCCTGGGTAGCGCTGCTGCTAGTCGTTCTGGAAATAACTCAGCAGACGCAGGATTTCGAGGTACAGCCACACCAGCGTGACGGTCAGGCCGAGCGCGATGCCCCAGCCCGCCTTCGACGGAACGCCGGCGCGGACCATCTGGTCGGCGGCGTCGAAGTCGATGAGGAAGCTGAACGCGGCCAGCGCGATGCACAGCAGCGAGAAGCCGATCGCCAGCGGGCCACCGCTGCGCAGGCCGAAGCCCTCGCCACCGCCCACGCCGAACAGCGCGAGCACGATGTTGAGCAGCATCAGCGCCATCACGCCGAACAGGCCGGCGATGATCATGCGGGTGAGCTTGGGCGTCACGCGGATGGCGCCGGTCTTGTAGACGACCAGCATGCCGAAGAACACACCCAGCGTGCCCACGATCGCCTGGGCGATCATGCCGGGGCCTCCCGTGGAGACCAGGTTGGCGAACAGGAACGACGCGGCACCGAGGAACAGGCCCTCGAGCGCGGCGTAGCTCAGCACGATGGCCGGGTTGTCCTGCTTGCGCCCGAACGTGGCGATCATGACCAGTGCGAAACCGCCGAGACCGCCGACGAGCGTGAAGGGCATCATCAGGCCCAAGTTCTGCGACACCAGGAAGTACGACACCACGGCGACTGCGGACAGCACGGCCAGCGTGATGCCGGTCTTGGTGACGACGTCGTCGATCGTGAGCGGTCGGGAGACCTGGCTGGACTGATCGGTGTACGGCTGAGCCGCGTACGGGTCGGCCTGTGTTGCTGCCGCGCCGTAACCGGCGGCTCCGCCACCGAATTGGGCATACCCGCCACCCTGCTGCTTGGGCAGGGAACGGAATACCGGGTTGCTGCTCTCGCGCACCGTCGGTTCCTCTCGTGTGCTGTGGTCCGTCGTGTGACGGATATTGAGTCAACGTCTGGCGACTCGGACCGGTTCCCGGCCTCGTCGGTCTAACTGTGAACTTCTTGGGAAAGGTTACCCGTGTCGATTCGACCTGGGGTCACGATCTAGATTGCACACCGTGGCCGAAAACGAGGACCTCCTAGTAAACGTCGACGGCGGCGTGGGTGTCGTGACCCTGAACAGGCCAAAGGCCATCAATTCACTCACCCACGGCATGGTCGCCGATCTTGAGAACGCTCTCAGGAACTGGGAGGACGACGACGCCGTGCACGCCGTGCTCCTCACCGGCGCTGGCGAACGCGGGCTCTGCGCGGGCGGCGACGTCGTGGCGATCTATCACAGCGCGAAGGCCGACGGCAGCGAAGCGCGATCGTTCTGGCAGGACGAGTACGTCCTCAACGCCTACGTCGCCCGCTACCCCAAGCCATACGTCGCGATCATGGACGGCATCGTGATGGGTGGCGGCGTCGGAGTCGCGGCCCACGGCAGCGTGCGCGTCGTCACCGACACCACCAAGATGGGCATGCCCGAGGTCGGCATCGGCTTCATTCCCGACGTCGGGGGCACCTACCTGCTGTCGAGGGCGCCCGGGCGACTCGGATTGCACGCCGCACTCACCGGCGCACCGTTCTCCGGGGCCGACGCCATCGCGATGGGCTTCGCCGACCACTTCGTCCCCCACGAGCAGCTTGACGGGTTCACCAGCGCCCTCGTCGCCGACGGCGTCGACGCGGCTCTGGCCGCCTTCGCGGTCGAGCCTCCCGAGAGTCCCCTGTTGGCGCAGCGGCAGTGGATCGACGAGTGCTACGCCGGGGACACCGCAGTCGACGTCGTCGCCGCGCTGCGGGCGCAGGGCGAAGGACCCGCCGAAGACGCTGCCAACCTCATCTCGGGCCGCTCCCCCATCGCGGTGGCGGTGACCTTGGCGGCGGTGCGACGAGCCGCGACTCTGGACACGCTCGAAGACGTTCTGCGGCAGGAGTTTCGAACGGCGTGCGCGGCGTTGCGGTCCCACGACCTGGTGGAGGGCATCCGCGCGCTGCTGGTCGACAAGGACCGCAACCCAAAGTGGTCGCCGTCGACCCTGGAAGAGTGCTCACCGGAGGTCGTCGACGCTTATTTCGCACCGGCCGACCCAGACCTGAGGTTCCCGAGCAAAGAAGGAGTCGAGCGGTGACTTACCGAACACGACGACGAGCGAGGATCGCAGCGAGGAACGAGCGAGGACCGGAGCGAGAAGGAGTGGAGCAATGACTTACCGAACACGACGACGAGTGAGGATCGCAGCGAGGAACGAGCGAGGACCGGAACGAGAAGGAGTGGAGCAATGACTTACGAGACGATTCTGGTCACCCGCGAGGGCCGCGTCGGAACCATCACGCTGAACCGCCCCAAGGCGCTCAACGCCCTCAACAGTCAGGTGATGATCGAACTCACTACTGCCGCAGCGGAATTCGACTCCGACGCGGGCATCGGCGCGATCATCGTCACGGGCAACGAGAAGGCCTTCGCCGCGGGGGCCGACATCAAGGAAATGGCCGAGCTGTCCTTCGCCGACGTGTTCGCCGCCGACTTCTTCGCGGCGTGGTCGGCGTTCGCCGCTACCCGGACGCCCACCATCGCCGCCGTCGCGGGGTACGCCCTCGGCGGCGGCTGCGAGCTGGCGATGATGTGCGACATCCTGATTGCCGCCGACACCGCCAAGTTCGGCCAGCCGGAGATCAAGCTCGGCGTGCTGCCGGGCATGGGTGGGTCGCAGCGGCTCACCCGCGCCATCGGCAAGGCGAAGGCCATGGACCTCATCCTGACCGGCCGCACGATCGACGCCGCCGAGGCCGACCGCAGCGGCCTGGTGTCGCGCGTCGTCCCTGCCGACACACTGCTCGAGGAGGCGAACGCCACCGCCGCCACCATCGCCGGCATGTCNCTGTCGGCGTCGCGGATGGCCAAGGAAGCCGTCAACCGCGCGTTCGAATCCTCGCTGACCGAAGGGCTTCTCTACGAGCGGCGACTCTTCCACTCCGCCTTCGCCACCGACGACCAGACCGAGGGCATGGCAGCCTTCACCGAGAAGCGCCCACCGAACTTCACGCACCGCTAAAGTGCGGTGGTGACCGATACGGACACCACCACCGACGAGCGCCCGCCCGTCGTCTCCGAGCCCTCCCCTAAGCCGGATTGGTGGGTTCGGCACTACACGTTCTTCGGCACCGCATTCGGTCTGGTGTTCATCTGGTTGTCGCTGACGCCGTCGCTGCTCCCCCGCGGACCGCTGTTCCAGGGCCTGGTGAGCGGCGCCGCGGGCGGCATCGGTTACGGCATCGGCGTGTTCAGCGTGTGGCTGGTCCGCTACATGCGATCGGTGAACACCAGCCCGCCGGCGCCGCGGCAGGCGTGGATCGCCCTCGTCGTGGCGGGGGTGATCGGTCAGACGTTGGCGGTCATCGGGTTCCACGTCTGGCAGGACGACGTTCGGGACTACATGGGCGTGCCGCGGCTGGACTTCTGGGACCACCCGCTTACCGCAGTCCTGTCGATCGTCTTCCTGTTCACCTTCGTCGAGCTGGGCCAGCTGGTCGGCAAGTTGGTGCGCTTCCTGGTCCGACAACTCGATCGGGTTGCGCCACCGCGCGTTTCGGCCGTCGTGGTGGTCACGCTGCTGCTCGTCCTGACCGTCGCGCTCCTCAACGGCGTGGTGGTGCGGTTCGCCATGAGCACGCTGAACGACACCTTCGAGTCGGCCAACAACGAGGAAGACCCCGACACCGCCGCACCGACCACGCCGCTGCGATCCGGTGGACCGGGGTCACTCGTCAGCTGGTCCTCCCTCGGGCATCAGGGCCGCATGTTCATGGCGGGCGGGCCCTCTGTGAACGACCTCTCGAAGTTCAACGGCGCCAGGGCAATCGAACCGATCCGCGTCTACGCCGGGCTCAACTCCGCCGAGGGTTTCAAGGCGACCGCCGAACTNGCCGCCCGCGAACTGCTGCGCACCGGGGGCCTGGANCGNGCGGTGGTCGCGGTGGCCAANACGACCGGNACCGGCTGGATCAATGAGGCCGAGGCGGCGTCGTTGGAGTACATGTACAACGGCAACACCGCGATCGTGTCGATGCAGTATTCGTTCTTGCCGAGTTGGTTGTCGTTCCTGGTGGACAAGGAGAACGCGCGTCAGTCGAGCCAGGCGCTCTTCGAGGCGGTCGACGCACTGGTCCGCGCGATGCCCGAGGCCCGTCGCCCCAAGCTGGTGGTGTTCGGTGAGAGCCTGGGCTCCTTCGGCGGCGAGGCGCCGTTCCTGTCGCTCAACAACCTCATCGCCCGCACCGACGGCGCGCTGTTCTCCGGCCCGACCTTCAACAACACCATCTGGACCACGCTGACGGCCGAGCGTGACGAGGGGTCGCCGGAGTGGTTGCCCATCTTCGACAAGGGCGAGAACGTCAGGTTCGCCGCCGACGCCGCCAATCTCCAACGACCGCAGGCACCCTGGGGTGAGCCGCGGGTGGTGTACCTGCAGCACGCGTCCGACCCGATTGCGTGGTGGAACCCCGATCTGCTGTTCTCCAAACCGGATTGGTTGCGCGAACCCAGGGGCAAGGACGTGTCGCCCGAGATGGAGTGGATCCCGGTCGTGACGTTCCTGCAGGTGTCCGCCGACATGGCGGTGGCGGTCGACGTTCCGGACGGCCACGGCCACGTCTACGTGCGGGACGTGGCGAACGCGTGGGCGGCGATCATGCGGCCGCCCAACTGGACTCCCGAGAAGACCGAGAAGCTACGGCCGCTGCTGCGCTCCGACGAATGACGTGCCGAGCACCTCGAGCACCCCGGCCGCCTTGAGTGCGTGATAGCCGCCGACGACGTCGGTGGACCGGTGCAGACCCAGGTCGACGAGCGC
>Ga0055540_1000981_pt1 | contig 18401 bp, 19 predicted proteins | sample AraplaCvi_mMS_r2_2_FD_55040 | JGI IMG/M metagenome (GOLD analysis project Ga0055540, IMG submission 55040) | Arabidopsis root microbial communities from North Carolina, USA - plate scrape MF_Cvi_mMS_r2 | ecosystem: Host-associated > Plants > Roots > Endosphere | place: USA: North Carolina
CGTCATTGGCTTTGGGGAGAGAACCATGACCGTCCTTGCACGCCGCCTGACAATCGTAACGCTGATCATGACCATTTTTGCCTTCGTCTTCAGTGCGCTCGCGTCCGCTCCGGCGCGCAACGATCTGCGCGTGCATCTGGGCACCGCGGCCCCCTGCTATCATCCCGCCTCGCTCGACTGCGTTGCGGCACTTTGAAAAGTTCATGTGGTCAACCGGCAGGAAGGTTCCAGCGTCGTTTGATTGTTATTGAGTTCTCTCTATAATAGCGCATGAACACACGAATCTTTTCCCTGACCCCGCTTTCCTTCATCAGCCCGAGCCCTTTCGAGCCGCGTGTCTTCGACAATCCGGCCGAGGCGGTCGATGGCCTGACAGAGCTCTATGAGCGCAACACGCGATTTCTGATCGATGCGTTCGGAGCGCTGGCCGACGGCGCTGCCGTAACCGGCCGTTACCGCGCCTGCTATCCCCAGGTCAGCATCGAGACGACCTCGTTCGGGCATGCGGATTCGCGTCTCTCCTATGGCCACGTGTCGTCGCCCGGCGTCTATACGACGACCATCACCCGGCCAAAACTGTTCCGGCATTACCTGAAGGAACAGCTCGGGCTGCTGATGCGCAACCACGGCGTCCCGGTGACGATTTCCGAATCGACGACGCCGATCCCGCTGCATTTCGCCTTCGGCGAAGGCGCGCATGTGGAAGCGTCGGCGACCAGTTCGCTCGCCGACATTTCGCTGCGTGACCTGTTCGACACGCCGGACCTCAACAATACCGACGACCTGATCGCCAACGGCGAATACGACCAGGTGCCCGGCGAACCGGCCCCGCTTGCGCCGTTCACCGCCCAGCGCATCGACTATTCGCTCGCCCGCCTCAGCCACTATACGGCGACCAGTGCCGATCACTTCCAGAACTTCGTGCTGTTCACCAACTACCAGTTCTATATCGACGAGTTCGCGAGCTGGGCCCGCGAGATGATGGCGAGGGGCGGCGACGGCTACACGGCTTTCGTGGAGCCCGGCAATGCGATCACGCTCGCCGGCAGCGACAAGCCGGAAACGCCTGCCTTGGTGCGCATGCCGCAGATGCCGGCCTACCACCTGAAGAAGAAGGGCCATGCCGGCATCACGCTCGTCAATATCGGCGTCGGCCCTTCCAACGCCAAGACGATCACCGACCATATCGCCGTGCTGCGCCCGCATGCCTGGCTGATGGTCGGCCACTGCGCCGGCCTGCGCAACAGCCAGCGGCTGGGCGACTATGTGCTGGCGCATGCCTATGTGCGCGAGGACCACGTGCTTGACGACGACCTGCCGGTGTGGATCCCGATCCCGGCGCTTGCCGAAGTGCAGCAGGCGCTGGAAAGCGCCGTCGAGGAAGTCACCGGCTACCAGGGTTTCGAGCTGAAACGGATCATGCGCACCGGCACGGTGGCGACGATCGACAACCGCAACTGGGAATTGCGCGACCAGCGCGGGCCGGTCAAGCGCCTCTCCCAGTCGCGCGCCATCGCGCTCGACATGGAATCGGCGACGATCGCGGCGAACGGCTTCCGCTTCCGGGTGCCTTACGGGACGCTGCTCTGCGTTTCCGACCGGCCGCTGCATGGCGAGCTGAAACTGCCGGGCATGGCGACCGCCTTCTACCGCACCCAGGTCAGCCAGCACCTGCAGATCGGCATCCGCGCCGTGCAGAAGCTCGCGGCCATGCCGATCGAGACGCTGCACTCGCGGAAGCTCAGGAGCTTTTACGAGACGGCGTTTCAGTAACATTGTGACGCAGGACGCCTTGGTGTATGGTTTTCAAAATTCATACACACGAGGCTGCCATGCGTACTAATATCGATATCGATGACGCCTTGATCGCCGAGGCAATGGAATTGACCGGCTTGCCGACCAAGAAGGCTGCTGTGGAGAAGGCCTTGCAGGATTTGGTCGGCCACTACAGCCGGAAAAAGGCTTGGGAAGAACTGCGGGGCATGGGTTGGGAAGGTGATCTTGATGCCATGCGCGAGGGTCGAAGCTTCGATCTGGGCGACACCCAAGATGCGGCCGAATGATCGTCGTAGACAGTTCCGTCTGGATCTCCAGACTGCGCAATCTTTCAACCCCGCAAACTGCGAAATTTGATGAAATTCAGGACTTTAGAGACGTTGTTCTCGGCGACATCGTTCTCATGGAGATTCTGCAAGGCACACAGAATGATCGCCAGGCGACAAATATCCAGAAACGCTTGGCTAAATTCGGCGTGGTATCAATGCTCACTCCATCGCTCGCGATAAAAGCGGCGACAAATTATCGTGCGCTTCGCAATCGCGGCATTACGATCAGGAAGGCAGTCGATATGATCATNGGCACCTACTGCATCGAACATGGACATAGCCTGCTGCACCAAGACAAGGACTATCTGCCGATGGTCGAGCACCTTGGTCTTCAACTGGCCTAGTTCACTGCCGCGTCGGCCTCGCCACCAGCAATGACAGCGCCGTCCCCACAAGCGACGAAACGATCACCAGGAGATGCGTGTTGACCGCCGCCTGGCCGAGCTCCTCCAGGGGCAACCCGGCCGTGCCGGCTCCAAAGGCGATGGCGCCGGCGGTGATGCCGGCGGGATAGGTGCCGACACCGGCCGGCGCATGCACGGGAAGCACCGAGGAGAGCTCGCCGCCGAGGGCGCCCCCGAAGCTTGCGGCGACGGAGAGGCCGCCGAGCAGNCNNAGNACCCAGGCGAGCACGGCGATCTTGGTGAACCAGTTGATCAGGGTCGCGCCCCAGGCGCGGGCGAAGGCCTTGGCATCGACAGGCAGGCCGGCTTCGACCTCGTCGAGCAGTTTTTTCGCCTTGTTCGGCAGAGCCTTGGCCGCCAGGCGGAAAGTCGGCCTGCGCAGTGCAAAGGCGATGGCGGGCAGGATGAGGAAGGCGAGCCAGAGCGCCCAGGCCCAGAGTTTTCCCGTCTGCAGCGCCAGCCCCGTGCCGGCGGCGGCGAGCAGCGCATGCAGGTCGAAGAGCCGCATGACGAGGAGCGCGGCGGTGCCACGGGCGAGACCGAGGCCGAATTCGCGCTTCATCAGCAGTGGAAAGCTTGCCTCGCCGGTGCGGAAGGGCAGCATGATGTTGAGGAGATTGTGGACCTGCACGAGCCTGAGCAGCGTTCCGAAACGGCCGCCGGTCTCGGCCGGGAAATAGTCGTAGATGCGCCAGGTGCGCAGGACATAGGTGCCGAGCAGCAGCGTCAGCGCCACCGCTGCAGAGCCCCAGCCGGCGCCGCCCCACAGGGAGACGACACTACCCCAGCCCCAGACCCATTGGATGAAGGCGGCATAGACGAGGATGATCGCCACCGTCCCGAGCGTCATCGCGTGGCGAATTATCCACGCCCGGCTGGCAACCGGAGAATTCTTCATATAGTAGGGTGCCCCATGTGATATTTCGGGTCTTGCCGCCATCACGGCGCGCCGTTTCAAGCCCGTGGTTTAGGAGAAACGCAAGGTGCGTACAACAGCAGAGTCGGTGACGGGCCTCATCGAAACGGCCGAGCCGATCGAACTGTCCCTCGTCGTGCCCCTCTTCAACGAAGAAGAAAGTGTGCGCCCGCTGATCGAGCGGATCTGCGCAGCGATGTCCGGTTACGCCGCGAGCTGGGAGCTCATTCTCGTCGACGACGGCAGCACCGATGCGACGATCGCCAATGCCCGCGAGGCGCTGAACCGCCCCGGCCTCGACCTCAAGATCGTCGCGCTGCAGCGCAATTTCGGCCAGACGGCCGCCATGCAGGCCGGCATCAACCAGGCGGAAGGCCGGCTGATCGCGACGCTCGACGGCGACCTGCAGAACGATCCCAAGGACATTCCCGGCATGGTCGCCGAGCTGGAGCGGCGCGAACTCGACCTCCTGGTCGGGTGGCGCAAGAACCGCCAGGACGGCCTGCTTCTGCGCAAGGTGCCCTCGTGGATCGCCAACCGGCTGATCGGCCGCATTACCGGCGTACGCCTGCACGATTACGGCTGTTCGCTGAAGATCTATCGCGGATCGGTCATCAAGCAGGTCAAGCTGATGGGCGAGATGCACCGCTTCATTCCGGCCTGGGTGGCCGGCGTGGTGCCGAGTTCGCGGATCGGCGAAATGCCGGTGACCCATCACGCGCGCCAGCACGGCGTCTCGAAATACGGCATTTCCCGCACCTTCCGGGTCATTCTCGACCTGTTGTCGGTGATGTTCTTCATGCGCTTCAAGGCCCGGCCGGGGCATTTCTTCGGCTCGCTTGGCCTCGGGCTCGGAGCGCTGTCAGGGATCATCCTCTTCTACCTGTTCATCGACAAGTTCATCATGGGCAACGACATCGGGACGCGACCGCTGTTCCTCATCGGCGTCATGCTGTTCCTGTCGGCTGTGCAGATGATCACCACCGGCATTATCGCCGAAATGATCGCCCGCACCTATTACCGGGAAGATACGGCCCTCAGCTACATCGTCAGGGAAGTCTATGAGGGCGATCAGGCGCATCAGTGACGCGCTCGCCCGCCGTCCCGAACTCGTCCTCTGGCTGATCGCGGCTTATTACTTGCTTGCGATCATCCTCCGGGTTCTGAGGTCGGAGGCGCTGGAAAGCGACGAGGCGGAACAGCTCTACCAGTCGCAGTTCCTGCTGATGGGCTACGGCCGGCAGCCGCCGTTCTACAACTGGCTGCAATACGGCGTCGTCCATCTGATCGGACCGTCGATCTTCGCGATCTCGCTGGTCAAGAACCTGCTGCTTTTCCTTACCTGCGCGGTCTACGGACTTGCGGCGCGGATCCTGCTCAAGGATCAACGCCTTGTGGCAATCGCGATGATCGGCGTGATCGCCATGCCGGCGGTCAGCGTCATGGCGCAGCGCGACCTGACGCATGCGATCGCCACCCTGTTTGCCGTCGCCCTGTTCTTCTACGGCTTTCTGAAAACGCTGACGCAGCCGCGCCTGTGGACCTACCTCCTGACCGGGATCGCGGTCGGGTTCGGGCTGATCGCCAAATACAATTTCGTCATCGTGCCGGTTGCGGCGATCCTCGCCATCCTGCCGGAGCCNGACCTGCGCAGGCGCATCCTCGACTGGCGGATGGTCCCGGCGCTCGCAGTCGTCGCGGTCATCTGCNTGCCNCACGGGCTATGGGTGCTCGGCAATCTCGGGGAAGCGACGGCGGGGACGATCAAGGCGATGCGGGAGGATGCCTCCGGCAACCCCGTCCTCGACCGGCTTTCCGGCATCGGCACGCTGTTCGTCGCTATATTGACCGGCGGGCTGCCGGTGCTCGCCTTTTTCCTGATCGCCTTCCGGCGGTCACTCACCGATGCGTGGCGGGCGACNAACCAGTGGACGCGGGTGATCGGCCGGGCNCTTCTCCTCTGCCTGATCGCTGTCGGCCTGATCGGGCTCGGTTTCGGCGCCACCAATATCAGCGAAAAATGGCTGTCGCCCTTCTTGGTTCTCTTGCCGCTCTATCTCTGCCTGAAGCTGGAAGCCGCCAAGGCGGATACCAGCCGGGGCATTCCGCGGCNGTTGTTTCCGGTCGCGATCCTNGCGCTCGGCTTCGTCGCCTATATCGCGCTCGGCAATGTCGTCGGCCCGCTCTTNGGCAATTATACCAAGGAAAANCTNCCGTCGGGACCGTTCATCGAACAGATCGCGTCGGAGCATCCCGGCCCACGACCGGCTTACGTGATCACCGACGATCCCTACCTTGCCGCCAGCGCCCGGCTGGAACTGCCGCAGGCGCGCGTGCTGCTGCCGAGTTTCGGGCAGACGCCACCGCTCGGCGAGGCGGAGCGACGCCAGCCTGGCCTGATCGTCTGGCGCGATAGCGCGCTGGCCGCTCTCAATCCCTATCTGCAGGCAAACGGAGTTGCGACNGAAGGGCTGGCGCCAGCGACCAAGGCCGTGCCTTATCTCTTCTCNGGCGGGCGGNNGAGCGTTACGTTTGGCTATGCGTGGGTGGAGCCGGGCAGATAGCTGCCGGCAGGCTCCNTCTCCCCCTCAAGGGAGGAGATTGACGCGCGGCGACCGCTCAGTCCCTTACGCTATCCCGCAGATGATCGAGCCCCGCGCGCAGCTTGTCGATCACCTCGTCCACCTCCGAGCGGCCGATCGTCAGCGCCGGCGAGGCGAGCATGCGGTCGCCGGTGGCGCGCATGATCAGGCCGTTTTCGACGCAATGATTGCGGACCANGGTGCCGATATCGTCGGGCTTGGCGTAACGGCGGCGGGTGGCTTTATCGGCTGCGAGCTGCAGGCCNCCGATCAGGCCGACGCTTTCGGCCTCACCGACCACCTCATGATCCTCGAGGCTCTTCCAGGCTTTCGCGAAATAGGGGCCAATGTCGTCGCGCACACGTTCGACCAGTCCCTCCTCCTCGATGATCCGGAGATTTTCCAGCGCGGCTGCGGCCGCGACCGGGTGACCGGAATAGGTGAAGCCGTGGTAGAAATCGCCGAGCTCCTCGACCATNACGTCGGCGACGCGATCTGAGACGAGAACGCCGCCGATCGGCAGATAGCCGGAGGACAAGCCCTTGGCGATCGGTGCCAGATCCGGCTCGAAACCGTAATATTGATGGCCGAACCACGTGCCCAGACGCCCGAAACCGCAAATCACCTCGTCGGAGACCAGCAGGATGTTGCGCGCCCTGCAGATGCGGGCGATTTCCGGCCAGTAGGTTTCGGGCGGAATGATCACGCCCCCTGCCCCCTGGATCGGCTCGGCTACGAAGGCGGCGACACGCTCCTCGCCGAGTTCGTCGATCTTTGCCTCCAGCTCGCGGGCGACCTTCAGGCCGAATTCGGCGGGCGAAAGATCGCCGCCCTCGGCATACCAATAGGGCTGGTTGATATGGTGGATGCCTTCGATCGGCAGGTTACCCTGTTCGTGCATCAGCTTCATGCCGCCAAGCGAGGCGCCGGCGACGGTCGAGCCGTGATAGGCGTTTTTGCGGGCGATCACCTGCGTTTTCTCCGGCTTGCCCAGAGCCTTCCAGTAGACCCGTGCCATGCGGAACCAGGTGTCGGTCGCCTCCGAACCGGAATTGGTGAAGAAGACGCGTTTCAGTTTTTCGCCGGTATGCGAGGCGATCTTCTGGGCAAGCAGCGCGGCAGGTTCGGTCGTGGTGCCGAAGAAGGTATTGTAATAGGGCAGTTCCTGCATCTGCTTGTAGGCGGCTTCGGCGATCGACTTGCGGCCGTAACCGACATTGACGCACCAGAGGCCGGCGAAGGCGTCGAGATATTTCTTGCCGGTTGAATCGTAGATGAAGACGCCCTCTCCGCGCTCGATGATCCGGGCACCCCTGGCATTCAGCTGCTTCATATCCGAGAACGGATGCAGGTGATGGGCGGCGTCGATGGCGGCGAGATTGGAAAGCGGGGGCATATCGGTCATGTCTCTGCCTCAGATTGTGCCGTCAATTCTTATCGGTTACGAACGGAGTTCCGCAACACCCGTCAAAAGACAATCCGATGGCTTCAGAGACCGCCCCGCCCCGCATCGAAATCCTGCTCGTCGGCATGAACGGCGACCTCCGCGGCAAGCAGATCCCGCTGGAAGCCGAAAAGAAGGTCTGGGATGGCACCGTGCGCCTGCCCACCTCCACCCAGTCGCTCGACATCTGGGGCTACGACAATGACGAGATCACCGGGCTTTCCATGTCGATCGGCGATCCGGACGGAGTGTGCATCCCGGACCGCCGCAGCCTGGTGCCGATGCCCTGGGCGCCGGAGGGCTCGAAACAGGTGCTTTCGACCATGCACGAATTCGACGGTTCGCCTTCCTTTATGGATCCGCGCGCCATCCTCGCGGCCCTTTTGAAACGCTTCGAGGAGCGGGGCCTGACGCCTGTGGTGGCGACCGAGCTCGAATTCTACGTGGTTGAGAACGACTGGCGCGAGACCGGCAGGCCGCGGCCGCCTGCAAAACTGATGTATCGCGACCAACCGAACGGATTCCAGCTCTACGACATGAGCGCCGTCGATGCGCTCGACGACTACCTGCAGACGGTCCGAACCTGGGCGAAGGCGCAAGGCCTGCCTGCCGACGCGACGACCGCCGAATTCGGCCCCGGCCAGTTCGAGATCAACCTTCTCCACCGCGCCGACGCGCTGGCGGCGGCCGACGACTGCATCTATCTCAAGCGGATCGCCGAACAGGCGGCTAGGAAGCATGGCCTCAAATCCACCTGCATGGCGAAACCCTATGCCGACCAGGCGGGTTCCGGCCTGCATGTGCATGCGAGCATCATCGACCGCGACGGCAACAACGTGCTGGACGCCAGNGGCGGTGATCCNGTGCGNCTCAAATCCGTCTGCGCCGGCATGCTGAAGACGATGCGCGATGCGCAGCTCGTCTTCGCNCCGTTCGCCAATTCCTATCGCCGCTTCCAGCCGGGCTCCTTCGCGCCGGTCGATATCGACTGGGGTTTNGGGCATCGCGGGACTGCGGTGCGCATTCCGGACGCCNACGGGCCCGCCGCGCGCATCGAGCACCGGGTCGCCGGCGCGGACGTCAATCCCTACCTGCTGCTGACCGCCATCCTGGGCGGCATGCTGCTCGGGTTAGACGAGGTGCTCGATCCCGGCCCCGCGACCGAGCCCGGCAAGGAGCCGCCGGCGGGCACAAAAAAGCTGACGTACGACTTCCTGACGGCGGTCGAGGATTTTTCCGCCTCGCCCTTCATCGCCGACGTTTTTGGCGCGCGATACCAGAAGCTCTACGGCGATACGAAGCGCAAGGAGGCGATCACCTACCTGCGCACGGTGAGCGATTTCGACTACCAGACCTATCTGCCAAGGATTTAGGGGGCGGGTTTCGGGATCCANGCCGCTAAGAGGATGTCCTTCACGTCGACGAACATCGGCGAGGGCTCGTCCGGCTTGAAGCCGAATGCCTTGCTCCAGGCGCCGAGATAGGATCCGAGTTCGTTGTAGAGCTCGCTGACTGCCGTCCGGTCGCCGGTCTTGTCGGCGAGGATTTCCTCCCGCTCGATGGTTTCCTGCAGGTCGCGGTAGGTACTGTTACCCTCGCTATCGGGGATGAGCACGATGATGCCGCCAACGCTGCCGTTCTTGTTCTCGAACTTCACCGAAAGCTCGATCTCGTCTTCCGTGAACCGGTCGCGGTTCTTGACGATCATCTGCGGCAGCACGATCGCAAACAGGTTCTCGCGCGAAATGCCGCCATGAGCTTCCTGCTGCTGCTTGACGAGCTGCATGAATTCCCATCCCTTTTCGGAGATGAGCTGCTTCAGCGTGTCCTTGACGGTCGGGTCGGTGACCTTGAATCGGTCGGAATCGATGAAGGCCACCGCCTCGGCAGCCAGTTCGCCTTTGGCGTCCAGCTCCATGAAGGCGAGGCTGACCGCAAAGGCGGCCTTCAGCGTCTCTTCGGCAGGTTCGCCGGTAATACCGTTCGCCACCTGGACAAGATCGGCCTTCTTGTCCTTGTCTTCGTCAATTTCGGCAGGTTGGGCATTCGCCTGCTGCAGGATCAGCAGGGCAGCGGGTTGGGTTGCGGAGATGGAAGTCATGCCGGTCCTCGTCCGCGACGCACCACCCCTGATGGGCATTGCCGCGATTTGCCGGGCGCTTCATGGCCAGATCAACCAATGATTCTATCAATGGTTGAGAAGCTAGGGGCATGGAGTTAACGAGGCATGTATGGCCATATGCGAAAGGTTGTATTGGCGGCCGCGAACTTGCTCAGATCCCGCTGCCGTCCCGTTCCTGCGGCTGGTTACTCAGTCCGATGAGCTCGCCGCCGACAGCACTGCCTCACCGTAACAGCGACGATCCGCGGTAGCGCGAATAAGCATTGGCCGCACATGATCGATGTTTAGGCGAATGTTTCAACCTATCTTAAATTCATGAGGCCTAAAGGAGGATATTTGAAGTCTTGCGGCACATTCGATGCATATTGTTATCGCCAAGTCACTCCTTACCGGACTTTTGTCCCTCCTCGCATCCTTGGCCCTGTCGTTTACCTTCGTTCCGATACTGGGCGGGGAAGTAGCCGGTGCCGGCCTGGTGATGACCATCGTTTGCCCGCTTGCTATCTCCATTCCCGCCTCGGCGGTGCTTTTCAGCCAGTCAGAACGAGTTCGACGTGCGGAAGCCATGGCTTCTGACGCACTGACGAAGCTAGCCGCCGCCTACGAAGAACTCCACCGGCAGTCCCGTCAGGACGGGTTGACCGGCCTGTCAAACCGCAGCGCCTTCATGGAGGAACTGCAGGCCTTCAGCCGGGAGGGTGTCACCGGAGCCCTGATTTTTCTGGATCTCGACCATTTCAAATCGATCAACGATCGTCACGGTCATGCAACCGGTGACGAGGTGCTTCGCCGCACCGGGCAGANGCTCGCCACGTATCGCGGGCAATTCAATATAGCGGGCCGCCTCGGAGGCGAAGAGTTCGCTCTCTTTCAGGCTGGCCTGACCGTCGACGAGATGTTGAGATGGTGCGAGGATATTCGAGAACTCATCGAAGGCCTGGATGTGCGCTCCGCCTCACGGTCGAGCGTGCAGGTGTCGGCCAGCATAGGAGCTGTCCACTGCGTTTCGGGCTTCGATCCTCAGGAATGTCTCAGAGCCGCCGATGTAAATCTGTACGAGGCAAAATCGCTCGGNCGAAATCGGGTCGTTTCGTCCATCTGAANAGGNGGCAGAACGGTTCGGATACCGNCCCGCAAACTCGCTCAAATCCCGCTGCCATCCCGCTCCTGCGAAACGTGCTNTTGCGGCTGGTTGACCAGGACGGTCAGTTCGCCCGCATGGATCTTCAAAAGCACGTCCCTGTCCATCGGCAGCAGTTCGCCGTCGATGACGCAGCGGATGTCGTGGCGCTCGCGGGGAAAATGCAGTTCCAGCTCGGTCGCCGTCATGGCGGTGACGGCGGCGTTTTCCTTGAGCCGGCCGCGCAGGATGTCGAAGGTCAGGCGCGCCACGCCGGCCGGGGTCAGCGGATCTGCGATGTAGAAGCCGAGATGGCCGCGCGTCAGGCTGTCGGCATACATCAGCGGATCGCGACCGAACTCGTTGTTGGAGACGGAGATCGCCGAGACCTTGCGATGCCCGACCTGGCCGCCCGCATTGAACTCGACTTCGAATTCCGGGGGATTGAACATCACGCCGATCGCCGCCCGGGTGCTGGCCCTTATCTTGCCCAGCCGCGAGGCGAAGGTCATCGAATTGCGATAACGCACCATGCGGGCGTGCAGGCCGGCGGAAAACTGATGGACGAAGCTGTGACCGTTGGCGCTGGCGATGTCGATGCGTTCGGGCGTCGCTTCCGCCAGCGCATCCAGAACCTGCCAGATATCCAGCGGCAGTTTCAGCGAGCGGGCAAACAAGTTCATGGTNCCGGCCGGAACGACGCCGAGCGCGATNCCGCTCTTCCAGGCGATGCCGGCGGCGGCCGAGATCGTCCCGTCGCCGCCGCCGGCGATNAGGCCCTCGACACCTTGCGTCGAGGCCGCCTTTTCCATGGTGGCGACCACATCCTTGCCGGAGACGACATGGCACTCGATCTCGTGCCCGGCCGCCTTGAACGTTTCGGCGGCGCGGGCGCAATAGGCGTCCATGTCGGTGGTTCGGAATGTACCGCCATCGCGGTTGAAGACGGCAAACAGGTTCATCTGATCTCGCTTGCAAGGGCGCGGATTTCGCGGCGGGACAACGGCCCATCAGAGAAATGGTTGCGACACCNGGTTTTATCAACGGGGGCTCGCCNCTCCCGCGNAANCACACAATCCCGTGAGCCGGCCAGCGGGCGANGCTAAATCTCGCNGGAGCACTACCGCAACGCACAATGGCGTGCTACCTTTCACCCAGGTCGTTTCGATGACCCGCTCACCTCCAGAGCGGGTGGATGTCTCCCACATCTCACCCGCGTCTTTTTTCCTGCAGAATCAANTCCATGACCAATACCGCCGCCCGTTTCGAACCCGCTCGCGACCGTTCGGAACCCCAAAGCGTTGACACCGCGCCTGAAANCGCCCCGGANCTTTCGCGGCTCGCCGTCATCCTGATCGAGATTGCGCTTGCGGTCGGGGGATTCGGCATCGGCACCGGCGAATTCGCGATCATGGGCCTTCTGCCGGATGTCGCCTCCACCTATCAGGTCAGCATTCCGATGGCCGGATACGTGATCAGCGCCTATGCGCTCGGCGTCGTCATCGGCGCGCCGATCATCGCGGTCGCCGCCGCCCGGATGACGCGGCGCTCGCTNCTGCTGATCCTGATGACCGTGTTTGCGCTCGGCAATATCCTGAGCGCCATGGCGCCGGATTTCTGGAGCTTCACGGCCCTGCGCTTCATCACCGGCCTGCCGCATGGCGCCTATTTCGGGGTCGCGGCNTTGGTCGCCGCTTCGATGGTGCCGCCCAACAAGCGCGCCCGCGCCGTCGGCCGGGTNATGCTGGGCCTGACCGTCGCGACGCTTGTCGGTACGCCGATCGCGACCTTCATGGGCCAGGAGCTCCACTGGCGCGCAGCCTTCTTCCTGGTCGGCGGCATCGGCGCCGTGACGGTGGCGCTGCTCTGGTACTTCCAGCCGCGCGACACGGTGCATGAGGGCGCCAGCATCTGGCGCGAGCTCGGCGCCTTCGGCCGNGCCCAGGTATGGNTGACGCTCGGCATCGCCGCGGTTGGCTTCGGCGGCATGTTCTCGGTGTTCAGCTATATNGCCTCGACCACGACGGTGACGGCGGGCATGCCGGTCGGCATGGTGGCGATCGTGCTGACGCTGTTCGGCATCGGCATGAATGTCGGCAATATCGTCGGCTCGCGGCTGGCCGACTTATCGCTCAAGGGCACGATCGGCGGCGTGATGGTGTTCAACGTCATCGTCATGGGCGCCTTCGGTCTGTGGGCGCAATATCCGGTCGTGCTCTGCCTCTGCGTCTTCCTGATCGGCTGCGGCTTCGCGGCCGGCCCCGCCCTGCAGACGCGGCTGATGGATGTCGCCGCCGACGCGCAGACGCTCGCCGCCGCATCCAATCACTCGGCCTTCAACATCGCCAATGCGCTCGGCGCATGGCTCGGCGGCCTGGTGATTGCCTGGGGCTGGGGTTTTGCCGCGACAGGGTATGTCGGGGCGGTGCTGTCGCTGTTGGGCTTTGGGGTGTTCGCGGTATCCGCGGCGCTCGACCGGAAGACTGCGGCGGGCTGAGAGCCAGCAGTTCCATTATCCCTCCTTCGCCTTCGTCCGACGGACAGCCAGAACCGAGCCAACGGTCTCGGCCCGTCCTTTGCACCCCGGATGCGAGGAACCGGCGCGGCAACCTCCCCTTCTCCCCTCAGGGAGAAGGTGGCCGAAGGTTCATGAAGGGAGCGCCCTCGTCCCGGTTTGCAGCCATGCCGAAATGCCCCGCTTTACCGGCTAAGCCGCCTTCGACGCGGCCTTTTCCTCCGGCATCATCATGTATCTTTTGCCGTTCTCGCAGACGAAATGGGTCTTGCCCCAGATGCGGAGCGCGGTGATGACCGGCTCGAGGCTCAGACCGATCGGGGTGAGCGTATAGTCAACGCGCGGCGGCACGACCGGGAATATGGTGCGCGTCAACAGCCCCGCTTCTTCCAGCTCCCTGAGCTGCTTGGTCAGCATGCGCTGCGTGACCGACGGAATGCGGCGGCGCAGCTCGTTGAAGCGCAGAGTGCCGTCTTCCAAGAGATGATAGAGGATGACGCCTTTCCATTTTCCGTCGAGGAAACTCAGCGTCGTTTCGACCGGGCATCCGGGGAAATTGTCGGTCAGCTTGGCACGGGGTTTCGACATCGGAAGCGTCCTTTCACGGTATACTTTTCGGTACTATAGGCCAAAAATGTGCATTCTTGCGCTCGCTGAACATAGGCGCCATCTAGTTTCGCGACAACAGGACGCAAACCAAGGAGACTTCTCATGCGCGCCGTCGGCTTCAACACGCCCCAGCCNATCACCGCCGAAACCTCGCTGATCGACATCGAATTGCCCGTGCCGGAGGCGACCGGCCGCGACCTGCTGGTCGAGATCAAGGCGGTCTCTGTCAATCCCGTGGACACCAAGGTGCGCGCCTCGGCCCCGGTCGAACCCGGCCAGCACCGGATCCTCGGTTACGACGCGGCGGGCGTGGTCAAGGCGGTCGGGCCAGGCGTCAAACTCTTCAAGCCGGGCGACGAGGTCTATTATGCCGGCGTGATCAACCGGCCGGGCACCAATGCGGAATTCCATCTGGTCGACGAACGTATCGTCGGCTTCAAGCCGAAGACCCTGAGCTTCGAGGAAGCCGCCGCGCTGCCGCTGACGGCGATCACCGCCTATGAGGCGCTGTTCCATCGCATGAAGGTGCAGGACAAGGTGGCGGGCGCCTGGAACGCCGTGCTGGTCATCGGCGGCGCCGGCGGTGTGGGATCGATCGCCATCCAGCTGCTGCGCGAACTCTCCGACGTGACGGTGATCGGGACCGGCTCGCGGCCTGACACGCAGGCCTGGATCAAGGAACTCGGCGCCCATCATGTCCTCGACCACTCCAGGCCGATGGCGCCGCAGCTTGCCCAGATGGCGATCGGCGCGCCCGCCTTCGTGTTCTCGACCACCCATACGGAAGCGCATCTCAAGGACATCCTGGAGCTGATCGCGCCGCAGGGCCGTCTGGCGCTGATCGACGATCCGAAGGAGCCGATGGACCTGCGTGCCTTCAAGGGCAAGGCACTGTCGGTGCATTGGGAAATGATGTTCGCCCGGGCCGTCTTCCAGACCGCCGACATGATCGAGCAGCACAAGCTCTTGAACCACGTCGCCGAACTGGTCGATGCCGGAAAAATCCGCACGACGCTTGCCGAAACGCTGGGCCCGATCAATGCCGCCAACCTGAAGAAGGCGCATACGATGATCGAGAGCAACCGCACCCGTGGCAAGCTCGTGCTCTCGGGCTTCTGACGGACGCCCGGACGCTGAAACAAAGAAAGCCCGCCGTGGCTGAAACGGCGGGCTTTCTTCGCGGCCTGGCGGTGGATCAGGCCTGAAGGACGACGACCTTGGCGCCGACACTGACGCGGCTGTAGAGGTCGATTACGTCGTGGTTCATCATGCGGATGCAGCCGCTCGACATGGCAAGGCCGATCGATTCGGGCTGGTTGGTGCCGTGGATGCGGAAATGCGTGTCGTTGCCGCCGCGATAGAGATACATGGCGCGGGCACCGAGCGGATTGTTCGGACCGCCGGGCATGCCGCCCGCGAGCCTGCGATAGCGCTCCTCGCGGTTCTGCATGTTCTGGGTCGGGGTCCAGGTCGGCCACTCCGCCTTGCGGCCGACATAGGCATTGCCGGCGAGCGCCAGACCCTCGCGCCCGACGCCGACGCCGTAACGGATCGCCTTGCCGTTGCCGAGGATGTAATAGGCGCGCCGTGCCGGCGTATCGACGACCACCGAGCCGGCGGCATGCGGGGTGACATAGGCGACTTCCGTGCGGCGCAGTTCCGGCTTGATCTTGTCGACCGGCACCGTCTTCAGCGGGAACTGCTCGTTCGGCAGTGCTGCATAGTTCGTCTGATCGTTGATCGTGGAAGCGCAACCGGCCAGCAGCAGCGGCAGACCGGCAAGAAAGCCGCGACGGGAAATCGTCATGAATATGTCCTTGATGCGTCGAGAAGATGACGCCGAATTTAGGAATATTATGGTTAATGAAGTGCTAAAGCCGTCGGTATACTGACGTCATTGCCCGTCTAGGGCCGTGCGGAACAGTTCTGGTATTGTCCGCCGACAAGCGAGGCACCTGCGAGAGCATCGGGGTCGACGGTCTGGCCCGGCATTTTCGGGAGTTTTACCGTGACCTGGCAAAGGCGTTCGTCGCAATCAACGGAAATCACCTTCGTCAGCCCGCCGAAAACCTGGTTGTTGCGATCGCAGATCTGGACGTCGCTGTCCGCCTTGATTCCGGCCGTCTTGCTCGCCTGCAGGGGAATGGAGATAATCGCCGCCATGGTATTGCTCATCGGCGCCGGCAGGGACGTATCCTCAAGCATGCCGGCGGTCACCTTTTCTCCGGCCGCAACGTCCTGCTTGAGATATTTGCCGACAAGCGCTGCAAAGGCCGGCGTCTGCAGATCGCCATGGCCGATCTGGTGATTGCGCTGCAAGGCGAGCCGCGCAACCGGTTCCGGCGTTTCGGAGCGGCCGGAGACCAGCGAGATAATCCAGATGACCAGGCCCAAATAGATGAGCAGCGGGATTGCCCTCGCGGCCGCGACGATGCAGAGCAGCGGGTCGATGTGACCGATCTTCATGAGCGATACTCGTAGGCGATGTCGCTGTCGGGTTCGTCCAGAGACAACATTTCCGCCACCGTCTCCCAGATGGCGTGTTCATCGCCCACGGTTTTCGGCAGAGGCCGGTGCAGGGCCTTGAGGAGATCGAAGCGGCCGATATCGATCGCGCCGCGCACGGTCTCTGCGAAGGCGGAAAAGCTTTCGTGGACGATCCACAGCCACAGGGCGACCATGACGGGACCGAAGACCACGACGATCAGCAGCGCCGTGAGCGAACTGCCCCAGATGCCAAGCACTGCCAGCCAGATCGCCGTGAACAGGCAGCTCAGCGAGAGGCTGAGGATCGAGAAGTCCAGCTGGATGCGGGCGTTCTCCAGCTTCGCCAGCAGGGCCTCGTCCTTGATCACCAATTGCAGGCGGGGCCACAGAAGATCGAAATCGAAGCCGTAGCGCGTGTGGCAATAGCTGCGCAGCGCCGCGAGATCATTTCCGAAACGGGTGGGTGCCACTTCGATTTTGGCAAAAAGCGTCTGGTAGGAATTAAATTCATGCGCTTCATGGGACTGGGCTATGTCCGCGGCATAGGTCACCAGTCCCGTATACTGATCGGTCATCTCCCGGTGCAAAGCCGCCAGCATCGCGGCCTGCGCCTGTGCCCGGGGATCGACAGGAGGCCGCAGCCGCTGCGCTTCCGCGCAATTCGATTTCAACGCCGCCGAAAGAGCGTCGATGGCTTTTCCAAAGCCCCGACCTCGATCGGCCGGTTCAGGTAGCGGGCGGTGCGCAACGGCCGGATGGCGGCCTCGGCCCTGTCTATGGCGCCGGGATCGGAAACGCCTCGCATGAAGGCACCCTCGTCGCGGTCACGCGCCAGTTCGCGGATGACGTCGCCACTTGCGGGCAATTTCGCCCGGCGCTGAAACAGGGCATTTCCGCGCGCGATCCGCCGGTCGCGTTTCAGCACATGGCCGAAGGACAGCAGATCCGTGATCCACCACGGAAGGCTTCGTCCCTCCAAGAGCCTAGTGATGGGCTGGACCGCGGGCGACAGCGTGAAGGCGACGACCGCCACCGCGCTCAGCGCAATCGCAAAATTGACGAGTTTTTCCCCCGAACCGAGGTTGCGGTATTCCTCCAGAAGAAAGTCGCGAACCGGTTCGAACTCGATCGCTGCGATCAGGGCATTGGCGAGGCAGAAAAGAAGCCAGGGGAAATAACGCGCCAGAAGGAAAGAGCGCCCGAACCAGCCATCGATCTTTCCCAGTATCTCCGCGAACATCGCACCCGTCCCTCACGCCTTTTTGCTGAGCTTCCGGCCATGAATGGGACATGTGCCGTTGGTGCGGAAAAGTTCGCCGTCGATCGGGCATTCCCATATGCCGGTCACGATGCGGTAGACTTCATGCTTGTCGAAAAGGCCGAGCAGCGATGACGACTGCGGTCCGAGCCTGCTGTCGTAACCAAAGATGGCGATCGAGCCTTCGCTTCCGAAAGGTTGCATCAGGCTTTCCGTGACGCTGACAATTCCCGGGCGCGAGACATGCCAATGAGCACTCTGCGACCTCAGATAGTCGGGAAGCCGGACACCGGATTGAAGATTGCCGATCTCTCGCAGGATTCCGGAACGGTCCTCGAGCAAGGGAGGAGGCGCCTGCTTGCCCAAGCCCTGCTGCGAAATCATGCGCAGCCCGTCGGCACCTGCCGAGACGACGAAATCCGTCTTCTCCTTGCGGATGACCGACAACGTGTCCCTGACGGACAAGTCGTTCGGGACGAGGGGGAATTCCAGCAACGGAAGCTCAGCCATCCGACTTCTCCACCGTGGTCTTTTCGGCGATCTTCTCGTGGACGATGTGGAGTTTGCTGGCAACGAGGTCAGCCGGCTTCAGATCCGTCCACGCGAAACGCAGCGGCGGGGTGTCCAGCCGCAGCCGTCTGGCGACNTTCAGCAGAAANTCCTCCACATCCGCGGCATTGGCATACCCGGTGCCGCCGACGAGAGGATCGTTTGGGCCGATCGACTTGCCGTCCTCGCCAAGCTGCAGGCGAATTGCGGCGTCGATGGCTGCAATCTTGCTCATGTCTACCCCCCAACCGGCCCCCGAGGCGCGCGGTCAAAGGTAACGCAACCCATGC
>Ga0055540_1000989_pt1 | contig 18353 bp, 18 predicted proteins | sample AraplaCvi_mMS_r2_2_FD_55040 | JGI IMG/M metagenome (GOLD analysis project Ga0055540, IMG submission 55040) | Arabidopsis root microbial communities from North Carolina, USA - plate scrape MF_Cvi_mMS_r2 | ecosystem: Host-associated > Plants > Roots > Endosphere | place: USA: North Carolina
CGGGACCGGCGAGACGAGGCCGCCGAGCGGATCTACGCCGCTGCGGCCACGCTGATGATGCGCAACGGCTACGACGGCCTGAGCATCGCTGCCGTGGCCGCCGAGGTGCACTGTTCACCGGCGACCGTCTACCGCCACGCCGGAGGCAAGGCCACGATCCGCGACGTCGTGCTGCGCCAGCACGCCGAGCGCATCCTCGACTCGGTTCGGGAGGCCATCGCGGGGCTGACCGGTCCCGAGCGCGTCGTCACCGCAACCACCGTCGCGCTTCGCCGCATGCGAGCCGATCCGCTCGCGACGATCATGCAGTCGGCGGTATCCCTCCCCGGGAAGGAGTGGATCACCCGATCACCCGTCGTCGCCCGATGTGCGCAGGAGATGCTGGGCACGGACACCCCCGATCCCCTTGCCGCACAATGGCTGATCCGCGCCTTCCTCGCCGCGTGGCAATGGCCGCTGGACGACGCCGACGCCGAGGACGAGATGGTGCGGCGGTTCCTCGGGCCGTCCCTTGCCGCCGGGTAGACCACCGGGNCTCCTCGCTCTNNCGCACCTCGAAGGAGAGGCATCCTGGCTCGGCCCGTGCGTCAGGGCCACGACGGCTCTCGTCGAGCCGAGGCGTCAGTGGGCGAGCTTGAGGCCGACGACGCCGGCGACGATNACGAGCGCGCACGCCACCTTGAGCACCGAGGCCGACTCGTCACCGGTCGCCATNGCGTAGGCCACGGTGAGGACNGCGCCGATGCCGACCCAGACGGCGTAGGCCGTCCCGACCGGCAACTCACGCATGGCGACGGCCAAGCCGGCCATGCTGGCGACGATCGCGACGCCGAACACGACACTGGGCACCAGCTTGGTGAAGCCCTCGGACTTGCCCATCGCGGTGGCCCACACCGCCTCCAGGACACCCGACAGAGCCAAGATCAACCACGACATGACAGCGTCTCCCGGGCCGTCTTGTCGCACACCGGGTACGGCACCCATCGTCCGGAAGCCAACGTTTCGGCTCTGTTACGAAGTTCTCACACGAGCCGGCNNGGGGCAAGGTCAGATCCGTCACCACGGCCGGGCTCGAGCGTGGGCCTGGTGTACGCCGGCGGCGCCGATGGCGTGCACGAGCCCCACGCTCGGCGGCGTTGCTCAACGAGTTTCGCGCGCGGTGAGCGTCGGTGGCGTCCACCGACCCTCGACGATCTCCGCCCTGGGTCGGTAGAGGCGGATCAGGTAGTTCCACCCGTACGGGGTGACGATCGCGTTGGCGGGGATCTCCCCGTCCGTCGAGCCGACGAAGCGGACGGTGACCGACCCGTCGTCGTCGGGTCGCCCGGTGACGCTGTTGACGGTGTACAGATTCTTCTCGTTCGGCTCGAAGAAGCCGTTCGAGTCGTACACCGACACAGACCAGAAGGCGTCGACGGGAACGTCGGCGAACACCAGTTCGTACTCGCCGGGCGGGACCATCGGGTCCACACCGACGTAGACGGCCTCCGAGGTCGGAAGCCCGCCCCACCCCGCTGCGCACCCGATGAGGTGATGAACAGGGTCGACTTCCTCTCGCGTCCCGAACGTCCGGTCGAACTGACCCAGTCCCCGAGCCAGTTGGAGCAGCGCATCGCGTGTCGCGTTCAGGCCGTCGACGTCGTAGTCGGGCATGACGAACGGCTCCTGCGGACCGGCCTCGATCGTCAGCGCATCCTGAAGTCGTGACACGGCCGCCACGTCGTGCGGATCGTCCGGGTCGACCAAGATGCGTACCGCGACGAGGACGTAGCGGCTCCCGTGGTCCTCGGCGGTGAGCACGTGCTCGCCGGGTTCGTGCAGGACGCCGTTGACGTAGTGGTCCTCGTTCACGACCATCGCCGACAGATAGCGGCCGCCGGCCTCCGGCAAGGTCAGGCGGGCCGGCCGAGCGAGGTCCACGACGGCAAAGCTGTACAGCGTGTCACGGTTGAGTCTGATGACCGTCTGCTCGTCGATGCGGACCGGCGTTCGGTTGTGCCTGAACTGGCCGACCCCGCCGGCCTCTGCCTGATTGACCGAGAACATCCGGTGAGTTTCGGCCCGGACGAAATCGTCGACGTTGACGCGGATCGGCATCTCGCACACGGTAGTTGAGGTGGTGTCGCGAGAGGGCCGATAGCGATGAACGGCAGGTGCGTCGACGCCCCTCGCCCCTAGAGTCTCCCCGTGACCGAAGCCGTCGTCAGGCGCTGCTACACCGAGATTGCCGACGTCTACATCCAGATGTTCGGCGCCATCTCGCACGTCGATCCTGACGACCTGCAGTTCCTCGAACGGAACCTCGCGCGATGCGCCGGCACGATCCTCGACGCCGGCTGCGGGCCCGGGCACCTGACCGGCTATCTCACCGACCTCGGCCACGTCGCACGGGGAATCGACGTGGTGCCCGCCTTCATCGAGAGCGCCCGGATGAACTGGCCCACGGTGGAGTTCTCCGTCGGCTCCATGCATCCGCTCGACCTGCCGGACGGTTCGCTGGGCGGGATCCTCGCGTGGTACTCCCTGATTCACTACGACCCCGACGATCTCACCGGAGTCCTGCGAGGTCTTCGTGCCGCGTTGTCCGACGACGGAATTCTCGTCGTGGGCTTCTTCGAGGGCGACGACGTCGTGCCCTTCGCGCACAAGGTCGCCACCGCGTATCGGTGGCCCGTCGACGCCATGTCGGCGATGCTGCCGGCGGCCGGCTTCGTCGAGGTGGATCGCGTTCGCCGACCGGGTACGGGTCTCCTCAGAGCGCATGCCGCTCTTGCCGCACGCGCTCGATGACGTCGAGACGCGGAGATCAGGTCAGACGTTGAAGCGGAACTCCACCACGTCGCCGTCGGCCATCACGTAGTCCTTGCCCTCGATGCGCACCTTGCCCGCCGCCTTCGCCGCGGCCATCGAACCTGCCGCCACGAGGTCGTCGAAGGACACGATCTCGGCCTTGATGAAGCCCTTCTCGAAGTCGGTGTGAATCACCCCGGCCGCCTTGGGTGCCGTGTCACCCCGGTGGATGGTCCACGCCCGCGACTCCTTGGGCCCGGCGGTCAGATAGGTCTGCAGCGCCAGCGTGTGGAAACCGGCTCGCGCCAACGCATCCAGACCCTTCTCCGTCTGGCCGATCGACTCCAGCAGCTCCGCGGCCGACTCGTCGTCGAGTTCCTGGAGCTCGGCTTCGATCTTCGCGTCGAGGAACACCGCGTCGGCGGGCGCCACCAGCTCGCGCAGCTCGGCCTTCTTCGCGTCGTCGGTGAGCACCGACTCGTCGGCGTTGAACACGTAGAGGAACGGCTTGGTGGTCATCAGGTTGAGCTCGCGCAGCAGGGACACGTCGGCACCGGCGGCGAAAAGCGTCACGCCCCCGTCGAGGGTGGCCTGGGCGGCGACGGCCGCGTCGTACACCGGCTTGCGGTCCTTGTGGGTGCGCGCTTCCTTCTCCAGCCGCGGCACCGCCTTCTCCAAGGTCTGCATGTCGGCCAGGATCAGCTCGGTCTCGATGACTTCGATGTCGGATCTCGGGTCAACCTTGCCGTCGACGTGCACCACGTCGTCGTCGGCGAACACCCGGACCACCTGGCAGATCGCGTCACACTCGCGGATGTTGGCCAGGAACTTGTTTCCCAGGCCCGCGCCCTCGGAGGCCCCCTTGACGATGCCGGCGATGTCGACGAACGTCACCGGCGCGGGCACGGTCTTCTCCGACCCGAAGATCTCCGCGAGTTTGTCCAGCCGCGGGTCCGGCAGCGCCACCACACCCTCGTTCGGCTCGATCGTCGCGAACGGATAGTTCGCGGCGAGCACGTCGTTGCGCGTCAACGCGTTGAACAGCGTCGACTTTCCGACGTTGGGAAGTCCGACGATTCCAAGATTGAGGCCCACGGATCGAACAGTCTAGGCGTCGGCCGACCCGGGTCCGTGGGCGCGCCAGCGCGCGCAGGCACTGCACTCGTCGCGATTGCCGGTACGGTCGACGTGTGTCAGGACTGCGCGGACGGTCGGCGGTAGCCGTCGACCATCGATCGGCGCTGCCCAACGTCCCCGGAATCCCCTGGTGGGGGGCCGCGCTCGTGGCAGTGGCCCTCACGGCGATCGGTGTCGTGTTCGACGCCGGCGACACCAACAGCGCCCTCGGCGGTGCCTTCGCCGCCTGTTACGTGATCGGCTGCCTGGCCGCCGTCCTCGCCGTGCGCCGGTCGGGCATCTTCACCGCCGTCATCCAGCCTCCGCTGATCCTCTTCGTGGCCGTGCCGTCGGCGTACTTCGTGTTCCACGGCAGCACGTTCACCGGCATCAAGGACACGTTGATCAACTGCGGTTACCCGCTGATCGAGCGTTTTCCGCTGATGTTCTTCACCTCGGTGACGGTGCTCGTCGTCGGCGTGGTCCGCTGGTATCTGGGGATGCTCGCCACCCGGGCCCTGCCCAAGGACGGCGAGCAGGCCGCGGAACCGGTTGACGAGGTCGCGGTCGCCGCGGAGAAGCTGGCCGCCAAGCCGCGCCGCAGCAGCCGCAGCACTCGCGCCAGGGAGGCCCGCGCCGCAGCGGACGCGATGGACCCGATCGACGACGAGGCCCCGCGGCCACGGCGCGCGCGGACCCCGAATCCTGCATCCGAGAGGTCGACCGGCGCAGCGGCCGCACGACGTCCCCGGCGGCCACGCGCCTCGGGGCCGGCCGAGACCGAGATCATCGAGCCGGTGCTCGACCGGCCGCGTCGGCGCAGCATCCCGCCGGAGGAATCGTCGGCCGAACCGCGCCGTCGGCCGCGCGGCACCGAGCCACGGACGCGTGAACCACGTGAACCTCGGGAGACCAGGGAGCCCCGCGAGCGGCGTCCACGGCCCCCGGTGGACCGCCGCAGCAGCGCGACGGACCGCGAACGCCCCGAACGCGACCGTTCGGATCGCGACCGCCGCGAGCGCCCGGTGCGCCGAGAGCGTCCCGAGTCCTACGAGCGCCCGGAACGTCGGCGACCCCGCGCGGGCGACTACGAACCGTATGAGCCCTACGAGCCACCGGTCACCCGGACCACCGGGGGCTCCGGCACGCATCACCCGGTCTCGCGCGTGCGCTACCGCGGGTCCGAGGACGAAGACTCACGCACCGAACACCGCACCCGACCGCGTCGGCCACGCCATTCGGCGCCCGACTCGTGGGAGTACGGCGGTTAGTTGGAGGTGCTGCGCTTGGCGCGGATCGCCTTGGGCAGCGTGAAGACCAACGTTTCGTTGGCGGTGGTCACCGGCTGCACCGTGCCGTAGCCGTGTTTGGCCAGGCGGTCGAGCACGCCCCGCACCAGCACCTCGGGCACGGACGCACCGGAGGTCACGCCCACGGTGGTCACCCCGTCGAGCCACGCCGGGTCGATGTCCTCGGCGTAGTCGACCAGGTACGCGGCATGTGCACCGGCACCGAGGGCCACCTCGACCAGGCGTACCGAATTCGACGAATTGCGCGACCCGACGACGATCACCAGCTCGCACTCCGGTGCCATCACCTTCACCGCCACCTGACGGTTCTGAGTGGCGTAACAAATGTCGTCGCTCGGCGGGTCCTGCAGCGTGGGGAACTTCTCCCGCAGTCGCCGCACGGTCTCCATGGTCTCGTCGACGCTCAGCGTCGTCTGCGACAGCCAGATCACCTTGTTCGGGTCGCGGACGGTGACCGAGTCGACCGCGTCCGGGTTGTCCACGACCTGCACGTGATCGGGGGCCTCGCCCGCGGTGCCGACCACCTCTTCGTGGCCTTCGTGGCCGACGAGGAGGATGTCGTAGTCGTCGCGGGCAAACCGCTTGGCCTCGTTGTGCACCTTGGTGACCAACGGGCAGGTGGCGTCGATGGTCGTCAGGTTCCGCTCGGCGGCCTCGACGTGCACCGTCGGCGCCACACCGTGCGCGGAGAACACCACGATGGCACCCTCGGGCACCTCGTCGGTGCGCTCGACGAACACCGCGCCGGCCTTGGCCAGGGTCTCCACCACGTAGCGGTTGTGGACGATCTCGTGACGGACGTACACGGGGGCGCCGTGCTTCTCCAGCGCGCGCTCCACGGTCTCGACCGCGCGGTCGACGCCTGCGCAGTATCCGCGGGGCTCGGCCAGCAGCACCCGCTTGCCCTCCACCGGCGCGGCGACGGAAAGGGTCGCGCCCGGCATACCCATGTTGATCGTCTCCGGCATGGGTCCAGGGTACTTACCGTCGGCCTACCAGCACCACCTGTGGGATCGCCCGTACTCTTGCACTCATGGCTACTGCCCCGTACGGAGTCCGTCTGCTGGTCGGCGCCGCGGTGACCGCGCTGGAGGAAACTCGCAGGCTGCCGCAGACCGTCATCACCTACCCGATGACGATCGTCAGCCAGTTCGCCCAGTTGGTGATGAAGATGCAGCAGGACGTCGCCGACTTGGTGAACCGGGGTGACGAGACCCTCGAGCACCTGTTCCCGCCGAAGGACGAGCAACCCGAGTGGGCCACCTTCGACGAGGACGACGACGACTCCGACGACGGCCCCGGCGAGCCGGGCGAGGACGCGACGCGCAACGGCGAACGGCTGACCGAGGGCAGGTTCGCCCTCTACAGCACCGGGGAGCCCGAGTCGCGTGAGGCCGCGCCCGCGCCCAAGCAGAAGGCCCCTCGGCCCGCGGCGCCTGCCGACGGCGTGGTGGCCGAACTGGACTACGAATCCCTGACGCTGGCTCAGCTGCGGGCCCGGCTGCCCTCGCTCAAGGTCGCCGACCTCGAGGCGTTGCTGGCCTTCGAGGAGGCGACGAAGGCGCGCGCCCCGTTCCAGACGCTGCTGGCCAACAGGATCACCCGGGCGTCCGCCGCCAAGTCGTGACGGACACCGCCCAGGGCAAGTCCGCCGACAATCCGTGGCCGGTTCGCTCGGTCGCGATGATGGTCAAGGACTGGATCGACCGGCTCGGCACGGTGTGGGTCGAGGGTCAGATCGCCCAGCTCAACGTGCGCCCCAACTCGTCGACGGCCTACATCACGCTGCGTGACCCCGCTGCGGACATGTCGCTGCAGATCACTTGCCCGCGGGACCTGGTGTTCAACGCGCCGGTCAAGCTCGCCGAGGGCACCCAGGTGATCATGCACGGCAGGCCGAACTTCTTCGTCGGGCGCGGATCGTTCTCGTTGCGCGTCAACCAGATTCGCGCCGTCGGCATCGGCGAGCTGCTTGCCCGCATCGAGCGACTCCGCCAGCTGCTGGACGCCGAAGGGCTCTTCGACCCCCGCCTGAAGCGGCCAATTCCGTTCCTGCCCAACACGATCGGCCTCATCACCGGCCGAGCGTCGGCCGCCGAGAAGGACGTCATGTCCGTGGCCGAAGCCCGCTGGCCCGCCGTGCGCTTCGCCGTGCGGAACACCATCGTCCAGGGTCCCAGCGCGGTACCCCAGATCGTCGAGGCGCTCCGCGAACTCGACGCCGACGCGGGAGTCGACGTCATCGTGCTCGCCCGCGGCGGCGGCAGCGTCGAGGATCTGCTGCCGTTCTCCGACGAGACGCTGTGCCGCGAGATCGCCAAGTGCACGACGCCGGTGGTGACGGCCATCGGACACGAGCCCGACAACCCGTTGTGCGACCTGGTCGCCGACGTACGCGCCGCCACGCCCACCGACGCCGCCAAGCGGGTGGTGCCCGACGCCGCAGCCGAACGGGAGCGAGTGGCCGACTTGCGCGAGCGCAGCGCCAGGGCGCTCCGCAGCTGGGTCCACCGCGAGCAACGCACGCTCGATCAACTGCGCAGCCGCCCCGTGCTGGCTCAGCCGCTGGCGGTGCTGAACGCCCGCGTCGACGAGATCCACCGGGCCCGGTCGACGGCGCGACGCGACGTCGCCCGGCTGATCGAGGCGGAGGCTCGCAGCGTCGGGCACTTGTCGGCGCGGCTGGCCACCCTGGGACCGGCGGCCACCCTGGCCCGCGGCTATGCGGTGGTGCAGATCGCGTCGGACTCGCCCACGGTGCTGCGGTCGGCCGCGGACGCGCCGGCGGGCACCCGACTTCGCATCCGCGTCGCAGACGGCGCGGTGACCACGGTGAGTGAGGGAATCGATGAAGCCCATTAGTCAACTCGGCTACGAGCAGGCACGCGACGAACTCATCGAGGTGGTGCGCCAACTCGAGGAGGGTGGCCTCGATCTCGACGCATCGCTCAAGCTGTGGGAAAGGGGCGAGGAGCTGGCCAAACGGTGCGAGGAACACCTCGCCGGAGCGCGCGAGAAAGTCGAGCGCGCGCTGGCCTCCCGGGACGACGCCGAGGCCTGACCGCCCGGCCCCCGACCACCTCGGGACTCGAAACTGGAACACGTTTCAGTTATTGTCGGCGGATGGGTGACTCAACTCCGACCGACAGTTCATCTGCTCCTCGCCTCCGCACCGACCTCGGCCGGGTGCTCGTGACCGGCGGCTCCGGCTTCGTCGGCACCAATCTCGTCACCGAATTGCTCGACCGCGGGCACCCCGTGCGTTCCTTCGACCGCGCACCCTCACCACTGCCCGCCCGCGAGGGGCTCGAGACCGTCGTCGGCGACATCACCGACCCCGACGACGTGGCCCGGGCCGTCGACGGCGTCGACACGGTGATTCACACCGCTGCGGTGATCGACCTGATGGGCGGTGGGTCAGCACCCGCGCGGGAGCGCAGCTTCGCCGTCAACGTCGGCGGCACCAAGAACCTCGTCCACGCCGCCCAGGCGGCCGGCGTCAAGAGGTTCGTCTACACCGCCTCCAACAGCGTGGTGATGGGCGGGCAGGCCATCGTCGACGGTGACGAGACCCTGCCCTACACGACGCGATTCGCCGACCTGTACACCGAGACCAAGGTCGTCGCCGAACGATTCGTGCTCGACGCCAACGGCGTCGGCGGCACGCTCACCTGCAGCATCCGCCCCAGCGGGATCTGGGGCCGTGGTGACCAGACCATGTTCCGCAAGCTGTTCGAGAGCGTCCTGGCCGGACACGTCAAGGTGCTCGTCGGCAGCAAGGACGTCAAGCTGGACAACTCCTACGTGCACAACCTGATTCACGGGTTCATCCTCGCCGCCGAGCACCTGGTGCCCGGCGGCTCGGCCCCCGGACAGGCCTACTTCGTCAACGACGGCGAACCGGTCAACATGTTCGAATTCTCCCGCCCGGTCATCGAGGCGTGCGGTCACCGCTGGCCGCGGTTCCGCGTCTCCGGGCGGTTGGTCCACGCGGTGATGTCGGCGTGGCAATGGCTGCACTTTCGCTTCGGACTCCCCCGCCCACTGCTGGAACCCCTTGCGGTGGAACGGGTCTACCTCGACAACTACTTCTCCACGGCCAAGGCCGAACGGGATCTCGGGTACCGCCCGCTGTACACCACGGAGGCCGCCATGGCCGACTGCCTGCCCTACTACGTCGACCTCTACGCCCAGCTCAAGGGGGCAAGCTCACCCGTCCCGGCACCCGCGTAACCGCAACGTCACCTCAGGCACCCCCGGGTGCCCTGGTGAACACCGTCGCTCTAGGCAATGATGCCTGCAACACGTTCCAGTCGACGAGGGAGTTGCATGACGGACGCGGTTCTGGTGACGGGAGCCTTCGGGCTGGTGGGATCGTCGACGGTGAAGCGCCTGGCCGCCGACGGCCGGCGTGTGGTGGCCACCGATCTCGACGTCCCCGCCAACCGCAAGGCTGCCGAGAAGCTCCCGCCCGGCGTCGAGGTGCAGTACGCCGACCTGACCGACCCCGCCGCGGTCGAGGCACTCCTGGCGTCCGTCGCGCCCGCGGCAGTCATTCACCTCGCCGCCATCATCCCGCCGTTCATCTACACCCGCAGGGCGCTGGCCAGGAAGGTCAACGTCGATGCGACGGGGTCGCTGGTGGCCGCGGCGCAGAAGCTGCCCGCCCCACCGCGATTCGTGCTCGCGTCCAGCATCGCTGTATACGGGGCGCGCAACCCGCACACCCACCCCGACCCGCTGACCGCCGACACGCCGCTGAACCCGGCCGACGTGTACGGCGCCCACAAGGTGGCCGCCGAGGCACTGGTCCGCGAGTCGTCACTGGACTGGGTCATCCTGCGTCTGGGCGGCGTGCTCACCGTCGACCCCGCCGCGTACATGAAGCTGGACAACCTGTACTTCGAAGGGCTGCTCCCCGTCGACGGACGCATCCAGACCGTCGACGTGCGTGACGTGGCCCGCGCGTTCGCGACCGCCACGACGGCCGCCGCGGTCGGCGAGACCCTGCTCGTCGGGGGCGACGACACCCACCGCCTGGTCCAGGGTGACGTGGCACCGGCGATGGCCGCGGCGATGGGACTCGTCGGGGGGCTCCCGACCGGGTTGAAGGGAGACCCGGCCAGCGACGCCGACTGGTTCAACACCGACTGGATGGACACCACCCGCGCACAGCAAGTGCTGAAGTTCCAACATCATTCGTGGCCGGAGATGCTCATCGAGACGGCCAACAAGGCCGGCGCCACCCGACACCTGCTGCGCGTCGCCGCCCCGTTGACGAAGGCCGTATTCACCCGTCGTGCGGCCTATCACGGCCGGACGGAACCCTACGCCGATCCGTGGGGGGCGATCGCGCAGAAGTGGGCCGACCCCCGACCCGAGGGAGCCGAGCGGTGAAGAACGCGATCGTCGTCGGAGGGGCCTCTGGCATCGGTTGGGCATCGGCCCGGGCGCTGGCCGCCGACGGCTACCGGGTCGTCGTGGCCGATCTGAACGGCGATGCCGCCGCCGCGCGGGCAACCGAACTCGGCGAACCGCACCTCGATGCGTTCGTCGACGTCGCCGACGAGGCCTCGGTCGCCTCGCTCTTCGAGAGCGTGGGCACCTGCCACGCCGTGGTCAGCTGCGCAGGTTTCTCCACCCTCGGGCCCATCGTGGATCTGCCGGTCGAGCAGTTCCGCTCGGTCGTCGACGTGTGCCTCACGGGGGCGTTCATCGTCGCCAAGTACGCCGGTCGCCACCTCGCCGACGGCGGCTCGCTGGTGTCGATCTCGTCGCTCAACGCCCGCCAACCCGCCATCGGTATGAGCGCCTACTGCTCGGCCAAGGCCGGCCTGTCGATGCTGACTCAGGTCGCCGCCCTCGAACTCGCCCCGCGCGGCATCCGCGTCAACGCCGTCGCACCGGGTTTCGTGACGACCCCGCTCACCGCGGGCGCCGCACTGGTCCCCGGCGTCGTCGAGGAGTACGTCGAGAACACGCCGCTGGGCCGCGCGGGTACCCCGGAGGACGTCGCCGAGGCCGTCGCGTATCTGACCACGGCACAGTGGCTCACCGGCGAGGTGCTGGACCTCAACGGTGGCGCACACCTCAAGCGCTACCCCGACATTCTCGGGCACGTCGCGAAACTGGCCGCGCCGTAGGCTCGTCGCCGTGGCGATGCAGACCGAGTTCACCGAGACGCAGAAGCGCGCGCTGGCCGTCGCGGTCGTCGTGGCCCTGGCCTTCGGGGCGTACTTCCTGCGTGGCTACTTCATGCTCGTCGTCGTAGCGGCCGTCGCGGCCTACCTGTTCAACCCGCTGTTCGACTGGTTCCTGCGGCGGTTCAACCGCGGCCTGTCGGTGACGTTCACCTTGTTGGCGGCGATCTTCGCGGTGATCATCCCGGTGGGACTGCTCATCCTGCTGGCCGTCGTGCAGATCAGCGCCATGGTGCGCAGCGTCTCGGACTGGGTGTCGCGGACCGACCTGAACTCCCTCGGCGAGCACGCGTTGAAGTGGACCAACGACGCGATCGACAAGGTCCCGTTCCTCGGCGACGTGCAGGTGACGCCACAACTGTTGCAGGAGAAGATGAGCACCGTCGCGCAGAGCGCCGGCGAGTACGCCCTCGGGGCGGTGCAAAGCGCCGCGGGCAGTCTCGCCGGTGTGCTCACCGCGGCCGTCTTGTTCGTCTACGTGTTCATCTCGTTGCTGTCGAACCGCGAACGCGTGCAGATGCTGATCCGCAAGCTGAACCCCCTCGGCGAGGACGTCACCGATCTGTACCTGGAGAAGATGGGCGCGATGGTGCGCGGCACCGTCTTCGGGCAGTTCGTCATCGCGCTCGCCCAGGGCTTGGCCGGTGCGGTGTCGATCTACCTCGCCGGCTTCCACGACGGCTTCTTCATCTTCGCGATCCTGCTGAGCGCGCTGTCGGTGATCCCGCTCGGCGGCGGTGTGCTGAGCATCCCGTTCGGCATCGGAATGATCCTGTTCGGCAACGTCTTCGGCGGGATCTTCGTCATCGCGTGGCACCTGATCGTGGTGACCAACATCGACAACGTGCTGCGGCCGATCCTGGTCCCCCGCGCCGCGCGCCTCGACTCCGCGCTGATGCTGCTGGCCGTGTTCGCGGGCATCACGATGTTCGGCTTCCTCGGCATCGTGATCGGACCGGTGGTGATGATCGTCATCGTCACCACGGTCAGCGTCTACCTGGCGGTGTTCAAGGGCGTACCCATCGACGACCACGAGGACGAGGACCGCGACGACGGCCCGGGTCCCGTCGCCCGGCTGGTCGAGCGGGCGCGTGCCCGCATGTGGAGCCACCGCGACGAGCGGCGGCGGCAGGCTCAGGCCGCGGTCACGCCGCCAGCCGCTCCCTAAGGAACGCCACGACACGCTTGCGCGCCTCGTAGGCCGGATGGCCGTCGACTTCGCGCACCTCGAGGGTCAGCACCGAGTGGGCCATCTTCCCGAACCCGTGCTCGTTGCCCTTCTTCGAGTTGATCTCGATGACCTCGAAGGCGTCGCCGAGGCGGGCCTTGAGGGTGCTGAAGCGCGCGGCCGGCGACAACGGGTCCTCACTGAAGCGCAGCGCGAGAGCACACAGGCCCTCCTCGGCGACGCGTCGTTCGACGACCTTCAGCTCGGCTTCCGAGAGNCCAGGATCGGCCTTCTGCTTGGCGGTCAGCCCGATNGGCAACGACGGCTGGCTCAGCACCGGCGCCAACACGCTGTCGTCGACCGCGGCGGCCAAGGCGAACCCGCCGCTCCAGCACTCACCGATGACGCCGACGCCCTTGCCGGGAGTCCGCGTGTTCAGGTCGCGGGCCAGGGCGCGCAGATAGTGGGCGACCGGTCGGTCGGCATTGGTCGCGAACGCCGCGAATTCCTTGGCCACACAGCCCTTCACCATCACCGGCACCGCACCCGGCCGGATACCGGGCGCGCCCGGTGTGCCGTACAGCGACGGGGCGGCGACGGTGAACCCGTTGTCCACCAAGTGGTTTCCCAGGGCCAGCACGCCGGGGTGCAGGCCGGGCATCTCCGGGATCAACACGACCCCGGGGCCCTCGCCCTTGCGGTACACGTCGTAGGTGTAGCCCTCGGCGGTGAAGGGTTCGGCGCTCCAGCCGGCGAGGTCGGCTTCCGGAGCAGCCCCGGCTGCGACATCCGACTTGCGTCCTGGCATGTGCTCTCCTAGACGGTGGGCAGCGGCGGCTGCGACTGCGTGGCCGCTGCCAGCGTACGGTACTCGTCGGTACCCGCCGGGCCGGTCACCGCGATCTGCGACGGGCCGGTGGGCCCGCTCAACCGGGTCGTCCACACCGGCCGGGATTCGTCGCCGCCCTCGTAGACGATCCAGTTCACCCCGTCGACGTCCTGCGTTCCGGTGGGCACCACGTCGGCGTCGATCCACCGCACCAGGCTCGCCTCGTCGGCGTCACTCTGGATGAGGCTGATGAACATTCCCGTCGGCGCCAGGAAACCGGTCCGCGAGATGACCGCGCGTGCCGGACGTCCGTTCTCCGTCCGGCCCCCGTCGATGCTGGCCCGTGCGCCGGAGTTGGCGTTCCATCCGTCGGGCAGCCGCGGCATGCGAATCGGGATCTTGAGGGTCTCGGCGTCGGCCTTGAGTGCCGCGGCGGTGTCGTACGGCATCACGGGCCCCTGACCTGGGCCGTTGGGCGCAAACGAGCACATTCCCAGCACCCCCGCCAGCAGGATGCAGACCAGCACCAGCGGTGCCATCGACCAGAACATGTCACGGCCGTCCTGCAGCAGCCGCGACTTGGCCGGCTTGGGCTCCGGAGCCGCCTGGGGTGTCGTCACACTGCCAGTATCCCAGCTCCCCAGGCGGGAACCGCTAATGACAGAATCTGGTCATGACATCTCCTGATGCCCCCAGCCCGTCGCGGTCGCGACGCGAGGCCCCCGATCGCAACCTCGCCCTGGAGCTGGTGCGGGTCACCGAGGCCGGCGCCATGGCGGCAGGCCGGTGGGTCGGCAGGGGTGACAAGGAGGGCGGCGACGGGGCCGCCGTCGACGCCATGCGCGAGCTGGTGAACTCGGTGTCCATGCGGGGCGTCGTCGTCATCGGCGAAGGCGAGAAGGACAACGCGCCGATGCTCTACAACGGCGAGGAGGTCGGCAACGGCGACGGGCCGGACTGCGACTTCGCCGTCGACCCCGTCGACGGCACCACGCTGATGGCCAAGGGCATGCCCAACGCGATCTCGGTGCTCGCCGTGGCCGAGCGCGGGGCCATGTTCGACCCGTCGGCGGTCTTCTACATGAACAAGATCGCCGTCGGCCCGGACGCGGTCGACGTCATCGACATCACCGCACCCATCGGCGAGAACATCCGCAAGGTGGCCAAGGCGAAGAAGTCCAGCGTCGCCGACCTGACGGTCTGCGTGCTGGACCGGCCGCGGCACGCCCAGCTCATCGACGACGTCCGCGCGGCAGGCGCACGCATCCGCCTCATCAACGACGGCGACGTCGCGGGCGCGATCTCGGCGTGCCGACCGAACTCGGGCACCGACATGCTGGCGGGTATCGGCGGCACGCCCGAGGGCATCATCACCGCCGCGGCGATCCGCTGCATGGGCGGCGCCATCCAGGCCGTGCTGGCGCCCACCGACGACGCCGAGCGGCAGAAGGCCGTCGACGCCGGCCACGACCTGGACCGCGTGTTGCACACCGAAGACCTGGTGTCCGGTGAGAACGTCTTCTTCTCCGCCACCGGCGTGACCGACGGCGACCTTCTGCAGGGCGTCCGCTACTCCGGTGGCGGGTGCACCACGCAGTCGATCGTCATGCGCTCCAAGTCGGGCACCGTGCGGATGATCGAGGCCTATCACCGGCTCACCAAGCTCAACGAATACTCCGCGGTCGACTTCACGGGCGACATGTCCGCCGCATATCCCTTGCCGTAGAACGCCACTCACTCCACCACCAACCGAATCAGGGAGAAGATGTCCGCCGACAGCGCAGTCGAGACCGAGTACCGCATCGAACACGACACCATGGGTGAGGTCCGGGTGCCGAAGAGCGCCCTGTGGCGTGCTCAGACGCAGCGTGCGGTGGAGAACTTCCCGATCTCGTTCCGGCCCTTGGAGCGCACCCAGATTCGGGCCCTGGGCCTGCTCAAGGGCGCCTGCGCGCAGGTCAACAAGGACCTCGGGCTGCTCGACGCCGAGAAGGCCGACGCCATCATCGCCGCGGCCGCCGAGATCGCCGACGGAAAGCACGACGACCAGTTCCCGATCGACGTGTTCCAGACCGGCTCGGGCACCAGCTCCAACATGAACGCCAACGAGGTGATCGCGTCGATCGCCAAGGCCAACGGNGTGGAGGTCCACCCCAACGACCACGTCAACATGTCGCAGAGCTCGAATGACACCTTCCCCACCGCGACGCACATCGCCGCCACCGAAGCCGCTGTGCGCCATCTCATTCCGGCGTTGGAGGTGCTGCACGAGTCGCTGGCCGGCAAGGCCCGCCAGTGGCGCACCGTCGTCAAGTCCGGCCGTACCCACCTGATGGACGCGGTCCCGGTGACACTGGGTCAGGAGTTCGGCGGGTACGCCCGCCAGGTCGAGGCCGGGATCGAACGGGTGAAGGCCACGCTCCCCCGGCTCGGCGAACTGGCCATCGGCGGCACGGCCGTCGGCACCGGCCTGAACGCGCCCGACGGGTTCGGCGCCAAGGTCGTCGACGTCCTGGTCGACCAAACCGGCATCGCCGAATTGCGCACCGCTGCCGATTCGTTCGAGGCACAGGCCGCCCGCGACGGCTTGGTCGAGGCGTCCGGCGCGCTGAAGACCATCGCCGCGTCGCTGACCAAGATCGCCAACGACGTGCGCTGGATGGGCTCCGGCCCGCTCACCGGTCTCGGCGAATTGCAGCTGCCCGACCTCCAGCCCGGCAGCTCGATCATGCCCGGCAAGGTCAATCCCGTTCTCCCCGAGGCGGTTACGCAGGTCGCCGCCCAGGTGATCGGCAACGACGCCGCCGTCACCGTCGGCGGCCTCTCGGGCGCCTTCGAGCTGAACGTCTACATCCCGATGATGGCGCGCAACGTGCTCGAGTCGTTCACGCTGCTGTCCAACGTCTCGAGGCTGTTCGCCGAGCGGTGCATCGACGGCCTCGTCGCCAACGAGGCGCACCTTCGCGAACTGGCCGAGTCGTCCCCGTCGATCGTGACGCCGCTGAACTCGGCGATCGGCTACGAGGAAGCGGCCAAGGTCGCCAAGGAAGCGCTCAAGGAGCGCAAGACGATTCGGCAGACCGTCGTCGACCGCGGCCTGATCGGCGACAAGCTGTCCGAGGAAGAGCTCGACAAGCGCCTCGACGTCTTGAAGATGGCGAAGGTCAAGCAGGGCGACTGATTTTGCCGCGCAGACGCCTGCGCCCTCGGCCCTAGACTCACATCGAGGGGTCACGCGGCTGAGGGGGATGGCGGATGGGGCTGGTCGACGCGTTCGACGCGACGTGGTCTGCGGCGCTGGCGACCTTCGGTGACGGCGCTCCCCGCGACGGCGTCGAGTTCGCCGACTCCGGCCGCCGGCTCGGCGAGATGGGCGAGGCGGTGTCGGCCGCCGGGTCGCGTGGCCAATGGGCGGGTCGGGGTGCCGACGGTTACGCCACCCTCAACGACGCCCATGCCGAGGTCCTCGGCCAGCTGGCGAGCCTCGACCGGCGGCTCGCCACCGAGATCGCGCGCTCGGCCGAGGTGGTGGTCGAGGGCCGACGCGATCTCGACGCCACGCACACGTCGCTGCACGCCGTCGTCGCGGCCCTACCGCCGGCCGCGCGGACCGATCAGCTGGTGATGCTCGCGGTGCGCCGCGGACTCGAGGACATCGGCCGGACCGTCCAGCGCNCGCACGACGACGCGAGCGTCATCGCCCGGCGCGTCATTGATCTCGGTGCGCAGTACCGAGCGCTGGCCGAGAGTTCCCCAGCAGTGCGGTGATGCCCGGCCACGCCGTCAGGCTGTGCACGAGAATGCTCAAGGACACGGTCACCGCGACCACCTCGACGATGAGCGACTCCTGCTCGATGGTGCCGCGTTCGAGGACGATCAGGCCCAGCACCACCGTGCCGATACCGCGGGGACCGAACCAGCCGATGAAGACCCGCTCTCGCACCGGGACGTCACTGCGCACAAGCGCCAGGCACACCGCGACCAGGCGCACGCCGAAGATCGCCACGATCGCGAACACCACGACCTGCCAGCTGACGTCGCGCCATCCCACGATCACCGCGTAGCCACCGAACATCGCGAAGACGGTCAGTTCGAGCAGCTGTCCGGCGGCATCCGAGACGTGCGTCTCGGGCCGGGAGCCGGCTCGGCGCGCCGAATGGGCGAAGGCCAGCCCGCCGGCGAAGGCTGCGACGAAACCGCTGCCGTGCACCATCTCGCCGATCTGGAAGCAGACCAGCGCGACGGCCAGTGTCGCGAGCTGTGCCCAGACGTCGCTCATCCAGCCGCGCTGCCGCGATCGGCCGATCACCCACCCGCCGGCGGCCCCGATGACCAGACCGACGACCACCGAGAACACCTCGGTGCGCAGCAGGAAGTACCCCCAGTGGGCATCGGACGCGTTGCGCTCCGACGCGAACGCCACCGCCGCGAGAAGGGCCGCCAGCGCGAAGCCGTCGTAGAAACCGCTCTCGGTCGACAGGGCGTGGCGGATGCGCTCCGGGATGCGATCGTCCTCGAGAAGGGCGTCGATCAGGGCGACCTCGGTCGGCGCGACGATCGCCGCGAGACACACCGCCTCCCACGTCGGCATCACCGGAAACAACAGCAGCGCCGTCCCGACGCCGAGTGCGATGGCCAGCGGGATGCCGACCACCAGCAGCCGGAACGTGACCTTGCCGCGTCCGACGACCGCCGTCAGGTCGAGCTCGGCAGCCTGGTTGAACAGGATCACCGTCAGCGCCAATTGCGCCAGCACCGTGAACGTCGAGGTGTCCGGACCGCTCTCCAGCACCGCGAACCCAAAGGGCCCCAATGCCATTCCGCACAGGACGAAGATCAGCGCGGGCGCCAGATACCACCGCTTGACCAGGCCGGAGACGACCGCGTACGCGAGCACCAGCGAAGTCAGGACGAGCGCAGTCTCCGACGTCATGGCGGGG
>Ga0055540_1000995_pt1 | contig 18268 bp, 17 predicted proteins | sample AraplaCvi_mMS_r2_2_FD_55040 | JGI IMG/M metagenome (GOLD analysis project Ga0055540, IMG submission 55040) | Arabidopsis root microbial communities from North Carolina, USA - plate scrape MF_Cvi_mMS_r2 | ecosystem: Host-associated > Plants > Roots > Endosphere | place: USA: North Carolina
AGGGCGAGCTGCTTGATGGTGTCGACGTCGAGGTGGTCGTAGTGGTCGTGACTGATGATCACGGCGTCAACCGCGGGCAGCGCCTCCAACGCCGCGGGGACGGGGTGCAACCGCCGCGGCCCGACGGCCTGCGATGGTGAGCACCGGTCACTCCAGACGGGATCGGCCAGGATCCGGTACCCGTCGACCTCGATCATCGCCGAGGAGTGGCCATACCAGGTGGCGGCGAGATCGGCCGCGGCCACGCTGGGATCCGGGGTGACCAGCGGCACGGGTGTCGCGGGGTGCTGGGCCGAGCCGCCGCCGATCACGTCCCGAGCGAGGAGGAACTGCTCGTGACGAGTCAGGCTGGCCTCGGAGGCGGGCTCCATGTTGACGAAGACACCGTCGCGGTAGTGCGGCGAGCGCCGCGCGACGGCGTCGATGTCCACCGGTGAGGCACCGAGCGCGGCGGGCGTGCCCTGCACGGCCCGCAACACCCAACCGCCGCCGATCAGCGCGGCCGTGCCGCCGATGAACCGCACCGCCTCCCGAAGCATTAGGCCCCCTTGAAGTTCGCCGGCCGCTTCTCGATCCGCGCGACCTGCGCTTCGATGATGTCGTGGCTGGTCCACGCCCGGTCGTAGAGTTCCTTGTGGGCGGGCCACGGATCTTCGTATGCGCCGTCGTCGTTGAGCACGCGCTTGGCGTGTTGCAGCGCCAGCGGTGCGAATCCGGCGATCTCCTGGGCCCAGGCCTGGGCGTCGGCCAGGGTGCCAAGACGGTTCGCCATCCCGGTCGCCAAGGCGGCGTCGGCGGTGAGCCGCTCGGCGGCCAGCAGCATGCCGCGGGCCCGTCCGGCGCCGACCAGGGAGGTCAGCCGGCGGATGCTCCAATTGTCCAGCGCGATGCCGTATTTGGCGACGGGGAACTGGAAGTACGCCTCGGGCGCGACCACCCGCAGGTCACAGATCATCGACAGGATCACCCCGGCACCGATGGCCGGCCCGTTGACGGCGCCGATGACGGGCACGGCCGCCTGGTCGATGGCGATGTTGAGCGCCTTGGCCTTGTCGGGCAACTCGTCGGCGACGCCCTGACCGCCGGACAGATCGGCCCCGGAGCTGAAGACGTGCCCCTGACCGGTGAGCACGATGGCGCGGACGTCCTCGGTGGCCGCCTTCTCGATGGCCTCCCGCAAACCGTCGACCAGTTCGCTGTTGAGTGCGTTGCGACGCTCGGGCCGCTGCATCTCCAGGGTCAGTACGTTGCCCTCGCGTGTCATTCCGATCATGGGGCCAGCCTATATAGCCTTGCTGGGTGAGTCGGATCGGAGCCAGGACCCTGCGCGACGCGGTACTCGACGAGGGGTCCTTCAGGAGCTGGGACGGCCCGCTGCCCGAGGTCGCCGCCGACGACGACTACCGCCGCGACCTCGCCGAGGCCAGGGCGGCCACCGGCCTCGACGAGTCGGTGCTGACCGGCGAGGGCACGGTGTTCGGCCGCCGCGTGGCCGTGGTGGCCAGCGAGTTCGACTTCCTGGCCGGCTCGATCGGAGTGGCCGCGGCCGAGCGCATCACCGCCGCGATCGAACGAGCCACCGCCGAGGCCCTGCCGTTGGTGGCCTCGCCGAGCTCCGGCGGCACCCGAATGCAGGAGGGCACGGTCGCCTTCCTGCAGATGGTCAAGATCGCCGCCGCGGTAGAGCTGCACAAGAGGGCGCATCTGCCCTACCTGGTGTACCTGCGGCACCCGACGACGGGCGGGGTGTTCGCGTCGTGGGGGTCCCTGGGGCACGTGACGGCCGCCGAGCCGGGTGCGCTGATCGGGTTCCTCGGGCCGCGGGTGTACGAGCACCTCTACGGCGAGCCGTTCCCGACGGGCATCCAGACCGCGGAGAACCTGCACCGGCACGGCGTCATCGACGGCGTCGTCCCGATCGGGCTGCTGCGCTCGACGCTGGACCGTGCGCTGACCGTGCTGGCCGACCCGCCCGGTGCGCCACCCGCTCCCCCGGACGCCGAACCCGTCGCCGACGTACCGGCCTGGGATTCGGTGGAGATCTCCCGGCGTCCCGACCGACCCGGCATCGGATACCTGCTGAGACACGGTACGACCGAACGCGTGCTGCTGTCGGGGACCGGAGGCCACGGCGAGGCGGCGACGACGTTGCTGGCGCTGGCCCGCTTCGGAGGCCAGCCCGCGGTGGTGGTGGGCCAGCAGCGCGGCGTCGGCGGCGGGCTGGCAGGCCCGCAGGCGTTGCGGGAGGCGCGGAGGGGCATGGCGCTGGCCGCGGGGTTGCGGCTGCCGCTGGTGCTCGTCATCGACACCCCCGGCCCGGCGCTGTCCGCGGCGGCCGAGGAGGGTGGTCTCGCCAGCGAGATCGCGCGATGTCTCGCCCAGCTCGTCACCCTGGACACGCCGACGGTGTCGGTGCTGCTGGGCCAGGGCAGCGGTGGCCCGGCCCTGGCCATGGTGCCCGCCGACCGCGTCTTGGCCGCCCTGCACGGTTGGCTGGCCCCGCTGCCGCCAGAGGGGGCCAGCGCGATCGTCTTCCGCGACGTCGACCACGCCCCCGAACTGGCTGCGGCGCAAGGCATCAGATCTGCTGACCTGCTCCGCAACGGAATCGTCGACGCCGTGGTGCCCGAGCACACCGACGCCGCCGACACGCCGCTGAACTTCACCGAGCGGCTGTCGGCGACCATCGCCGGCGAGCTGGCCGCGCTGCGGCGTCTGTCCGCCGAGGAGCGGTTGGCGTCTCGATTGCGCCGCTACCGCGACATCGGGCTGCCCTCACCTCGATGACGGTGGCATTCTGGGAACCGTGGACTCGGTGCTGCAGTTCGCCGGAAACTTCTGGTGGCTGATCTTCCCGCTCGGNGGGGTGATCGGCGGTGGAGTCAGGGCCGTCGCCGCGGCCAACGAACGCCGCGCCGAGCGCCGNCTGGAGCGCTATCGCATCAAGCAGCAGGCCAAGGTGGCGATGGCCGAGGCATCCGGGCGCGGGCGCGTCGACGAGGCGGCCGCCCGCCGCGAGATGACCAGGGTGATCGAGCGACACGACGGCACCGACGCCCGGTGGCTGGAGTACGAGCTCGACGTGGCCAAGCTGCTCGACTTTCCGTTGATGACCGACATGCGCGAGCCCTTGACGGCGGAGTTCCACCGGGCCCGCAGTCGCGCCGACCTGCTGCGGCCAGCGAGCGCCGAGGACCTCGTGGGCGATCGAGACGCGCAGCTGGACTACCGCGACGCCGTCCACGCGTACGTCACCGCGTTCGACNTCGCCGAGGCCGAGGCGGTCCGCCGACGGCGCAGTGACTTCTCCGCCGAGGCGCAGGAGCGGCTGGAGCGCGCGCAGCGGCTGCTGCGGGTGGCGTCCGACGCCGCGGCCACCACCGACGAACGCCGCAACGCCTACACCAAGGCCCAGCGCGAGCTCGACGGCCTCATCGTGTTGCCTGCGGTGACGCGCGCCGGCATCGAGCGGCGGATCGCCGGCGAGATCGAGGCCTAGGCCCCCGAGTGTGACCGTGGCGGCGCTTGCTCAGCCGATTCCGTCGCCAGATTCACACTCGAGGCTCACTCGAGGGCGTAGCGCTGCAGGGTCGGACCGAGCCAGTCGATCAGCTCCTCGCGGCTCAGGCCGACGACCGGCGGTAGCCGCAACACGAAGCGGCACAACGCCATGCCGAGTACCTGGGTGGCGATCAGACCGGCCCGGCGAGGCGCGTCGTCGGGGGTGAACTTCGAGATCGCGGGCAGCAGCTGGCCGGCGAAGATGTCGGTCATGCGTTGCGCCGCATCGGCGTTGGTGGTGGCCGACCGCAGCAGGACCACCAGCGCGTCGTCGGCCTCCCAGCGCGCGAGGAAGTGCGACACCAGCGCGTGCCCCAGGGCGTCGGGCGCCACGTCGGACAGGTCGGGAAAGCGTAGGTCGAACTCCGCGGCCGCGGCAACAGCTGGTCCTTGGTGCCGAAGTACCGCATCACCATCGACGGGTCGATGTTCGCGTCCGCGGCGATGGCCCTGATGGTGGCGGCCTCGTAGCCGGATTCGGCGAACCGCTCCCTGGCCGCGGCCAGGATGGCGGCCCTGGTCTGCTCGGCCTTGGCACCCATGCCACGACTCTATGCCAACACGTGTTGACTTTTCCTCAGACGCGGCGCACGCTGGAAATGCCAACAGGCGTTGGCATTTCTCGGCGAAGGAGCATCCGATGCACGACACCGACGTCCTCATCGTGGGAGCCGGCCCGACCGGACTGACCCTGGCCGCCTGCCTGCTGCTCTCGGGCACCCGGGTGTCGATCGTCGACCGGCAGGCCGAGGCCGCGAACACCTCGCGCGCCGCCGGGGTCAACGCCCGCACCCTCGAGGTGCTCGAACGCGTCGACGTCACCCGCCGATTGCTCAAGGAGGGACTCGAGGCCCCGCGCTTCACCGTCCGCGACGGCGCCACGTCCCTGCTGTCGGTCGACTTCAGCGGCCTGCGGACGACCTACCCGTTCACGCTGATGGTGCCGCAGTCGACCACCGAACGGCTCCTGCTGGACCGGGTGCGCGAACTCGGCGGCGACGTCGTCCGACCCAAGACGTTGCTCACCCTCGCCGAGGACGAGGCAGGGGTGCTCGCCACCTTCGACGACGGCGACACCGTCCGGGCGCGCTACGTCGTCGGCGCCGACGGGATGCACAGCACCGTCCGCACCCAGGCCGGGATCGGCTTCACGGGCGGCGCCTATGACCACTCGTTCGTCCTGGCCGACGTCCACTTGCGCGGTGACGCCCCCTCCGACGAGGTCCGGCTGTTCTGGGCGAGCGAGGGCCTGACCGTCGTCGCACCCCTGCCCGACGGCGCGTTCCGCGTCGTGGCGCCAGTCGACGACGCCCCCGAGGCGCCGTCGGCCGAGTTCGTCCAACGTCTCCTCGACGAGCGAGGGCCCGGCGGGATCGCGGTCACCGACGTCGTGTGGGGGTCCCGCTTCCGGATCCACCACCGGGTCGCCGACGCCTACCGCCGGGGTCGCATCATGCTCGCCGGCGACGCCGCCCACGTGCACAGCCCGGCCGGCGGCCAGGGCATGAACCTCGGCATCCAGGACGCGGTCGTGCTGGCCGACGCCCTGGCGAGCGTGCTCGCGGGCGGACCCGAATCGCGACTCGACGACTATGCCGCCGCCCGGCGTCCCATCGCCAACGAGGTGATCGCGCTGACCGATCGGCTGACCCGCCTGGCCACCCTGCCCCGCCCGCTGCGGCCCGCGCGCAACGCCGCGCTGAGGGTCGTCGGGCACCTGCCCTGGGCCACGCGCGCCCTCGCATCGCGGCTCTCGGGCCTGGTCTACCGCTGAGCCCCGCAGACCCCGGGTTACCGTTCCCCGGTGGAGTTGATCGAGGCCGACTACCTGGTGATCGGCGCGGGCGCCATGGGCATGGCGTTCGTCGACGCCCTGATCGCCGAGACGGACGCGACGGTGGTCCTCGTCGACCGCAACGACCAGCCCGGCGGGCACTGGGTCAGCGCCTATCCCTTCGTCCGGCTGCATCAACCGTCGGCCTACTACGGGGTGAACTCGCGCCGGCTGGGCAGCGACTCCTTGGACATCAGCGGGTGGAACGAGGGCTTCTACGAACTCGCCAGCGGCGCCGAGGTGTGTGCGTACTACGACACCGTCATGCGCCAGCACCTGCTGCCCACGGGCCGGGTCCGCTACTTCCCGATGAGTGAATACCTGGGCAACAACCACTTTCGGACGCTCGGCGGGGACGACTACCGCGTGGAGGTCAAGCGTCGGGTGGTGGACGCCACCTATCTGAGCGTGGTCGTGCCGTCGATGCGCCCCCCGCTCTACGACGTCGCCCCCGGGGTCGACTGCATCCCGCCCAACGGGCTTCCCCAGCAGCCGGCCCGGGACCGCTACGTCATCGTCGGCGCCGGGAAGACCTCCATGGACGCCTGCCTGTGGCTGCTGCGNCACGGCGTGGCCCCCGACCGGCTGACCTGGATCAAGCCGCGCGACTCGTGGCTGCTCGACCGCGCGGCCGTGCAGCCAGGCCCGCTGTTCGCCCGGCGGGTGCTGGCGGATTTCTCCGCGCAGTCACGCGCCATCGCCCAGGCGACGTCGATCGACGACCTCTACCTACGGCTGGAGAAGCTGGGCTGCCTGCTGCGGATCGACCCGACCGTCGAACCCACGATGTACCGGTGCGCGATCGTCTCGCGCCACGAACTCGAGCGTCTCCGCCTCGTCGAGAACGTCGTCCGGATGGGTCGGGTGCGCGCGCTGGAGCCGGGACGCATCGTGCTCGACGGCGGCACCGTCGACGCCGACCCCGACACCCTGTACGTGGACTGCACCGGTGACGGCATCGGCACGCGGGAGGCCACCCCGGTGTTCACCGAGGGGCGCATCACCCTGCAGTCGGTGCGCACGTGTCAGCCGGCGTTCAGCGCCGCCGTCATCGCCCGCGTCGAGTCGACGGACGCCGACGACGAGGTCAAGAACGACTACTGCCGACCGGTGGAGCATCCGATGGAACCGCTCGACTGGGTCACCATGACGCTGGACTTCAACCGCAACCAGCTGAAGTGGTTCGACGATCCCGACATGATGCGCTGGCTCAACCGTGCCCGGCTGAACGTGGTGAGCCACATGCAGACCGACGACGACGCCGCCCAGGCCGGAGCGGCTCAGATCGCGCCGCGGTTGCGCGCGGCCAACGCCAAGTTGGAAGCCCTGCTGCGGGTTTGACACCACAGCACCACCGTGGCGACGACGGCCTCCACGATCGCGACACTGGTCGCCACGGCCATCAACGGCGACATCGTCGCCACCGCTGTGGTGCTGACCACCTGGCCGTGGTGATGGCCCGGCATCGACAGGTGGACCGCGACCATCCCGAGGTTCATCACCGCCACGACGCACCAGACGCGCGGCGATCCCGCCGTCCACAGCTCCTTGGCGCAGTACAGGCATGCCAGCGCCATGGCGACGACGATGGTCGCCGTCACCACGCTGCGGGTGTCACCGGCCATCGCCGCGTGCAGAGCGGCCGAANCCGCAGCCAGCAGCGCGCACACCCGTCGACCCCCCACGGCGGACGAGTCGAGACGCGACATCGGTCCACTCTGTCACCAACTGGGCGACGCCGCAGGGCATGTCAGACCAGGGAGTCGGCCCAGGCCCGGTGCAGCGCCGCGTACCGGCCGTCACCGAACATCAACTCCGCCGGGGGCCCGTCCTCCACGATCCGTCCGTGCTCCAGGACCAGGACGCGGTCGGCGACCTCCACCGTGGACAGGCGGTGGGCGATCACGACGGCGGTACGGTCGGCCAACACCGTGGCCAGCGCCCGCTGCACCAGTCGTTCGCTGGGGATGTCGAGCGACGACGTAGCCTCGTCGAGGATGAGGACGGCCGGGTCGGCGAGGAAGGCGCGCGCGAAGGCGATCAGCTGCCGCTGGCCCGCGGACAGCCGGCCACCCCGCTTGGCGACGTCGGTGTCGTAACCGTCGACGAGCGCGTCGACGAACCGGTTCGCCCCGACGGCCTCGGCAGCCGCCCGCACCTCGTCGTCGGTGGCCTCGGGCCTGCCGAACCGGATGTTGTCGGCGATGGTGCCCTCGAACATGAAGTTCTCCTGCGTCACCATCACCACGTGCTCGTGCAGGTCGGCCTGGGCGAGGTCGCGCAGGTCGACGCCGTCGAGCTCGACCGCACCCGAGGTCGGGTCGTAGAACCTGGCGATCAGCTTGGCGATGGTCGTCTTGCCCGCACCCGTCGTGCCCACCAGTGCCACGGTCTGGCCGGCCGGGATGTCGAGCCGCAGATCCGGAAGCACCGGCCGATCGAGCACGTAGGAGAACGCCACGTCCCGAAAGGCGATGTCGCCCTTGACCGTCGAGAGCGTCACCGGCTCCGCGGGATCCTCGATGCCGGGCCGCTCGGCCAGCACGCCGGCGATCTTCTCCAGCGCCGCGGCCGCGGACTGGAAGGTGTTGAAGAACTGCGAGATCTCCTGCATCGGTTCGAAGAAGATGCGCAGGTACAGCAGGAACGCGGTCAGCGTGCCCAGCGTCATCTCCCCGTCGAGCACCCGGTAACCCCCGTAGAGCAGCACCCCGCCGGTGGTGACGTTGCCGACGAGTCGGACGGCGGGCATGAAGATCGCCAGCAGTTTGAACGCCCGCTCGTTGACGTTCTTGTAGTCGTCGGCGACCGCGGTGAAGATCTCCTGGTTGCGCGGTTCGCGACGGTAGGCCTGCACGGCCTTGATGCCGGTCATCGTCTCGACGAACTGCACGATGACCAATGCCGCCCGCTCGCGCACCAGTTTGTAGGTCTTGGCCGATTCGGTGCGGAACCACCACACCAGAAGCACCAGGATCGGGAAGGCGCACAGGCACATCAGGCCGAGCTTCACGTCGAGCACCACCAGCAGTACCGAGGTGCCCAGCAGCGTCAGCACGGCGGTGATCAGACCGTCGAATCCGGTCTGCAGCATGTCCTGGATGGCCTCGACGTCATTGGTCGAGCGCGCGACCACCCGCCCGGAGGTGTAACGGTCGTGGAACGCCACGTCGAGCCGCTGGAAGTGCCGAAAGATCCTGCGGCGCAACTCGAGCAGCACTTCCTGCCCGATCCGCCCCGACCGACGCAGGAAGAACATCCGGCTGCACGCCTGGATCGCCACGACACCGGACAGCGCGGCGACGATCAGGATCAGTTCCCGCGCGGAGCCGCCGTCGACGAGCGGTGGAATGCCGTGGTCGATGCCGCGCTGGACCAGCAGCGGCAAGGACAGGCGCGCGGCGTTCTCCACCACGATCACCACGGTCAGCAGTGCGACCGCCGTCGCGTAGGGCCGCAACAGCCCGCCCAGGAGGGTTCGTGCCTCGCGGCGACGTGAGATCGACTCGTCGATGGGCAGGTCGGCGTCGTCGTTCGTGACCGTGCGCCCGCGCCAGTCCGTGGTGCTCATCGGGATCGTTTCCTCTTCGCGCAAGCGCTCATCGGGACTCACCCTCGAACGTCACGTACGCCCGCTCACGCTCGCGTTCCGGATCGTGGTACTCGTGCTCCAGTTGGGCGCGCTCCTCCTCGTCGCGTTCCCAGTCGCAGTCACGTTCCAGGTTCTCGTCGAGATCGTCGTCGGCAGCCAGCAGATAGCGGTACGCCGGGGCGGTGGCGAGCAGGTCGGCGTGGGTGCCGACCCGGGTGACGGTCGCGCCGTCGCCGGCCACCCGCTCGAGCAGCGCGACCCGGTCGGCGAGCAACACCGTCGACGCGCGATTGGCCACCACCAGACCCGTCACGTTCGACAGGACACGGCGCAAGGCCTCGGTGACCAAGGCCTCGGTGTGCACGTCCAACGCCGACAGGGTGTCGTCGAGGACCAGGATCGACGGGGCCGCCAGGAGCGCCCGGGCCAACGAAAGACGTTGCCGCTGACCGCCGGAGAGGCTCATCCCCTGCTCACCAATGCGGGTGTCGAGGCCGAATGGAAGATCGTAGGCGAATTGCGCGGCCGCCACCTCGATCGCCTCGGCCATCTGCTCCTCGGTCGCCGGATCGCCCGGCGGCCGGCCCAGCGCGAGGTTCTCGGCCACCGACATCGAGAACAGGGTGGGGTCCTCGAAGGCCGTGGCGACGGCCCTGCGCAACGCGGGCAGGGACAGCTCGCGGATGTCGCGCCCGTCCACGAGAATGGCGCCCTCGGTGACGTCGTAGAGGCGCGAGAGCAGCGACACGAGCACCGACTTGCCCGACCCGGTCGGGCCGACCAGGGCGATGGTCTCCCCCGGCTCGATCGCGAGGTTGACGTGGCGAAGGGCCCATTCGTCGGAGTCGGGGAACCTGAACCCCACGTCGACCAGTTCCAGACGGCCACCGCGCGGCACCTCGCGGTGCGGGCCGTCGGTGATCTCGCGTGGGGCGTCGAAGATCTCGACGACGCGGTTGGCGGCGGTCATCGCCTCCTGCGTCATCGACAGCAGGAAGCCCAGCGAGGCGATGGGCCACACCAGCGACAGCATCATCGTGATGAACGCGACCAGCGTGCCCATGGTGACCAGCCCGCTGCCTGCGGCGTAGGCGCCCAACCCCAGCACGACGATNAGGCTGGCGCTGGGGATGGCCTCCAGCAGCGTCCAGAACTTCGCCGACACCCCCACCTTGCGCACCTCGGTGTCGAACAGCGCGGTGGCGCGTTGGTCGAACCGGTCGTAGGCGTACCGCTCGCGGCCGAACGCCTTGACCACCCGCACTCCGAGCGCCTGCTCCTCGACGTGGGTCGCGACGTTGCCCGACTGGTCCTGCGCGGCCCGCGACAGGGTGGTGAACTGCCGCTGAAAGTGCAGCACGGTCGCCGTGATCGGGAAGATCGAGATCACCACCACCACGCCGAGCGGCCAGTACATGGCCAGCAGGATTCCCGTCACCACGACGATCTGAATGACGTTGAGCAACAGGAACAACAGCCCGAACGACAGGAACTGGCGAATGGTGCTGAGGTCGTTCATCACCCGCGAGAGCAGCTGACCCGACTGCCACCTGCCGTGGAAGGACATCGGCAGGATCTGCAGCCGCGCGTAGAGGTCCTTGCGGATGTCGGCCTCGACGCCCATCGTCGCGCGCGAGACCAGCCAGCGGCGGATGAACCACAGCACGGCCTCGGACACCAGCAGCGCCATCGCCGCGGCGCCGAGCGTCCACAGGTGCTCCCGATCCTGGTGCCGCACCGGGCCGTCGATCACGGCCTTGGTCATCAGCGGGATGGCGACCGTGGCGACCAGGCTCAGCAGCGCCGCGATCAGCATCGAGGTCCACCGAAGCCAATACGGCTTCAGGTAGGGCATCAGCCGCAGGATGTCCGACGACGACCGGATGCGACGCGGAGGCGGCGCCACGACGGGCTCGGACCGCAGTCCTTCGTCCGTTGGCGTCACACCGTCAAGGCTCCCATGCTCTGCAACCGAGTTCATGCCGCCGACGTCTCGTCGCCGAACTGCGTCTCGTACAACTCCGNGTAGCGACCGCGGCGNGCCAGCAGGGCCCGGTGGGTTCCGCGTTCGACGATGCGGCCGTCCTCCACCACCAGGATGAGATCCGCGGCCCGAATCGTGGACAGCCGGTGGGCGATCACCAACGAGGTCCGTCCGGCGAGCGCCTCGGCCAGCGCCTGCTGCACCGCGGCCTCCGATTCGGAGTCCAGCGACGCGGTCGCCTCGTCGAGCACCACCACGCGGGACCTGCCGAGCAGCAGTCGCGCGATGGTCAACCGCTGGCGCTGCCCNCCNGACAGGCGGTAGCCCCGTTCGCCGACGACGGTGTCCAGACCGTCGGGCATCTCGCCGACCACGTCGGCCAGCCGGGCGCGACGCAAGGCCTCCCACAGTTGCTCGTCGGTCGGAGCCGCCCCGGCGGCGACATCGTCGGTGGCGTCGGGCGCGGCCAGGGTGAGGTTGGCGCGGATGGACTCGTGGAACAGGTGGCCGTCCTGGGTGACGACGCCGACGGTCTCCTTCAACGAGGCGAAGCTGACGTCGCGCACGTCGACGCCCGCCAGCCGAATCGCGCCGTCGTCGACGTCGTAGAGCCGCGCCAGCAGCGACGCGATGGTCGACTTGCCCGCCCCGGATGAGCCCACCAGCGCCACCATCTGCCCCGGCTGCGCGGTGAACGAAATACCGTGCAGCACTTCGTCTCCGCCTCGATCGTCGAGCACGGCCACCTCTTCCAGCGAGGCCAGCGAGACCTTGTCGGCCGACGGATAGGAGAACCGGACGTCGTCGAAGTGGACGCCGACCGGACCGTCGGGCACTGCCACCGCGTCGGCCTTCTCCTGGATCAGCGGCGTCAGGTCGAGCACCTCGAAGACCCGCTCGAAACTGACCAGCGCGCTGGCGATTTCGACGTGCGCGTTGGCCAGCGCCGTCAGCGGCGCGTATAGCCGCGTCAACAGCAGCGCAAGGGAGACGATCGCCCCGGCCTGCAGCGTGCCCCCGATCGCGAGGACCCCGCCAAGCCCGTACACCAGGGCCAGCGCGAGCGCCGACATCAACGTCAGCGAGTTCATGAACGTGGCCTGCAGCATCGCCGTCCGCACGCCGATGTCACGGACCCGGTCGGCCCGTGCCGCGAACTCGTCGGACTCGCGCCGCGGATTCCCGAACAGCTTGACCAGGGTGGCACCGGGAGCCGAGAAGCGTTCCGTCATCTGGGTGTTCATCGTCGCGTTGTAGATCGCGCTCTCGCGGCTCAGGGTGGCCATCGTGCGGCCGATGCGGCGCGCAGGGAGCAGGAACAACGGCGTCAACACCAGCGACAGCACGGTGATCTGCCACGAGATCCCGAGCATCACGGCCAGTGTCAGCGCGAGGGTGACGACGTTGCCCACCACGCCGGACAGCGTGTCGGAGAACGCGCGTTGCGCCCCGATCACGTCGTTGCCCAGCCGGCTGACCAAGGCCCCGGTCCTGGTCCTGGTGAAGAAGGCCACCGGCATCCGCTGCACGTGGTCGAACACCGCGGTCCGCAGGTCGAGGATCAGGCCCTCGCCGATGTGCGACGACAGCCAGCGGGTCAGCATGCCGACTCCGGCCTCGGCGACCGCCACCACGGCGATCACCGACGCCAGCAGCACCACCGTGCTCGCGTCCGCGGTGTGCACGATCGCGTCGACCACCCGCCCGGCCAACACCGGGGTGGATACCGCGAGCAGGGCGCCCACGACGCTGACCGCCACGAACGCGCCGAGGCGCCGGTGGTGGCGGGCGGAGAACCGCCAGATCCTCGCCAGCAGGGCACGGTTGGCCAGCACGCGGAGGTCACCCCCGCGCGCGTTGCGCTGCCGGTAGAGGGCCCGGCTGGCCGCATACTCCATGCTCATGTCATCACCGTAAAACCTCAACCATTGGTGAGGTCAATTCGTTACCCACGCAAAGGGCTATACCCGTTCTGGCCGGGTCAGAAGAGTTCGTCAGACGATGCCGAAGTAGCCGATCACCCCGGCCGCCGCGACGACGATCAACGGGTTGACCTTCGTTCGGACGAAGATCAGCGTGCACACCGCCGTCAGCAGGTACGCCCGCCAGTCGTGATCGGCCGCGCGGCTCATCACCAGCGACGACGCCAGGATCAGGCCGACGGTCAGCGGGGCGAACCCCTTCTCGACGGCGATGCGCCACTTCGAGTCCTGCGCCCGCTGCCAGAACAGTGTGATGGCGTACACCAGCGACGCCGCTGGAATCACCATCGCGGCGGTGGCGACGAACCCGCCGATCACTCCCCCGAGCACGCCCCCGACCGGCAGGCCGGCGGCGTACCCCACCATGCCGACGATCAGGATGCTCGGCCCCGGCGCGGTCTGCGAGATGGAGAACAGGTCCGCGAACTGCGTGTCGTTGAGCCAGTGATGCCGGTGCACCGATTGCAGGTGCATGTCGGGCAGCACCGCGTTGCCGCCGCCGATCGACATCAGCGACAACCCCCCGAACAGGACGATCAGCTGCAGGTACGTGCTCACGCGTCAGCCTGCGCGGTCGACTCCTTGGCCCCGCGCGGCCACGCCCAGATCAGCGCCAGCGGCGCGACGATGCCCAGCACGCCGAGCAATGGCCACCGCAGGACGCCGTTGAGCACGAACGCCAGCCCGACCAGGGCCACGGGGATCAGTCCCGTCAGGCACGTCTTGCCGGTCTTGACCACCATCGCCAGCGTCAGCGCGACGGCGGCCGCCGACGCGCCGTGCAGCACGCCCTTGACGGCAGGCACCTCCTTGAACGTGAAGTACAGGAAGGCCAGCACCAGCACGATCACCAGCGGCATGAAGCACAATCCGACCACCGCGGCGACGGCTCCGGGCACCGCGCGCAGCTTCGTGCCGGTGAACACCGCCATGTTGACCTGGTTGGCCCCGGGCAGGATGCGGCACATCGTCATCGCGGAGAGGAACTCCGCCTCGCCCATCCACTGCTTCTCCACCACGATGACCTCACGCGACCACGCCGAGAGTCCACCGCCGAAGGACGCCAGCGCAATGTGGTTGAACGTCAACGCCAATTCGCCCAAACCGACCTTCGCCGGCTCCGGAGCGGTCACTCGTGGACGAGTTCCGGGTCGTGCGGGAAGTCGTCCTCCTGGTGGGTGGAGGTGTCCAGCGGATCGGGCGGCGAATAGTGGTGCGAGAGCGCCCAATCCTCCTCGAAGGTCGCCTTGAGCCGCGCGACGACGGCGGGTTCGGTCACGGTGATGCCGAGCTCACGACGCAGGTCGAAGGCGCTGCGGTCGATGTTCATCGACCCGACGAGGGCACGCTCGTCGTCGACGATCATCAGCTTGGCGTGCACCCGAAGGTTCTTCTGCTTGTGCACCTTCGCGCCGAAGCGGCGCAGCGTCCGCAGCGAGGCGAAGGTGTCGAGGACGTCGCCCTCGCTGATGCCGTGCCTGCCGCCGCACAACACGTGCACCTTGACGCCGCGCTCCACCGCGGCCGCGAGGTGGTCGAGGATCACGGCGTCGACGAACTTGGGGTGCTGCACGTCGATGCGGTGCGTGGCCGTGTCGATGAACCGGGCCATGTGATAGCGCGAATTCGAGTTGCTCCAGAGCAGACCCTCGTAGACCGTCGGCACCCAGTCGTCGTGGTTCCAGTCGGCCTCGAACACCTCGACGATCTGCGCGACGTGCACCGGATCGTCGATGATCACGCCGTAGTCCCTGGTCATCGTGAAGTACTTCAGGCACATGTTGAACGTCGCCACCAGGGCGGTCTTCTCGTCGACCACCATCGACTTCTCGTGGGTGACGTAGAACTTCGGATTGGCCCACTGCACGGCGATTCCCGCAGCACCGAAGCGCTCGAAGGTCTCGTCGTTGGCGCGATCGCCACCGGAGCGGGCCGCGTTGAGCATCACCCGCACGTCGACCCCGGCCTCCTTGCGCGCGATGACGGCGTCGATGAGGCTCTCGTCGGTGAAGGTGAACTGCTTGATCAGCAGCGACGTCCGGGCCGAACCGATGAATTCCAGCACCGGACCGAGGCCGTCGTCCGGCTCGACGATCAGGCGAGGTCCGCTGGGCTGCACGAGTGTCGAAGCTAGCACTGCCCGCCCCCCTCTGGTCTGCGCCACGCGCCTACCGCATCCATAGTGGCGCATCAGGCAAGATGAGGCGCATGGAGATGGCAGCTAGCGGTTCCGCGGCACCCCGTGTCCTGGTGGTCGACGACGACCCCGACGTGCTGGCGTCCCTGGAACGCGGACTGCGTCTCTCGGGGTTCGAGGTCAGCACCGCCGTCGACGGGGCCGAGGCGCTGCGCAGCGCCACCGAGACCCGGCCCGACGCGATCGTCCTCGACATCAACATGCCCGTCCTGGACGGGGTCAGCGTGGTGACGGCGCTGCGCGCCATGGACAACGACGTGCCGGTGTGCGTGCTCTCGGCCCGCAGTTCGGTCGACGACAGGGTGGCCGGCCTGGAGGCCGGGGCCGACGACTACCTGGTCAAGCCGTTCGTGCTGGCCGAGTTGGTCGCCAGGGTCAAGGCGCTGTTGCGGCGCCGCGGCGCCACGGCGACGTTCTCCTCGGAGACCATCGCCGTCGGCCCGCTCGAGGTCGACATCCCGGGGCGCCGGGCCCGCGTCAACGGCGTCGACGTCGACCTGACCAAGCGCGAGTTCGACCTGCTGGCGGTGCTGGCCGAGCACAAGACCGCCGTGCTGTCGCGCGCGCAGCTGCTGGAACTGGTGTGGGGCTACGACTTCGCCGCCGACACCAACGTCGTCGACGTGTTCATCGGTTACCTGCGCCGCAAGCTGGAGGCCGGCGGCGCGTCACGTTTGCTGCACACCGTGCGCGGCGTGGGATTCGTTCTGCGGCAGCAGTAGGCAGCACGTGAGCCTCCTGTCGCGGATCTTCCAGCGCACTCCGTCGCTGCGGACCCGCGTGGCCTTCGCGACCGCCATCGCCGCCGCGATCGTGGTGGGCATCGTCGGGACCATCGTGTGGATCGGCGTCACCAACGACCGCAAGGAGCGCCTCGACCGACGGCTCGACGAGGCCGCGGGGTTCGCCATTCCGTTCCTGCCGCGCGGGCTCGACCAGATTCCGAAGTCTCCCAACGACCAGGACGCGATCATCACCGTTCGCCGTCCCGACGGGCAGGTGACGTCCAACTCCGACGTGACGCTGCCCGAACTGCCCGCGGGCTACGCCGACACCACCATCGACGGTGTGCGCTACCGCGTGCGCACCGTCGACATCACCGGGCCGCAGGGGCAGATGACGGCCGCCGTCGGCGCCACCTACGACGCCACCATCGCCGACACCAACAACCTGCACCGCCGCGTGATCATGATCTGCTCCTTCGCCATTGGCGCCGCGGCCGTGGCGGGCTGGCTGCTGGCGGCGTTCGCGGTCCGGCCCCTCAAGCGCCTCGCCCAGCAGACCCGGGCGATCGACGTGGGTGGCGCNGCCCCCGACATCGACGTNCGCGGCGCCACCGAGGCCGTCGAGATCGCCGACGCCGTCAACGGCATGGTGCAGCGCATCTGGGAGGAGCAGGACCGCACCAAGGCGGCGCTGGTGTCCTCCCGCGACTTCGCCGCCGTCACCTCCCANGANNTGCGCACCCCGCTGACGGCGATGCGCACCAACCTCGAGGTGCTGGCCACCCTCGACCTCGCCGAGGATCAGCGCAAGGAGGTGCTCGGCGACGTCATCCGCACCCAGACGCGCATCGAGTCGACGCTGTGGGCGATCGAAAGGCTTGCCCAGGGCGAACTCTCGACCTCCGACGACCATTCGCCGGTCGACATCACCGAGTTGTTGGACCGGGCCGCCCATGACGCGATGCGGGCCTATCCCGATCTGGACGTGTCGCTGGTGCCCGCGCCGACGGTGATCATCGTCGGGCTGCCCGCCGGGCTGCGGCTCGCGGTGGACAACGCGATCGCCAACGCCGTCAAGCACGGTGACGCCACCAGGGTGCAGCTGTCGGCCGTCACCTCACGCGCCGGCGTGGAGATCGCGGTCGACGACGACGGGGTGGGCATTCCCGAGGGGGAACGCACGATCGTCTTCGAGCGATTCTCCCGCGGGTCGACGGCGTCGCACTCGGGCTCCGGGCTGGGCTTGGCACTNGTTGCCCAGCAGGCCGAATTGCACGGCGGCACCGCCTCGTTGGAGGAGAGCCCACTCGGAGGTGTCCGATTGCTGCTACGGCTGCCGGGGCCGAGCTGACCTAACCGACCCGGATGTCGTTGGCCACCTTGACGTTCGGCCACGTCTCGTCGACCGCGGTCGCGGCTGCCGTCTTGGCCGCCTCGGTCTTGGCACTCCCGGTCAAGGTGGCGGTGTCTCCGACGAGCTTCACGCCGAAGCCCTGCACGTCCATCGCGACCCCGAACAACGCGCCAAGACCGGAGAACTCCGGCGCGACGACGCCCGGCTTGACCGTCAGCTGGTCGGTGATCTTGGCGCCGGGCATGGCCTGGCGCAGGGTCGCGGGCAGATCGGACTTGAGCGACTCGTCGGGTACCTCACCGGTGACGGTGAATCCGTTGGCCGTCCGGACGATCGACATGGCCCCAAACGGGCCGGTCTTGGCGACGGCCGACGACGTCGTCGACGGGGCCGCCGGCGGTGTGGCGTCGGCGGCCGTCGCGGCCTCATCGGAGTTCGCGCAGCCCGCGACGACGAACAGCAGCGCCAGGGCGAGCAGGAGGGCGGAACGCACTCAGCGCGCGTCGAGCAGGTCGATCACGAAGATCAACGTCTTGCCCGACAACCTGTGTCCGGATCCGGCCGGTCCGTAGGCCTTGGCGGGCGGGATGACCAGCTTGCGGCGACCGCCGACGCGCATTCCCGGGATGCCGTCCTGCCAGCCCTCGATGAGCCCGCGCAGCGGGAACTCGATGGACTCGTTGCGGCTCCACGAGCTGTCGAACTCGTCGCCGCTGTCGTACTCCACACCGACGTAGTGCACCTCGACGGTGCCACCGGGCACGGCCTCGGCGCCGTCGCCTACGACGATGTCTTCGATGACGAGTTCGGCAGGCGCCGGACCGTCCGGGAATTCGATCTCGGGTTTAGTTGCCACCCTTGACACCGTAGTCGGGCAGACTGGGGTCGTGAGTACGGACCCGAACAAAGATGCCGACATTCTCGCCCACGTCAACGAACTGGTCGCCGAGGAGAAGGAGCTGCGAGCGAAGCTCCAGCACCACGAGATCGACGAGACCGAGGAGCACACGCGGCTGCGCAGCCTCGAGGTGCAGCTCGA
>Ga0055540_1001007_pt1 | contig 18154 bp, 16 predicted proteins | sample AraplaCvi_mMS_r2_2_FD_55040 | JGI IMG/M metagenome (GOLD analysis project Ga0055540, IMG submission 55040) | Arabidopsis root microbial communities from North Carolina, USA - plate scrape MF_Cvi_mMS_r2 | ecosystem: Host-associated > Plants > Roots > Endosphere | place: USA: North Carolina
CGGTGCGGTCTGGTGCCGTGCCCGCAGGGCCTCAACGCCTCGGCACCGCTGTTCAACAGGTCCTCGCGGCAGTGGCGTGAGATCGCCGATCTCTGGCGGGCCCATCCCGAGAACGTCGACTATCTACTGATGGCCTCGACCGTGCTCGACGCCCGCCCCGTGACCCGCCCGGTGCTCGTCCAACCGCTGCGCGCGGCCCTCGTCGGCGGCGTCGGCCGTGACGCGTTCACGCGATCGCTGAGCCGGTTCTCGATGCACGACCGCCCGCCGAGCGGCTTCGTCCGGGGTTTCGTCGTCGAGCACTTCGGCGAGCAGAAGAAGCACCTGAACCTGAAGAAGGCCGGCCTGCGTCCGGTGGCGTCGCTGGCCCGCGCGCTGGCCCAGCGCACCGGCGACCCAACGGGTTCCACGCCGCAACGCCTGGACCGGGCCCGCCGCAGCGGCTTGGTGACCGCCGACGAGGCCGACGCGCTCTCGGGTGCGTTCAGCCTCTTCTACCACCTGGTCTTCGACAGCCAGATCACCGCCATCAAGGCGGGCACGCCCGTCGCCTCGGGCATCGACCCGGCGACACTGGACCCCTTGGAGCGACGCCACCTCCGCAGCGCGTTCCGGACCATCAGCGGAATCCAGGACCGGTTGAGCCGCAAGTGGTTCGGNTACGAGGGGCTGTGAGNNTCCGGTGACCGGGTGGATTNACCGACGTCGTCCGCGGCGCTCGACCGACGCCGACGTCGACTGGCGCGCGGACACCTTCGTGGTGGTCGACCTGGAGACCACCGGCCTCGACCCACGGCACGACCACATCGTGTCCTACGGCGCGGTGACCGTGCGCGAGGGCCGGGTCAAGACGTCGGAGTCGGTGTACGGCCTGGTCCACGTGCCCCGCGACGTGCCGGGCAGCTCGGTGAAGTTCCACGGTCTGCGCACCCAGGACCTCACCGACGCCCCGCCGCTGGGCGACTGCGTCGCCACGCTGGACGCGCTGATCGGCCAACACCCCGTGGTGGCCCATTGNGCCTGGGTGGAACGGTCGTTCCTGCGCAGGGCGTTTCGCCAGTCCTACCGGACCTTCACCAGTTCGATCGTCGACACGGCCGCCCTGGCTCAGACCGTCCTCGGCGTCGAACTCGAACGGGGACAGTCGATCTCGCTGGAATATGCCACCACCGCCCTGGGGCTACCCGTGCATTCACCCCACCATGCACTCGGCGACGCCGTGACCACCGCGAGCTTGTTCATCGCCGTGGCCGGCCAGCTGGAGCGTGGCCGCTCCCTGACCACGGCGATGCTGCTCGAGATGTCGGAGCCGCCCCGCTGATCTCACGCCCGGGTCAGCTCGGATACCCACCGCGCAGCGCGTCGACGACGGCGACCACCTCGCGCGACGGCCGTCCCGGCAGCCGGGCGACCAGCGTTCGGCGACGCTCCTCGGGGCCGCCCTGCACGCGGACGAGTTGGACGCCGTCGGGCAGCACCTCGGCCAGCCGCGGCGGCACGGTCGTCACGCCGCAGCCCGCCGCGACGAGCTGCAGCTTGGTCAGCCAGTCCCGCGCGGTGTGCACGACGCGCGGCCGGCCCGCCAGACCCGGCCACACCCCCAGCAGCGGCTCGCCGCCGGCCGACGGGCTGGCGATCCAGTCGACGTCGGCGAGCTCGTCGACGTCGACNGCCGCGCGGCCCGCGAAGGGTCCGGCCGNGGCCACGGCCAGCACGAGACCCGTCTCGTCGACCACCTCGGTGGCGAGGGCGGGCAGGTCGGCGTCGGGTGGGCGGTAGGGCGCGCGCGACGAGATCACGGCAAGGTCGACGGTGCCTGCCCGCAGCGCCCGCACCAGCGCCGGAGTGGTGCCGTCGCGGCTGACGACGCGGATGTCGGGACGACGCTCGCGCAGGGTGCGCAGGGCGCCGGGCAGAATCAGCGCACCCGCGCTGATGAAGGCACCGAGCCGAACGAGATGCATCTCGGGTTCGACACCGTCGAGTTCCCTGGCAGCCGAGTCGATTTCGTCGAGTGCGACGCACGCGTGACGCAGCAGCGTCGCACCGGCCGCCGTGAGGCGTACCCCGCCGCGGTGGCGGTCGAAGAGCACCGCGCCCGCCTCCCGCTCGAGCGCGGCGATCTGCCGCGAGATTGCGGACTGCGTGTAGCCGAGCTCCGCGGCAGCCGCGGTGAAGCTGCCCCGCTCGGCGGTGCTACGCAGCACCCGCAGACCGGTCACCGAAGGATCCATGCATCAACGTCATACCACCCATGCCGCAATGTCGTATTCAGCATGGCATCGACGGCAGGGCGGTGACCGTTGTGCCAGAGGTCGAAGGGAGACGGACATGTTGGCCGCCGTATTGGAAAGATTCGGGAACGCAGCCGCGGAAGCGCTGTCCATCAAGGAGGTGCCCGAGCCCGACGTGGGCACGGGAGAAGTGTTGGTCGACGTGCTGGCGACGTGCGTACCGCCCTATGCCGCAGAGGTGTTCAGCGGTCAGCGGCGGTATCCGCTGGAGCCGCCGGTGATCTCGGGGGTCGGCGCGATCGGACGGGTGGTGCGGACCGGACCCGACGCCACCAGGCTGCGGCCTGGCGACCTGGTGTGGTGCGATTCGACCGTCCGGTCGCGTGACGACGCGGTGGCGCCGGACATCACCCTTCAGGGGTGGAGCTCGGCGGGCGAAGGCGGCGCGAGACTGTCGCGCTACTTCCACGACGGGCCCTTCGCCGAGCGAATGCGGGTGCCCACCGAGAACGCCGTCGCCCTCGGCGACGGCGGCGTGGCCGACCTGCCGCGGTGGGCCGCGCTGGGCGTGCTGCTGGTGCCCTACGGAGGTCTGCTGGCTGCCGGTCTGCAGGCCGGCGAGACGGTGCTGGTCAGTGGCGCGACCGGCAACTTCGGCAGCGCCGGCGTGGCGGTCGCGCTGGCGATGGGCGCGGCAGCGGTCGTATGCCCCGGCCGCAACCAGGCGGTGCTGGCCGATCTGGTCGCACGTTTCGGCGACCGCGTGCGACCGGTGGTCCTGACCGGGGACGGCGACGCCGACCGGGTGGCCATGCAGGAGTCCGCGGGCGCCCCGGTCGACGTCGTGCTCGACCTGNTGCCGCCNAGCGCAGGCGCTGCGGTGGCGAGGGCGGCCGTGATGACGGTGCGACCGTACGGTCGCGTCGTCCTGATGGGNGGNGTCGGGATGCTCGGCGGTGACGACCTCGCGCTGCCGTACCCGTGGCTGATGCGCAATTCGATCACCGTGCGGGGGCAGTGGATGTACCCACGGGCGGCGAACGTCGGGCTGATCAACATGATTCGCAGCGGTGTGTTGGACCTCACTGGTGAACGGGTGACGGTGTTTCCGCTCGTCCGCGCAAATGAGGCGGTGCGTTTCGCCGCGGCGCACGGGAATCCCTTCGACCGGACCGTACTGTGTCCTCGAACTGACCTCGGCGAGCAGGCGTCACCCTGAGCCCGCACTGAGAATCAGCTGATGTGTCGTCGTACGTCGAGGTGAAATCGGAGGTGGGCGTTTGATGCCGTTTGACGGCGGGAACAAGCTGCGCACCGTCCACGTTGTCGTGACGCCGGCACTGGACCTGAAAGGACGAAAATGGCTACTGACTACGACGCGCCACGCCAGAAGGAAACCGATGACGTCGCCGACGAATCGCTCGAGGCTCTGGCCGGACGTCGCAACGACGCCGCCACCGCCGTGCTCGACGTCGACGACGGTGAAGAACTAGAGGACTTCGAACTTCCGGGTGCCGACCTCTCCGGTGAGGAATTCACCGTGCGGGTCGTGCCCAAGCAGCGTGACGAGTTCACGTGTTCGAGCTGCTTCCTGGTTCAGCACAGCCACCGCCTGGCCCGTCAGGTCGGCGACCGGATGATCTGCGCCGACTGCGCCTGAGTGTCCTTCGCTAGACGCCGCGCTCGACGGGGATGGATCCCCGGTCGACCGCGGCGACCAGCGCGGCGTGGTCGGCCTCCGTTTGATCGGCGTAGCGCCGGGCGAACGTGCACAGTGCCTCGTCCACCCGGCTGGAACCGCCCATGTATCCGGCGATCATCGACGCGCCACTGGTACGTGCGTGTCCCTTGGCCAGCAGCTGGCCCACCACCCCCGCGTAGTCGGTGAGCGCGGCGGCGTCCATCGCGTCCAACGGGATTCGACCCTTCATGTTCCTAAACTGCCGCACGTAGTACTGCAGTCCGTCCATCGTCGTCCACCCCAGCAGCGGGTCGCTGACCGTCTGCAACGACTGCTGGTACTCCACGACGCGTTGCCCTTGGTGCGCGTGCCAGGCGGAGTCGCCGTGGACGTGGCGGGCGAGGACCGACCGCCGGGCCTGCTTGAGCTGCAGGAACACCACGTCCGAGGACGACGACCCCTCCAGCAGCGCCACGTAGGCGCGCAGACCGACGCTTCCGACCCCGACGACCTTGTGCGCGACGTCGACCAGCGTGTAGCCGCCCAGGACGCGCCGCCAATAGGACGGCAGCGTCTCCAGGTAGGCGTCGAGCGCCTCGGCGAGCATCTCGGCTTCCCGGGGTTCGGGCCGCGTGATCAGCGGCGGCTCCTCCACGATGCGGCGCTCGCCTCGCACCTCGTGGGTGAACCGGGGCAGCGCACGGTCCCCGGTGCGGTGCCTGGCCCGCTCGGCCGACCGCGCCACCTGTTGCTGTAGCGGGCCGTGGGTCTGGGCCGCCAACCGGTCGACGTCGAGGCGTTCGAACGACCTGGTGAACAGTGGCAGATCGGCCAGGCGGCGCAGCTCGTGGCGATACGCCGCGACACATGACCGCGCCGAGGCGGCGCAGTGCTCCTCGGAGGTGCCGTTGTGTCGCCCGGCCACCCAGATGCTGGCCACCAGCCGGCGCAGGTCCCACTCCCACCCGCCAGGGTGGGCCTCGTCGAAGTCGTTGAGGTCGATGACGAGATCGCGTTCCGGGGAGGCGTAGAAGCCGAAGTTGCCCAGGTGCGAGTCCCCGCACACGACGGGCATGATGCCGGTCGACGGCAGCCGTGCGACGTCGTCGGCCATCACCACCGCCGCACCGCGCAGGAACCCGTAGGGCGAGGCCACCATCCGGCCGACCCGGATNGGGATCAGCCGCTCGACGCGGCCGCGGTGACTCTCGTTGACGAGGTCGACCGGATTGGGCCGGTTCGGCGCTGCGGTCCAGTCGGCCAGTGTGCGACGGGGCACCTGCTTGCGCAGGCTCTTGCCGAGGGCGTAGCGCTCGGCCCGGCTCACCGGCTGCTGGCGCAGCGATCGGTAGGTGGCGCCGTCGGCCTGTGCCAGAACGGTGTGTCCGCTGGTCGCTCCCCCGCCGTCCATGGGTTGCGATGGTACGACCCGTAGGCTCGGTCCGGCTATGGACGACGACGTGTTGGTGTTCCCCGCAGGACGGATCCGGGTCCGCCGCGACGGCAGGATGATTCGGGCGACCGGGTTGAGGTACGCCGTGGCGCGCCGGTTCGCGCCGTGCGAGCCCGTGCCCGCCTCCGACGGGGTGGTCAACGCCACCGCGCGCGGCCCGGCGTGCCCGCAGCTGCCGTCGCGCCTGGCGTTCGTCGTCGGCACGTCGCCGACCGTCCTCGCCCAGGACGAGGACTGCCTGGTGCTCGACGTCGTCGCGCCCCCACCCGGCGACGCTCCCAAGCCGGTGATGGTGTTCTTCCACGGCGGCGCCTACGTGACGGGCAGCGGCCAGTCACCCATTCACGACCTGACGGCCATGGCCGAGGAGGGCGACGTCGTCACGGTCACCGTGAACTACCGCCTGGGCATCTTCGGCTACCTCGCCGTGGACGGTGTGGCACCGGCGAATCTCGGCCTGCTCGACCAGATCGCCGCCCTTCGCTGGGTGCGCGACAACGTCTCCGGATTCGGCGGCGACCCGGGGAACGTGACCATCTTCGGTCAGTCCGCGGGCGCGGATTCGGTGTCGTACCTGATGATCGCCGACGGCACCGAGGACCTGTTTCGACGGGTCGTCCTGCAGAGCGCGCCGCTGGGCATCCAGCGCGGGCGAGCGGCGATGAGCGCGGCGATGGGCCGGGCCGCCCACACCGCCCTGGGACCGGATCCGCACGCCGCCGAGAGCCGCGACCTGCTGGTCGCCCAGGGCAGGATCGCCGCGGTGGCGGCCGCGTTCGGCACCCAGGCACAAATGCCGTTCGGTCCGCAGACCGGGCACCACCCGCTGCCGCCCGAGGACGTGGTGGACGAGCGCCGACGCGAGGTGGCCGCGCGACTGCCGATGATGATCGGCACGACGGCCGACGACGCTCGGCCGTTCGTGATGCTCAACCCCCGCTTCGCCGCCGTCCTCGGCGCCCCCGTGATGGGGTCGGCGGCGCGACGGCTGCTCGGCACCGTCGCCACCAAGCAGCTGTTCGCCGAACCGTCCGAGGCGCTGGCCGCTCGGCATCGCAACGCCGGAGGGCACGCCACCACCTACGTGTTCGACTGGCGGCCGGCGGGCAGTCCCCTCGGTGCGTGCCACTGCCTCGAACTCCCCTTCCTGATGGGCACTCTCGACGGGTGGGGCGCTCCACCCATGCTCGGGGCCGACCCGCAGCGCGCACTCGACCAGTGGGGTCCGCCGATGCGTCGACTGTGGTGGGAGTTCGCCTGGGGCAGGCGTGACGACGTCGACGAGCACCTGCGGTTGCCGGTGCGCTGAGGAGGACGGGCCCTCAGCCGGCCTCGGCCGTGGCGCCGAAGAACTCGAGGAGCGCATGGGGTGCGCCGTCGCCGAGGCAGAGGTCCAGGGTGGTGCGGGCGTCGGCGGCCGACTCGGCGCTGCGCGGGAACATGGCGTTCTCGTAGAGCTCCACGGCGGCGTCGACGTCGCCGGGGTGTGCGGCAATGGCCAGCGCCAGCTCGGCGCCGTCGAACATGGCCAGATTCGCGCCCTCTCCCCCTGGCGCGGTCAGGTGGGCGGCGTCGCCGAGCAGCGTCACCCCGGGCTGATGGGTCCACCGATGGTCGTCGGGCAGGGCGTGCAGCGCACGGGNNACCGGCGGNGTGTCGGATTCGGTGATCAGNTCGGTCAAAGCCGGTGCCCAGCCGGTGAATTCGGCGGCGACGCGGGCCAGCGCACCGGCCCCGTCGTCGAAGTCGACGCCGTCGACCCACTCCGCGGGCCGGTTGAGCGCGACGTAGGCGTGCAGGACGGCACCCGGCTCGCGGTGGGCGAAGATCCCCTGCCCGGGGACCATCGAGAAGAAGGATCCCGCACCGACCGCCTCGGCCGCGGCCCGGTGGCACTCGTCGGCGTCGTACAGATACGTCTCGACGAATGTCGTTCCGACGTAACGCGGAGTGGCCGCCGAGACCAGAGGACGCACCCGGGACCACGCGCCGTCGGCGCCCACCAGCAGCCGCGTCGTCGTGCGACGGCCGTCGGCGAAGGTCATCTCGTGCCGGCCGTCGCCGAACGGGGTGACGGTGGTGACCTTGCATCCCCACCGGACGGTGCCCTCGGGCAGCGAGTCGAGCAGGATGCGCCGCAGGTCGCCCCGCAGCACCTCCGGCCGTCCGAGCGTCCCGTCGTCGGGGTGGTCGAGCAGCACGGTGCCGTCGCGGTCGAGCACGCGGGTCGCCTCACCGCCGCGGTGGATGATCGCGTGGAAGTCATCGGTCAGTTCGGCCGCGGCGAGTGCGACCTGCCCGTCCTCGGCGTGGATGTCGAGTTGGCCGCCCTGGCTTCGGCTTCCCGGCGAGGGGTCGGCCTCGTAGACGACGGCTTCGATGCCGTGGACGTGCAGAACGCGGGCGAGGACGAGGCCGCCGATGCCGGCTCCGACGATCGACACGACGAGGGGGTCCATGGGCTGCCCTTCCGGTTGGAACAATGTTCCAATATCTTGGAACGTCGTTCCAATCGTGTCAAGATGGGCCCATGACACCTCCGCGAGGCGGTCGCCGTTCCGACGCCCTGTCCAAGGAGCGCATCGTGGCCACGGCCACCGAGATGCTCGACGAGGCCGGCGACGGCGCCCTGACGTTCCGCGCACTGGCCGCTCGCCTCCAGACCGGCCCCGGCGCGCTGTACTGGCACGTCGCCAACCGCGACGAGCTCCTCGCCGCCGCGACCGAGAACGTGATCGCCGGCGTCGTCGCCACGAGCCGCCCCGACGAGGATCCGCGAGAGGCCATTCGCGCGGTCGCACTCCGGACCTTCGACGCCGTCGACGCCCACCCGTGGGTCGGGACGCACCTGGGCCGCGAACCGTGGTCGGCGACGCTGCGCCTGCTGGAATGCATCGGCGGCCACGTCGACCGGATGGGCGTTCCCCCTGCGGCGCAATTCGATTCGGCCACGGCGTTGCTCAACTTCATCCTCGGTGCGGCCGGGCAGAACGCCGCGAACGCCCGCCTCGTTCCGCCCGACGCCGACCGGTCGGCCTTCCTGCACGTCGTGGCCGCGCACTGGACCAGCCGCGACCCCGCCGAGTACCCGTTCGTCCACCGCATCGCCGACCAGCTGCGCGAGCACGACGATCGTGAGCAGTTCCTGGCCGGGGTCGACCTCATCCTCGCCGGAATGGCGAACGTCCGCAGTCGGGACGGCAGTTAGGTCAGTGACGGAGCCATGGCCCCGTCCCACTTCGCCTCATGGCTCGGAAGGTGCAGGAGTAGCCGTGCTCCACCGAGGGGGCTGACGTCCAGTCGTGCTGAGCCACCGTGCAATTCGGCTTGCTGGGCGACCAGCGCGAGCCCCAGCCCTGAGCCCGACCGGGACGCGGTGGTGCCGCGGGCGAAGCGCTGGAAGACCGCGATCCGCTCCTCCTCGGGCACGCCGGCCCCGTTGTCGTCGACGGCGATCTCGACACCGGCGACCGAGCTGACCACGCTGAGCCGAATCTCGGTGGCGCCACCGTGTTTGACGGCGTTGGCGATCGCGTTGTCGATCACCAGCCGCAGGCCGGCGGCCAACCCGACGATCATCTTCGACGGTGACGGCACGAGGGTGACCCGCAGCCGGGGGTACACCCGTTGGGCGTCGTGCGCGGCGCGGTCCAGCATCTCGGTGACGTCGAAGGAGACGAAGTCGTCGGCGGTGGTGAGCTCGCCCTGGGCGAGCCGCTCCAGGGCCGTCAACGTGGCCTCGATCCTGCCCTGGGTGCGCACCACGTCGCCGATGACCTCCTCGCGTTGCTCCTGGCCCAGGTCCAGCGTGGAGAGCACCTCGAGATTGGTGCGCATCGCCGTCAGCGGGGTGCGCAGCTCGTGGGATGCGACGGCGGCGAAGTCACGCGCGGATTCCAACGCCGCCCTGGTGCGCTGCTGCTCGGTGCGAATGCGGGCGAGCATGCCCTCGACCGCCTCGGCGATCTCGACGGCTTCCCGGACGCCACGCACCGGCACCCCGTCGGGCATCGACTGGGCGTTGATCGCGCGGGCCTGCTGCGCGAGCAGCCGGAAGGGCACGATCATCAGCAGCGAGATCACCCAGCCGACCAGCACGGTGCCCACGATCACGCCGCTGCAGATGAGCAGGACGCGCAGGTGCAGCTCGTCGATGCGGTGCTGGGTCTCGGCCAGCGGTGCGCCGAGGGCGATCGTGCCGGGGCCCGCGGAGAAGGTCCGCACCCGGTAGGGCACCCCGTCGATCTCGGTGGTGGCGTACCCGTCGGGCAGTTCGGGCAGCACGACGTCCGACGGCACCGAGACGGTGAGCCCGCCGATGCGCGCGGTGCGCACGACGTTGCCGTCGGGCTTGGGCTGGCGGGCGTCGGTGTTGGGCGTGGCGCTCAGCAGGTTGCTGACGTCGCCGAGGCTGCTCACCGAGTCGAGTCGGCGGTCCAACTGGCTGTACTGGTCGTCGGTGACGCCCACCCACACCCAGGTGCCGAGCACGATCACCAGGACGATCACCGACAGCGCGGCGACCACGACGATCGCGCGCAGCGACAACACCTTGGTGAGCGGCCGCAACAGCCGGTAGACCCGTTCGTTGAGTTCCACTATCGAAGCCGCACGCCGAACCTGGCGGGGGCCCCTGGGGTGAGTCGGCCCGGCAGATCCTCGATCAACACGTGCACCAGGTTACTGACCCGGCTCCGTGGTGATCGTGATGGTCGTCCGGGGGCCTAGCCGACCCCGGCGACGATGCCGCGGGCAATGGTCTCGGCGGCGTGTTCGGCCAGCGAATCGGTCATGTGGAGCTCCCAGCTCGTCGAGGGGCGAAACGGCCCGCGCAGGGGTTCCCACCCCGCGTTTCCGTGAAGTTGCTGGCACGTAACGCTTCGCGACGGGGGTTACTCCGCCTCGCCCGAGGGGAACAGACGGACATGACCACAGCGCCGCCCGAGGGCGGGCCAGCCGCGCTTCGCCAAGCCGTCGTCGGCGCGGGCATCGGCAACACCGTCGAGTGGTACGACTTCGCCGTCTACGGCTTCCTGGCCACCTACATCGCCGAGAAGTTCTTCCCGTCGGTCAACCAGACCACGGCCCTGCTGAGCACCTTCGCCGTCTTCGCGGTGGCGTTCTTCATGCGCCCCCTCGGCGGGTTCTTCTTCGGACCGCTCGGGGACCGGATCGGGCGCAAGCGGGTCCTGGCGATCGTGGTGGTGCTGATGTCGGTGTCCACGCTGGGGATCGGCCTGGTACCGAGCTACGACGCGATTGGGGTGGCGGCGCCGCTGCTGCTGGTGGCGCTGAGGTGCGTCCAGGGGTTCTCCGCAGGCGGCGAGTACGGCAGCGGTGCGTGCTTTCTGGCCGAGTTCGCCCCGACGCGGCACCGCGGGCTGGTGGTCGCCTTCCTGGTGTGGTCGGTGGTGGTGGGCTTCCTGCTGGGTTCGGTGACCGTCACCGCGCTGGAGACGGTCCTCTCCGAGGACGCGATGAACGCCTACGGCTGGCGCATCCCCTTCCTCGTCGCCGGTGTCCTCGGCGTGGTGGGTCTCTACATTCGGCTGCGCCTGCGCGACACTCCCGAATTCGAGAGCCTGCAGGATTCCGGCGAGGTGGCCGAGTCCCCGCTTCGGGAGGCAGTGCGCACGGCGTGGCGGCCGATTCTGCAGATCGTCGGCTTGGTCGTGGTCCACAACGTCGGCTTCTACGTGGTGTTCACCTACCTGCCCACCTACTTCACCAAGACCCTGGGTTTCACCAAGACCGACGCCTTCGTCTCCATCACCGTGGCCAGCGTCGTCGCCCTGGTGTTGATCCTGCCGCTGGCCGCACTGTCGGACCGCGTCGGCCGCAAACCGCTCCTGATCGCCGGCGCCGTCGGCTTCGCGGTGTTCGCCTACCCCTTGTTCGCCTTGCTCAACTCCGGTTCCCTGGCGGCGGCGGTCGCCGCGCACGCCGGGTTGGCCGCCCTCGAGGCCGTCTTCGTCTCCGCGTCGTTGGCCGCGGGCGCCGAACTGTTCCCGACGCGGGTGCGGTCGACGGGGTACTCGATCGGCTACAACGTGTCGGTGGCGGTGTTCGGGGGCACGGCCCCGTACGTGGCGACCTGGCTGACCGACCGGACCGGCAATCCCGTCGCACCCGCCTACTACGTGATCGTGGCCGCGGTGGTGACCCTGGCGACGGTGCTGACGATGCGCGAGACGGCCAACCGCCCGCTAGCGCGCGGGTTCGACGACCCAGCGTCCGCGGCGAAGCACCCCGAGCACTCGTAGCGCTGAATCCAGCACCGCCACATCGGCTTTCGCGCCGGGCACCAGACCGTCGGCAGGCAGCCCGAGCGCGCGGGCGGGATTGAGCGACGCCTGCCGCACGGCCAACTCGAGCGCCTCGTCGCGCGGCAACCCGCAGTGCTGGACGGCGAACCGGAACACCACGTCCATCGTCGCCGTGCTGCCGGCGATGGTGTCGGTGCCTGCCACCGAGGCCACCCCGGCCACCACGTCCACGGCCAGCGACCCCAGGTGGTAGCGGCCGTCGGCCATGCCGGTCGCCGCCATGGCGTCGGTCACCAGCGACACCCGGTCGGGCCCGACGCTGCGCGTCACGTGGCGGNAGATCGCCGGGGCGAGGTGGACGCCGTCNGCGATCAGCTCCACGGTCACCCGCGGATCCTCCATCAGTGCGACGACGGGTCCGGGCTCACGNCGGTCGACGGGACGCATCGCGTTGAAGAGATGGGTGCCTGCCGTCGCGCCCGCGTCGACGGCGGCGAGCGTCTGCTCGTAGGTGGCCTCGGTGTGTCCGACCGCGGCCACCACACCGGCCGACACCAGTCGACGAATCGCGGCCAGCGCGCCGTCGCGTTCCGGGGCGACGGTGACCATCCGGACGGCACCCGCGCCCGCCTCCAGCAGGCGCTCGATCTCGCCCTCCTCCGGGTCGCGCATGAGGGCGGGCTCGTGCGCACCGCACCGCAGGGGGGACAACCACGGCCCCTCCAGGTGAATGCCGTCGAGCAAACCGGCCCGCACCTCGGTGGCCAAACCGGTGACCTGCCTGAGCAATTCGTCCGGACTCGCCGTGACGAGGGAGGCGATCAAGGCCGTGGTGCCGTGGCGTCGGTGCAGCTGCACCGCGGTGGCCGTCTCGGAGTGGGTCGCGGAGGTGAAGTTGGCTCCCCCGCCGCCGTGCACGTGGACGTCGACGAATCCGGGGACGACCGTCACCGCACCGAGGTCGTGGTCCGCGCGGCGCGGCGGCGGCCCACCACCGACGGCCGTGATCACGCCGCCGTCGACCTCGATCCAGCCGGGCCGCAACGTCTCTCGGCCGGTGCACAGGGTGTCGGCGGTGACGAGCACTCAGATTCCCTGCCAGTCCGGCTTGCTGCGATAGGTCTCGCGGTAGTAGTCGACGAGCTGAAGACGACGGGCGGCCGCGTCGTCGAGCAACACCGTCACGTGCGGGTGGTGCTGCAGAACGGTCGCCGGCCACATGGCGCTGACCGCACCCTCGACGAGATGGTGGACCGCCTCGGCCTTGCTGCGCCCGGTGGCCACCAGGATCACGTGTCTGGCCTCCATGATGGTTCCGAGGCCCTGGGTCAGGCAGTGCGTCGGNACCGCGTCGACGTCGCCGTCGAAGAACCGGGCGTTGTCCACGCGCGTCTGCCGGGTCAGCGTCTTGATACGCGTGCGCGAGGCAAGCGAGGAGCCCGGCTCGTTGAACGCCACGTGCCCGTCGGTCCCGATGCCGAGGATTTGCAGGTCCACCCCACCGGCGTCGCGGATGGCGGTCTCGTACGCCGAGCAGGCGGCCGGGATGTCGTCGGCACCGCCGTCGGGGCTGGACACGGCGTCGGGTGCGAAGTCGACCCGCGAGGTGAACACCTGGTCGATGACGTTGCGGTACCGCTCGGGGTGGTCGGCGGGCAAGCCGACGTATTCGTCGAGGGTGAATCCGCGGGCGCGTCCGAAGGACACCAGCCCGGCGTCGCAACGCGCCGCCAGTTCGTCGTAGATCGCCAACGGTGAGGATCCCGTCGCCAACCCCAGGACGGCGTCGGGTTTGCCGGCCAGCAGGGCGCCGATCGCGTCGGCGGCGATGGCGCCGATCTCCGTGGCGTCGCGGCAGATGACGACTTCCATTACTTGGTCGCGGTGAAAAGGTGTGCGCCAGTGGCGATGTCCGCACCCTCGAGGACCGCTTCGGCGGCGACGACGTTGCCGGCCTCGCGCTCGTCCATGATCACGACGGGAACCACCGGGTTGAGGCCCTTGGCCACGATCGCCGGGACGTCGTAGGTGATGACNAGNTGGCCGGCGGTGACGACGTCGCCCTCNGTGGCGTGCGCGGTGAACCCCTCGCCACCGAGGGCGACGGTGTCCAGACCGAGGTGGACGAGGACTCCGACGTTGTCCGGGGTCATCACGACGTAGGCGTGNGGCATGAGTTTGAGGAGCTTGCCNCCGACGGGGGCGACCGCCTCGGTGACGTGATGCGGCGGTTCGACGGCAGCGCCGTATCCGACCATGCCNTGAGAGAAGACCGGGTCGGGAACGTCCTGNAGTGGAACCGCGCGCCCGGCGACCGGCGAGAGGACGTGTGTGGTGCTCATCTGCCCAACAATACGAGTACCGATGCAACCGGGTCTCGTGATCCCGGCTTCTCGTCTAGGCTTCTCCCGCAGCCGAGGCGGCGGCCGACACGTGCCGCAGAGGAGGGCGACTCAGAATGACTGACACCACGAAACCCGCAGGAACACAGCGTAAGTCGGGTGTGCGAATCCCCGGCTTCGCGCAACTACAGCGACTCGGCAAGAGTTTGATGCTGCCGATTGCGGTCTTGCCCGCGGCCGGAATCCTGCTGCGGCTGGGGCAGGATGACCTGCTGGGCAGCATCAAGGCACCCGTCATCGGCCCCTTCTTCCAGGCGATGACCGCGGCGGGCGACGCGATCTTCAGCAACCTTCCCCTGCTGTTCGCCGTCGGCGTCGCGATCGGTTTCGCCAAGAAGGCCGACGGGTCGACCGCACTGGCCGCCGTCGTCGGATACCTGGTGGTGCAGGCGGTCTTCAAGACCATGTCGCCGGTGGTCCTGGCCGGTGAGGTGGACAAGGCGGGTGANCAGGCGCAGATCAACTACAGCGTGTTCGCCGGAATCCTNGTCGGGTTGCTCACGGCGTATCTGTTCGACAAGTACCACACCATCCAATTGCCTTCGTATCTCGGCTTCTTCGGCGGGCGGCGCTTCGTGCCCATCGTGGTGTCCCTGGCCTGCCTGTTCCTCGCGTTCGCGATGAGCTACTGCTATCCGCTCTTCGACGCCGGCTTGACCGGGCTTGGCAAGTTCATCGGCGGCTCGGGCGCCATCGGCGCATTCGTCTACGGCTTCGCCAACCGAATGCTGATCCCGTTGGGTCTGCATCACATCGTCAACTCGTTCGTGTGGTTCATCTACGGCGACTACCAGGCCCCCGACGGCAAGGTCGTCACCGGCGAGCTGACCCGCTTCGCGGCGGGNGATCCCTCGGCGGGCCTGCTCACCTCCGGCTTCTACCCGATCCTCATGTTCGGTCTGCCCGCGGCGGCGCTGGCGATGATCCACGTGGCGAACAAGAAGCAACGCAAGGTGGCCGTCGGCATCCTCTCGGCGGCGGCGTTGACCGCGTTCCTGACGGGGGTGACCGAACCGCTGGAGTTCGCCTTCATGTTCGTCGCGTTCCCGCTGTACGTCGTGCACGCCGTCCTGACGGGCCTGTCGCTGGCCATCGCGTACCTGCTCGACATCCACCTGGGCTTCTCGTTCTCCGCCGGCCTGATCGACCTGTTGCTCTACGGCACGGCACCCGCGGCGAAGAACATCCCGCTGCTGATCGCGATGGGAGTCGCCTTCTTCGTCGTGTACTACCTGCTGTTCCGCTTCGCGATCGTGAAGTGGAACATGCGCACTCCCGGCCGGGAACCCGAGAACGAGTTCGAGGCCGAGGAGCGCGCCAACCTCGGCGACGGAGAGGTGTCGGCAACCGCGGTCACTGCGGGCGGCTCGCTGGTGTCGGGTGCGGGCACGACCGGCACCGTCGCCGCGCCGGCCCCGACCGCCAGCACCGCCGAACGGCTCATCGAGGCCTTCGGCGGCCGGGACAACCTGGTCAACGTGGACGCGTGCATCACGCGTCTGCGCATGGAGGTCGCCGATCCGTCCAAGGTGGATCAGGGGCAGTTGAAGGCACTCGGCGCGGCAGGCGTGATCGAGGTCGGCAACAACGTCCAGGCCGTCTTCGGCACTCAGGCCGAGGCGCTGAAGAACGACATCAAGGACGTGCTCTAGCCCGCCTCGGGCAGGTCCTTGGGCAGGACGGCCGCGGCGATCGCGGCGGCGAGGACGGCCAGCGCCAGGATGGTACCGGCCACGGCGGGCCAGCCGTACCGGTCGAAGGCCACGCCGCCGAACCACCCNACGACGCTGGAACCGCCGTAGTAGAAGAGGTTGTAGAGCGAGGAGGCCTGCGCCTTGCCNACGGGTGCCGACTGGCCCGTCCAGCCGGAGGCGATCGAGTGTGCGCCGAAGAATCCGGCGGTGGCCACCACCAGCCCGGCCAGCACGACGAACAGGTTGTCGCTCAACGTGATCGACACTCCGGCCACCATGATGGCGACGGAGACCAGCAGAACCCGCTTGCGGCCGAAGCGCGTGGCCTCGGCNCCGGCGCGCGAGGACGCCCACGTGCCTGCCAGATAGGCGAGGAATACCAGGCTGACCACGAACGAGGGCAGGAAGAACGGCGCTCCGGTCAACCGGAAGCCCAGGAAGTTGTACATCGCGACGAAGCCACCCATCAGCAGGAAGCCCTGCGCGAACAGCGCGAGCTGCCGGGGGGTGCGCAGGTTGGCCGCCAACCGGTGGCCGAGAGTGCCCTCCGGCCCGTCTGCTCGGCGGGGAACGAAGCCGCGCGGCGAGGGTGCCAGCTTCACGAANGCCAGTGCGGCGCAACCACACACCNCCGCGACGGTGAACATCCCGCCGCGCCAGCCGGCGACTTCGGCCACCGGGCTGGCGACGAGGCGGCCCAGCAGGCCGCCGATGGTGGTACCTGCGACGAACGTGCCCGCTGCGCGCGCGGCGTGCGCGGGGTCGATCTCCTCGGTCAGGTACGCGACCGCGATCGCGGGCACCCCGCCCACGAAGAGTCCCTCGACGAATCGCCCGGCGAGCAACGCCTCNTAGGTNGGCGCGAAGGGCACCACGAGTCCGACGGTGGTGGCGACACCGACGGAGATCGTCATCGCCTTCACCCGCCCGATGCGGTCNGCCANCGTCGACCACGGGATGACGCCGAGCGCGAGGCCGACGGTGGAGGCCGAGATGGTCAGCGCGGCGTCGGCGGCACCGGTGTGCAGACCGGTCGCGATGAGCGGCAGAACCGCCTGCGGCGAATACAGCTGGGCGAAGGTCGCCACCCCGGCGCAGAACAGCGCGGCCAGCAGCCGTGCATATTCGGCCGACCCGCGGCTGTGGCCCACCCATGGCGGCGCAAGATTTCCGTCGACGGACACTCGCTTCACGGTAGGAAGCGTCAGTCCATGTGTCCAATGCATGGAACTGATCAAGTCGATACGTCACACGCATCATTGGTCGTCACGACGGGGCGGCGCCGTCAGTCACCTGCGAGAAAGTGCGCGAAGCGTCGAGCCGGCGGGGGCAACGGGCGGTCCCGCTGCCACAGCAGGCCTACTTCGCGCTTGGCGCCCCGGTTGGTCAGTGCGACGTGCACGGCCCTGGTCGGGCCAGCGTCCTCGCGCGGCACGGGCACCACGGCAACGCCGAAGCCGGCGGCCACCAACCCCTCCACGGTGGGGATCTCGGTCGCCTCGAAGACGATCTCGGGTGCGATGCCCTCCTCGGCGCACAGCTCGTCGGTGACCTGTCGCAGCCCGTAGTGCTCGGCCAGCGCCACGAAGGGTTCGCCTGCCGCCGCCGAGAGCCGAATGCGAGCCCTTGCGGCCAGCCGGTGCCCCGGCGGAACGGCCAGACACAGCCGCTCGACGTAGAGTCCACGCCACGCGACGTCGGGACCGTCGGGCCTCGGCGCGGTGATCGCCAGGTCAGCCCGTCCTGTGAGCACCCGCTCGGCGATCTCGTTCGCCGGGCCTTGGAACAGGTCGAAGCCCACCCCCGGAACGGCGTCGCGGAACCGTCGAAGTTGTTCGGGCACATACCAGCTCGCCAACGAGTGCAAGAACGCCAGCCGCACGCGTCCACGGTCGGGGTCGAGCAGGGCGGCGATGCGGTCACCGGCCGACTGCATCTCCGCGATGCTCCGTCGGGCGTGCTCGAGCATGACGTGTCCGTAGGCGTTGAGCCGCAGTCGGCGGTTGACGCGGTCGAAGAGTGCCGTGCCCGCCTGCTCCTCCAGGCGCGCCAAGGCACGCGAGAGCGTCGGCTGACTGACCCTCAGCTCGGCAGCCGCGACCGTGACGTGCTCGGTCTCGGCGAGGGTGACGAACCACTGCAGCTCCTCGAGGCGCACCGCCCGACCATAGCGAGTCGGGCCCTCACCGACCGGCCACCGCGTCCTCCAGGTAGGCCAGCGCGCTCGCCCCGTCGGGGGCGACGTGAATCAGCTCGGCCGACGGGACGGGCAGGAATCCGTCGGCGTCCATCCTCTCGAGTTGCCGCGCCAGACCGTCGTAGAAGCCCGCGGTATTCAGCAGCACCACCGGCTTGTGGTGGAATCCGTGCTTGCGCAACTCGAGGATCTCGGTGGCCTCGTCGAGGGTGCCCAATCCGCCGACC
>Ga0055540_1001012_pt1 | contig 18014 bp, 18 predicted proteins | sample AraplaCvi_mMS_r2_2_FD_55040 | JGI IMG/M metagenome (GOLD analysis project Ga0055540, IMG submission 55040) | Arabidopsis root microbial communities from North Carolina, USA - plate scrape MF_Cvi_mMS_r2 | ecosystem: Host-associated > Plants > Roots > Endosphere | place: USA: North Carolina
TCGAGCGTCGAGCCCGGGGGCAGCGCGTCGGGGCTGGCGAGGTGCGGTATGCCGTTCGGCGGCGCCGCCGCGACGGCGGCAGGGTCACCGGGCGCGGCGGGAGCGGGGTCACCGGGTGCGGCGACCGGCACGGCAGCGGGATCGGCGGGCGCGGCGGCTTGGACTATGGCGTCCGGCCCCGGCGGCGGGCCGGGTGCGGGGAGCACCACCGCCGGTGCGGGTGGCGGCGGAGCGGGATCNCCGGGATCGGCACCCGCGGGNCACGCCGTGGCCATCACCGCGANGAACAATCCGGAGACGGCGCTCGCCGCCGCAGCCGCGACCACGGCGTTCTTCGATGCCTGCATNTGCATGACCCCTTCCCCCTGTGACCTCAGGGACTGATGTTGCTAGTGGGTGCATCCACAATCGACCCTTTTCCGTTACACGGCAATCCCTGACCGGCTGATTAACGAAGGTCTAATGATCAGCGGTAACACGTTCCAGTCGCGACTTTCCCGAACCGGCCGCGAGGCCTGCGATCAGTGGTGTAGCAATGCCTNATACCGCTAGACCGTGTCATCACGAGGAGCGTGCACGCCATGTCGNACGCCGCCACCAGCCCGCACCTGCCGCCGGGATTCGACTTCACCGACCCCGACGTCTACGCCCAACGCCTCCCGATCGAGGAACTCGCCGAGATGCGTCGGGTCGCGCCGATTTGGTGGAACGCCCAACCCGACGACGTCGGCGGGTTCGGCGACGGCGGCTTCTGGGTGGTCTCCAAGCTCGCGGACGTCAAGGAGGTGTCGCGGCGCAGCGACGTCTTCTCGAGCCTGGAGAAGACGGCGCTGCCCCGGTACGCCGACGGCACCGTGGGCGCCCAGATCGAGACCGGGCGCTTCGTCCTGCTCAACATGGACGCCCCGCACCACACCCATCTGCGCAAGATCGTCTCGCGCGCGTTCACGCCGCGTGCGATCGAGCGGCTGCGCGGGGAGTTGGCCGAGCGCGCCAGGGACATCGCAGCCAAGGCGCTGGCCGAGGGCACCGGCGACTTCGTCGAGCAAGTGTCCTGCGAGCTGCCGTTGCAGGCGATCGCCGGATTGATGGGCGTGCCGCAGGAAGACCGGATGAAGCTGTTCCACTGGTCGAATCAGATGGTCGGCGACATGGATCCGGAGTTCGCCGGCAACGACGCCATCAGCGCGTCGGTCGAGTTGATCACCTACGGCATGCAGCTCGCGGCCGAGCGGGCCGACCAGCCGGGCGAGGACTTGGTCACCAAGCTGGTGCAGGCCGACGTCGAGGGTCACAAGCTCTCCGACGACGAGCTGGGGTTCTTCGTCATCCTGCTCGCCGTCGCCGGCAACGAGACCACCCGCAACTCGATCACCCAGGGCATGATGGCGTTCACCGAGTTCCCCGACCAGTGGGAACTGTTCAAGCGGGAGCGGCCGGCGACCACCGCCGACGAGATCGTCCGGTGGGCCACCCCGGTCACGTCGTTTCAACGCACCGCGCTACAGGACACCGAACTCGCCGGCGTGCCCATCAAGAAGGGGCAGCGGGTCGTGATGATGTACCGCTCGGCCAACTTCGACGAGGACGTCTTCGACGACCCGTTCACCTTCGACATCCTCCGCGACCCCAACCCGCACGTCGGCTTCGGCGGCACCGGTGCGCACTACTGCATCGGCACGAACCTGGCCAGGATGACCATCGACCTGATGTTCAACGCGATCGCCGACGCGATGCCCGACATCACCCCGCTGTCCCCGCCGGAGCGGTTGCGGTCCGGCTGGCTCAACGGCATCAAGCACTGGCAGGTCGACTACACGGGGGCCTCTAAAGGCCGCTGACGCTCACTGGTCTTACCACTTGACCTATGACCACCTGGCCTGCCAGGCTGGCCGCATGGCCCTGCACCCCGTACGTCGCACGTCGGTGCCCGAGGACGTGTTCGACCAGATCGTCACCGAGGTGCTCAGCGGTGACATGCGCCCCGGCGAGGCGCTGCCCAGCGAACGTCGCCTCGCCGAGGTCCTCGGCGTCTCCCGGCCGGCGGTACGCGAGGCCCTCAAGCGCCTGGGCGAAGCGGGCCTGGTCGAGGTCCGACAGGGCGACGCCACCACCGTCCGCGACTTCCGCCGCCACGCCGGGCTCGACCTGCTCCCCCGGCTGCTCGTCCGCGCCGGCGAGGTCGACCTCGGCGTCGTGCGCAGCATTCTGGAGACCCGGCTGCACAACGGCCCCAAGATCGCCGAACTCGCCGCCCGGCGTCGCCCGGCCGAGCTGCCCGCGACGCTCGAGGGCACGGTCGACGCCCTGGCCGCCGAGGACGACCCGGTCGAACGTCAGCGCCACGCCCTGACGTTCTGGGACCACGTGGTCGACGGCGCCGACTCGATCGCATTTCGGTTGATGTACAACACCCTTCGCGCCACCTACGAGCCGGCGCTGCCCGCGCTGGCCACGATGATGGCCGCCGAGGTGGGACGCCCCGACGCCTACCGCGCCGTCGTCGACGCCATCCGCGCCGGCGATGCCGCCGCAGCCGAGCGGGCCGCCCGCGACCTGCTCGAACCCGCGACCACCGCACTTCTCGCCGCCCTCGACGACATGGAGTCCACCCGATGAGCACCGCACCGGCCCGCCGCGGCGTCACACTGGCCGACGCCGCTCGGGAATTCGCCACCCATCCGTCGCCGTGGATGATCGGCGTCACGCTGCTCGCAGCGCTCTCGGCCCGGATCGCGGTGGCCGGCTGGCAGCTCACCGACGCGCTGGTGCCGGTGACGATGGTGGCGGTGTTCCCCGTCNTCGAATGGGTGGTGCACGTGGTGGTGCTGCACTGGCGCCCGCGCCGCATCGGCGGGGTCACCGTCGACCCGCTGTTGGCCCGCAAGCACCGCGAGCATCACGTGGACCCCCGGGTGGTGTCGCTCGTCTTCATCCCCTGGCAGGCGCTGACGTGGATTCTGATCGCCGCGACGACCGTTGCGTTGCTGGCGTTTCCGCGACTCGGCCTGGGGCTGACGTTCCTGGTGTGCCTCGGCGTGCTGGGGCTGGCCTACGAGTGGTGCCACTTCCTGGTCCACGGCGACTACAAGCCCAAGACCCGGCTCTACCGGGCGATCTGGCGCAACCACCGCCAGCACCACTACAAGAACGAGCACTACTGGTTCACCGTGACCAGCTCGGGCACCGCCGATCGACTGTTCGGCACCTACCCGGATCCGGCCGGGGTCCCGTCATCGCCGACGGCGAAGAACCTCCACGCAGCTATGCCTGGACGATGATCGGGTCGCCGATGCTGACCTGGTCGTAGTACCAGGCCGCGTTGTCGGGGCTCAGGTTGATGCAGCCGTGGCTGACGTTGGAGTTCCCCTGCTGGGACACCGACCACGGGGCGGCGTGCACGTACACCCCGCCCCACGTGACCCGAACCGCGTCGTAGACCGTCAGCTTGTACCCCTCGGGATCGCTGAGCGGGATGCCGATGGTGCGCGAATCCATGATCACGGGTGATTGCTTCTCCAACGCGGTGAAGGAGCCGATTGGCGTGGGGTGCTTGGGCTTTCCCATCGAGGCGGGCATCGTGCGGGCCACCTGACCGTCGACGCTGACGGTGAAGGTGTGGGCGTCGAGGTCGGCGACGCCGACGACCGACGCGCCTGCCTGGAAGTTGGTCTTCACCCCACCGACCGAGAGGGCGACCGTGGTGTGGGCCGGCCAGTAGCTGCTCGGGGTCCACTGCACGACGTCGTCGCTCACCCACGCGAAGGTGCCGTGCGGGGCGTTCGGCGAGGTGACCCGGAAGGAACGCTCCGCCGCGACGCGGTCGGCGACGGGACTGGCGAAGGTCACCGTGACGGGCATGGCCACGCCGACGACTTGGCCCGGCGCCGGGGAGACGTTTGCGACGGCATCCGGTGCAGGCACCGCCGCCAGACCGGTTCCGACGGAACCGTTGAGCAGCAGGGTCGCAATTCCCGCCACCGCCAACGCATGTCGCAGAGTCATACGCACGTGTTCTACCTCCGGGTGTCGGGATCAGCTCGATGATAGATCGGTCGGCGGCGCCAAGACGTTAGCCGGCGTCGGGCGAGCCACCGCCAGCAACAGATAGCCCAGACCGACGAAGCCCGCCGCCAGCACCACCACGTTCACCGTGACCGCGGCCGCCCCGACACTGCCCGGATCCAGGAAGTAGTACGGCGCGCGCCGTCCGACCCGGTTGAGGACCACCAACGCCACGCCCAGGTAGGCGGCGGGGTACGCCAGCCACACCAGCGGCTGCCACCAGCGGGCGGCGCCGCGTCGCACCAGGACCCAGTCGGCGACCGCGAGCACCGGCACGACGACGTGCAGCAGGAAGTTCGCCGGGGTGTAGCCCATGCTGCGCTCGGTCAACAGCAGGTTCCAGACGAGGCCGGCCACCACGACGTAGAGCACGACGGCGCCTCGCAGCCCCGCGCGGTCGTCGGCACGCCGGGAGAACAACGTCCACGCGTAGTACGCCGCGGCCAGCAGGTTGGCCTGATAGGTGAACGTGATCAACCGCCACGCCACCCCGGATCGCGAGGTCAGCTCCACGACGATCAGTGCCATGGCGACCGCCAGCACGATCGCGAGACGAAGGACGAGGCGAAGGACGGCGCGGGCCGTCGGTGACGGGATGGTGGTCAAACTAGCCCGGCCCGGGCGTCAACTTCTCTTTGATGCGGGTCAGGATGCCCGGCTTCTTGGTGGGAACCGGCGCGACGTACGGCGGTGCGACCGACGGCGGCAGGGGCGTGCCGACCATCGGCGTCTCGACCGAGGGGTCGACGGGCGCGGGCGCGTCGGTCGGGGCGTCGGGCGCGACGACAGGAGCCTGGTCGACGGGGGCCTGGTCCGCGGGAGCCTGGTCCGCGGGCGGCGCCTCGGCGGGAGTGTCGACGACGGCGGCGGGCGGTTGCTCGTCGACCGGCGGTGGCGCCTCCGAGACCGGCGCCGGGAGTGCCGCCTCGACGACGGGCTCCGGCGGCGCCACGATGGGGGGCGGCGGCGCGGCGGGCGGCGCGACCGCGGCCACCTCCGGGGTGCCCGCCCGGACGGCGGGGGCCGGCTGGCTCGGCAGGGCCGTGCGCGTCGGCACCAGCTGGGTGCTGAGGGCGATGGACACCGACACCACGAAGGTCACCGCGCCCACCGCGAGCATCGCCAGCGGTCCGGCGGTGGCCAGCGTGCGTCGGCGGCCGTGCCGCGCGGTCGGGGCGTCACGGTCGGTGCGGTCGTCACGGGCCTGGACGACGAACGCGTCTTCCAGCGCGGCACGCGGCATCTCGGTGGTCTGCGCCGAGGCCAGGGCCGCCCCGCGGGCCAACGCGAGCTTGGCCTCCTCGGGGGCGTAGACCGGCACCGACAGAGCGTCCTCGAGCTGGTGCAGCACCGGGTCGAGGTCACCCTCGGAGCCCACGACGACCAGCGCCTCGGGCGCCCAGTCGGCGCGGATGAACACCGTGCTCAGCCAGCTGATGAGCGCTTCGTCGGAGTCGATCGAGTGGTTGAAGGCGGTCTGCACCGCCCCGTCGTCGGTGTTGACGATCAGCGAGATGACCGATTCGGGGTCGACGACGCACACCGCGGTGGTGGTGTAGCCGAGCACGTCGGCGATACCGCGCGCCAGCGCCTCGGTGGCCTCGGGCATGCGAATCGCCACCACGTTGTCGAATCCCGACTCCGTGAGCGACTCCATCAGCATGGAGGCCTGCAGGTCGGCGTCCTCACTCCAGGTCACGCCGATGGAGTGCAGCCGCAGTCCCCGGGTGGCGGCGATCGCCTCGGTCCGCAGCACGGCCGCGGTCGCCTGCTCCGAGGAGTGCACGTCACCGTCGGAGAAGGCGATCGAGTCGCGATCCATCGTCGCGCCGTCGGCGTCCTGGCCTTCCACCAGGACCAAGCCAACCGACGTCGGAGTCATCGACAAGCCGAGGACGGCGTCCACACGTTCCCCTTCGGAGCCACGAGGCCGCCACGTACGGGCAGCACCAGCGTGGAGGACCATTGGGCGCGACATTACCCGTTGTCCCCGACCCGCGCGTGGCAGGGTGACCCCATGACCGACGGACGGATCGAGCAGCAAAGGTCGACGCGCACCGTGATGGGGCACCCCATCGGATTGGTGAACCTGTTCGGCGTCGAACTGTGGGAGCGGTTCTCCTTCTACGGGATGCTGACCATCCTCGGCTACTACCTGTACTACTCGGTGACCGACGGCGGCCTCGGCCTTCCGCAGGCCACGGCCACCGGCATCGTGGGCGCCTACGGCGGTCTGGTGTACCTGTCGACGGTGCTCGGCGGCTGGATCGCCGACCGCGTGCTGGGCATGGAGCGCACGGTGTTCTACGGCGGCGTCGTCGTCATGCTCGGTCACATCGCGCTCGCCGTGCTTCCCGGGTTGACCGGCGTCGGCGCCGGCCTGTTCCTGGTCGCGCTGGGGTCCGGGGCGCTCAAGGCCAACGCGTCCTCGCTGCTGGGCACGCTCTACGACGAGGGCGATCCGCGGTCCGACGGCGGGTTCACGCTGTTCTACCTGGGTATCAACCTCGGCGCGTTCGTCGGTCCGTTGATCACCGGACTGCTGCAGACCAGCGTCGGCTTCCACTGGGGGTTCGGCGCCGCGGCGGTCGGCATGGCGCTGGGCCTCGGCCAGTACGTCGTGTTCCGACGCAACCTGGGCACGCACGGCCGCGAGGTGCCAAACCCGTTGCCGCGCGACCAGATCAAGGTCTACGTCGGCGCCCTGATCGTCGTCGTCGCGGTGGTCGCGGCGGCATTGGCGTTCGGGCTGGTGCGGTTGGCGAACCTGTCTCAGGTGACGACCGGCGTGATCGTCGTCGCCTCCGTCGTCTACTTCGTGGTCATGCTGCGCAGCCCCAAGGTCGACCGCGTCGAACGCACCCGAGTCCGCGCGTTCATTCCCCTGTTCGTCGCCAACGCGGTGTTCTGGTCGTTGTTCCAGCAGATCTTCACCGTGCTGGCGGTGTACTCCGACGAGCGGATGAACTGGACCGTGTTCGGGTGGACGGCGCCGTCGAACTGGATCGGATCGATCGAGCCGGTGTGGGTGATCGTGCTGTCGCCGGTGTTCGCCGCGCTGTGGACCAAGCTCGGGAACCGGGCTCCGACCACGCCGCGCAAGTTCGCCTACGGCGTCGTCGGCATGGGGGTGGCGTTCCTGCTGTTCCTCCCGATGGCGGGGACGACGGGCAAGGCGGTGCCCGCACTCTTGGTGGCCGCCGTGCTGGCCGTGTTCGCCGTGTCGGAGCTGATGCTCTCCCCCATCGGGCTGTCGGTCACGACCAAGTTGGCGCCCAAGGCCTTTCGCGCGCAGATGATGGCCCTGTACTTCTTCTCGGTGGGGCTGGGCACGTCGATGTCCGGCGTGCTGGCCGGATACTACGATCGCGCAAGGGAATTCGCGTACTTCGGCATTCTGGGCGTGGTCGCCATCGCCGTCGGCGTGGTGGTGTTCGCCCTGAGCCGGTGGATCAGCTCGCTCATGGAGGGCGTCCACTAGGCCCACGACCGCCGTCTTGGCCGAGTCGTTACCCGTCGTAGACCGAATTCACGCCATGCCGGCGCGATGATGGTGTGCGTCGGACGGCGAAGGAGGCGTGATGACGGCACCCGGGTCACTGGTCGAGGTCGGCGTGGCTTCGGTGCGCCGCCTGGGCCCGTTGAACGCCACCGCCGCGTGTTCGTGCGGGTGGTCGGGCCGCCGCAGACGGTTGACGGCCGCCGCGGAGCTGGACGCCTGGGCCCACGCCATGCAGGACAGCTGCGAGGTGTCCTGCCCCCTCGTCCTGTCCTGGTAGATCCGGTACGCCCGTACCGGTCAGCCGGTCAGGATCTCGGCCAGCAACCGGGGTTCGACGTTGCCGCCGGAGAGCACGACCACCGTCGGCCCCGGCGGAGTCTCGCGGCGGCGGTAGGCCGCCAGCGCCGTCGCCCCGCTGGGTTCGGCCACCAGGTGCGCCCGCACGGCGATCTCGCGAACGGCGGCCCGAATGTCGTTCTCCGACACGGTGGTCGACTCGTCGAGCACCCGCTGCAGATGGGCGAACGTCAGCTCCGACGGCTGGGACCGCAATCCGTCGGCGATGGTGCGGTTGCGATCCTCGATCGACCAGTTCACCCGGTGACCCGCCGCGAGTCCGGCGGCGGTGTCGGCGGCCAGTTCGGGTTCCACGCCGATCATCCGGGCCTGCGGTGCGAGCGCCTTGACCGCGGTGCCGATGCCCGAGGCCAAACCGCCTCCGCTGACCGGCACGATCACGGTGGCGACGTCGGGCAGGTCCTCGACGATCTCCAGCCCGATCGTGCCCTGCCCGGCGATCACGTCGGGATGGTCGAACGGTGGAATCAAGACCCCACCGGTACGGGCGACCACCTCGTCGGCGACCTGTTCGCGTCGGCCGGCGGCGCACAGCACCACCTCGGCGCCGTGGCTGCGGGTGGCGTCGACCTTGACCGCGGGCGTCTCCTCGGGCATGACGATCGACGCCGCGATGCCATAGGACGCCGCCGCATGGGCGACGGCCTGGGCGTGGTTGCCGCTGGAGTAGGCGACCACGCCGCGNGCCCGGACGGCGGGGNCGAGATGGGCGATCGCGTTGAAGGCGCCTCGCACCTTGAACGCACCGATCGCCTGCAGGTTCTCCGGTTTGAGCCACAGCGGGCGGTCGGGGTCGCCCCACGGGGCGGGGATCAGCGGCGTCCGCACGACCGATCCGCGAATGCGTTCGGCGGCGGCCCGGATGTCGTCGACGGTGACCACGTGCATGCCCACGAGTCTGTCAGCTGGCATCGGCTGACAGGGTGTCGGATGTGACCGACGCGTTCTGCCTGCCGATCGTCCCCCGCTACGCCGAAGTCGACCAGCAGGGCGTCGTGTTCCACGGTCACTACCTCACCTGGTTCGACGAGACCTCGACGGCCTTCCTCGACCACCTGGGCGTGTCGATCGCCCGATTCCTGGAGTGGGGCCTGGATCTACAGCTGGTGCACGCCGAACTCGACTACCTGACCCCGGTGCGCTGGCGCGACGACGTCCGCGTCGAGACTCGCTGCGTGTCGACCGGGCGAACGAGCTTCTCGCTGGCCTTCGAGGTGGTCCGCCGCGTCGCCGACGGTACCGAGGTCACCACGACGCGGGCGCGCAACGTCTACGTCGTGGTGTCCACGACGGACTGGAACAGCCGCGAGATTCCCGCCGAGGTGCGCGAGGCACTCATTTCCGTTGCGGGTCAAGGGCGCAACGCGCCCGATGGCGGTACCGTCACTCCATGAGCCACGATCACGGGGACCATTCGCACGCCGACGCACCCCGTCGCGAACTCCCACCGGGCATGGCCGAGCAGCTGGACCTGCCGTACTCGGGGCTTGCCACCTTCGGCCATCGACCGTTCCTGACCGAGGTCGAGCAGCTCGACTCCTGGCGGCCAGACGTCGCCATCGTGGGTGCGCCGTTCGACGTCGCGACGACCAACCGCCCCGGTGCGCGGTTCGGCCCGCGGGCGATCCGGGCGACGGCCTACGAGCCCGGGACCTATCACATGGACCTTGGCCTGGAGATCTTCGACTGGCTGGAGGTCGTCGACTTCGGCGACGCCTTCTGCCCGCACGGCCAAACCGAGGTGTCGCACGCCAACATCCGTGAGCGGGTGGCGGCCGTCGCCTCCCGCGGCATCGTGCCGGTGGTGCTCGGCGGGGACCATTCGATCACCTGGCCGTCGGCCACCGCGGTCGCCGACGTGCACGGCTACGGCAACGTCGGCATCGTGCACTTCGACGCCCACGCCGACACGGCCGACATCATCGACGGCAATCTGGCCAGCCACGGCACCCCGATGCGCCGCCTGATCGAGTCCGGCGCGGTTCCCGGAACCCACTTCGTGCAGGTGGGCCTGCGCGGATACTGGCCGCCGCAGGACACCTTCGAGTGGATGCAGGAACAGGGCATGGTGTGGCACACCATGCAGGAGATCTGGGAGCGGGGCTTCAAGGCCGTGATGGTCGACGCCGTCGGCGAGGCGCTGGCGAAGGCCGACAAGCTGTACCTCTCGGTGGACATCGACGTGCTCGACCCGGCGCACGCCCCGGGTACGGGCACCCCGGAGCCCGGCGGCATCACCAGCGTCGACCTGCTCCGGATGGTGCGCCAACTCTGCTACGAGCACGACGTGGCCGGGGTCGACGTGGTGGAGGTGGCGCCCGCCTACGACCATGCGGAGCTGACGGTGAACGCCGCGCACCGGGTGGTGTTCGAGGCTCTCGCGGGCATGGCCGCCCGGCGCCGCGACGCCGCAGGGGCCGAGATGGGGCCGCCAGGGCGTCGACCGCCGCCGGCCTAGCCGGCGCCGTCAGCCGACTTCCAGCGGCACGGCCATCTCGCGGCCACCGCTGCGGGCGGCACCGATGCCGGCGACCACCACCACGGCGATCCCGATCGTCTCCCACAGCCCCGGATTCTGGTGCAGCACCGCGAAACCGATGAGGAACGCCAGTGCCGGCTCCAGACTCATGAGGATGCCGAACGCAGCCGCCGTCAGCCGGCGCAACGCGAGCAGCTCCAGGACGTAGGGCAGCACCGGGAGCAGCACGGCCATGCCGAGCCCGATCAGCAGGATCGTCGGTGTCATCTCCTCGAACACCTTGCCGCTGACGAAGAACGTGGCGACGATTGCGGCGACGGGCATCGACACCGCGAGCCCGGTCACGCCCGACACCCGGTCGCCCACGCGTTGGGTCAGCAGGATGTAGACCGCCCAGCACACTCCGGCGGCGATCGCCAGCAGCGCGCCCCGGTGGTTGATGCCGCCGCCGAACGGTTGGGTCAACATCACCACTCCCAGGGCGGCGAGTCCCGGCCAGACGAAACGACGACGGCCCCGACCGTGGGCCACCGCTACGGCCAGCGGCCCGAGGAACTCCAGCGCGGTGGCCGCACCCAGCGGAATGTGGTCCAGCGAGGCCATGAACAGCAGGGAGATACCTGCGGTGACGGCACCGAGCAGCAGACACGTCCCGAAGGTGGCCCAGGTGAACTGCGACGGCCGCGGCCGGACGACGACGAGCAGGATCACCCCGGCCCACGCGAGGCGCAGCCATGCCGTGCCGTCGGATCCGATGTCCTCGATCAGGCCGATCGCCACGGCCATGCCGAGTTGGACCGAGATCATCGCCGTGACGGCCATGACGACGCCGTTGCGCGCCGACGCTGTGCTCACCCGAGCATTAGAGGCCAGNTCCGACGAGTCCGTACCGCCATCGGGCGGACTGCGACCCTAGGATTTCGCGAGCGTGAACTGACAGATGTCGGTGTAGCCCTCGGTGAACAGTTCCGCGCAACCGGTCAGGTACCGCATGTAGCGGTCGTAGACCTCTTGGGATTGGATCGCGATGGCCTCGTCCTTGCGCGCCTCGAGCGCGCTGGCCCAGATCTCGAGCGTGCGGGCGTAGTGCAGTCGCAGCGGCTGCACCCGGGTCACCGTGAAGCCGGCCCTGGTGGCGTGCTCTTCGACCTTGGCGACCTGGGGCAGGTCACCGCCGGGGAAGATCTCGTCCATGATGAACTTGAAGAACTTCAGCTTGTTCATCGTGAGCGGCAACTTGCGCTCGGCGAACTCCTCGTCGCTGGGCTTGACGATGGTGTGCAGCAGCATGACGCCGTCCTCGGGCAGCACGCCGTAGGCCATGTCGAAGAAGTCGTCGTACCGGTCGCGGCCGAAGTGCTCGAACGCACCGATGGACACGATGCGGTCCACCGGCTCGCGGAACTGCTCCCAACCCTGCAGCAGCACGTCCTTGCGCCGGGGGCTGCCGGACTTCGCCAGCAGGTCCGTGACGTAGGCCTGCTGATTCTTGCTCAGCGTCAAGCCGACGACGTCGACGTCGTGACGTTCCAGCGCGCGGTTGACCACCGCGCCCCACCCGCAGCCGATGTCGAGCAGCGTCATCCCCGGCTCGAGGCCGAGCTTGCCCAGTGACAGGTCGATCTTCGCGATCTGAGCTTCTTCGAGCGTCATGTCGTCACGCTCGAAGTACGCGCAGCTGTAGGTCTGGGTGGGATCCAGGAACAACCGGAAGAAGTCGTCGGAGAGGTCGTAGTGCGCCTGCACGTCTTCGAAGTGCGGCGTCAAGCCCTGGGTGTCGTTCTTCGTATCTGGCACAGTCCAGCCTTCGGCGTCAGGATTTTCAGTAGAGTCGGCGGCTCCGCGTTCTCGAGAGCCATCCCCCGTAGGTCCGCGCAATCTGAGGAAGACTACCCGAAACGGCAAGTCCACCTCTAATTCCGTTCGGTGAGACACCGTGGGTGTCACCAAGCCGTAAGCCCCGTTTGCTGGCCGCTCAGGTCAGGAAGCGTTCGGAGGTCACGTCGTACTCGGCCACCGAGGCCCACAGCAGGGCGACGCCTTGCTCGGTGGTGGGTCCGCTGCCGCGAAACGCCTCGACGGCGGCCTGCGAGACCCACCGTTCGTAGACGTTGACCCGGCCCGGATCGAGGACGTCAGCCGAGATGGCGAAGTCCAGACACCCCGTCGCCGAGCGCGCCTGCCGGACCACCTCGACACAGGTGGCCAGGTACTCGTCGCGCCCGGCGGGATCCACCATCAAATGTCCTGCGACGACGACACTCTGGTCGGCTTCCTCGGTCACGTGCTCAATTCTCCCGCGGTAGCAGTTCGCTGGCGAAGCGGTCGACGAAGTCGACGGCGCCCACGCCGCCGGTCGGGCGGATCACGAACTTGGTCAGCCCCGCGTCGACGTACCCGTCGATCATCCGGTGCAACGCGGGCCAGCCGTCGGCGACCAGCTCGGCGGGGTCGACGTCGGGACGCCGGGCGCGCACCGCGGCGACGACGTCGTCGGACAGACCGTTCTCGGCGACGGCGACGTTGACGCCGTAGTGGTCGGCCTCGACCGCCCGGCCCGCCTCGGCGGCGGCCGCCTCGATCGCCTCGCGGCCGCGGCGGGCTTCCCCGGGGGTCAGGAAGGAGCCGAGCCAGCCGTCGGCGAGCCGGCCGATGCGGCGTAGCGCCGAGGGCGCCGATCCACCCAGCCAGATGTCCACGGGCCGGGCCGCACGGGGACCGACGGCCATCGATCGCGCCGTGAAGAACTGCCCGGTGAAGTCCTCACCGTCGGATCGCAGTGCCGACCGGAGCATCACGAGGGCCTCGTCGAAGACCGCGCCGCGCTGTCCGTCGGGGACCACGAAGGCGTCGCGCTCGGCAGGAAGCGCCGAACGCAGCCCGAAGACCGGCAACACCCGCTTGGGGGCCAGGGCGGCCAGCGACGCGAGCTGCTTGGCGACGAGCACCGGGTGGCGGCCGGGCAGGATCGCCACCGAGGTGCCGACCTTGAGCGTGGTGGTGCGCGCCAGCGCGTAGGCCATGCCGACGACGGGGTCGACGGCGTCGTCGTAGACCAGTTCGGAGAACCAGAGGGAGTCGACGCCGGCGGCCTCGAGCCGGTCGACGAGATCCGCCAACTCGGTGGGACTGGCGGCGGGGCCCGAGCCGAGGCTCACGCCGAATCGGATCTTCACCTCACCCAGTCTGCCCGCGATGCAGACGCGCCCGCATCTGCATGAAGGCGAACAGTCCCGCCGTTCCGGTCACCCGCTCGTAGGCGTCGACCTGGTCGGTGACGAACCGTTCGCGTTCGTCGGCGGGCAGACGGTCCGTCCAGGCGGTCGACCCCATCGCCGACCAGCGCTGGAAGGCCTCGCGGGACCCGAAGTCCCACTGCCGGTCGCCGACCACGAGATCGTCGAGCGCCAGGCCGGCCGACGCGGCCAACGCCTCGTACCCGTCCGGATCCAAGTGCACGAACGGCGGGTCGAAGTCCTCGAACCACGGCGCCCACCGAGGTCGACGGGACACTGTGGTCGTCACGTCCTCCAGGCTGGGCCGCGGGCCGGCGCAGACCACCTGCACCACCAACGACCCCCCGGGTTTGAGCACGGCGGCGATCTGACTCAGGGCCAGGCGTGCCTGCGGCACCCAGTGCAGTGCGTTGAATGACACTGCCGCGTCGAAGACCCTCGCGAACGGCAGTGCGCGGACGTCGGCGACGACGAATCGCGGGCCGGCGTCGCCGACGGTCGCCGTGGTGGCGGTGGCGATCATCCGGTGCGACGGGTCGGCTCCGATCACCATTCCACGCGGTGCCAGGGCGGCGATGGCGCCGGTGAGAAAGCCGTCGCCGCAACCGATGTCGAGGACGTGATCGTCGACGCCGAACTCGAGTCCCGCCATCGCCTCGGTGATCATCATCCGCTGCAGTGCGCTGAGTCTCGCGTACTCGGCACCGCTCCAGTCCGTCACCTGCCCAACCCCTCAGTCGACGACGAAGTCGTCGAGGTCGGGCGTCCGCGTCCAGGCCCAGTAGTCGACCAGGCGCCACGGGCTCAGGGTGTACACCTCGCCGTGGCTGTTCTTGTAGAACGAATGCTCGATGCTCGGATGCGCCCACACCAGCGTGCGCATCTCGTCCTGACTGCGTCGCACCCAGTCGTCGGTGACGCTTTGGCGCGGCTCCATGGCTCGATGGCCACCGGTGATCAGGTGCTCCAAACATCCTGCTATATAACGCATTTGACACTCGGAGTGAAAGATCAGGCTGCCACCGCTGGCCAGGTTGGTGCCGGGGCCGTACATGCAGAAGAAGTTCGGGAAGCCGGGCACCGTGATGCCGAGGTGGGCCACGGGTCGTTCACCCCACTGGCGGCGGAGGTCGCGGCCGTCACGACCGGTCACGGTCATCGGCCACAGCAGGTCGCCGGCGCGAAACCCGGTGGCGTAGACGACGACGTCGACGACGTGGTGCGTGCCGTCGGCGGTCACCACCGCCTCGGCGGTGAGATGGTCGATCGGGGTGCGCACCAGGTCGACGTCGTCGCGGGTCAGGGTCTTGAGCCAACTGCCGTTGTCCTGCAGGGTGCGTTTTCCGGTCGCCGGATAGTCCGGAACGACCTTGGCCGCGAGGTCCTCGTCGTCGCCGATCTGGCTGGTGATCCACTCGGTGAACATCACCCGGGTGATCTCGTTGATCTCGCTGACGGCGCGTCGTTGATCGGGGTAGTCGGGGTCGACGCGGGCCGCGGCCAGCCCCTTGTCGCAGCCGGGCCAGAACAGCAGGAAGCGGTACCACCGGCCATAGAACGGCAGGTGGCGTAGCGCCCACTGGACGCCGGGTCCGACGGCCGCGTGGTAGTTGGGATTGGGGAACATCCACTGGGCCGTGCGCTGGAAGACGGTGAGATGTTCGACGTCGTCGGCGATGGCCGGCGCGATCTGAAATCCGCTGGCACCCGCCCCGATCAACCCGACCCTTCGCCCCCGCAGGTCCACCGAGTGGTCCCACCGTGCGGAGTGAAAGGCGTTGCCGGTGAACGAATCCTGGCCGGGGATCGGCGGAACGTAGGGCCGGTCGAGTTGACCGACGGCGCTGATCACGGCGCGGGCGTGCAGCGTCGACTCCGTGCCGTCGGCGGCGCGGGTGCGAACGGCCCACGTCGCGGCGCCCTCGTCCCAGGTGGCGTCGAGCACTTCGGTCTGCCACCGGACGTGCGGTCCGACCCCGCGGTCGTCCATCACGCGCTGAAAGTAGGCCTGCAGCTCGGGTTGCTCGGCGAAGAAGTGCGTCCACTGGTCGGTCGGTTCGAAGCTGTAGCAGTAGAAGTGATTTCCGACGTCGACCCGCGCGCCCGGGTAGGTGTTCTGGTACCAGGTGCCGCCCGGCCCGGCGTTCTTCTCGACGATGGTGAACGGGATCCCCGCCTCGAGGAGCCGGATGCCCGCCAGCAGACCGGACTCCCCGCAGCCGATCACGACGACGGGAAAGTCCTCGGAGTCCAAGCCCTCCCCCACCGCGCGGCGGTCGACGCCGTCGAGCTCCATCTCCTCGAGCACCATGGGCACGTACTCCTCGGGCACCGGTTCGCAGACGAGCCACTCCATCATCTCCTTGAGGAGGTCGCCTCCGACGGGCGCCGGCTCGGGGCAGCCTCGGTCGCGGTAGTCGCCGATGACGCGCAGCGCGAGTGCCCGGGCCGTCGCCTTGTCGTCGTCGGACATGTAGCCCTGCACCTCGTTGAGGAACAACCCGGCCGGCCGCAGCGCACCGCGAATCAGGGACGGGTCACCGGACATGTGCACCAGGCTGAGCATCAGCGTGGGGATGCTGACGTCGAGGAGCGCCTCGGCGATCTCGGCGTCGGAGGTCGTAAACGGTTGCCCTGCATGTGGGTTGCGCACCCGACGGTGCTACCACACGCAACGGGCGATTGGGTGCCATATGGGCCGGGTATCAGCTTTCGCATGACAGTCAACGACGACGACACCATCGCGGCGGTCGGCAAGGTGTCCGAAGCCCTCGAATACGTCGAACGTGCCCGCGGCCACCTGTACTCGTTCCATCAGCTGATGGGTCACGCCGACCTGACCCTCGGCGAGGCCTGCGACGCGTTGCGCGAGGCAGGGCACGGCGAGGTGGCCGACCGTCTCGAGACCGACATGGTGGGCCGCAACGTCCTGCACGGGCGATGGACCTTCCAGATCGTCGAGGAGTTCGACGACGACTACTGGAGCAGGTTNCGNGAGCACGNCGCACGGGTGCGCGACGAACTCGTCGGCGGCGAACGCCACCTGTTCGAAGCCAGGATGAAGGAGGACCGCCGCAGTCGTGGCCGATCGGGGCACGAAGCGCGGCCGTGACGCTACGCTCGCGTCAATGGGTATCTCGACACGTGTCAACGGGGCGCCGCCGCCCGACATCGCGCTCTCCGAGGTCAATCTCGGATCATGGGATTTCTGGGCCGCCGACGACGACGTGCGAGAGGGCGCCTTCGCCACGCTGCGTCGCGAGGCCCCGGTGTCCAAGCACCCCGAGTTCGTCCAGGACGGTTTCGAACAGGGCCGGGGACATTGGGCCGTCACCCGCTACGACGACGTGTTCCACGCCAGCCGGCATCCGGAGATCTTCAGCTCGGCGCAGGGCATCGTCATCGGCGACCAGTCGCCGGAGTTGGCCGAGTACTTCGGCTCGATGATCGCGATGGACGATCCGCGGCACACCCGGCTGCGCAACATCGTCCGAAGCGCCTTCACGCCCAGGGTGCTCGCGCGCATCGAGGACTCCGTCCGGGACCGGGCACGGCGGTTGGTGCAGGCCATGATCGCCGACCATCCGGACGGCTCCTGCGATCTGGTGACCGAGCTGGCCGGGCCGCTGCCCTTGCAGATCATCTGCGACATGATGGGCATCCCCGAAGCCGAGCACCAGAACGTCTTCCATTGGACCAACGTCATTCTCGGCTTCGGCGACCCGGAGATCACCGCCGACTTCGACGAGTTCGTCAAGGTGGCCATGGACATCGGTGCCTATGCCGCCGCCCTGGCCGACGACCGTCGGGCCCGGCCCGCCGACGACCTCACCACCAGCCTGGTGCAAGCCGAACTCGACGGCGAACGGCTGACCTCAGCCGAGGTCGCGTCTTTCTTCATCCTTCTGGTCGTGGCGGGCAACGAGACGACCCGCAACGCCATCAGCCACGGGGTCCTGGCCTTGAGCCGCCATCCCGAGCAGCGCGATCTGTGGTGGGCCGATTACGACGCCGTCGCCCCCACTGCTGTCGAGGAGGTGGTGCGATGGGCGTCGCCGGTGGCCTACATGCGGCGCACCGTCACCCGCGAGACGGAACTNGGCGGGGTGACGCTCGCCGAGGGCGACAAGGTGTCGCTCTGGTACGGNTCNGCCAATCGGGACGACGCCAANTTCGACGATCCATACTCGTTCGACGTNCGTCGTCATCCCAACCCGCACCTCGGCTTCGGCGGCGGCGGCGCGCACTTCTGCCTGGGCGCCAACCTCGCGCGNCGCGAGATCACGGTGGCCTTCGAGGAATTGCACCGGCGGGTCCCCGACCTGACCGCGGTCGAGGAACCCGCCCGGTTGCAATCGGCGTTCATCCACGGCAT